>Ga0187809_10001236_pt1 | contig 12261 bp, 14 predicted proteins | sample NC_wetland_sal_i_8_FD_132415 | JGI IMG/M metagenome (GOLD analysis project Ga0187809, IMG submission 132415) | Wetland sediment microbial communities from Neuse River Estuary, North Carolina, USA - ASW_4 | ecosystem: Environmental > Aquatic > Freshwater > Wetlands > Sediment | place: USA: North... | reverse complement strand
CAGCCGTTCAGTTGGGCGGCGCGAATGCGCACCAGCTCGCGCAGCCGGCGGTCGAAACCGACCCGGTCGAGCTCTTTCGTCGCCGCGTTGTCGAGGTGGCTCATCGCCTTGGAGAAGGCCGCGGCATGGGTGTCGAAGTCGAGCCGGACGGCGACGGCGACGGGTTCGGTCGAGGCGGTCATGTGCGTCCTTTCAGCCGGTGAGTTGGTGCGCTCAGCCTGCCGCAGAACGCCCGGCACGCGATGGCAAATATCTCCGACCGAAGGACGTGCTCCGCAATCTTCTGCCGCTAGACGCGGGGTACGCTCAACTTCATGCCGGAGACCGCCCACGACAGCACGGATCGTGCCATCCTCGAACGGCTTCAGCGCGACGGCCGGATCGCCAACGTCGACCTCGCCGACGCGGTCTCCCTCTCCCCGTCGTCCTGCCTGCGGCGCACCAAGGCGCTGGAAGCCGAGGGGGTGATCGCCGGCTACCGCGCCGAACTCGACCGCGAGCGGCTCGGCCTCGGTCTGACCGTGTTCATCTCGCTGAAGGTCGACCAACGGTCACGGCAGACATCACGCGAGATCGAAGACGCGCTGGTCGCGATTCCGTCCGTCGTCGCCTGCCACATCGTCTCCGGCGATGCCGACTTCCTGGTCGAGGCCACCGTGCCTGACCTGGCGGCCTACGAGCGGCTGTTGCTCGACGAGATCCTGGCGATCGGCCCGGTGACCGACGCCCGCACCTCGTTTGCGATCCGCACGGTGCTCAGTCGCGGCCCGCTGCCGCTCGACCACTGGGCGAAGCGCCGGCCAGGCGGTTGATCGCGCCGTTCGGCGGCCGACACGTCAAGCACTCCGGGCAGCTGAGTTTGGGCCCTCGGGATTCGCCCCGCGAGTCGCGGGTAGGGGGAGGCTTCCGGTCCGACCAGGTGAGGAGTTCCTTGATGCTGACCGTGACGTCAGAAGCAGCGCAGGCGATCAACGCCCTCGTCGCTGACCAACCCGGAGCAGGTCTGCGAATCTCGTCGGAGTCGGTCGACGGCGACCGGATCACCCTCGGGCTCGCGGTGACCAACACTCCGGCGCCCACCGACCAGGTGATCGAGGAGCACGGTTCCCACGTCTTCGTCGACGATCAGGCGGCGACCCTGCTGAACGACAAGATCCTCGACGCGCAAATCACCGACGAGCGTGAAGTGGCGTTCACGCTCTTCCCGTGAGCCGCGGAAAGTCATTCAAAGATCGAGTAATGCGTGCGGCCGGGCTGCCCGGCCGCACGTTGCCGCCTGCGGCGCTGGATCACGGCGAGATCGAGCACCGCGGTCAACGCGAGGAATGACAGGCCGATCTCTCTTCCCACGCCAGGTTGAGCCGGTTTAGGCGCGGCGCCGTTGGATCGTCCAGGCGGGCGGTGGGTAGCCGGTGGCGCGACCCGGCCGTGGTCGGTTGCGCAGCGGCCACGCGACGATCATGCCGAAGAGAAAACCGATCACATGTGCGAGATAGGCGACGCCTGAGCCTTGGGCAGACAATCCACCGATCGAATACCACCACTGCAACAAGAACCAGCTGCCAAGCACAAACCAGGCAGGCAGCGACAAGGGCAAGAACAGCAAGAAGGTGACGAGGGAGAGGATGCGCGCCCTCGGCCACAGCACGAGATATGCCCCGAGCACACCGGCGATGGCGCCGGACGCGCCGATCAAGACGGTCTGCGAGTTGCGAAACGCCAACGCGAATCCGTACGCGGAGGCATACCCAGCGATCAGGTAAAAGAGCAGGAACCGCAGCCGGCCCAGGCGGTCCTCGACATTATTGCCGAACACGTACAGGAACAGCATGTTACCGAGCACGTGCAGCCAGCTGCCGTGCAGGAACATCGAAAACAGCACCGACAAAGCGGGCTGCTTGTGCGGGAAGTCTGACACGCACACGACGCGTCCGAACTGGTCGACGTACTGGTGAGCCTGCACGCTGCCGGTGATGAGCTCACGCGGGATCGCCGCGTACTCGTCGAAGAACCGGTATTGATCGCACAGCGACGGCGTCGACAACGCATGCCGGATGAACTGGAAGTGGTGCACCGGCTCCAGCAAGAAGACGACCAGGTTGACCGCGATGAGGGTGTACGTGACGACGGGCGTGCGCCGCACCGGGTTGCGATCATGGATCGGCAGCACCATGGGGCCAAGTCTGTCCCCGGCCGCCGGCGATCACGAAATCAGGGTGATCATGCACCCTGCGTCGGCCCGGTCAGGCGCTGGCGGCGGCGACCACGGCTGGGTGGTTAATCGGCCCGATCACGTAGTCGTCGCACTTGTAGCACCACACGAAAGACAGCCGGGACAGCGGGAGCGCGGAGATCACCCAGTGACCGGTGGCCTCGGCATGGGCTCGGGCGTGCGCGCCGAGCGAGTCGCAGCAGCCGACGTGCCCGCAGGTCAGGCACAGCCGCCGATTCTCCGAGGTGCCGCACATCTCGCAGGACGCCGCCGGAGCGCCGGTCGGCAAATGGCCCGGAACGTGCGCGCAGCGGTGGCTTCCCGAGAACTTGCTCATCGTTTGGTTCTCCATTCGTGAACTCGGGCCGGCCGCTATCCGCACCCATGATCTTCTATCGGCTGTTACGGCTCTTAACTAAGCGGGGTTCAGGTCCAAACGGGTGATGCCTTGTCCGTTTGACAAGGTCACGGATGGTGCAAGCACCCGCTATGAGGCAACCGACGATCCGGGTGAGTCGGCGATGATTCTGTCCGGCGCCCGCGTGCTGCTGACCGGCGCGTCCGGCGGCATCGGATGTGCCCTTGTCGCGGCATTGCGGCGACGCGGGGCGCAACTCGTCATATCGAGCCGCGATCCTTCTGTGTCGGACGACGGCGCCGACGGCTTGACCTTCATCCGCGCGGACCTGACCGACGAGGAGCAGGTGCGCCACCTCGCGGACGCCGCGGGCGAGATCGACGTGCTCATCAACAACGCAGGCGTGGGCTGGTACGGAAACGCGGCGCAGATGCCCTGCACGGACGTCCGTCGACTCGTCGAGATCAACATGTTGGCGCCCTTGCTGCTCACCCGCCTGCTGCTGCCTGGCATGACGGGACGCAAACGTGGTCACATCGTTTTTGTGGGTTCGGTTGCCGGGCATCTCGGAGTGGAAAACGAAGCGGTGTACTCGGCGACGAAGGCCGCGCTGCGTACGTATGCGGAGGCACTTCGTGCTGAGGTCAGACGACAAGGCGTCGGGGTGTCGGTGGTCTCCCCCGGCGCCGTCGCCACCAAATTCTTCGAACACCGCGGCGCGGCCTATCAACGAACCTGGCCGTCGGCGATACCCGCCGAGGCGGTCGCCGCCGCGGTCGTTCACGCGGTCGAGCGCAGCGACAAGCAGGTTTTCGTGCCGCATTGGCTTCGTGTCCCGGCGCTCTTGCACGACGGGCTGCCCGCGATATACCGAGGGTTTGCGAACAAGTTCGGCTAGCGTCAGGGCCGAACCTGCGCCGGACGCAGCACCTCGGGGGCGACCGTGTTGACCATCTGCTTCGCCATCGCGGCTGCCGTGTCGAACGCGTTGGCCTCGATCCTGCAAAGACGCGGCGCCGGTTCGATACCCGAGAGCAAGTCGATGCGGGTGTCGCTGCTCATCGCGGTGTTACGCCAACCCGTTTGGTTGTTCGGCTTGCTCGCGATGGTCGCGGCGTTCGTCTTTCAAGCCGCGGCGCTCGCACGTGGCGACCTCGCGCTGGTGCAGCCTCTCCTTCTCGCCGAACTCCCGATCACGCTGCTGCTGGCGCCGCTCTTCTTCGAGGGTGGCGCCGGACGACGCGCATGGTTCGGCGTGGTCGGAATGTCCGCGGGGCTCGCCGCGGTCCTGGTCGCCGCTGCGCCAAGGGGTGGTCGAGGATCAACGAACCTCGCCTCGGTCCTGCTCACCGTCGCCGCGTCCGCCGGGTTGATCGCCTGCCTCGTCGTCCTCGCCCTGCGGATGGAAGGCAGCCCTCGCGCCGCCACCTTCGGAACCGCGGCCGGCGCTGGATTCGCGCTGACGGCGGCGCTGATGAAGGAGGCGATGGACGAGCTATCGAGCGCCGGAGTAGGCGGGATGTTCGCATCGTGGTCCCTGTACGCGATGATGGCGGCGGGCGTCGTCAGCCTGTTTCTTTGGCAAAACGCGTTGCAGGCCGGAACGCTGATCGCAGCGCAGCCTGCGATCACCCTGAGCGACCCGATCTTGTCCACACTCATCGGCGTCATGGTCTTCGGAGAGCACGTGCGGCTCGGCGGCTGGATCGCGTTGGAGGTCGTCGGCGCCCTGCTCATCGCAGGCGCGAGCGTGGAACTGGCCCGCTCTCCGCTGATCAGCGGATCGGGTGTGGAGGCCGCGCCACAACCGGATCGAGAAACGCAGCCGGATCTGCTGTGAAGAGCCGGCGACCACGCTCGACCTGACGGGCCGCGCGCACCGAGTCGGGCCGCGACAATTCCGTGATGAGCCTGGCCAACTCCGCGTCGCCCGCGGCGAAACTGGTCAACCCGAGGCTGGCCATCCGCCGCACTCCGGCCCTCCCGTGTCCGGGGAGCGGCCGGTAGCTGACGACGGGCAAGCCCACCGCGAACGCCTCCATCGCGGTCTGTCCAGCGGCGTTTTCCACGAGGACGTCGCAGGCCCGCATCAACCGCGGGACGTCGTCGCGCCAGCCCAACGCCGCGACGCGCGGACCGACAGCGCGCAAATCCGCACGTAGCCGGGCGTTGCGCCCGCACATCACCAATGTCGTGTGCCGAGGTGAGGCGATCGAGCGAACTGCGTCGATCACGTCGCCGCTCCCCCACGCCCCCGCCGACACCAACACCACAGGGAGTTCGGGGTCAGCCGCCATCTCCTCTCGCAGCTCCTTGCGCCGGATCGCCCGCGGCAGCGCGTCGTCCGCCAAGAACTGGGTGGAGACCGCCGGTGCGGCGACGAAGGACGGCCGACCGGTCATCCTTCTCGCGTCGTCCGCGACGCTGTCGTGCACGCAGATGAACGCGTCGTTGCCCGGGTGCAGCCACCTGCGGTGCGCGACGAAATCGGTGATGACGACCAAGCTCGGCACGCTGACGCCGCCCGACATCCGCAATCTGCCGGCGATTTGCGCGCACAGGTGGAAGGTCGACACGACCACGTCAGGACGATGTTGCGCTATTAACCGCCGGACGGCCGGCGAGCTGGCCGCCACAAGCGGATCGGCGCGTAACCGGGCCCCAGCACGGGGTACGAAGAACGCGCGGTAGATCGCGTCGTACAGGAAAGGTGTGTGGCGCAGCATCGCGGCGTAGCTTCGTCGCAGCAACGGTCCGAAGTCGAAGGGGAGCACCGGCAAGATGTCGACGACGTCAGCATGGTCGCCACGGCCCTCGAGGCGCTGGCGCAGTTGCTCTGCGACCCGCAGATGGCCGTCTCCCATGCTTGCCGCGAGAATGAGGTATCGCCGCACGCTGCGACAGATACCCCTCGGCAGGCCGGATGCACCTGATGCTCAAGGACTCTAGGTTTCTCCCGCTTGGGCTGGCCGCAGTCGCGGCGCAGGTGGCGCCGGCCGCGACCTGGCTGCCAAGCGTGCGGGCCGCCTTTCCGCGGCTGGCGGGCGTCGGTCGCAGCGACCACGTCGCGATCACCTTCGACGACGGGCCAGACCCGGTGTCGACGCCGGCGATCCTCGACCTGCTGCGGGCCAGCCGAGCGCGCGCGACGTTCTTCCTCGTCGGCGAACGGATCGCACGCGCAAGCGACGTCGTCCAGCGGATCATCGACGAGGGCCATGAGATCGGATTGCATGGTTGGCGACATCGCTACACGTTCACCACGTCACCGAGGCTCGCGCGCTGCCTTGCGACGCTTTCGGAAGCGGTCGGTCCGGCGCACCCGAGACCCCGGTGGTTTCGACCGCCGTACGGCGTGTTGTCGGCGACCAGCGCCGTCGAAGCCGCCCGGAACAGGCTGCGGCCGATCTTGTGGACGACGTGGGCGAAAGATTGGCGCGCCGACGCGACGCCCGAGTCGATCGAGACGCTGATGGCGCCGGGAATTGTCGGGGGCGCCACCTTGCTCCTGCACGACGCCAGCACAAATCGCGCGCCGATGTCATGGACCGCTACCGCGGGCGCCCTACCGGTGATTCTTCGAGAGTGCGCCGCGCGGGGCCTGCAAGTCGGTCCGCTGTGCGAGCACGGCGTGGGGTAACCCTCAGGGCGCCGGCTGCGGGGCTTCGTCACGCGGCTCGTCGGCCAGGACTTTCATCGACTTCTGCGCCGTGGCGACGTCGCGCGGATAACTGCGCAGGGCAAGCAGACCAAGGCCGCCCGCGGCGGGTAACGCGACCAAGAAGATGAGGAAGGCCGCCTGTAAGCCGGCGCCCCCGCCACCAAACAGGTGCTCCGACACCAACCCGAAAAGCAGCGGCGCCATGCCCTCTAGCGCGGTGCGGGCGAGTGATCGAATCGACTCTGAACGCCCCCACAGTCGGGGCGGCATGATGTCCAGCCGCGCCGCGTCTTGCGGCGGATTGGCCGCCGACAGCACTGCCGCGCCGGCGATGATGAGCGGCAGCGCGATCGTCACTTGAGTGGCCAGCAACGCGGGACAAAAGAAGACCGCCACCACGATCAGCGCGATCGCGGCGACCCAGACGCGGCCGGCGACGACGCCTCGCCGGATGAGCCGGTCGGCGAGCCGGCCGCCGACGAACACGCCGACAACCGCCCCCGCGCCGATGACCAGCATCAAGCCGCTGGCTTGCGACTTGCTGACGCCGTACTGATCCTGGGCGAACTCCACCGCGAAACCCCGCAGGCCCGCGAAGAAGAAGTAACCGAGGGCAGACGCGATGATCAGAATGCGGTTCGTCGGCACGCTTAACACGTAGATGACGGCCCGCCGCAACGACATGCGTTCAGGCGATGACCGCAAGACAAGCGCGTCGCGCGGCGCGACGCCTGCCCGCTTGAGCGCGCGGCGCATCGCGCCGCGATCTTCCTCATCGTCGTCCTGCTGCCAGCCAGAATCGGGGTCGGCCTCAAGAACGTCGACCTGGTCGCGGCCGGGCTCGCGAGTGCGAAAGAGCACCCAGGCCAATCCCAAGGTCGGCAGCACCAGCCACCAAAACGCCCAGCGCCAGCCGAGCGTGCCGGCGACAAACGTCGAGCCCACGAGGCCGAGACCGGTGCCGATGAGCTCGCCGGCGAGGATGCGCCCGTAGATCTTGCCCCGCTCGTCAGTCGGAAAGAGGTCGCCGATGAGTGACGCGACGGCCGGACCCGCGGCGGCCGCCGCGGCAGCGAGGCCGACCCTGGTCAACAGCAAGAACAGAAAGGACGTCGCGGCGCCGCTGATCGCGACCGCGGCGGCCCAACCGACCACGGTCACCGCCAACAGCCGGGTGCGGCTAACCCGGTCGGTCAGAACGCCCATCGGCACGGTGAGCACAGCTGAGACGACAGAGACGATCGTGAGCAGCGCTCCGATGTCGGTGTTTCCGACGTGGAAGACATCCTTGATGTTGCCTGCGGTGGCCGAGACGGTGCCCTTGTCAGCGCCGTCCAATGCGATCACGGCGGCAAGGGTGGCGACCGCGCGCAATCTGGCCCGACCGCCGGTGCGGCTTGCCGCGGCTCGCACCATTGTCGTTGCAGCGCGACGGACGGGTGACAGCACACGCGAACCACCGATGTGCATTCGTGGCGACCGCCCAGCGTCCCGACGTCGTTGCTCTTTGTCAGTCGGTCCCCGGAGGCGCAGGACACAAACGCGGTGACGATCAGCGCGCCAGGTCAGCCCGGTCGCCCACGCTGGTGGCGTCATCGGATGCGTCGGCGTCGTGCAAAGGGTCTTCATTCGGGGCGTGCCACGGCCAGCGCTGATCGATGAGCACCGCGAACGCCAGCACACCTGCCGGCACAGCGAGCGCGAAGCTCGTCCACGCGATCTCGGCGACTCCGCCTGCGACGCCACCGATCGCGTAGGCGCACCAGATGGTCGCGAGCACCACCAGATAATGACGTCGCTTGACCAGTCGCCGCCGCAAGCTCGGGTCTGCGCTGACTCTACGGCGGTCGATCCAGTACCGGACGGTGTCTTCGGCGAAATGCGTGAGCATGCCGGTGACGTAGGTGGTGCGCACCGTCCGTCGTCCGATCTTTCGCACCGTGGCGGTCTGGATGCCCATCGCAAGGACGAGCATCGCCAGGAGCGGAAGGTAGTCGCCGATCGGCCCGGACTCACCAATCGCCCGACGAAACACGGTGGCGCCAGTCGCCATGCAAGTCAGCAACAACACCGCCTCGGCGGTGAGCGTCCACGACGTGAGGCGCGGGCACCGGAGCCGCCCCCCGACCTCAAGGGCCACCGCGGCGACGGCGACTCCGATGACGAACAGCGCGATCGGCGCGCCGCGTCGTAACGCGAGCGACCATTGATGCTGGGCGATCGCCACGAAGGCGGCCACCGTGTTGCCACTTTGATGCGCGACGAACACCTTTTGCAACAAGAGGTAGCCCGCTCCGTCGACGAAGCCGGCGACGCCTGCGAGCAACCCGGCGAGCAGCTCCAGCCGGCGACGACGCGTCGCCGCGACGTTCACCGATCAGACTGTCGTGCGCCCCGGACGAGCTTGTCAGCGACCGACCTCCCCAGCACGCACGAGCCAGGGTCAAACCGCACTTCATCACAAACGGCTCTACGTAAGTCCTTCGCCAGATCCGCCGCATACCGAGGTTGGGCGGGATTGCACTCCTGTGCTTCCATCGTCGGCGTCGTGCGTTCACCGATCATCGTCATGGCCGCTCCTAGCCTGGGTTGGCCTGTACTCGGCTGGCTTATCGTCCCCCGATACTGCGCATTGACACGCGCGAAGCGAGAAAGAGGAGATCAGCTCCCGAAGTGTGGCCGATGTAAGTGTGGAGCGCCGACAGCGACAGCTCCGCCCCGCCGGCACCGGTGACAGATCAACTGCGTCGCCTTCAGCCCGTGGACAGTCCATCGGTCGCACTTGGCGCACGACGTGAACCGCAGAGCGCCGAAAACACCCAGCGCGCCAAGCGCGTCCATCAACAAGACGACGATCAATGTCACGCCGCCGAGCACGAATAGCACAATGTCGGCAGACATCGCCAGACCTCCTTGCGGTTCGGAAGCTCACCCGTCCTGCTGCGGAGCGTATCGCTATACGATAGATCGCGACAACGGGTTAGCGCGTGATGCCGTGCCGCCGACATTCCGCGCTTCGCGGATCCACCGGCGCGCCACAGATCGGACAGCACTCGCAGGTGGCCCCAAGGCTCGCCGCCGAGAGCGCGGGCGCCGTGCGTAACCAGGTCTCGAGCCGGTCAAGCCCGCGGGCGGCCTCGACGCGAATACGACGCTCGGCTTTCCACCAGGTCGCGAGCGGCCCGAGGGTGTAGGCGAGCAGGATGACCGCCGGAACGAACACCCAAGGCAGCACCGCCACCGCGCCGACAACGAGCAGGCCGATCGCGCTGGCGGCCCACAGCACGAGCCAGCAGAATCGGGACTTCGTCATCGACGGCACAACTGACAGATACCCGTGGCTAGCGGCGTTGGCCCGTCACCGCAGGTGAGTCGACCGTAACCTCAGGCGGTGGGCCGAAGTTCTCCCAGCGAGTGGACGAGCTCTGCTGTCGGTTGCGGATACCCGAACAGGTAACCCTGACCGACGTCGCATCCCATCGCGACCAGTCGATGCCAGGTCTCGATGTCCTCAATGCCTTCGGCGACCATGGTGAGGCCAAGCGAGTGCGCAAGCTCGATCGTGGAGCGAACTATCGCGGCGGCCCGCTCGTCGTGCATGATCGGAGCGACGAAGGCTCGATCAAGCTTCAGCTCATCAACAGGCAGGTCGCGAAGATACGCGAGTGACGAGTACCCGGTCCCGTAGTCGTCGATGCTGATCCCGATTCCGAGTGTCCGCAACTTCTCCAGGACGTCCCGGGCGCCATCGAGGTCCGCCATGAGGAAGTCCTCGGTGATCTCCAGCTGGAGTAACCGAGCCGGAGTGTTTGTCTCACGGAGCAGCCGCGCGACGCAGTCGACGAGCGTTGGATCACTCACCGCCTCCGCCGGCAAGTTCACCGCGACCGGTTGTGCGCGAAGCTCCCCTTGCCACATGGGAAGTTCCGCGAGCACCCGCTCGAGCACCCGCTCCGTGAGCAGCTGCTGCAACCTGGCCCGTTGGACAAGGGGCAAGAACTCGGAGGGCATCAAGAGTCCCTGCTCGGGATGCTGCCACCGCGCCAGCGCCTCGACCCCGGCCAACCGACCGCTAAGCAGATTCACCTTGGGCTGGTAATGCACGACGAGCTGCGTGGGATCGTGCTCCAACGCGTAGCGCAATTGTGCCGTCATCCGCAGTTGCCCATAGCTTTGCTCAGTGTCGGCGGAGTAGCGCAGCGCGCCCTGGTGCCGCGCTTTCGCCTTGTACATCGCGATGTCAGCCTGCCGGAGCAGGTCGTCGAGACTCCCGTCGAAATCGGCGGAGGAGGCGATGCCGATGCTCGCGTCGACGCGAAGCTCCAACGACTGCAGGTAGAACGGCTGCCGTATCGACGCAAGCAGGTCACGCGCGACGGCGTCCGCACGGCACCCGTGGTCATCGGCGAGAATCGCGAACTCATCGCCGCCGATGCGGGCGACGACAATGGTGGCGGCGCCGGCGTCCACACCGTTTTGCAGGCGCCGTCCAAGCGCGCGCAACAGGTCGTCTCCCGTGGGGTGGCCGAGCCCGTCGTTGATGTCTTTGAAGCCGTCAAGGTCGACCAAGAGGACCGCGAGCGGTCCGGCCGCGCCGGCCAGCGCGCGTTCGGCGATGTCGTGAAATCCGCGGCGATTCACCAACCCGGTGAGCTCGTCGGTCTGCGCCAACCATTGGCTGTGCGCCAGCGCACGCGCCTCATTGAACGACAGCATCAGCCTGGCCACCGCGACAGTGACCGTGACGGCCGCAAGTCCGGCGACCACCGGTTCGAAGCGGCCGTGGCTGCGCACGAGCAAGATGACCAGGCTCGACAAGATGGCCAGCGCTGGCACGCAGTTGACCAACCACGACGACGCTTCTCGGGTGGGGCGGGCCTCGAACGGCGTGCCAGACCACATCGCGATAGATACCGCCGCGACCAGCCACACCGCTCGCTGCCAACTGTCCCAGGCAAAACTGCCCGACGCGACGCCGGTCAGATAGGTCGAGTCGCAACAAACCAGCGCTACCGTCACCGCGAAGAGGGCCCACACCGCCGACGGAACGCGAAACCGGGCCACGACGAGAGTGGCCACCAGCGTGCCCATCAACAGCAGATCGCCTGACGGGTACGCGACGTCGGTCAGCGTCACCGGCCAGCTTGTGTCGGGCCCCGCCGCGCCCTTCGCGACCTCGGGCAGCACGGCGGCGGCGCACACCGCCGCAGCGCCGAGGCCCGCGACCGCGCCGTCCAACAGGGTCAACGTTGACGATCGGTCGACGCGCAGTCGGCGCAGCAGTTGCAGGGTCGCCGCGAATCCGGCCGGATAAAGGCCGAGCCAACCCGCGTCGGCGATGGACGGCGCCGGCCATTTCCCGGACTGCGCGAGGTACCAGGAGACGGCGGCCCAGCCAAAGGCGTACAGCGCAAGGCCGACGGCGAGCAGTCGCCAGATGCCCGCGGCGCCCTTCGCCAGAGGCGCCCGCAGCGCACAACAGGCTGCGGCCGCCACGTAGACCGCGGTGTAGAGAACGCCGTCAACGGCGAGGGAATAGCCGGGCTTGCCGAACCGGGCCGCCGCGCTCGCGAAATAGCAGATAGTCATGGCGAGGCAGAGCAGTCGCCATCGCCCGAGTGCGCGCACGCGCATGACCAAGGGCATTTGGGGCATGCGGCACTCCCTTCCTTATTCGTGATCGGCCGAAGACCGGCCATTCTGAGCAATCCCGCCTGGCAAGGCCTGGAAGTTTCATGGACGGAGCGCGGCTGACTGGCGTAGATAAGCGCCGTCGGTTGGCGGTTAGGTCATCGCTGGAAACTTCCGAGAGATGTGTCGGTCGATCCTGGTTGCGCCGCGTGGGCCGCGATAGGTTCGACTCCTAAACCGCCCGTGCCACGCATGTCTAGAGGAGCGCTCCGTGTCGTCCGATTCGTTTGTGCCGTCGGCTGGTGATCGGTTCACGTTTGGGTTGTGGACGGTGGGGTGGCCGGCGCGTGATCCGTTTGGGGATGCGACGCGGCCGGCGTTGGATCCGGTGGAGTCGGT
>Ga0187809_10001235_pt1 | contig 12266 bp, 6 predicted proteins | sample NC_wetland_sal_i_8_FD_132415 | JGI IMG/M metagenome (GOLD analysis project Ga0187809, IMG submission 132415) | Wetland sediment microbial communities from Neuse River Estuary, North Carolina, USA - ASW_4 | ecosystem: Environmental > Aquatic > Freshwater > Wetlands > Sediment | place: USA: North... | reverse complement strand
GAGAAGCAGATCCGCGACGCCGCCGCCCCGCCCCGCCGCGGCGCGGTGATGACGGTCATGCGGCGCGTTCTCTGCCGCTGGCTCGCCTTCGCATCCGCGATGGCAGGGCGCCACCGCCGGCTTTGATCCAGCTCAAGGCACCACACCGCGGATCGGCGTCTGCTGCACCGGTTGCCGCAGCAGGCACCGCATCGTCATGCCACCCATCCGCACCCGTTCCACTTCCGGCTCACCCGATCAGGCCAGCGGCACGCTTCAGGCGCCACCCTCGGCGTTAGCGGAAGCGGGCGAACAGCCGCGACGCCGCAGGCGGCCACCAGGCGGCGGCGCTACCGAACATTCCGGGCATCCCCGCCATACCGCGGCGTCGCTGCCCTCCGCCACAACGCTGCCGCCTCCGGCGGAGGCCGCCGCGGATACCACCCCGAATTTCCATACGTTCGACCGCGTGGCCCGCGCGGTGCAGGCCCGCTTCACCCAGGGAATTTCGCCGACCGCCATTGCCGGCACCTGGATGGATTGGGCCACGCATCTCTCCCGCGCCCCCGGCAAGCAGCTGGAGCTGGCGCAGCGCGCCTGGCAGGGCATGGCGCAATTCGCGCTCTGGCTGCCGCGCGCGATGACCGGCGGTGTGGAGGCTCCGCCACCGGCCGCCAATCCGGATCACCGTTTCGCCGATCCCGCCTGGGCGCGCTTTCCCTTCAGCAGCTTCGCCGCCGCGCACCAGATGGCGGAGGCATGGTGGCTGGAGGCTGCGCGGGACGTGCCCGGCATGACCCGCCAGCACGGCGATCAGATGCGCTTCATGCTGCGCCAGCTGCTCGACGTGGCCGCGCCGAGCAACCTGTTCTGGTGCAATCCGGTGATATTGAGCCGTTCGGTGGCGGAAAGCGGGTTCAACCTGCTGCGCGGCGCGGAGAACTGGCTGGACGATGTCGGCCGGGAGCTGAGCGGCAAGCGCCCCGCCGGCACCGAGGCCTTTCAGGTCGGGCAGACCGTCGCCGTCACGCCCGGCAAGGTGGTGTACCGCAACGATTTGATGGAGCTGATCCAGTACGCCCCCGCCACCGCGACGGTGCATGCCGAACCGGTGCTGATCGTGCCGGCCTGGATCATGAAATACTACATCCTCGACCTGGCGCCGGAGGATTCGCTGATCCGCTGGCTGGTGGCGCAGGGCCACACCGTGTTCATCATCTCCTGGAAGAACCCGGACGCGCGGGACCGCGACCTCGGCCTGGACGAGTACCGGCGGTTCGGCGTCATGGCCGCGCTGGACGCGATATCGGCGATCGTGCCGGGGCAGCGCGTGCATGGCTGCGGCTACTGCCTCGGCGGCACCATCCTTGCGATCGCCGCGGCGACGATGGCGCGCGATCGCGACGACCGGCTGGCCAGCATGACGCTGCTCGCCGCGCAGACCGACTTTGCCGAGGCCGGCGAGCTGATGCTGTTCATCGACGAGCACCAGCTGGGCTTCCTGGAAGACCTGATGTGGGAGCAGGGGTATCTCGACACGCGGCAGATGGCCGGCGCGTTCCAGATGCTGCGCTCCAACGAGCTGGTGTGGTCGCATATGATCCGCGACTACGTGCTGGGCGAGCGGGAGCCGGTCAACGACCTGATGGCCTGGAACGCCGACCAGACCCGCATGCCGGCGCGCATGCACAGCGAGTACCTGCGCGGGCTGTTCCTGGAGAACCGGCTCACCGCCGGGCGCTATGCGGTGGATGGCAGGGTGATCGCCCTGCGCGACATCAGCGTGCCGGTATTCGCTCTGGGCGCCACGCGCGACCATATCGCGCCCTGGCGCTCGGTGTACAAGGTCGCGCTGTTCGCCGACACCGACATCACCTTTGCGCTGGCCAGCGGCGGGCACAATGTCGGCATTGTCAATCCGCCGGCCCGCCAGCGGGGCGATCATCAGATCCTGCTGCGCCGCCATGGCGAGCGCTATGTCGCGCCGGACCGCTGGGCCGCGCTGGCGCCGCTTCATTCCGGTTCATGGTGGCCGGCCTGGGAGGCATGGCTGGCCGCCAACGGCAGCGGCACGCGCGTGGCGCCGCCCGGGATGGGCGCGCCGCAACGCGATCTGCCGCCACTGGCCGATGCGCCGGGCAGCTACGTCCGGATGGCCTGACCGGCGGTCAGGCCGCAGCGCCGGGGCGTTCGCCGCGCTCGATCTGCTCCAGCTCCGCCAGGATCGGCGCCACGCAGCCATCCCAGGAGAAGCGCTGGCGCGTGGCCTCGACAATCCTCCAGTCGGGATCGGGCGATTTCGGCAGATCGGCAAGCGCGCGAGCGTAATCCTCCACCGCGGCGCAGGGCACCACGCCGGTGGGGAGATCCGGCTGGAACGTGTCGCAGACCACCGGTGAGGCGAACACGCGCTTGCCCATGGCCAGCGCCTCCAGCACCTTGTTCTGGATGCCGCGGGCCAGGCGCAGCGGCGTCATCGCCGCGCGCGCCGCGGCGACATAGGGCCGCACGTCGCCGACCGCGCCGGTCACGGTGATGCCGGGGCGCTCTCCCAGCCGTACCACCTCCGGCACCGGCAACCGGCCGACCAGGAACAGCTCCAGATCGGGTTCCTGCCGGCGCAGCGCCGGAAACACGTTGTCGGCAAACCACAGCACGCCGTCGAAATTGGGAAAATAGTTCAGCGTGCCGGTGAAGACCAGGAAGTTGCGGCCGGCCAGTTCGGCCGGTACCGGCGGCGCCGAACGCGGATCGAAGTAGTCCACATCGACGCCGTTGCCGGAGCAGCCAAGCGGCAGCCCGGGCGCGATGCGCTCGAACAGGCGCGCCTCGTTGCGCGTGGTCATGAAGGTGCGCCGGGCTCGCCGCGCAAAGCTGACCTCCTCCCGCCGCAGCAGATGGGCTTCCAGCCGGTACAGCAATCCGGGAAAGCGCATCCGCGCGTATTGCAGGAACTTTTCCGAGTCGACGTCGCCCCAATCGGCGATGAAGGGGATGTTGGCCGGCGCATAGGGCGTGGTGGCGGCGGACAGCAGGATGGCCGCCTTGACGGGGTGGGACGCGAGGATGGACCGGACATGCGTGCGCAGCGCCGGAATGCCGTAGCATCCCATGGTGTAGGAATGGCCGCGCGCCACCGACAGCGCGCCGCGGAAGAACCCCGCGCGCTGGTCGAGCACTTCGATGCGCACCGAGGCAAGCCGGTCGCGCAGCGGCGAAACCGCCTCGGCCTGTTCCTGGGTCGGTGCGATGCAGGCGAGATGCACGCGATAGCGGTCGGCAAGCCGGCTGACGAAATTGAAGGAGCGGATGCGTTCGCCCTTGTCGGGCGGCCAGGGAACACAATGGGCGACGTAGAGGATGTCCATTCGCGAAGAATCCTGGAGGTGCGGGGTCAATTCCGTCTCGTCCCATCGCGGCGGAGCGGGAGACGTGGGCGTTCAAGGTCGATCATGGCGAATGAAAGTTGCACCGGCAGTTCTCATGCTGGTGGATTGCCCGGAAGCCGCAAGGGCCGCCGGCCAAAATGAGACTGCTGGCGTCGCTTTGGCGCGTTTACCGGAGCGACGGCGGTCTGCTACGCTCAAACCCGGTCCGAATCCTGGCGTGGCGCAAAGATGCCTGATCTGCCGCAGCAACAACCTGCCGCCGGCGCCTTCGTGGTGCTCATCAACCATGAAGCGCAGTACGGCCTTTGGCCGGCGGGGAAAGCCGTGCCGGACAAGTGGCAGCCGACCGGCATGACCGGAACGCGCGAGGAATGCCTGGCCGCCGTGCGGCGCGAATGGACCGACATGCGGCCACTGCGCGTCCGCAACGCGCACGACCGCAAAGGGCAGGGCGGCTAGCACACGCCACGCGCCATCACGCCTCGTTGCAGCGTACCGCGTCGTGGTATGGCCGGCCGGCGAACCGCCACCGGCGTCCCGGCGAAATCGAGCGGGCTGCGCGCGCATGCTAGGCCGGCGCCTCGTCCCGCAGCGCACGCCACCCGAGGGCATAATGCTGCATTCGCCGGCCTACAGGTTCAGGTCGCCGTCGATGCCGGACGGCCACCAGTCGCCGCTGGCACAGGCCTCCGCCAGTTCGGGTGTGGGCGCGCGGTACCAGTAGGTTGCGCTCACCCTGTCGCCACCCCGATCCGCGAGTGCCTTGACCAGGCTGCGCAGCGACGGCTCGCGCCCGAGGCGTTCGAGCTGGGCGCGATGCAGCACGTAGGGATGCTGCGATTGCAGCGCCTGGTTGAGCGACGGGTGGAAGCCGAACACCTCCAGCACCGTCGCCGCATGATCCGCGGCAAACGCGAATGCCGCGTTCATCAGGTTCTGCATCACGTCCGGCCGATCCGGATCGTGGAACAGATCGGTGATGATGAAGTGTCCCGGCGCCGTGGTGACCGGCGCGCGCAGCGCGACATAGCCGAGCAGCCTGCCGCCCTCGCGGCAAGCCAGCGCATGGTGCCGGCCAAGCAGGCGCGGCGTTTCGATGTGGCGCCAGTTCAGCACGCGCGCGGTGCGCTCGGTGGTGACCGGGAAGCGGTGCTTCAGGCGGTCCCACAATTCGTCGAACTCGGAGCCGAAACGGGTGATTTCCGTCACCGGCAGCTTGCGGCAGTCGAAATGGATGCGGCCGCGGCCGAGGCTGGTCCGCATTCCGGCGCGCATGCCGCCCAGCACGCCAAGCGCGAGGGGGCCGGCCAGGCCGATGACAGCCTGGCCGGCCCAGGAGGTGGCGATCCCGCGCAGCAGCCTGTGGGTGTCGCGCTGCCGCAGCTTCCAGCGCGACAATGCCTTGAGGTCGCGCACCCACAGCAGCCGCTGGTCGAAATCCTCCAGCGGGATGCGCCGCATCCCGGCGTTGCCGGTCTCGTGCATCGCGCTGGTGATGGCGTTGGCCGTGGTGTTCAGCAGGAAGCGGTCGCGTCCCCAGTCGAGATACGTCGTCAGCAGCGTCAGGCCGGCTCGTCCGTAGCCGGGATCGGCGGCCCAGGTGGTGGGGGAGATCGCCGCGACGGTCTGGCCGCCGGCCCAGAACCGCACCGGCACCAGGCCGTGGAAGCCGACAATGCCGCCGGACTCCTTCTCCAGCACCCAGCCGAACGGATCGTCCGGGGTGCGGCAGGGATTGTTCAGCCAGCGATGGTGGCAGAGGTCGCGGAAATCCTCGATGCTGGATTCGGCATAGGGTTTGAACGCGCGGGCGCAGACCCGCCAGATGCCCTCGATGTCGTCGATATCGGCGACGCGGCAGACGACGTCGCCGATCCAGCGGGGTTCCAGCGTCGCGGCATGCGGTGCCGGCGCGGCGCCGCTCGCCTTGCCGCGCAGCAGCGTGCACAGGCTGTCGAGCGACAGCGTCTCCTGCAAATCGTCCAGCGAGATGCGCGCACCGAAGGCCTGCTCCACATCGGCGAAGAGCTGCACCGCCAGCAGCGAATCGCCGCCGCAGTCGAAGAAATCGTCCTGCGCGGTGAAGTCGTCGCGATTCAGCAGCCTGCTCCAGATCGCGCGCAGCTGCTGCGCCATGTCGTCGTCGGGCTGCTGGGGTTCCGCCACTTCCGCCGGAACGCCGCGCGGCCGCATTGCCCGCAGCGCCTTGCGGTCGAGCTTGCCGTTGGCCGAGATCGGCAGCGTGTGCACGAAGTAGAACTCGGACGGGATCATCGACAGTGGCAGCTTCTGCCGCAGGAAGGCGCGCAGCTCGCGGTCGGTGACCGCCTTGCCGGCGGCGGGCACGACGAACGCGATCAGCACCGCGTCGCCCCCGCTGTCGTCCGCCACCGCGGCGGCCGTTTCCACCGCCTCGTGCCGCGTGATGAACTGCTCGACCTCGCCGAGTTCGATGCGCACGCCGCGGATCTTCACCTGGTCGTCGATCCGGCCGATGAAGTCGATGCTGCCGTCGTCGAGAAAGCGGCACAGATCGCCGGTGCGGTACATGCGTGCTTCATCATCCGCGCTGAACGGATTGGGGATGAAGCGTTCGGCGGTGAGGTCCGGGCGGTTGAGATAGCCGCGGCCGAGGCAGATGCCGCCGATGAACAGCTCCCCGGCGATGCCCGGTCCGACCGGGTTCAAATCCTCATCCAGGATGTACAGCTCGGTGTTGTCGATCGCGTAGCCGATCGGCACGCTGCTGCGCTGGTCGCCGCGCCGGCACGGCCAGCGCGTGACGCCGATGGAGGCCTCGGTCGGCCCGTAGGAGTTGCATACCTCGGCGGTGAGCCGCTCGAAGAACATTTCCTGCAGCCGAGGGCTGAGCGCCTCGCCGCCGCACATGACGTGGCGCAGCGGCGAGAGATCGGGCAGGTCCTTCAGCTCCAGGAAGGAGCGCAGCAGCGACGGCACGAACTGCGCCACGGTCACCCGTGTGGTGGCCATCAGTTCGGCGAGGTAGGCCGGGTCCGCTTGCCGGTCGCTGTCGGCGAGCACCAGCCGAGCGCCGCTGATCAGCGGCAGGAACAGCTCCCAGGCGGAGACGTCGAATGTCAGCGGCGCCTTCTTCAGCACCACGTCGGACGGGGTGACCTGGAAGGTGTTGCGCATCCAGACCAGCCAGTTGACCACGCCACGATGCGGCACCATCACGCCCTTCGGCTCGCCGGTGGAGCCGGAGGTGTAGATCACGTACACCAGGTCGTCCGGGGTGACGCCGGAGGTGAAATCGGTGTCGGGTTCGCTGCCGGCATCCTGCGTCAGGTCGAGGATTTCGGCATCGCCGGCATCCGGCCGGGTGCCACGCGCCAGGATCACCCGCAGTCCCGCATCGCGCACCAGGTAGTGCAGCCGCTCCCGCGGCAGCCGCGGATCGAGTGGCACGTAGGCGGCGCCCGCCTTCAGAACGGCAAGCAGGCCGACGATCATCTCCGGCGACCGCTTCATCGACACGCCGGCGAGCGAACCGACGCCGATGCCGGAGGTTTGCAGCCGGCGCGCAAGCCGGTTGGCGCGTCGGTTCAATTCCCCGTAGGTGAGGGTGCTGTCCGCGTACTGAACGGCAACGGCGTCCGGGCTGCGCTGTGCCCAATCGCGGATGATCGCGTGCAGGCAATGCCGGCGGTCGGCCTCGCCCTGCGTCGTTGGGGCGTCCGCCAACCGGATGGCGCTTGGTGGGGTGGCCGTTGCGGAAGGGTCCGTTGGCGGGGTGACCGTCGGCCTGGGGGCGGGCTGCTGCTCTGGCTGTGGTAGCTGGCGCAGTTCAGCCTCCTCCGGGTCCGTCACGACGGTATTTCATTCCGGAGGCTTGGGTCAACAAAATGCGAGGATTGCTCATGCTTTTGCGGCACGCTGATTGATAAAGCGCATAAACCTGCCGCCGGACGGAGCAGGCATTCAATCCGCGGGCTGCACCTCGGCCGCCGCGGCGACGCTGCGCGGCCGGCGCATGAACAGCAGCAGCAGCAGCGCCGGCAGGGTGGTGGCCACCATCAGCACATAGTCGTTGTTGTAGCCGATGATCTGCGCCTGGTGGTCGATGATGCGGTTGAGCAGCGCCGCGCCGTGCGCCGTGTCGGGTGCCATGAAGCGCTGGATCGCGCCGCCGGCCTGGAGGGCGCGGTTGAACGGGGTGACGGCGGCGCCGATCTGCTCGTGCAGGATCTGCGCATTGTGCGCCAGCAGCGAGGTGGTCACCGACACGCCGATCGCCGCGCCGATATTGCGTGCCAGGCTGAACAGCGAGGCGCCCTCGGTGCGCAGCGCCGGTGCCAGGGTGGCGAAGGCCAGCACCTGCAGCGGCGTGAACACCAGCCCGAGCCCGGCGCCCTGGATGCAGATGGTGGCGACCAGCCGCTGCAGCGACACGTCCGGCGTCCAGGACGTCATCTCCCAGAACGACCAGCATTCCATCAGCAGGCCGGCCCCGACCATCAGCCGGGGATCGATCCGGTTGGACAGCCGGCCGCTGATCATGATGGTCACCACGTTGCCCATGCCGCGCGGCGCCATGATCAGCCCGGCGGTGGCCACCGGGTAATCCGCCAGCGTCTGTAGCCAGGGCGCCATCAGCGCGATGCTGGACACCAGGATGGTGCCGACCGCGAACATCATCACCAGGCCGGAGGCGAAATTCATGTCGCGGAACAGCGTCGGGCGGATCAGCGGGCGCTGGGCGCAGCTGACATGCACCAGGAACAGGTACATCCCCAGCCCGGCCAGCACGACCTCCACCATGATCTCGCGGGAGCTGAACCAGTCCAGGTTCTGGCCGCGATCCAGCATCAGCTGCAGCGAACCGATGCCCAGCGCGAGCGCGGCGAAGCCGGTCCAGTCGAAGCGCAGCGTGTTCTGGCCCTGGATGTTGGGCAGGAACAGCAGCAGGCCGGTGGTGGCCAGCAGGCCGAACGGCAGGTTGATGTAGAACACGTAGCGCCAGCTGTAGAAATCGGTCAGGTAGCCGCCCAGCGTGGGACCGAGGATCGGTCCGATCATCACCCCGAGCCCCCAGATCGCCATGGCGAAGCCGCGCTGCTCGTGCGGGTAGATGTCCAGCAGGATGGCCTGCGACAGCGGCACCAACGCGGCGCTGAACGCCCCCTGGATCAGCCGGAAGGCGACGATCTGGCTGAGCGACTGCGCCGCGCCGCAGGCCATCGAGGCGATGGTGAAGCCAACGATGCAGGTGATGAACAGCGGCTTGCGGCCGAACCGGCTGGCCATCCAGCCGATCGGCCCGGTCATGATCGCCGCGGCGATGATGTAGGAGGTGAGGACCCAGGTGATCTCGTCATAGCTCGCCGAGAAGCTGCCCTGCATGTAGGGCAGCGACACGTTGGCGATGGTTTGGTCGAGCGACTGCAGCAGCGTGGCACCGATGGCACAGGCGGTGATCATCCCGCGGTGCGGCGTGTGCTCCGCCAGCGTGGCGGAATGCGCTGAGGCCATGGCCTAACGACCGGCCGGTGGCATGTGGACTTTCCTCCGGGCTGCCGTTGCGTATGGCGGCCGCTTCACGGGGCGGAGTGTGGGCCAGGCGGCGGGATCGATCAAGAAAAGGGCTCAGCCCCTCAGCCCCGGCGCCCCGGCAACCGGTGCCGGAAGGCCAGCGCCTCGGCCGCGTGCACCCGCCCGACCGCCTCGGCCCCCGCCAGGTCGGCGATGCTGCGGGCCACCCGCAGCACGCGCGTATAGCCGCGCGGCGACAGGCGCAGCCGGTCCATCGCCTGCTCGATCAGCCGGTGCGCTTCCGGTGCGAGCTGGATGCCGCGGGGGTCGGCCTCGGCGTTGTTGAACGCGCCCTCCGCGCCGTAGCGGGCGCGTTGTGCCTGGCGCGCACGCAGCACCCGTTCGGCCGTCGCCGCGGTGGTTTCGCCCGCCGGCGCACGGGCCAGTTCGGCGGCCGAGGCCGGTTCCACCTCCACCGTCAGGTCGATGCGGTCCAGCACCGGGCCGCTGATCTTCGCCTGGTAGTCCTCGCCACACCGCGGCGCTCGCCCGCATTCCCGGCCGGCATCGCCCAGGAAGCCGCAACGGCACGGGTTCATCGCCGCGATCAGCTGGAAGCGCGCCGGGTAGGTGATGTGCGCCGTGGCACGCGACACCGTGGTGCGGCCCGACTCCATCGGCTGGCGCAGCGCCTCCAGCGCCATGCGGGGGAATTCGGGCAGTTCGTCCAGGAACAGCACGCCGCGATGCGCCAGGCTGACCTCGCCGGGACGCGCGCGCTGGCCGCCGCCGGTCAAAGCCGGCTGCGAGGCGGAGTGGTGCGGTTCGCGGAACGGCGGCCGCATCACCAGCCGGCCGCCGTCCAGCAATCCGGCGACGCTGTGGATCATGCTGACCTCCAGCGCCTCGCGCGGCTCCAGGTCGGGCAGCAGGCCGGGCAGGCGCGCGGCCAGCATCGACTTGCCGGAACCGGGCGGGCCGACCAGCAGCAAATTGTGGCCGCCGGCCGCGGCGATCTCCAGCGCTCGGCGGGCGGTCTCCATGCCCTTCACCTCGGACAGGTCGGGCCCGCGCGGCACCTCCGCCTTGCCGGCGGGGACAGGCGGGGTCAGCACCTGGGTGCCGCGAAAGTGGTTGATCAGCGCGAGCAGGTCGCCGGGCGCCAGCACTTCGATGCGGCCGGCCCAGGCCGCCTCGCCGCCCTGGCCGGCCGGGCAGATCAGGCCGAGTTCCTGCGCCGAGGCGGCGATCGCCGCCGGCAGCACGCCGGCCACGTTGTTCAGCGTGCCGTCCAGCGAGAGTTCGCCGAGTCCGGCGTAACCGGCGATCTCGTCGCGCGGCAGCACGTCCATCGCGGCGAGCACGCCCAGGGCGATCGGCAGGTCGAAATGGCTGCCCTCCTTCAGCAGGTCCGCCGGCTTCAGGTTCACCAGCAGGCGCTTGGGCGGCAGCGACAGGCCCATCGCCGAGAGCGCGGCGCGGACCCGTTCGCGCGCCTCGCCGACCGCCTTGTCGGGCAGGCCGACCACCAGGAACACCGGCATGCCGCCGGAGATCTGCACCTGCACTTCGACCGGCACGGCCTCGATGCCGGCGAAGGCGAAGGTGTTGGCACGGGCCATCGCGGTCTGGCGGGTGAGGGCGTTCATCGCGGCTGCGGCTCACTGTGGCGGCGCCAGTGTGCGGGGAAATGGTGAAGGGAAGGGTAACGGGGCGAGCCAGGCATTTTGGCGAGTGGACGGCAGATGCGCGCGGGTCCGCTCTCCGCTCCGCTTGGGCGGAGAGGGACAGGGTGAGGTGGCGGCGTCCGTGCCGACGCCAATCCCGCGTCGTTTTCGCGGCAGTTGCGGGCAGGACGCGTGTTCCGGGATTAATCGGCAGGCGGAGGTTACCCCCACGTCTCCCTGCCCTCTCCGCCCCCAGCGGGCGGAGAGAGCAGGCGCGCGCCGGTCGCAACGGGAATTGCCCGACTCCGAAGGAGCGGCTTGACTTCCTTTCGTTGGTGGCGTGGTTGCTCAAGGCAACGACCGCGCCGCGGCGTTGGTCACGGAACGGAGGGGGACGGATGCTGGGACGAGGTGCTGCCCTCGCCGCCGTGGCGCTGCTGGCCGGATGCACGGTCGGGCCGAATTTCCAGGTGCCGCATTGGGCCTCGCCCGTCTCCTGGTTCTCCGGCCCCAAGGAGAAAACGGCGGCGGCCCCGAGCATTCCGGTCGTCGCGCCGGTCAATCCGAACTGGTGGACGCTGTTCCACGACCCGAAGCTGACCGCCCTGGAACGCCGGGTCGCCGGAGAGAACCTCGATGTCCGCCTGGCGGCCATCCGCCTCGCCGAGTCACGGGCCGAACTTGGCTTGGCCCAGGCGGCACGCTTCCCCACGTTCAATGCCAACGGGTCCTACGACCGGCAGAAGGCCAGCGACGTCGGCGTGTTCGCCAGTGCGCCGAATCCGCTCGGCGCCAACGGGGCGCAGGGCAGCCGCACCGGCGGCATCCGCAGCAGCCATCTGGCGGCGTTCGACGTCTACCAGGTCGGCTTCGATGCTTCCTGGGAACTCGACCTGTGGGGCGGCGTGAAGCGTTCCGTGGAGGCTGCCACGGCAACCGAGCAGGCCTCCGCGGAGGCACGCCGCGCGGCGCTGCTGTCCAGCCTGGCGGAAGTTGCGCGCGACTACATCCAGCTGCGCGGAACCCAGGCGCGGCTCGCCATCGCCGAGGACAACCTGCACACGGCGCAGGAAAATCTGCAGCTGACGCAGCAACGCGCTGCCGGGGGCGTCACCACCGACCTCGACGTGGCCAACGCCGCGGCGCAGGTGCGCACCACGGCGGCGGAGATCCCGCTGCTCCAGCAGCAGGAAGCCGAATCCATCAATGCGCTCGGGCTGCTGCTGGGCCAGGGGCCGAACGCATTGCGCGCCGAACTGGCGGAACCCAGGCCGATCCCGCCGGTGCCGCCCCGCGTGCCGGTCGGGCTGCCGTCGGAACTGGCGCGCCGGCGCCCCGATATCCGCCAGGCGGAGGCCCAGTTGCATGCCGCCACCGCCGATATCGGCGTGGCGGTGGCGGCGTTCTACCCAAGCGTCACCCTGTCGGGCAGCCTTGGCCTGCAGGCCTTGCAGCCGTGGCGGATGTTCGAACTCAACGCCCGCCAGTATTCCGCCGGCCCCGGCATCACCATTCCGATCTTTGCCGGCGGCAAGCTGCGCTCCACGCTGCACCTGCGCGAGGCGCAGCAGGAGGAAGCCGCGGTCAACTACCAGAAGACCGTGCTGACCGCCTGGAACGAGGTGGACAACGCGCTGACTGCCTATCGCACCGAGCAGGCGCGGCGCGATGAACTGCGCGCAGCGGAAGTGCAGGGACGGCAGGCGCTGGAGATCGCCCGCAGCCGCTACCAGCAGGG
>Ga0187809_10001234_pt1 | contig 12271 bp, 10 predicted proteins | sample NC_wetland_sal_i_8_FD_132415 | JGI IMG/M metagenome (GOLD analysis project Ga0187809, IMG submission 132415) | Wetland sediment microbial communities from Neuse River Estuary, North Carolina, USA - ASW_4 | ecosystem: Environmental > Aquatic > Freshwater > Wetlands > Sediment | place: USA: North... | reverse complement strand
CCGGAGGAGGTCGTCTGCCTCTGGGCGGCGCGCAAGGTCTTCCGCCCGGTGAAATGGGTGGCGGATCGCACCGAATCCTTCCTCGCCGACGCGCACGGCCGCGACCACGTCACCAAGGCGGAGCTCGCGCTCGACCTCAACGGCAAGATCCTGGGCTTGCGGGCGCACACCATCGCCAATCTCGGCGCCTACATGTCGACCTTCTCGTCGTCGGTGCCGACCTATCTCTACGCGACGCTTCTGTCGGGCCAGTACGACATCCCGCAGATCTACTGCGAGGTCGACGCCGTCTACACCAACACGGTGCCGGTCGACGCCTATCGCGGCGCCGGGCGGCCGGAGGCGACCTTCGTCGTCGAGCGGCTCGTCGAAGTCGCCGCGCGCGAGACGGGCCTCGATCCGGCCGATCTGCGCAAGCGCAATTTCATCAAGTCCTTCCCGCACCAGACGCCGGTCATCATGTCGTACGACGCCGGCGATTACAACGCGTCGCTGAAGAAGGCGCTGGAGCTCGCCGACGTGAAGGGCTTCGGAAAGCGCAAGCGCGAGAGCGCGCGGCACGGCAAGCTGCGCGGCATCGGCTATTCGACCTACATCGAGGCCTGCGGCATCGCGCCGTCGCAGGCGGTCGGCTCGCTCGGCGCCGGCGTCGGCCTTTGGGAGAGCGCGGAAGTGCGCGTCAACCCGACCGGCTCGGTCGAGGTGCTGACCGGCAGCCACGCGCACGGGCAGGGGCACGAGACCACCTTCGCCCAGCTCGTGTCGGAGCGCCTCGGCATCCCGTTCGAGAACGTTTCGGTCGTGCACGGCGACACCGACAAGGTGCAGTTCGGCATGGGCACCTACGGCTCGCGCTCCGGCGCGGTCGGCATGTCGGCGATCGTCAAGGCGCTCGACAAGATCGAGGCCAAGGCGAAGAAGGTCGCCGCGCACATGCTCGAGGCGGCGGAGGGCGACATCGAATTCAAGGACGGCAAGTTCACCGTCGCCGGCACCGACAAGTCGGCCGCCTTCGGCGACGTCGCGCTCAACGCCTACATCGCGCACAAGTTCTCCGGCCAGGAGCTGGAGCCGGGGCTGAAGGAGACCTCCTTCTACGATCCGACCAACTTCACGTTCCCGGCCGGCTGCCACATCTGCGAGGTCGAGATCGACCGCGACACCGGCAAGACCGAGATCGTCACCTGGACCGCGGTCGACGACTTCGGCACCGTGATCAATCCGATGATCGTCGAGGGGCAGGTTCACGGCGGCATCGCACAAGGCGTCGGTCAGGCACTGCTGGAAGGCGTTGTCTACGACAAGGACGGCCAGCTCGTGTCCGGCTCGTTCATGGACTACACGATGCCGCGCGCGCACGATCTGCCGTCGTTCCATGTCGAAACGACGGAGACCAAGTCGCCGTCGAACCCGCTCGGCATCAAGGGCTGCGGCGAGGCGGGCGCCATCGCCGCGCCGGCGGCGGTCATCAACGCGATCACCGACGCCATCGGCACCGAACACCTGGCGATGCCGGCCACCGCGCACGCGGTCTGGTCGGCCTTGCAGAAGGCTGCGCCGCGTGCAGCCGCGTAACGCGATTTTCCTCGTCCTGGGGAGCCGGCGAAGCCGGCGTCTCGAAGGACGGGGGCCGGGCTCAGCCTTCGAGACGCGCATCTGACGATGCGCTCCTCAGGATGAGGCCGGGATAGAACAAGGGAGAAAGAGCAATGTACAATTTCACGTTCCATCGTCCGACCACGGTTCGCCAGGCGGCCGGGCTTCTGTCGCGCAATCCCGAGGCGAAGCTCCTCGCCGGCGGCCACTCGCTGCTGCCGGTGATGAAGCAGCGGCTGGCGCAGCCGTCGGCGCTCGTCGACCTGTCGCAGGTCGAGGGCATGACCGGCGTCGAGCTCAAGGGCCGCTCGGTGGTGATCGGCGCCATGACGCGCCACGCCGACGTCGCCAAGTCGGATGTGCTCAAGGAAGCGATGCCGGCGCTCGCCTCGGTGCCGGGCTCGATCGGCGATCCGCAGGTGCGCAACCGCGGCACGATCGGCGGCTCCATCGCCAACAACGACCCGAACGCCGATTACCCGGCCGCGCTGCTCGGTCTCGGCGCGACCATCATCACCAACAAGCGCCGTATCGCCGCCGACGACTTCTTCCAGGGCATGTTCTCGACGGCGTTGGAGGAGGGCGAGATCATCGTCAAGGTGAGCTTCCCGATCGCCAAGAAGGCGGCCTACGAGAAGTTCAAGCACCCGGCGTCGGGCTTCGCGCTGGTCGGCGTGTTCGTGTCGAAGCGCGGCTCGGACATCCGCGTCGCGGTGACCGGCGCCGGCTCGAACGGCGTGTTCCGCGTCACCTCGTTCGAGGAGGCGCTGAAGAAGCGTTTCTCGCCGAAGTCGATCGAGGGCCTCAGCGTGCCGGCGAGCGGCATGAACAGTGACATCCACGCCTCGCCGGAATACCGCGCCCACCTCGTCGGCGTGATGGCGCGCCGGGCGCTGGCCAAGGCGACGGCGTAAGCCGGGCGCCGCGGCTGCGCGGCGCGCACCGCCGATGAAGATCGTCTCCTATCGCGTGGACGGCGCCGACCGGGTCGGCGTCGCCGGCGCGTCCGGGATCGTCGACATCGGCCGCCGGCTCGGCGTCACGAGCGCGCGCGATCTGCTGGAGCGGGATCTGCTCGCGGCCGCGCGCGAGTTCGAGGGCGCGCCGGGCGACCACGACGTTGCCGCGGTCGCGTTTCTGCCGCCGGTGCCAGATCCGCACCACATCTTCTGCATCGGCATCAACTACCGCGACCATCTCGCGGAGGTGCAGGCGGCCGGCGTCGCCCGCACGTTTCCGAACGAACCGTCCGTCTTCGTCCGCTTTGCCGATACGCTGGTCGGCCACGGCCAGGACTTGCTGCTGCCGCGCGTGTCGCAGTCGTTCGACTACGAGGCGGAGCTGGCGGTCGTCATCGGCAAAGGCGGCCGCCATATCGGCGAGACCGACGCGCTCGATCACGTGGCGGGCTACGCCTGCTTCAACGACGGCAGCATCCGCGACTGGCAGTTCCACACGACGCAGGTGACGCCCGGCAAGAACTTCGCCGGGACCGGCGGATTCGGGCCGTGGCTCGTCAGCGCCGACGAGGTCGGCGATCCCGACGATCTCGACGTGAGGCTCGTGCTCAACGGCCGCACGCTGCAGCACGGCAATACGCGCGATCTCATTTTTCGGATCCCGAAAATCATCGCCTACCTCTCGACCTTCGTGCCGTTGCGGCCGGGCGACGTGATCGCAACCGGCACGCCGGCCGGCGTCGGCTTTTCGCGCAAGCCGCCGATATTCATGAGATCGGGCGACATGTGCGAGGTGCACATCGATCGGGTCGGCGTCCTGCGCAATTCCGTCGCGCGCGAGCCTTGAGCCGATCGGTTGCGCCGAGCGGCGGGCGTGGTAGCGTACCGCAACAAAAATCCAGGGAGGGGGATATCATGCGACGCGCAGCCATCGCGCTGATTGCGGCCGCCATTGTTGCGGTGCCGCTGACGACACGTGCGGAAACCTATCCGGATCGTCCGGTCGTCATGGTCGTGCCGTTTCCCGCAGGCGGCGCGACCGACGTGCTCGCCCGTCTCCTCGCCGAGCGCATGAAGACAAGCCTGGGACAGCCGATCGTCGTCGAGAACGTCGGCGGCGCGTCCGGCACGATCGCGCTCGGCAAGGTCATGCGCGCGCCTGCGGACGGCTACGCGCTGAGCATCGGCACCTCGACGACCCATATGTTGACCGGCGGACTTTACGACCTGCCGTTCAACCTGCTGACCGATCTCGATCCCGTGATCATGATCGGCAGCGAGCCCTTGCTGATCGTGGCCAAGAAGGATTCTCCCGCCAACGATCTCAAAGGGCTGATTGCCTGGTTGAAGGCCAATCCGGACAAGGCCTCGGTCGGCATCGCCGGCGTCGGCGCCACCGGTCATCTGGCGGGCCTCGCATTCCAGAAGGACACCGGCACCAAATTCGAGTTCGTGCCGTATCGCGGCAACGCGCCGGCGCGGCAGGCGCTGGCCTCGGGGCAGATCGATTTCATGATCGAGCCGTCGTCGAATTTCCAGGCTCTGGTCAAGGCCGGCGCGCTCAAGGCGCTGGCCGTCACGTCGGCCGAGCGCGTCGACACCTATCCGTCGACGCCGACGGCGAGCGAGGCGGGCTTGCCGGGCTTCCAGGCGTCGCTCTGGTACGGCCTCTGGGTCCGGCACGGCACGCCCGAACCGGCGATTGCGAAGCTCAATGCGGCCATGCGCGAGACGCTCGCGGATCCCAAGATCGTCGAACGTTTGGCGACACTCGGCATCCACATCACGCCGGCCGCGAAACAGTCGCCTGCGGATCTGCGCGCCTTCCAGAAGGCGGAGGCCGAGCGCTGGTGGCCGATCATCAAGGCTGCGCACATCAAGCAGCAGTAGGCGGCGGCGCGGTTCGGAAGACCGCGTGCGTCAGCTTCCTGACGTTCGCACCGCCGCCTGCACGCGCATCTCTACCGGATCGAACCAGCGGAAGGTGTTGCGGCCGGCGGCCTTGGCAGCGTAGAGCGCCGCGTCCGCGCGCTTGCAGGCATGATCCGCAGTGCAGCCGGCGATCGACGCCAGCCCGATCGAGGCGCCGATCTGGAACCGCTGCCAGCCGCAGCGGATCGGCCGGCGCATCGCCGCGATGAACTGCTTGGCGAGCAGCACCGGCGCGCCGGCGGCGTCGCTCCGCGCGAGCAGCACGGCGAACTCGTCGCCGCCGATACGCGCGACGCTCGCAGCGTCGCCGCACACCGCGGCCAGACGCTGCGCGGTCTCTTTCAGGCACTCGTCGCCGGCGGCATGCCCGAACGAGTCGTTGACCTCCTTGAAGCCGTCGAGGTCGATCAGCAGCAGCGTGCCGCCTGCGTTGCGGCCGCCGTCGTCGCCGCAGGCGCGGTTCAGGTGCGTCTGGAACTGGCTGCGGTTGGCGAGGCCCGTCAGTTCGTCGAACTCGGCGAGATAGCGGATGCGCTCGGAGCGTCGCCGCTCCTCGGTAATGTCCTGCTTCAGCCCGAACAGGCGGATGGGTCTGTCACCCGCGCATTCGATGGTCGTGGTGATGCGGATCCAGCGCTCGTGCCCGTGCGGCGACACGATCGCCGTATCGAGTTCGAAGCCCGTGCGGTCGGCGATGGCGCGGGCACGGACCGCCTCGAGCTGTTTCAACGACTGCGCCGGATAGCGCACCAGCGCCTGGCCGCGCCGAAGCGGCGTGTCGCGCGGGATATCGAACATATCGTAGGTGCCGCCCGACCATTGCAACGCTTCGGTCGTGAGGTCGCACTCCCACAGACCGAGCCGCGCGGCGGCCGAGGCGCGCTCGAAGATGTCGCGGCTGCGCGCCATCGTCGCCTCTTGCACGCGGATGGTGCGCTGCTGCGCCTCGATCAATGCGGTCAGCCGCGCCACCGCGGCGGCGGTGGACTCGTGCGAGGCGGAATCGACGTCGGCAAAGGTGGTGAGTTTTCGCAGCTCGTTCGCCATCGCGATGCCGATGTCGGCCGTGTCCTTCGGATCGCCGAGCCTAGAACGGCGCCGCTTAACAAACTCTCCCTGGGCACCGCGCACTTAAGTCGCGGGCACCAACAGGACGAACTTGGTATCGGGCCGGTCGGCGGGACTGTAGCTGTGCTGGCGGTAAGAGAGGACGCCGTCCTGCGGATGCGTGAAGTGACGCAATCCGCCTTCACGGCCGAGCACACTCTGCGCGTTCCATTCCGTGTCGAAGATCGCACTGTCACGGCGCAGACTATCGACCATCTCGCGCAGACGCGGGTCGTTGAAGCCGCGGCTGTAGTCGGCACGGAACTCGGCCAGCAGGCGGCGCGCGCGGTCCTTCCAGTTGCGCACCAGCTTGCGCGCCGCCGGTTCGACGAAGACGAAACGCAAGAGATTGCGCTGGCAGTCTTCCGTCAGCCAGCCGACAAAGAGGTGCTCGGCCGCCGGGTTCCAGCAGCAGGCGTTCCAGAGGCGGTCGAGTCCGTAGGCGGGATGCGTCACGGCCGCAACTGCGGCCTGCAGCGAGGCGGGCGCGTCGGCGATGTCCGCCGGAGCGGGGGCTTCCGGATCGTGACGGCCGGCGAGCTCGAACAGATAGGCCCGCTCGGCGCGCGTCAGAGCCAGTGCGTTCGCGAGGCGGCCGAGCGCGTGCGCGGAAACCTGCACATCGCGGCCCTGTTCGATCCAGGTGCACCAGGTCGAGCTGATGCCGGCCCGGGCGGCGAGTTCCTCGCGCCGCAGGCCGGGCGTGCGCCGCCGCCCGGCGGCGCTCTCCGGCGTAAGGCTCTCGCGATGCGCGCGGACGAAGTCGCCGAGCAGGCGGCGGCGGTCGGAAGCGGTGTCGGGACGAGGCAAGGGCGACGGCATGGCACCGATTATACCAGGATAAATGCCAATATTGTACCATGCTAATTGCCGCGCGACAGTGACCGCCGCAAGCAAGGAGCACACCGATGTCGCGCGCGCACGAGACGGTCGTCGATCAGCAGTTCGGCCCGCGGGCCAAGGCCTATGTCGAGAGCGCGGTGCATTCCGCCGGGCAGGATCTCGATGCGCTGGAGGCGCTCGTGCGCGACGTGCAGCCGGCGCACGCGCTCGATGTCGGTTGCGGCGGCGGCCACGTCGCGTATCGGCTCGCGCGACATGCCGCGCGCGTGACCGCGACCGACCTGTCGGCGGATATGCTGGCGGCGGTGCGCGCCACGGCGGCGGAGAAGGGGCTCGTGAACCTCGATACGGAAGAGGCGCCGGCCGAAAAACTGCCGTTTGCCGACGCCAGCTTCGACTTCCTCGGCTGCCGCTATTCGGCCCACCACTGGCGCGATTTCGTCGCCGGCGTGCGCGAGTCGCGGCGGGTTCTGAAGAGGGGGGCGACGGCGGTGTTCATCGACGCCTATGCGCCCGGCGACGCGCTGTTCGACACCCACCTCCAGGCGGTCGAGCTGCTGCGTGATCCGTCGCACGTGCGCAACCGGTCGCTGGCGGAATGGGCGGCTGTGCTGGAAGGCGCCGGATTCGCCCTGCGCGCCCAGCGCACATGGCAGTTGCGCATGGATTATCCGGTGTGGATCGCGCGCATGCGCACGCCGGAGGTGCACGCGCGCGCCATCCGCGCGCTGCAACTGGCGGCGTCGGCCGAGGTGCGGGCGCATTTCGCCATCGAGCCGGACGGGTCGTTCATGCTCGACATCATGATGACCGAGGTCGTCGCGGCCTAGCGGGCGCGGGCGGACGGGGTGCTATCCTCTGCCGATGAGTCGTCAGACTGCGGCCGTCGATGTCACGAGCGCCCTGCGCAACGCCGTCGCACTGCACCAGAGCGGCCGGCTGACGGAGGCCGAGCCGCTCTATCGCGCGGTGCTGGCCGCGGCGCCCAACCATGTCGACGCGCAACATCTGCTCGGCGTGCTCGCGCACCAACGCGGGCGGCACGCCGAGGCGGTGGCGCTGATCGGGGCGGCGTTGGCCGCGCGGCCGGACGACGCCGTCGCGCTGGCGAACCGCAGCGCCGCGCTCAACGCGCTGCGGCGCTTCACCGACTCGCTCGCCGATTGCGACCGAGCCATCGCCGTCAGGCCCGACCACGTCGACGCCTACATCAACCGCGCTTTGGCGCTGAAGGAACTCGGCCGGCCGCAGGAGGCGCTGGCGAGCTGCGACAAGGCCATCCGGCTGAAGCCGGACAGCGCCGACGCCTGCAACAATCGCGGCCTGGCGCTGTTCGCGCTGCAGCGGCCGGCCGACGCGCTCGCGAGCTACGAGCGCGCGCTGGCGCTCGATCCGGACCACGCCGAGGCCAGCAACAATCGCGGTCTCACATTGTACGAGCTCGGCCGCCTCGACGAGGCGCGCGCCAGCTTCGACCACGCTGTCGGCATCAGGCCCAATTTCGCGCAGGCGCACTGGAACAGGGCGCAGGCGATGCTGCTTGCCGGCGCCTTCGCCAGGGGCTGGCGCGAGCACGAATGGCGGCTCGCCGCGCATCCGGAACTGCAGCGGCCGTTCGCGCAGCCGCTCTGGCTCGGCGAAGAGCCGCTCGCCGGCAAGACGCTCCTGCTGCACGCCGAGCAGGGGCTCGGCGATACGATCCAGTTCTGCCGCTACGCGCCGCTCGCCGGGGCGCGGGGCGCGCGCGTCGTGCTCGAGGTGCAGACGTCGCTCGTCGATCTTCTGCGCGATCTCCCCGGCGTTTCGTCGGTCGTGGCGCGCGGCGATCCGCTGCCGCCGTTCGTTCTTCATTGTCCGCTGCCGAGCCTGCCGCTCGCCTTCGGCACGACGCTCGCGACGATCCCGGCGCAAACGCCCTATCTGCGCGTGCCTGCCGACCGCGCGGCAGCGTGGGAAGCGCGGCTCGGCCGCAAGCGGCCGCGCGTCGGCCTGGTCTGGTCGGGCAATGCCGGGCACCGGCGGGACCGGTCGCGGTCGATCCCGCTCTACGCGCTGATGCCGCTGTTCGATCTCGACGCGACCTTCGTCAGCCTGCAGAAGGACGTACGGGCGGCGGATCAAGCGGTGCTGCAGCAGACGCCGAAGCTTGTCGATGTCAGCGCCGGGCTCGAGTCGTTCGCCGACACCGCCGCGCTGATCGGTGAGCTCGATCTCGTCATCGCCGTCGACACCAGCGTCGCGCATCTGACCGGGGCGCTCGGCAAGCGGCTATGGCTGTTGCTGCCGGCGGCGCCGGACTGGCGCTGGCTCACCGGCCGCGACGACAGCCCGTGGTATCCGACCGCGCGGCTCTTCAGGCAGAACGATGCGCGCGCCTGGGGCCCGGTCGTTACGCGCGTGCGCGCGGCGCTGCAGGAGATGATCGCGCGCGAAAGGCCATGAAGGGTGCATTCTGTCGTCATGGCCGGGCTTGTCCCGGCCATCCACGTCTTTGGGCAGGCAAGCAAGTCGTGGATGCCCGGCACAAGGCCGGGCATGACGCCGAATGATCGGCTACGCCGGCGTCTTGTCCAACTCCGCCAGCAGATCGTGCAGATCGAGCGGGTGCGTGAACATCTGCAACGAGCCGTCCGGCTTCTGTGGCCACTGGTCCTTCGGACGGTCCCAGTAGAGTTCAACGCCATTGTCGTCCGGATCGCGCAAATAAAGCGCCTCGGAGACGCCGTGGTCGCTGGCGCCCTCGAGCGGGATCTTGGCGACGACCAGGCGCTTGAGCGCATCGGCCAGCAGGCGCCGGGTCGGGTAGAGGATCGCGGTGTGGTACAGGCCGGTGGTGCCGGGCGCCGGCGGATGGCCACCGCGGCTCTCCCAGGTGTTCAGCCCGATGTGGTGATGGTAGCCGCCGGCCGAGATGAAGGCGGCGCCGGGGCGGGTGGTGGTGACCTGGAAGCCCAGGACGCCGCAGTAGAAGGCGAGCGCCCGGTCGAGGTCGGCGACCTTCAGGTGCACGTGGCCGATGCGGACGCCGGCGTCGATGGCGGGGAATTGGCGGGTCTTTTCGGCGGTTTCGGTGGACATGGGAGCTATCCCTGGCTGGCCGGGAGCGGCTTTGCTACCCACATGTAAGCCCGTCCCCGGATCGGATAAAGTGTCACGGAGGTGACCGAGGAATGTCTGTTACACCGCTCCCCACCGGCATCGATGCCACCGTCGATCTTCTCGGCAAGGCCGGCTACATCGCCGACCGCTCGCTGGCGACGGTGCTCTATCTGGCGTTGAAGATGGGGCGGCCGATCTTCCTCGAGGGCGAGGCCGGTGTCGGCAAGACCGAGATCGCCAAGGTGCTGGCGGCGAGCCTCGGCCGCAAGCTGATCCGCCTGCAGTGCTACGAGGGCCTCGACGTCTCCGCCGCCGTCTACGAGTGGAATTACGGCGCGCAGATGATCGCCATCCGGCTGGCCGAAGCGGAAGGCGAGGGCGACCGCGAGCGCATCGAGCACGACGTCTTCTCCGAGAAATTCCTGATCAAGCGGCCGCTGTTGCAGGCGCTGGAGCCGGACCCGGACGGCGCGCCGGTGCTGCTGATCGACGAGATCGACCGCACCGACGAGGCATTCGAAGCCTTCCTGCTCGAAGTGCTCGCCGACTTCCAGGTGACGGTGCCGGAGCTCGGCACGGTCAAGGCGCCGCATCCGCCGATCGTGGTCGTCACCTCGAACCGCACGCGCGAGGTGCACGACGCGCTCAAGCGCCGCTGCCTCTATCACTGGGTCGGCTATCCCGACGCGGCGCGCGAATTGAAGATCCTGCGCACGCGCGTGCCGGGCATCGCCAAGAAATTGTCGGAGCAGGTCGTCGCCTTCGTGCAGCGGCTGCGCAAGGAGGATCTGTTCAAGGTGCCGGGCGTCGCCGAGACGCTCGACTGGGCCGGCGCGCTCACCGAGCTCGACGCCGTCGCGCTCGATCCGGCGACCGTGTCGGATACGCTCGGCGTGCTCCTGAAGTATCAGGACGACATCGCCCGCCTCGACAACAGCAAGGTGAAGGCGCTGCTCGACGAGGTGAAGTCGGATTTGCGGGCGGCGGAGTGATTCAACAATTACCGTTCATTCCCGCGAAAGCGGGAATCCAGCTGGGCTAGTCAGCGCTGGGTCCCCGCTTTCGCGGGGACGAACGGAGAGTGGGACAGCGGATGAGCAATTCGAGCGGCAAACTCGCCGACAACATCCTCTACTTCGCGCGGGCGCTGCGCGCCGCCGGCATGCCGGTCGGGCCGGGCGCGGTGCTCGACGCGCTCGAAGCCGTGCAGGTCGCCCATGTCGGCAACCGCGACGACGTCTACTGGACCTTGCACGCCGTCTTCGTGAAGCGGCACGAGCATTCGGTGCTGTTCGATCAGGCCTTCCGCATCTTCTTCCGCCGCCGCGGCCTGATGGAGAAGATGCTCGCCGCCATGTTGCCGGAGACGCTGCCGTCGGCGCCGAAGCCGCCGGAGGCGGGCGCGCAGCGCATCCAGGATGCGCTCTTCGCCGCCAACCAGAAGGAGCGCGAGGAGCAGGCCGAAGTCGATGCGCGGCTGACCGTGTCGGACCGCGAAATACTGCAGAAAAAGGACTTCGCGCAGATGACCGCTGCGGAGGTCGCGCTGGCCAAGGACGCCATCGCGCGGCTGGCGCTGCCGTTCGAACTGGTGCGCACGCGCCGGCTGGCGCCCGCGCGGCGCGGTCACATCATCGACGTGCGCCGCACCTTGCGCGCTAGCATGAAGGCTGGCGGCGCGGTGATCGACCTCAAATACATGGGGCCGCGGCAGAAGGAGCCGCCGATCGTGGCGCTGCTCGACATCTCCGGTTCGATGAGCCAGTACACGCGGCTGTTCCTGCACTTCCTGCACGCCGTCACCGAGCGCGAGAAGCGCGTCACGACGTTCCTGTTCGGCACGCGGCTGACCAACGTCACCCGCTCGATCCGCCAGCGCGATCCGGACGAGGCGCTGGCCGCCTGCGGCGCCAATGTCGCCGACTGGGCCGGCGGCACGCGCATCGCCACGTCGCTGGCGGCGTTCAACAAGCGCTGGGCGCGCCGCGTGCTGGGGCAGGGCGCCGTGGTGCTGCTCATCACCGACGGGCTTGAGCGCGATGCCGACGATACACTATCATTCGAAATGGACCGGCTGCACCGCTCGTGCCGCCGGCTGATCTGGCTCAACCCCCTCCTGCGCTTCGAGGGCTTCGAGCCCCGCGCCAAAGGGGTGCGGACGATCCTGCCGCATGTTGATGAACTGCGGCCGATCCACAATCTCGATGCGATGAGCGACCTGGTGCGCGCGCTTGGCGGCGCGCCGGTCAAGGGTCATGATCCGAAGCAGATGCTGCGGAGCGTGGCGTGAGCGATTCCTTCCGTCATTCCGGGGCGCTCGCGAAGCGAGCGAACCCGGAATCCAGAAGGTGGTTCGAGTTTGAGGCTGGATTCCGGGCTCGGCCCTTCGGGCCGCCCCGGAATGACGGTCGATGGAACGGAGGACTTTGCAATGCTCGCACGTGACGAAGACATCCTCAAAGCCGCCGAGGACTGGCGCAAGGCCGGCCGCGGCGTGGCGCTGGCGACGGTGGTCGAGACCTGGGGCTCGGCGCCGCGGCCGGTCGGCTCCAATCTGGTGATCGACGAGGAGGGCAACTTCCTTGGCTCCGTGTCCGGCGGCTGCGTCGAAGGCGCGGTGGTCACCGAAGCGATCGATGTGATCGATTCAGGCGAGCCAAAGGTGCTCGAGTTCGGCGTCGCCGACGAGGCCGCCTGGAAGGTTGGCTTGTCCTGCGGCGGCACGATCCGGGTGT
>Ga0187809_10001233_pt1 | contig 12272 bp, 9 predicted proteins | sample NC_wetland_sal_i_8_FD_132415 | JGI IMG/M metagenome (GOLD analysis project Ga0187809, IMG submission 132415) | Wetland sediment microbial communities from Neuse River Estuary, North Carolina, USA - ASW_4 | ecosystem: Environmental > Aquatic > Freshwater > Wetlands > Sediment | place: USA: North... | reverse complement strand
GCCGGCCCTCTACTCCGACTACGGGAGGCTGGCGCGCCTGCGCGCGCCGCTCGACTACTGGAACGAGCTCGCGCTCGTCGCCGCGGCGGCGGTCCCGGTCGCGCTCTGGGTGGCGTCGCGGCTGCGCGTCGCGGGCGTCCTGCTGCTGTACGCCGCAGGCCTCACCGTCCTGCTCACATACTCGCGCTTCGGCGTCTCGCTCGCCGTTCTCGCCGCCGTCGCCTGGATCGCGTTCGGGGATGACCGCGTCGAGAGCATCGCCGCCGTCGCCCTCGGCGGCGTCGCCGCCGCGGTGCTCTTCGGGATCGCGCTTGCGCTCCCCGGCATCACGAAGGACGGGCAGCCGCACGCGACGCGGGTCCACGACGGCTGGATCTTCCTGCTGGCGATCGTCGCCGGCGCCGCGATCGTCGCGGCGGCCGCTCGGCGGCTCGCCCGGAGCACCGTGTCGGACGCCGCGCGGCGCCGCGTCGACCGCGCCGCAGCGTATGCCGGCGTGGCCGCCGCCGCGGTGGTCCTCGTCGTCGCGATCGTGTTCGCCGGCCGCATCTGGCACGCATTCGCGAATCCCGTGTCGAGCCAGATCTCGTCGAGCAGGAGCCACCTCGGCAGCCTCAGCTCGAGCAACCGCTGGCGCTGGTGGCAGGAGGCCTGGCAGGCGTTCACGCAGCATCCGGGCGGCGGCACCGGCGCAGGCACCTTCCAGCTCACCGACCAGCTGCTGCGCCGGAGCGCGATCACGACCACGGAGCCGCACAACGTGCCCCTGCAGTTCCTCAGCGAGACCGGCATCGTCGGCTTCCTCCTCTTCCTCGCCGTTGCGCTCGCGGCCGCCGCGTCGGCGCTGCGCGCCCGCGGCGCCGCCGCGGTCGCTCTCGCGATCGCCGTCGGCGTCTTCCTCCTCCACCTCCTCGCCGACGTGGACTGGGACTACGTCGCCACCTGTGGCCCGCTCCTCTTCGTCGCCGGCGCAATGGCGGTGCGCGGGTCCAAGCCACAATCGCCGGAGCGGCGGCCGCTCGTCGCCGTCGCCGCTGTCCTCTTCTCCTTCGCCGCGATCTACTCGCTCGCAGCGCCCTGGCTTGCGCAGCGCGACCTCGCGAGCGCGGCGACGCTCCAGCAGGTCAAGCGCGCGCACACCTACGACCCCCTGTCGACCGACGCGCTCACCGAGTGGGCGGCATTCGAGTCGGCGGTCGACCCGAACCGCGCTCTCCAGCTCTATCGGGATGCGGTCTCGCTGGAGCCGCAGAACGACGCGACGTGGATCGCGCTCGGTGACTTCTTCTGGGACTATCACCGCTGGACGGAGGCGTACCTCGCGTACAGCCAGGCGTGGCACGACAACAAATACGGGCCGATGGGAACGCCGTGCGGGCGCCTCGACCAGGCGCGCTACAAGGTGCTGAAGGTGTGGCCGCCTAGCTGCCCAGGAGGACGACCAACCGGGACCCGCTGAGGGCTCGGGGCGTCAATCCGTCAACCGGCGCGACGAGCTTGATCTTCATCTCGTGCGCGAGCCGCCGCGCCTCCTTCAGGTACCCGGGCACGAACATGACCATCGATCGCGAGTAGTGGTGGCTGGGCGCGTTCGCAGCACCCCCGATCACATATCCGAGGCCCTGCAGCCGCGCGGACTCGACGTGCGCCGCGCCCGGGACGCCGTTCGCATTGAGCACGAGCACGCGCACCTGCGAGCGCGGCCGGAGCGCATGCGCTTTGACCTTCACGCGGTCCTTCGCCGGGACCGGGACGACGTGCCGGTGCCGGGCAGGCGCCGCCTGGTGGTCCGCGGCCTTCGCGACCGTGCTCACCCTCGCCTGCTTCGCGTGATGGCCGAATGGATGGGCGAGGACGAACGCGCAGACGAAGAACAGGCCGATGAGCTCGGCCCCTGCGATCGCCGTGGCCACGAGAGTGGCCGTCCGCCAGGGGAAGGGCTCGTTGTAGTGCTCGACGGCGGCCACGGACCGGACGGATTCGCCGGTCCAGCGTCAGCTCCTGCTAATCCACTTCCACGTCTCGGGGAGCCCGTCCGCGAGCGAGTGGCGCGGCCGCCATCCGAGCTCGTGCGCCGCCAGCGAGTTGTCGAGCACGCTCCGCTGCAGCTCGCCGAGCCGTGCGGGCGCGAACGTCGCCTCGCGGTCGACGCCGGAGGCGGCGCGGATCGCGTCGTACAGCTCCACCACTGACGTCTCCGTGCCCGTGCCGATGTTGAAGACGCCGCCGTCGTGCTCCGCCGCGCGGACGAATGCGTCGGCGACGTCGCGGACGTAGACGTAGTCGCGTGACTGCATCCCGTCGCCGAAGATGGTCGGCGTGCCGCCGTCGCGGAGCAGCCCCATGAAGATGGCGACGACGCCGGCCTCGCCGTGCGGCATCTGCCGCGGCCCGTAGACGTTGCCGAGGCGCAGCGATACGTGCGTCGCGCCGTAGAGCCGGTTCCACGTCGAGAGGTACTCCTCGCCGCACAGCTTCGACGCCCCGTACGGCGCGAGCGGGCGCAGAGGCGCGGTCTCCTTCACCGGCCCGTCGCACTCCCCGTAGGCGGCTCCGCCGGAGGATGCGAATACGACCTTCGCGCCGTGGCGCCGCGCGGCCTCGAGGATCCTGATGGTTCCGAGCACGTTGACGTCGGCGTCGAAGGCGGGCCTCTCGACGGACACACGGACGTCCGCCTGCGCCGCGAGGTGGAACACGAGCTCGGGCCGGACGGCGTCGAAGACGGCGTCGGGGTCGCGGATGTCGGCGACGTGCAAGGTGGCGTCCGAGGACACATTGTCCCGCGCGCCCTTCGACAGGTCGTCGAGCGCGTGCACCTCGTCGCCGCGGGCGAGAAGGAGGTCGACGAGGTTCGAGCCGATGAAGCCGGCGCCCCCGGTCACGATCGCCCGCACTTCCCTATCGTAGGCCCCACGTGTTCGTGACCTTCGAGGGAGTCGACGGCTCGGGGAAGTCGACGCAGGCCGAGCTCCTACGCGACGCGCTCGCGGGGGAGGGCCGCGAGGTCGTCCTCACGCGCGAGCCGGGAGGGACCGAGCTCGGCGAGCGGGTGCGGCAGCTCGTCCTCAACGGTCCGGAGATGACGCCGTGGGCGGAAGCGGCGCTGTTCGCCGCCGCGCGCGCGGAGCTCGTCGCGACGGTGATCCGGCCTGCGCTCGAGCACGGCGCAGACGTCCTCTCGGACAGGTATTTCGACTCGTCCATCGCGTATCAGGGAATCGCCCGCGGGGTCGGCCTCGAGCACGTCCTCGAGCTCAACCTCCACGTCGTCCAGGGGCTCGTCCCCGACCTCACCGTGCTGCTGCTGCTCGATCCGGACGAGGCTGCTCGCCGCGCCGGGGAGACCGACCGGCTCGAGCGGGCGGGCTCCGGCTTCCGCGAGCGGGTCGACGCCGCGTACCGTGAGCTCGCGCAGCGCTTTCCCGAGCGCATCGTCGCGCTCGACGGGTCGCGTCCAGCAGACGAGCTCTCACAGGTGATCCTTGAGCGACTTCGAAGCCGTATCTGAGCAGCACGAGGCGAAGCGCCTCCTGTCCGCGGCTCTCGCGGAAGGCCCGGCGCACGCGTATCTGCTGCACGGGCCGTCGGGCGTCGGGAAGCGTGATCTCGCGCTCCTGTTCGCGGCCGAGCTCCTGGGCGACCACGCGCGCGTCGAGCGCCGCTCGCACCCGGATCTCTACGTCCTCGAGCCGCTCGGGGACCAGATCAGGATCGACGACATTCGCGGGCTGCGCCACGACCTGCACATGCGGCCGTTCGAGGCGTCGCGGCGCGTGTATCTCGTCTTCGGCGCCGACACGATGAACGAGGACGCCGCCGACGCGCTCCTGAAGGATCTGGAGGAGCCGCCGCCGTATGCGGTCATCGTCCTCGTCGCCGACGACCTCGGCCCGCTTCCGGAGACGATTCGCTCTCGCTGTCAGCTCGTGCCGTTCCGTCGGCTGACCGAGGGCGCGGTGCGCGACGCCGTCCGCTCGCGGGCGCCGAGCCTTCCGGACGACGAGGTGACAACGGTCGCGCGCGTCGCCGGCGGACGGCTCGACCGGGCCGAACGCCTCCTCGACCCGGCGGCGCAGCAGCGGCGGGAGCAGCTTCTCGGCGTCGCCCGGGCGGTCTACCTCGATCCGGAGTTCGACAGCTCCGACGGCGCCGAGACGATCCTCGCCGGGATCGAGGAGCGTGGTGACGAGGCACGCGAGAAGGCGGAGGAGGCCGTCGCCGTCCTCGAGCTCACCGGTCGCGAGGCGGACCAGCGCCTGCGCCGCGCCGAACGGGGCGCAGAGCGCGACGAGCTCCTCGCGGTGCTCGAGGAGCTGGAGTGGTGGTACCGCGACCTCATCGTCGCGGCAGTCGGGGCAGACGAGGCGGTCGTGCACGTCGACCGTATCCCGGAGCTGCGCGAGGACGCGACCCGCGAGCGGATCGGCGCGGCCGAGGAAGCTTGCGAGGCGGTGCGGGCGGCGTGGCGGGAAGCCGAGGAGCTTCAGCTCTCCATGCAGCTCGCCGTCGAGGCGCTCCTCATCCGCCTGCGACGCGCCTTCACGGGCGGCGCAGTCGCCGCCCGCGCGTCCTGAGAATCACCCCTCTGGGCTTGCGGAGAGCGCCGGACCGACGAAGATAAGACGACGGTTCGAGGCGAGGGGGGCACGTGGCCGCAGTCCCGTCCATAGGTCGCGCCGACAGCGCCGGCGACATGACGCGTGTGCTCTATGAGCGGTACGCGCCCCAGCTCTTTCGCTATTGCCTGCACCAGCTCGGCTCGCGCGAGGAGGCCGAGGACGCGGTGCAGAGCACCTTCCTGAACGCGTTCCGCGGGATCAGGCGGGGCGTCGTCCCCGAGCAGGAGTCGGCGTGGCTGTTCAAGATCGCGCAGAACGTCTGCCTGTCCCGCCGCCGCTCGACCTGGCGTCGCGGGCGGATCGAGTCCAAGGCCGACTTCGAGGTCGTCGAGGAGGTCACACCCGCGCCGACCCGGCTCGCGGACGAGCTCGTCGGCCTGCAGGACGCCCTCGAGCGAATGCCCCCGAAGCAGCGGCGCGCCATTCTCCTCCGGGAGTGGAAGGGCCTGTCCTACTCCGAGATCGCCGCCGAGCTCGAGGTCTCCCAGACCGCCGTCGAGACGCTCATCTTCCGCGCGCGCCGCTCGCTTGCGCAAGGCCTCGCGGAGCCGCCGCGGCCCGTGCGCGAGCGGAGGCTCGTCCGCGGCGTGGATCTCGGCAACGTCGTCACCGCGCTCAAGTCGCTCCTGCTCGGGGGCGGCGCGGCGGCGATGAAGGTAGCCGCGGTCGCCACCGTCGTGGGAGCGGGCACGGTCGCGGTCGCGACCCCTCTCGACCACCGCTTCCATCACGTGCGCCCGCCGACGGCCGCAGCCCCGGCTCCGCCGCGGCCCGAGCCGGCGCCAGTGTCCACGCCGCCGACGGTCCACCAGGCCGAAGCAGTGCAGCCGGCGATCCATCCCGTCCGGCGGCCCGAACGGGTCTCGCCGAAACCCACCCCTGCGCCCTCACCGCCGGCGCCGGCGACGCAGGCGCCCGCGACCGTCGACCCGGCGCCTCCGCCGGCCGCCGCCCCGCCGCCGCCCGCTGCCGATCCAACGCCGCCGGCTCCCGCCGACGCCGGCCCGCCCGTGACCGCAGAGGCGTCGCCGTCGCCGCCGGGAGACGTCCAGCACGCTCAGGAGACGGGGCAAGGCCGCTCGGGCTCTACGGGCCCGGCCGTCTCCGTCCCTTCGCGAGACCATGGCACCGCCTGGGGTCAGGTCCACGGCGCGGCAGCGCGGTGGAACCAAGGCCAGGCACAGGAACAGTCCCAGCGCCCCGCGTTCCTGCCGGATGAGCGCGCCGATCAAGGGCCGGTGCAAAACGACCCGTCCGAGAGCGCGTCAACGGCGGCGACGGCGGTTCCTCCGCCTGCGACGCCGGCAACAGTCGCGGCCCCGGCGGATGGATCGTCCCCAGGCGACAACGCGAACGGGAGCACAGCGTGGAGCGGCAATGGCCAAGGCCAGGGCGACGCCCTTGGCCATGGCCATTCCGCTGAGGATTACGCCGCGCTGGCGAGCTCGTCGCCGAGCTCGAGCTGGAGCCGCATCAGCGCCTCGGTCTCGAGCTGACGCACGCGCTCGCGCGTCAGGCCGAGCTCCTTGCCGATCGTCTCCAGCGAGGCGGCCTCGCCTCCGAAGCCGAAGCGAAGCTCGATGATCCGGCGCTGCCGCTCGGGCAGCTCCGAGACCGCGCGCTGGACGCGCTGGCGGCGGAGCGCCTCCGCAGCCTCCTCGGCCGGATCCGCGGACGTCTCGTCGGCGAAGAGGTCGCCGAGCTCGGAGTCGCTGTCGGAGCCGAGGCCCTGGTTCAGCGAGACCGAGTCGACCGCCTCGAGCGCCTCCTCGACGTGCTCGCGCTTGAGCCGCGTGGCCTCGGCGAGCTCGTCGACGGTCGCCTCGCGGCCGAGCTTGGCCTGAAGCTCCGCGGACGCGCGGTTGAGCTTGATGCGCCGCTCCTGGACGTGGACCGGGATGCGGATCGTCTTCGACTGGTTCGCGACCGCGCGCTGGCAGGCCTGGCGGATCCACCAGGTCGCGTAGGTCGAGAACTTGTAGCCCTTCCGCCAGTCGAACTTCTCCGCGGCGCGGTTCAGGCCGATGACGCCCTCCTGGATGAGGTCGAGCAGGGGGACGTCGTGACCCTGGTACCGCTTCGCGATCGAGACGACGAGGCGGAGGTTGGAATTGATCATGCGCTCCTTGGCAGCGGCGTCGCCGCGCTCGATGCGCTTCGCGAGTGTCACCTCGTCGGCCGCCGTCAGCAGCTTGTGACGGCCCGCCGCATCCATGAAGAGCTGGAGCGGGTCGAGGGTGCCCGTGGGAGCAGGCGCCGTCGCCTCCGCCGTGGCGGCGGGGGTGCGGATGATGACGTCCCGCTCGTCGAGGGCGGCCCGGAGCGCCGCGATCTCGTCGTCGGCCAGCTCGTGCTCGTCGGCGAAGGCCTCGAGCTCCCGTTCCTCGACGAAGCCGCGCTCCGCCGCCTCCTCGAGCAGGCGGTCGGCAGGCGTCAGATCGTGCAGGTGCGTGTCAGTCAGTGGAATCGTCCTTCTTTCGGTCGGTGGGCCGCACCGATTGCGGGCCCCGAGGCCCCGGCGCAGGCGAGCCTGCGATGTGCCGGTCGGCCCCTGTTTCCTACTTATAGAACGGGATGACGCGGTTGTCCATTCCCAAAACATCGCATTTTTGCGATTTTGCGGAGAACGCGATCGGCTTCCTGGCTCACCTCGGATCTCGGCCGCAGGTCGGCCCTTGGTAGGAGCTTTCGAGGCCGGAGTCTCTCACCCTCCCATGAGGGTTTCGTGAGCAACCGGCTAAGGCGAGGTGAATCCGTTGGGAAGGGTCGCCGAGCGCCGTCTCGACGGGCCGCGCGGGCCTTCATATGGCGATAGCCTGCCGCCCATGAGGGGGTGGCTCGGACTGCTTCTGGCCGTGCTCGTCGTAGGCGTCGCCGGGGCCCCCGCCGCGGCGGCGGCGCCGCCGCCGACCCTGACGGTCGAGGTCATCGGCCAGGGCACCGTGACCGGCACCGGAGTCAACTGCGGCCTCGGGAGCCTGTCGTGCTACTCCGCCTTCGGCAGCTCCTCCCAGACGGTGGCCCTGACGGCGACGCCGGCGAGCGGATGGACGTTCGACCACTGGGAGGACTCGGCGTCCGGTTGCGCGACGGCCAGCAGCTGCTCGGTGACGGTCAACGCCGCGAAGACCGCGACCGCGATCTTCGCGTTCTCGGGCTCGGTCGCGACGAGCACGCTCGCCGTCTCGCCCTCGAACGGCGCGGTGACCAACGGGTCCGGCAACTACTCCATCGACTGCGATCCGGATGAAGCGGTGACAGCGCCGGCGACGCCGCCGACCGCCTGCAGCCTGACGGTCGTCACCGGCTCCACGCTGGCGGTCACCGAGACACCCGACGCGGGGTATCTCTTCAACGGCTGGGGAGGCTCCTGCGGGGGAACCGGCCCGAGCTGCGCCGTCTACCTCCAGTCCAACCAGTCCGTCAGCGCCGGCTTCGTCGCCGTCGGGTCGAACACGCTCACGGTCACCGTCGCCGGCAGCGGTTCCGTCTCCGGCGGCGGGATCTCCTGCGGCGCCGGCGCGACCTGTTCCGCGCCCGAGCCCTCGAACTCGTCGGTCACGCTGACGGAGGCGCCCGCGAGCGGCTACGTCTTCACCGGCTGGTCGAGCGGCTGCACCGGGCAGCAGGCGACGTGCACCGTGCAGATGACGGCGGCGGCGACGGTGACGGCGACGTTCGCACAGGCGGCGACGCTCTCGGTCACCGTAAGCGGGAACGGCTACGTCACGGGCGGCGGAATCGGCTGCGACGGCGGGCAGACGTGCACCGCCTCGGAGACGCCGAGCACGACGGTGACGCTGACCGCCCATCCGAACGGGGGCGGCAGCGTCTTCTGGTCCGGGTGCACGAGCACGGCCGGGACGTTGTGCACGGTGACGGTGGGTACGACCGTGCAGTCGGTGACGGCGACCTTCTCGGGCGGAGGCGCCGCGCCGCCGATCGCGACGAACACGCTGACCGTCACCGTCGAAGGCGACGGTTACGTCGTCAGCTCGGCCGGAAGCACAGGGCTCCATTGCACCGCGGCAGGTGGAGCCGGCTGCTCGACGAGCGTTGCGGCGAACACGACCGTGACGCTGAGCGCGGTGTCCGCCTCCGGCAACAGCGCCGACTTCCAGGATTGGGTCGGAGACTGCTCCGCGTTCACGTCGACGTCCTGCACGCTGACGATGAACACCTCGAGGACGGTCGAGGCCGACTTCGCAGGCGGTGACACGACGTACATCCTCAGCGGACAGGTCACCGGCAGCGGGACGATCTCCGGTGCAGGCCTCTCCTGCACGAGCCTGGGCGGCGGCGGCTGCAGCGAGCCACAGGCCGCGGGCGCGACGGTGACCCTGACCGCGACGCCGAGCGCCGGGGCCACGTTCGGCGGCTGGGGCGGGGCGTGCTCGGGGACGAGCTCGAGCTGCGCCGTGTCGATGACGAACGCCAAGAGCGTCACCGCGACGTTCAGCGCCTCCAGCGGAAAGACGTCGACGAGCCTCACGATCGCGGTCAGCGGGGCCGGCACCGTGGACGGCCCCGGCGGCGCCTGCACGAGCACGAAGGGAAAGGACAAGGTCTGCACGCAGCCCGTCACGGCCGGTAAGGCGGTCACGCTCGCCGCGAAGCCGGGCGGCGGCTTCGCGCTCTCGGGCTGGACCGGCGCGTGCAGCGGCAAGAAGGCGGAGTGCGAGCTCGCGAGCGCCTCCGGGGAGTCGGTCGGCGCGACCTTCGTCGAGCTCGCGCTCGGCGCGACGCACACGCCGACGGTCGTGAAGACGAAGGCCGGCTACCGGATCACGCTCTGGTTCCACACGGCGCGGAACGGCTCGCTCGTCGTGACCGCAACGCGATCCGGGAAGTCCGTCCTCCGGCACAAGGTGGCCGTCAAGGCGGGAGGGCGGCACGCACTCGTGACGGTGTCGCGCCGCGGCCGCTACGTCGTGACGCTGACGCTCGCCGGCCACTCGCTCCGCTGGCGCGTCAAGGTTTGACGGTCGCGGCGGCGCTAGACTGAGCGCCCCAGGCCGACGTAGCTCAGCTGGTAGAGCACATCACTCGTAATGATGGGGTCCCCGGTTCGAGTCCGGGCGTCGGCTCTCAGGCGGAGGGAAGAAAACGACCTGCGAGCCCGTCATGAGGGCATGACGCGGTTCTTGCTCGTCACCCTCGCGCTCGTGATCCTGGCGCTCGCCGCACTGGGCTGGGGGCATGCGCTGCTGCGTGGTGCCCGCAGGCAGGTCGGACGGCTGAGGCTCGCGTACTAGCCGCCGCTTCTCATCCAGTTCCTACGCATCGTCTGCGCGGAATAGGAGAGAATCGCCGCGGAGCATGATCCGCGGGCGACGCCTACTTCTTTTCTTCTTCATCGCGCTCGCGGGGATCGTCCCCGCCGCCCCTGCCGCCGCGAAGACCGTGCCCGGCTCGCCGGCCTTCCACGTCGTCATCCTCGACCACATGACCGGCTGGCAGCTCCGCCGCTTCGCGCGCGAGGGAGCGGTCGGGCTGCTGGTACCGGGGACGGGGCCGACGACGAACCGCCGCCAGGCGCTCGCGCAGCTCGTGCGCGGCGTCCGCGCGGACGCGTATCTCGGCGGCGTGCCGAGCGGCCACGCGCTTCTGAGCGCGAACCAGGCGACGGGCACGCCGAGCCACATGCGCACGATCGTCGTGACGCTGCCGCCGAAGAGCGACTACCCGGTCGCGAACGACAAGCGCTACTACGTCGCCGTCCTCGGCGGCGGCTTCCACGGGCTGCTCGTCTCGCCGACCACGCGCATCCCCGGCCTCGTCTCCGTCGTCGACATCGCCCCGACGGCGCTCGGACGCCAGTCCGGCTCGTTGACGTCGACGCCGTCGGCGCATGCGATCGCGACGTTGAAGACGCTCAACGCGCAGATCCACGCGAACAACCGCCTGAAGCTCGCCGCCCTCATCGTGCTCGCGTGCTGGGCGCTGCTGCTCGCGGTCGTTCTTCCACGGGCGGCGCTGACGCTGGTGCCGTCGGCGCTCCTCACGAGCATCGCCCTCGGGGCGCTGCACGTGACGAACGAGGTTGCGATCATGACGGCGCTCGTCGTCGGCGGAGTGGGAGGTGGGATCGTTCTCGCGCGGATCTGCCGAACGGACGGCCGGCTTCTCCTGCTCATCCTCGACGTCGTCGTGATCTACATGTACCTCCTCGCCGTGAAGCCGAACTGGGTGGCGGTGACCCCGCTCGGGCCGACGCAGAACTCGCGCTTCTGGGGGATCGGCAACCAAGAGGAGACGCTGCTGCTCGCACCGCTGCTGGCGGGCGCGGCGCTCGCCGCGCGCAAGTTCGGCGTCCTCGGGTTCGCCGCGTTCGGCGCGCTCGGGCTGTTCATGATGACCGACAACCGGTTCGGCTCCGACGGCGGCGGTGCGATCGTGCTCGGTGTCGCGCTTGCGTTCCTCGGCGCGCGCATGCTTCGGCTCGGGACGCGCGGCTTCCTGCTCATGCTCGGCGCCGCCGCCGCGCTCGTCCTCAAGGTGGTGTCGGCGAATCTCGCGGTATCCGGCCCGGATCACTTCCGCAGCGCGTTCGGTAGCGGCCTGTCCGGCATCTGGGCGGTGGCGGCGAACCGCGTGCCGCTGTCGTACGTCCCGGCGCTCCACAAATGGCCGGTTGTGCTGCCGCTTGCGATCTGGTTCGTCGTGACGTTCGCCGCCGCGCTCTTCGTCGCGCAGCGGAGACCGACGCGTGACTTCGTGCTGACGCTCGGCCTCGCCATCGTCACCTCGCTGCTCGTGAACGACTCCGCCATGTACGAAGTCACGGGCGGCATCGCCGTTCTCGCCGGCCTGTGCCGGTTCGTCCCGGCGCCCGCCGTGCCCGTGACGGTGCGCTCACTCGCGCGCGCGGTGCGTCCGCGCCGCGCGGCGCCGGTCGTCGCGGACGACTAGCCTCTAGTCGGAAAGCTGCTGCGCCTCGGCCGTCAGGGCGGCGTCGAGGTCAGGCAAAACGTACGGCCGTGTCCCGTCGGCGGCAACGATGCCCACCACCGGCGCTGCGCAGTACGGGCACGCCTGCCACAGTGGGTCGAGCGCCGCGTTGCAGGTCGCGCACTGCTCGCGCAGCCGCGTCGTGCAGACAGGGCAGACGAGGTACTCCGTCTCGATGTCGCTGAGGCAGACCGGGCAGTGCGGCTCCGCCTGCAGCGTCCGGCTGCGCAGCGCACGCATCTCCACCTCGCGCGCATGCGCGTCGGCGAGCGTCTCCGGCGGCCGGAAGAGGACATAGACGACCGGGCCGACGAACGGAAGGATGAACCCGACCATCGTGGAGAGGCCTACGAGCCAGCCGTCCTCGATCCGCCGGCGCGCGTCGCGGTGGACGCGAAAGCCGAGCCCGAGCCAGAGGACGACGACGAAGAGGACGAGCGCCGTCCCCGCGATCGAGGCGGCGCTCGAGTGGAGGACGGCGTGGATCGAGCCGAACGTCGTGCCGGACATGCGGTTTGCGTGTTGCCCGGCACGCCCGGACGGAAACCCGGATCAGCCGGCGGCGGCGTGCAGGCGGTCGGCGAGCTCCCGCAAGGCGCCCGGCCGCTCGAAGCCGGCGATACGGATGGCGCCGCCGTCCCGCAGCTCGATGACGAGCGTGAGGCGGCCGCCGATGCGGTCGGCGGCGGTTCTCCCGAG
>Ga0187809_10001231_pt1 | contig 12289 bp, 11 predicted proteins | sample NC_wetland_sal_i_8_FD_132415 | JGI IMG/M metagenome (GOLD analysis project Ga0187809, IMG submission 132415) | Wetland sediment microbial communities from Neuse River Estuary, North Carolina, USA - ASW_4 | ecosystem: Environmental > Aquatic > Freshwater > Wetlands > Sediment | place: USA: North... | reverse complement strand
CGAGGTGCACAGGACCTCTCGCGGGGGCTCATGAGATCTCTCGCGAAGGTGCTCAGGACCTCTCGCGGAGGGGAGCTCGAACTAGTTCGCCGCGCGGGCGGCCAGGCGCTCGATGGCACGTACGGCGACCGGCACGCCGTTCTCCTCCGACAACGCCTCGGCCAGCACACGGGCGGGCTCGCGGGCGGGGACGGTCTCGCGGAGCGCCTTCTCGTACGCCTCCCAGCCCGACCTCGGGTCCACCGGCTTCGAGGCGACGCCCAGCTTGTGCAGACGGCCCGCCCAGAACGGCTGGTCCAGCGCGAACGGGACGGGGACGGACGGCACTCCCGACCGGGCGGCGGCGTGGGTGGTTCCTGCTCCAGCGGCGTGCACGATCGCGCCACAGCGCCGGAAGAGCCACTCGTGGGGGAGGTGCCCGACCCTCAGGACATCGGGGCCGACCTTCCCGCTGTACGGGCTCGCCAGCAGCACCCGGTGCGCCTTCAACGCCTGGAGCGCCTGCTCGACCGCGTACTCGACCCGCGGGCCCGAGATCGACCCGAAGCCCACGTACACCGGCCTCTCCTCCGCGTCGAGGAAGTCCTGGACCTCCTCGGGCGGCGTCCATCCCGGATCCGGGGCCTGCCACCACTGACCGGTCACGACCGATCCCGCGTCCCAGTCGTCCGGCGTCGGGACGAGCGTCGGGGACCAGCCGCCCAGGTAGGGGAGCCGGTGGTACGGGTTCGCTAAAGGCCCCATCCCGGCCGCGCGACGCACCCGGTTGATCCGCCGCAGGATCGTACGTCCCCCCACGACCTCGACCGCACGACCGATGGGCCGGTTGAGCCAGGCGGGAGCTTTGAGTGCACTGACGGCCGAGGGTACGAACGCTCGTGTCGGCTCCATCGGCTGGAGCCCGGCGAGGATGCCGACTGCCCCGACCTGCTCGGCTGCGGCTGCGGCGTGCACGCTGATGATCGGCAGGCCGACGACGACGTCGGAACCCGTGGCCGCCGCCGCGATCTCCTCGATCCACTCGCTGTCGGTCCATCGGAACGACGTGATGCCACGACGTGAGGCTCCCGCTGCGAGCACCTCGGACACGTCGCCCGGCACCGCGCGAAACTCCAGCCCGTGCTCGGCGAACGCCTTGGCGCCGCCCTTCTCGCCCGCGACCACGACGTCATGCCCGGCCGTACGCAGCCCCACGCCCAGCGCGACGAGGGGTCGTACGTCCCCTTCGGAGCCGTACCCCGCCAACGTGACCCTCATCGGTCGGGAGCCACCTGGAGCAAGGCGTTCTCGAGGACCTCGGTGAGCGCCGGATGGATCCAGTACTGGCCGCGGGCCATCGTGCGCGCGTCGAGGCCCGTCGCCATGGCCTGGATGGCCGGCTGGATCAGCGTCGACGCCTGCGGGCCAAGGATGTGGCAGCCCAGGAGCTGCAGGGACTCGGGGTCCACCAGCACCTTCGCCACGTGGACGCCGCTGTCCTCGAGCGCCCAGCCGTACGCGACATCCGCGTACCGCTGGACAGCGACCAGATACGGGGTACGGGCCGCACGGAGCTCCTGCTCGGTGACACCGACGCTGGCCAGCTGGGGGTCGCAGAAGACCGCGTACGGGATCCAGCCGTGGTCCACGCTCACGGGGTCGTCCGGATACAGCAGGTTGTGCTGTACGGCTCGCGCGTCCGCGTTCGCGGCGTGCTTGAGCATCCAGCGGTTCGAGAGGTCGCCGAGCGCGAAGATGCCCTCGGCGGTCGTCCGCTGGTGCTCGTCGACGACCACCAGGCCGTCGGGGCCGACCTCGACGCCGGTCGCGGCCAGGTTCAACCGGTCCGAGTTCGGCACCCGACCGGTCGCGACCAGCACGACCTCTGCGTCGTAGCTGTACTCGATGGTGTTCAGGTCGGTCGTGTACACGCCGACCCCGCCGCGTCCTGCGCCGTCGACCTCGACGACCGTCTGGTTGAGCCGCACGACGACGCGGGCGCTCAGCTCCTCCGTGAGCGCTCGCGCGAGCTCGGCGTCCGCGTGCCGCAGCAGGTACGGGGAGCGGTTGATCAGCGTCACGGCGACGCCCAGCGCCGAGAAGATGTGGGCGAACTCGACGGCCACGAAGCCTCCCCCGAGGATGACCATCGTGCTGGGAAGCGTGTCGAGCCGCATGATCGTGTCGCTCGTGTGGACCCGTCCCTCGAGTTCCGGCGCATCGAGGCCCGGGATGTCGGGGATCATCGGCCGGGACCCCGCCGCAAGGACGATCCGGTCAGCCACGAGAGCCTCTGTCGACCCGTCCGGATAGGTGACCTCCAGCTCGCGTACTCCGGTGAACCGTGCCGTGCCCCGCATCACGGAGACGTTCTCCTGGGACTCCCGGTAGCCGAGCCCCGCCAAGGAGATGGGGTCGATGCGCCCGAAGATCCTGTCCCGGATGACCGGCCAGTCGAGGGTCGGCGCCGCCGCCCGGACGCCGAACCTGCCGGCCCCGCGGACCTCGTCCGCGACCTCGGCGGTGTGGGTGAACATCTTCGACGGGATGCAGCCTGCGTTCAGGCACGTACCGCCGAAGGGCTCCCCGTCGTCGATGAGGGCCACGCTCATGCCGGCGAACCTCTCGTCGACGATGGAGTTGCCGCTCCCAGAGCCGATGACGGCGAGATCAACTTGGCGCACGGGCTCATCCTTCCACGGGACTGTCCGGCCCAGCCGCCGCGCGACGGCTGGCTGCTGGTCCTACCAGGGACGGCTCAGGGGCGTCGCGCGATCATCCGCGACACGACCATGGTGAGCCGTACGGGCACGAACGGCGCCGCCATCGCGAGCACGGTGTTCAGGACGCCGTCGATCGCGATCGGGCTGCCCTTCGCGAGGGAGTCGAAGCAGGTGGTGACGACCTGGGAGACCGTACGCCGCCGGCGGAAGCCGTCGGGGTTGCCCGCGACCTTCCAGAAGTCGGTCTCTGTGGCGCCGGGGCACAGGGCCATCACGGTCACGCCCTTGGGCCGGAGCTCGTCCCACATGGCGAGGCTGAGCCGGAGCACGAATGCCTTCGAGGCCGCGTACGTGCCCATCGTCGGGATCGGCTGGAACGCGGCCGTCGACGCGACGTTGACGATCGCGCCGCGACCACGGGCGACCATGCCGGGAGCCGCAGCGCGCGCGAGCACGGTGACCGCCAGACAGTTGAGCGTGACCAGCTCCGCGATCCGCGCGGGGTTCTCGTCGACGAAGTCGCCCGAGGTCGCGAATCCGGCGTTGTTGATGAGCACCTCGAAGTCGCGTGACTCGAGCAGGGCGACGACACGGGCGCGTGCCTCCGCATCGGCCAGATCGGCTCCGATCACCTCGACCTCGACCCCGTACATCTCACGCAGCTCGTCGGCGAGGTCGTGGAGGATGCCTGTGCTCCGGGCGACGAGGACCAACGACATCCCGTCCGCCGCGAGCTTCGTCGCGAATCCTCGCCCGAGGCCCGAGGAGGCGCCCGTCACGAGGGCCCAGCCGGAGGTGTACGTCATGGGCGAAGACTATCCGGCGCCCGCACCACCATCGGGCGGTGCCGCACCACCTCGGGACGGCGGCGGGTACCGCACCACCGAGGGCGTTGGATGCGTTCAACCTGGGATACTCGGTGGATGGATGCCGATCGCGACACCCGGTCCCACCTCACCCTCTGGACCACCTGGGCTCCCATCGCTACCGTCCCGGTGCTGGTCGCAGGCTGGGGTCGCTCGATCCCCGTGCTGGTCGCCCTACTGGTGGCTGTTCTGCTGGGTGCAGCGGTGTTGGCGGCGGTCCACCACGCGGAGGTCGTCGCGCACCGGGTCGGGGAGCCGTTCGGATCGTTGGTGCTTGCCGTCGCGGTGACGGTCATCGAGGTTGGGCTGATCCTCACGCTGTCCGCGTCAGGGGGCGAGGCGGCGCAGACCCTGGGCCGTGACACCGTGTTCGCCGCCGTCATCATCACGTGCAACGGGATCGTGGGCGCGTCGATCCTCGCGGGGAGCCGCCGCGGGCCGGTGGTCTTCAATGCGGAGGGAGCCGGCAGTGCGCTGGCGACCGTGGCGATCCTCGCCGGGGTCTGCCTCGTGCTGCCGACCTTCACGACCTCCACTCCGGGTCCGCAGTTCTCGACCCAGCAGCTGATCTTCGCCGGCGTCGCGTCGCTCGCTCTGTACGTGCTGTTCGTGCTCACCCAGACCGGTCGCCACCGGGACTTCTTCCTCCCCGTCGACGAGTCCGGGGCGCTCCTTGCGACCGACCATGCCGAGCCTCCGTCGCTGAAGCAGACGGGGATCAGCGCCGTACTGCTGCTCGTCTCGCTCGTCGGCGTGGTCGGTCTCGCCAAGGTCGAGTCGAAGGGCCTCGAGTCGCTCGTCGCGGCAGCAGGGCTGCCGCAGGCGGTCGTCGGCGTCGTCATCGCCGTGGTCGTGCTGGCGCCAGAGACGCTCGCCGCCGTACGGGCCGCACGACGCGGCAAGATGCAGATCTCGCTGAACCTCGCCTACGGGTCGGCGATGGCCAGCGTGGGCCTCACCGTGCCGGTCCTCGCCGTCGCGACGGTGTGGATGAACGCCCCGCTGCTCCTCGGGCTGACGCCCGTGCACATCCTGCTGTTCGCGCTGACCATCGTCACGGGCGCCTTGACCGTCGTCCCGGGGCGCGCGACGCGCCTGCAGGGCGGCCTTCATCTGGCCCTTCTGGCCGCCTACCTGTTCCTGTCGGCCAACCCCTGACGCGGCGTCAGTTCCCGACCGTCAGCGCAGCCATCGCATCGCGAGCGGGCTGCAGGTACTGCGGCGACGTGTCCGGGATCGACGCGTAGAACAGGCTCGACGTGTCCGTACCGGTGGCCACGATCAGCACGATCGCCGTCTCGCCCTTGGTCTTGAGGCCCTTGATGTTGAAGCTGAGGTGGGTCTCGACGAGCCATCCGTCCTTTCCGCCGACGGTCATCGCCTTCCCGACCTTGTCGTCGCGGGTGACCACGGCGTTGCCGTAGAACGCCCCGATGAGGCACTTCACGACGATCTCCGAGCCGTCCTGAGGAGAGTAGAAGCCGTCGCCGGCCGCCAGCTCCGCCACGAGGACGGACGCGACCCAGGAGCTGCCGTTGCCGTCGTAGTTGGGCTCGATCTCGACCTCCTGCTCGGCGACGTCACGTCCGAACGGGACTCGGACGTCGGTCGACGGCGCGCTCCACGGGCTGCCGAGCCTCGGGTAGGACAGCAGCCCGCCATGGACCCGTCCATCCGGCGTGTGGTTGACCGGCGCCAGGCTCTGGGTGTTCACCGGGCACGGGTTGGTCGTGGAGTTGCCGCCCGCGCTCGAGCCGCCCGACGCCAGGTTGCCGCGGGACGCGAACTGGAAGATCCCGTACCCGATCAACGCGATGACCAGGACGCCGACGCCGATGATGATCCACGGCCCGACGCGACGCTTGCGGGGCTGCTGGGTGTAGCCCATCCCCGGTTGGTAGCCTGCCTGCCCGAACTGCGGCGCCGACGAGGGCTGACCGAGACCGCTCGTGAACGGCGGCGGAGCGGACGCCGTGGGCGACAGCTGTGAGGACCACGTCGAGCCGTTCCAGTAGCGGAACGCGCCTCGCTGGCCACCGGGATCGGGATACCACCCTGCTGGACTGCTCACCACGCAAGAATAGGCACGAACGCTTTCACCACGGTCGCTGTGACCAGCGAGGGCCACAGTCAGGAGGGACGCATGTCGGACTCGGACGACGGACAGTGGGACAGGATCTCCGCGGAGGCGGAGCTGCGCCCCGACCGGGGGCTCGTCGCCGACGTACCGGTCGCCCAGATCACACCCGTTCCCGCTGACGAGCCCATGGCCGACCCCATCGAGCTCAATGAGGTGCCCGCGTCGGCGCCCGGGCTCGAGGTCGAGCCGGAGGCCGATTCCGTACCGCCCATCCAGGTCGTGCCGTTCCGTTCCGGCCCGTTGCCCGAGGCGGGGCCGGACGTGATCGTGGCTGCGCCGTTCGATGTCCGGGCCGAGGCGGAGCCGGTGGTCGTCGAGCAGCCGGCCCCGATGATCACGGAGGTGCCCGTGCCGCACCCGGATCCCGTCGAGGTGCTCGCCGACCTGCCCGACGAGCAGAGCGAGGTGGCGAAGACCTCATGGTGGCGTCTCATGCTCGGTGGTGGTGAGTCACGCGCCGATCGTCGCGTACGGGAGCCCGAGGCAGCCGCGCCCCAACCATCGCCGTCGTCCGAGCCCGAGGCCGGACCTTCGTCCGTCGCCTCCCAGCAGCCGGAGAGTCTCGACTGACGTGCCGGTCTCTCAGCCGAAACGGCCGGTGATGTAGTCCTCGGTCGCCTTCTTCGACGGGTTAGAGAAGATCGTCTCGGTGTCGTCGACCTCGACGAGCTGGCCGGGAAGGCCCTGGGACTCGAGGTTGAAGAACGCGGTGCGGTCGGAGACGCGCGAGGCCTGCTGCATGTTGTGCGTGACGATGACGACCGTGTACTGCTCCTTGAGCTCGCCGATGAGGTCCTCGATCGCGAGCGTGGAGATCGGGTCCAGAGCGGAGCACGGCTCGTCCATGAGGATGACGTCGGGCTTGACCGCGATCGCCCTGGCGATGCAGAGGCGCTGCTGCTGGCCACCGGACAGGGACGTACCGGCGCGGCCGAGGCGGTCCTTCACCTCGTTCCAGAGGTTCGCGCTGCGCAGCGACTTCTCGACGGTCTCGTCGAGCTCGGCCTTGTTGCGGGTGCCGTTGAGCTTGAGGCCCGCGGCGACGTTGTCGTAGATGGTCATCGACGGGAACGGGTTCGGCCTCTGGAAGACCATCCCGACCAGGCGGCGGACGGCGACGGGATCGACGCCCTGCCCGTACAGGTCGACTCCGTCGAGTGCGACCTTGCCCGTTGCGTACGCGCCGGGGATGACCTCGTGCATGCGGTTCAGGGTCCGCAGCACGGTCGACTTCCCGCAGCCGGACGGGCCGATGAACGCCGTCACCGTGCGTGGCTCGACGACCAGCGACACGCCACTGACGGCCTTGAACGAGCCGTAGTAGACGTCCAGGTTCTCGACCTCGATGCGTTTCGCCATGTCAGCGGTCCTTGAGTCGGCTGGCGCGCGCAACGGCACGGGCCAGGAGATTGAGGCCCATCACCAGGATGATGAGCGTGAGTGCTGCGCCCCAGACGCGTTCGTAGCCCGGGAGCGCCTCGGCCACGTTGCGGCCGGAGTTGATCATCGTGGGGAGCGTGCCCATGTTGCTCGTCGTGGGCGACAGGTACAGGTTGCGTGCGTAGGCGACGAGGATGAGCAGGGGAGCGGTCTCGCCCATGACCCGGGCGAGGCCGAGGATGACCCCGGTCGCGATCCCTGAGAACGCCGTGGGGATGACGACGTCGACGACGGTCCTCCATTTGGGCACCCCGAGCGCGTACGACGCCTCGCGCAGCGAGTCGGGCACGAGTTTGAGCATCTCCTCGGTCGACCGCAGCACGGTCGGCAGCATGAGGAGCACGAGCGCGAACGACGCGGCGATCGCACTGCGACCGAGGCCGAGCAGCGTGATCATCAGGGTGTAGATGAACAGAGCGGCCACGATCGACGGGATTCCGGACAGGATGTCCACCATGAACGAGACGAGGCGGGCCCACTTGGTTCCCCGCGCGTACTCGATGAGGAAGATCGCGCCCATGACAGCGATCGGTACGGCGACGATCGCCGTGACCAGACCGATCTCGAGCGTGCCGATGATCGCGTGGAGCGCTCCGCCACCCGCTTTGCGGTCGGTCGTACCGGCGAGGTCCTGGGTCCACCAGGCCGCCGAGAGGATCGCGGGCAGCCCCTGGGAGACGATGCTCACGAGGATCCAGACGAGCGGTACGACGGCGACGACCGCGCTGAGGTAGACGAGGCCGCGGATGGCGGCGTCCTTGGCGCGGCGACCGCCCCCGGGGGCGGCAAGAGTGGTGCTCGTGGCGCTCATCAGCGGACCCTTCGATCGGCGACGACTCGAGCGATCGCGTTGACCGCGAACGTGACGACGAACAGGACCAACCCGGCCGCGATGTACGCACCGGTCTTGGCCGGGCTGTCGAACTCCTGCGCGTTGTTCGCGATCTTGGAGGCGAACGTCTCGCCGCCGGCGAAGATGCTGATGTTGATGCCCGGCGTGTTGGTCTGGGACAGGATGATCATGACCGCGATGGTCTCGCCGAGTGCTCGGCCGAGACCGAGCATCGATGCGGCGATCACACCGCTCTGCCCGTACGGGAGCACGGCGGTGCGGATCATCTCCCACTTGGTCGCTCCGAGGGCCAGTGCCGCCTCGATGTGGTCGCGGGGAGTCTGGGAGAACACGTCACGCGACATGGCGCTGACGATCGGCAGGATCATGATCGCGAGCACGATCGAGGCCGTGAGCACGTTTCCGGTCGACTCGACCCCCTTGCTGAACAGCGGGATCCACCCGAGAACGTGCTGGAGCCAGGCGTAGAAGGGGCCCAGGAAGGGGCCCAGCAGCTTCAGGCCCCACAGGCCGAAGATGATCGACGGTACGGCGGCGAGGAGGTCGATGACGAAGCCGATCAGCGACCCGATCCGGCCAGGGACGTACTGCGTGACGAGCAGCGCCGTGCCGACAGCGACCGGTACGGCCAACAGCATGGCCACCACGCTGGTCAGAGCTGTGGTCCACAGGAGACCCGCGATGCCGAACTGGAGCGGGGCATCGGCACCGACGTTCCACTGGGTGGAGGTGAAGAAGTTGACCGTGTCGCGCCGAAGGCTCGGCGTCGCGATCACGGCGAGGAAGACTCCGACGAACGCGACGAGCAGCACGACGATGACGGCTGCGGCGATAGCGCCGGCCCGGAAGCTGCGATCCCCGCCATGCTTGACATTGGCGAAGTGGAGGTTCGACGTCGACACGGGCTTCCCGTTTGAGAGAGAGGCCGAGGGTCCAACCGCAGCCTCTGGGTCTGTGGTGGTCGCGACGTTAGCACCTGGTTCGTCAGCCATGATCTTCCCCTTCCAGGACTGGCCCTCGGCGCTGAGTGCCGAGGGCCAGTACGTGAGCGCCGAGGCGCTCAGGTCACTTGATCGCCTGGATGGAGGTGTTCACCTTCGCGAGCAGCGAGGCGGGGAGCGGGGCGGAGCCCACGTCGCTCAGGCTGTTCTGTCCGGCAGTGCTGGCGAAGTACGTGAGGAAGTCCTTCACGATGGCCGTCTTGGCGGAGTCGAGACCGGCGGAGCAGACGATCTCGTACGTGACGAGGATCGCCGGGTATGCACCGGCCGCCTTGGTCGCGTAGTCGAGCGACATCGTGAGGTCGTTGCCCGTGCCGGTGATCTTCGCGGCCTCAAGGGCCTTGCCGACGCTGTCGGCGTTGAGCGTGACGGCGCCGCTGCCGGCGTCGAGCTGGGCGATCCCGAGCTTGTTGTCGGTCGCGAAGCTCCACTCGAGGTAGCCGAAGCCGCCATCGGTGGCCGCGACGGCCTGTGCGACGCCCGAGGAGCCGTTCTTGCCCTCGCCACCCTTGCCCTTCCAGGTCTTGGAGTGGTCAGCCGTCCAGACGTCGCCGGCGTTCGCCTTGAGGTACTTGGAGACGTTGTCGGTCGTGCCGGAGTCGTCCGAGCGGTAGAAGACGCTGATGGCCGTGCTGGGGAGCGTGACGCCCGAGTTCAGCGCGGCGATCGCCGGGTCGTTCCACGTGGTGATCTGGCCCATGAAGATCTTGGCCATCACCTCGCCGTTGAGGACGAGCTTGCTGACGCCCTTGAGGTTGTACGAGAAGGCGACCGGCCCGACGACCATCGGGAGGTCCCAGGCCTCGTTGTTCTTGCAGCGCGTCATCGCCGTCGCGTGCTCGGCGTCGGACAGGGCGGAGTCCGAGCCGCCGAAGTCCACGAGGCCGGCGTTGAAGTTCTTCACGCCGGCGCCTGAACCGGTGGCGTTGTACTCGATCTTGGCCTTGTTCCCGCAGGCGTCGTTGTAGCCGGCGATGATCTGCTGGATGGCGTTGGTCTGTGCGGTCGAGCCCTCACCGGTGATGGAACCGGACGGGCAGGCCAGGGAGGTCCCGGCCGCCGCGGACGAGGGTGCGGTGCCGGTGGTGGTGGACGAGCTCGAGCAAGCAGCCAGGGAGAGGGCGCTCAGAGCGGCGACGGCCGCAATCTTCGACAAGCGAGTGATGCTCACAAAGGATCCTTACGGTCAGCGAAGGCGGCGAATCATGTCCGCCTCCACGGAGGCTAGGGAGGTCAAGTGTCCGGTTGCGTCGTCCCCGGTGAACGGCCCGTTAACGACAGGCGTCGCCTCGCGGTGCACGCTGTTCACTGAGCCGACAGCTGACGCGATCTGCACTCCCGACAGGCTCTACACCCCCGTTCGGCCGCCATTCTGCTCGGATCGGGGGCGAATCGCGTCAGCCGTGACGTGGGAAAGCGCTTGCCATCCTAGCCTGGGATGCGGCAGGATGGCTCCGGACCAAGGGAGGTGCGCCGATGCCGGTGGCGATGGTGACGGGCGGAAGCCGCGGGATCGGTCGAGGAATCACGGAGCGGCTGCTGCGCGACGGCTACCAGGTGTCGATCCTCGCCACGAAGCCCGCGCCCGAGGATGTGCTGGCCCCGCTTCGCGAGCTCGGAGACGTCTCGTACACAGCCGGGTCCATCGCAGCGCTCGACGACCAGCGGCGTTACCTCGACGACACGCTGGCTGCGTACGGGCGGGTGGACGTTCTCGTGAACAACGCCGGAGTGGCCCCGACCGTGCGTGACGACGTGCTGGTCGCCACCCCCGACGAGTTCGACCGCGTCCTGTCGATCAATCTGCGTGGCCCGTACTTCCTGACCCAACTCGTCGCGAACCAGCTGATCGCGCAGCGCGGTGCGGTCGTACCGTTCGACAGGCCGTGCGGCACGATCGTCAACGTGTCCTCGATCTCGGCGACCGTGGTGTCGACCAACCGCGGCGAGTACTGCGTCTCCAAGGCCGGTGTCGCGATGGCGACGCAGGTGTGGGCTGCGAGGCTGGCGCCGGAGGGCATCGTCGTGTACGAGGTGAGGCCCGGCGTGATCGCGACCGACATGACCGCGGGGGTGAAGGAGAAGTACGACGCACTCTTCGCCGACGGGCTGGCGCCCATGCCGCGGTGGGGAACTCCTGCGGACGTGGCGGGCGCCGTCGCCGTCCTCGTGTCAGGGCAGATGCCGTACTCGACCGGCGACGTGATCGTCGTCGGGGGCGGCATGCAGATCCCGAGGCTGTGACCGTGGCGCGCGCGATGCAGACGATCGAGGTCGACGGCTACGAGGTTCCCGTGATGACCGCGAACACGGTGGTCGTCGGTACCGGCTCGGCGGGGTACTGCGCGGCCGATCGGCTGGCGATGTTCGGTCAGAGCGACGTCATCGTCGTCAGCGACAAGATCCGCGCGGGGGCGTCACGCAACGCCGGCTCCGACAAGCAGACCTACTACAAGCTGACCCTGTCGGGGGCTGAGCCCGACTCCGTACGGAGCATGGCGGAGACACTGTTCTCCGGTGGCGCCATGGATGGCGACATCGCGCTCGCCGAGGCCGCGTGGTCGCCACGCGCGTTCTTCCACCTGGTCGAGTCGGGGGTGCCGTTCCCGCACGCGCGGTCCGGGGAGTTCATCGGTTACAAGACCGACCACGACCCGCGTCAGCGGGCGACATCGGTCGGCCCGTTCACGAGCAGGTCGATGACGGAGTCCCTCGAACGGCGGGTACGGGACGTGCACGGGCTCCCGGTCATCGACGCCTGCCGCGTGGTCGACCTCGTGGTCTCTGAGGGGAGCATCGTCGGACTGCTGTGCCTCAAGACCGACGTCCGCGACGGCTCCGATGAGTCGCGCTTCCTGCTGCTGCGCTGTACCAACCTGGTGTACGCGACGGGCGGCCCGGCCGGCATGTACGCCGACGCCGTCTACCCGCACGGGCAGTGGGGCGCGAACGGTGCCGCGCTCCGCGCGGGCGTACGTGGCAAGAACCTGACCGAATGGCAGTTCGGGCTGGCGAGCACGAAGCCGCGCTGGAACGTCTCCGGCACCTACATGCAGGTCGTGCCGAGGTTCGTCTCCACTGACGCCGACGGAGGCGACGAGCAGGAGTTCCTCTCCGAGGCCATCGAGGACTACGGGCGGTTGATCTCGCTGGTGTTCCTCAAGGGCTACCAGTGGCCGTTCGACATCCGCAAGGCGCGGGCCGGGTCGTCGTTGGTCGACCTGCTCGTCTACCGCGAGACCGTGCTGCGGGGCCGACGGGTCTTCCTCGACTTCCGCTCGAACCCT
>Ga0187809_10001230_pt1 | contig 12293 bp, 12 predicted proteins | sample NC_wetland_sal_i_8_FD_132415 | JGI IMG/M metagenome (GOLD analysis project Ga0187809, IMG submission 132415) | Wetland sediment microbial communities from Neuse River Estuary, North Carolina, USA - ASW_4 | ecosystem: Environmental > Aquatic > Freshwater > Wetlands > Sediment | place: USA: North... | reverse complement strand
CTACTACTATGGCCCGGGCCCGGTCTATTACGGCCCGCACTGCTGGTGGCATCGCGAGCGCTTCTGGGACGGCTGGGGCTGGCGCATCCGTCGCGTCCGCGTCTGCGACTGACCCCTAACCAAATACCGTCGCATTTCGAGACAAAGGCCCGGTCCGGCAATGGACCGGGCCTTTTGCTTTGACGCTTCTTTCATGTCGACAGCGCAACCGGCACCAAATTTCCGCCAAAGTGGGCGGGCCACCTTCCCGGCCAACGGAACCGGACCTATGGTTCCGCTCTCCGTGACCGGCAGCGTCGCCGGCCGGTAGCCCTGGAGGGATCATCATGCAGAAGACCATCCTTGCGATTGCTGCCGCCGCGACCCTCGCGGCGGGAACCTTGACCGCGCCGGCCCCGGCCGAAGCGCGCTGCAACGGCTGCGGCGTTGCCGCGGGCGTCATCGGCGGGCTCGCGGCCGGCGCCATCATCGGCGGCGCCATCGCCAACAGTCAGCCGCGCTACTACGCGCCGGCCCCCGGTTACGTCGTGTACGACGGTTACGGCGCGCCCTATCCGGCCTCCTGCCCGGGCGGCTACTGGGCGCGGCGTCCGCTGCATGACCGCTGGGGCAATTTCGTCGGCTGGAGCCGCCCGCGATTCATCTGCCCTTAAGCATCTCGTAAGGGCTTGACCGCATCATCGCGGCTCAACACGGGCCGTGAGGGACATCTCATGAAGCACACCATGATCGCACTCGCCGCGGCCGCACTGATGGCCGCGGCCGTTCCGAACGCCGCGCAGGCGGACTGCCACGGCTGCGGCGTCGCCGCCGGCGTGGTCGGCGGTCTCGCCGCCGGCGCCATCATCGGCGGCGCCATCGCCAACAGCCAGCCGCGCTACTACGAGCCGGCGCCGGTCTATGCCGCGCCGCCGCCGCCACCGCCGGGCTATTACGAAGTCGATCCGGACGACGACGGCCCGGTGTGCCACACGGTGCGCCGCCGCATCTTCGTCGAGGGCGTCGGCTATCGCTGGAGCCGCGAGCAGGTCTGCGAGTAAGCGCGCGCTGCGAGCGACGAGAGACACGAACGGCCGGGCTCGCCCCGGCCGTTTTGTTTTCGCCTACTGCGCCACGCGCAGGGGTTCGGCGCCGGCCGCCGCGGGCTCGCGCACGCCGGCGATGCCGCCGTCGCGGCCGAGATAGAGCGTCTGCGACGGAAAGGCGAAGCCGGAGCCGCACGCATCGACGACCGTCATGCAGTCGAGCAGCAGGGCTTCCTGCGTGGCGAGGAAGTCGTTGTAGTCGTAGGCCGTCACGTAGGCGAAGATCTCGACGTCGAGCGAATAGGCCGACAGGCCGATCAACCGCACGCGCGCGCTGGCGGGATCCACCTTCGCATGCGTGGCCAGCATCGCCCGCAACCGCTCCAGCACCAGACGCATCTGCGCGGGCGTCGTCTCATAGCGCAGGTTGAGGACCGGGTGGAACCAGTAACGGTCGCGGTGCGTGAAGTTCTCGATGTGCAGCGAGGCGAACTCGCCGTTCGGCACGGTGAGCAGCGTCCGGTCGAGCGTGCGGATGCGGGTCGAGCGGATGCCGATCTCCTCCACGGTGCCGAGCGTAGTACCGAAGCGGCAGAAGTCGCCGATGCGCACGGGGCGGTCGACGATCAAGGTCAGGCTGCCGATCAGGTTCTCGAACAATTTCTGCGCGCCGAGGGCGATGGCCAGGCCGCCGACGCCGAGAGCGGCGAGCCCGGCGGTAACGTCGACGCCGAACGAGCGCAGCAGCGCCGCGACGAATAGCACGACCAGCAGCGCCTTCACCGCGCGGTTGAGGAAGCTGACGGCCGAATAGGCGGTGAGCTGGCCGCGCCGCGACATGCGGCCGAGCACGACCTCGCTGCCGGCGTCGGCCCACCGCCACAGCAGCCAGGTGACGCCGAGCCAGAACAGAAGCTGCGCCAGGAACAGCGCGCGGTAGCGCGCGACGATCGAGATCTCCAGCGTCTGCAGGAAGATGCCGAAGAATATCAGCGTGAGCAGGAGCCGCACCGGCCCGGCGCAGGTCTCGATGAAGCGCGACAGCCGCGTCTCGCCGCCATGGCGACGGCGGATGAAGGCCTCGATCGGCCCGCGCAGCTTGGTCAGCGCCCACGCGACCAGCAGGCTGAGCGTCGCCGTGATCAACAGCGCCAGCCAGTGCGACGACGGCGCGCCCAGGATCATCGGCCCTTCCGGCAGCCATGCCAGCCACGAGCCGACGAAGGACGAGGCGATCGCCGTCGTGCGCGCCAGCGCCGGAATCTGTCTCAGCGTCTGGTCGGACACGACCCACACCGACTTGCCGTCGCGCTCCACCCGGCGCGCGAGCAGCGGCACGTCGCCGCCCGGCGTCTTCACCGTCCCGAAGCGCTCGAGATCGACCGCCAGGCCGTCATTGACGTTGCCTTCGGGGTCGTGACTGAGCTCGCCGGGCGTGGCGATGCGGCCGGCGCGATCGAGTACCTGCTGCAGGCTCCTGGCGAGCTCCGGGCCGGAGATGGTGTACCAGCGGCTCATGCCGGGGACCGTCTGGCTCTCGAAATACTGCGCGGCGCGCTCGTAGTCGGCGCTGCCGAGCGCATCGACGAGGCCGGCGACCATGCCCTGCGGCGTTTCGCGGCCGAACGGGTCCTTCTCCGGCTTCGCCGCCGCCGGCGCGCTCGCGGCCGGTGCGGGCGTCTGCGACCAGGCGGGTGCGGCCACGAAGAGTGGCACGAGCAGGAGGGCGAAAAGTAATGCGCGCAAGACGGAAACGATGTTCTTCATGCTCTCCGATCGCTGCATGAGGTCGCAACGCACTGCGTCGAAGCGATATGTGGAAAATTCGGCGAGGCCGGCGGCCAGGCCCGATCTCAGTGGCCCGCCACCGCGGCGTCAATGTGTCGGATGGCCGCTATTGGCCGCAGCGCAGACGAACGCTCACTTCTCCATGTGCGCCAGCACCGCGGCGGTCGGCCAGCAATCGACCTTCAGCCCGTTCTTCTTCTGATAGGCGCCGAGCGCGGCGCGCGTGAGCATGCCGGCCTTGCCGTCGATCTTGTCGTGGTAGAGCCCGAGCGCGGTCAGCCGCTCCTGCATGCTCTCGACCTGCCGCGTCTTCAGTTGCGCGTCCTTGCTCCACGGCGTGACGAACGGACCGGCGCCGGCGATGGCGTCGCTCAGATGACCGACGAACAGCACGTAGAGGTCGGAGTAGTTGTACTCCTTGAGCACGAAGTAATTCTTGGTGGTGAGGAAGGCCGGGCCGTAGGCGCCCTCCGGCTGCAACAGCGATGCCCGCGTCGCGAGATCGCGCGGGCCGGGACGGCGCGGACCGATCGGCACGAAGCCGCGCTTCTCCCATTCGCCGATGGTCGCGGTGACGTCCGGCACGCCGATGCTGCAGTCGGCGCTCGGCGGCGCCTTCACCTCGTAGGCCCAGTGCACGCCGGTGACCCAGCCCTTCGCCGCGAGCTGCTTGGCGGCGGAGGCGAGCGCGTCCGGCACCGAGTGGAAGATGTCGGCGCGGCCGTCATGGTCGAAGTCGACGGCGTATTTGAAATATTCGGACGGCAGGAACTGCGTCAGCCCCATGGCGCCGACCCAGGACGAGCGCAGGTCGGCGCGCGGCACGCCGTCCTGCAGCATCTTCAGGGCGTGCAGGAACTCGTTGCGGAAGAAGTCCTTGCGCTTGCCGATGTAGGCCTGCGTCGCCAGTACCTGCAGCGCGTCGTGCGGCAGCTTGTAGCTGCCGTAGTCGGTCTCGCGCGCCCAGATCGCCAGCACGACGTCGCCCGGCACGCCGAAGTCGCGGCCGATGCGCGCCAGCGTATCGTGGTACTTCGCCGCCAACTCCTTGCCGCGCGCAGCGAGCCGCTCGAAGGTGCGCTCGCGCAGATATTGCGCCGGAGTCTGCACGAACTCCGGCTGCTGCGGCACCTTTTCCGGCCGGCCCGGGATGGCGAGGTCGGGCAGCGACAGGTCTGGCTGCAGCCCGGCGGTGGCCTTGTCGAAGGTGGCGTGCGAGACGCCGAGCTGCGCGGCCGCCGGCCATTGTCCGCCAAGCCAGCGGTCGAAGGCGGCATCGGCGCGGGCGGCGGCGGTCGACACCAGCAGCAAAACGGGGACGAGGGTGAAAAATAATTTTCTCGTGGTCATAACGCCTTCTGCCGCGTCTCTATGGTCGAATCGCGACAAGCCTGGGCACCACAGCCGACGCGCGCAACATGGGCCGAGGCCCATTGTCGCCACGGTTGCGCCGGGGTAAAGCTCTCGCCCCGATCGGGGGCGATACGCGTTTCGAAAAGGGCACGGCCATGCAAGGCGCGGCCCATGGGAGGATCAGAATGAAACGTTGGCTCACTGCGGCGGTGGCCGCAACGGCGGCCGCGTGCCTGTCGCTGACGGCGACCGCGGCCCTGGCGCAAAACGGCGGCACCATCCGCATCATCGTTCCGTTCGCACCGGCGGGCTCGTCCGACGTGCTGGCGCGCACGCTGCAGGGACCGCTGCAGCAGGAACTCAAGCAGACCGTCATCATCGAGAACCACGCCGGCGCCGGCAGCAACATCGGCACCGTTGATGCGGCGCGCGCCAAGCCGGACGGCACCACGTTCCTGATCAGCAGCAGCGCCTTCGTCGTCAACCCGGCGCTCTACAAGCACGTGCCTTATAAATACGACACCGACTTCGAGCCGATCGCGCTCCTGCCGGTCGCGCCGAACGTGTTCGCCGTCAACTCGGCCAAGAGCGGCATCAAGTCGCTCGCCGACGTGATCCGTATCGCCAAGGCGGACCCGCAGAAGCTCAACTATTCGAGCCCGGGCAACGGCACGACGCCACAGCTCACCATGGAGCTGTTCAAGCTCAAGCTCGGCATCAACCTCACCAACATCCCGTACAACGGCGGCGGGCCGGCGACGCAGGCGCTGATGGGCGGCAACGTCGACGTGCTGTCGACGGCGCTCCCCGGCGCGCAGTCGCACATCAAGGCCGGCACGATGCAGGGCATCGCGCTGACGACCGATGAGCGCTGGCCGACGCTGCCGAACGTGCCGACCTTCAAGGAAGACGGCTACCCGGACATCAACCTCAACACCGAGCACTTCATGCTGGCGCCGCGCGGCACGCCGCAGGCGGTCATCGACAAGATGGCCAAGGCCGTGGCGACGGTGCTGGCGCGCGACGACGTGAAGAAGCGCCTCGTCGAGCTCGGCTACCTGCACGTCGTCTCGGGTCCGGCCGAGGCGAAGGCGCGCATCGCCAAGGACGTCGCTTTCTATGTGAAGCTGATCAAGGACGCGAAGATCCCGCAGATCCAGTAAGCGGTTCGCAGGCTCCAACGGAAACGGCCCGCCATTGGCGGGCCGTTTTTGTTTTTTGTAGACCGTCGACTTTCGGGCGTAGTCGCTCGCGAACCCCACTCAGAGAGCGACCTTAGGAATATGCGCCGATAGAATAATGGGTAGACGATCTCTAAGATACACGGAAAGCGTGTATTTAGGGGCAGCGCAATGGAGTTCATGTCGCTTGATGTCGAAACCGCCAATGCCGACCTAGCAAGCATATGCGCGATTGGAATGCTGCACTTTCGCGACGGCCGCGTGATCGCCAACTTAAGCACCTTGATAAATCCCAAGGATCATTTCGATGAAGTGAACATCGGCATCCACGGAATTAGGCCAGAGGATGTCATCTCGGCGCCCACGATTGATTCCGTGTATCCAGTTCTCGCGGCATCGCTATCGCCTTCGATAGTAGTGCATCACACGCACTTCGACCGATCTGCATTGCGTAAGGTTTCCGCAAAGTACAGGCTTCCGGACCTCACATGCCGATGGCTCGACTCATCCAGCGTCGCCCGAAGGGCGTGGCCGGACTGCGCGTATCGCGGCTATGGCTTGGTCGAGTTAGCCAAAAAGCTGAACATCCAGTTCAGACACCATGACGCGACAGAAGATGCCCGAGCCGCTGGCGAAATCCTATTGAGGGCAATAGACGCCACTGGAATCGGGATCGAACAGTGGCTCAACTTAGTCGACCGGCCGTTAGGCAGCGCGATCAACGGCTCACACCAACATGAAGCTCGCGTCGCATGTAATGGCAATCCGGAAGGGCCTCTTGCGGGGGAAGTGATCGCCTTCACTGGACGACTGTCCGTGGACAGGGCCCGTGCCGCTCGCCTCGCGGCGATGGCTGGCTGCAAGGTAGTCGACAGTGTTTCAAAAAAGACAAGCATCCTGGTTGTCGGAGACCAAGATATTCGCGTCTTGAACGGCCACGAAAAAAGCACGAAGCAACGAAAAGCGGAGAACCTTATTTCAGACGGAGCGCAAATCCGGATCCTGAGCGAGGGCGACTTCCAGATGTTGCTCTCTGAAGTTGTCAGAACCGCTCGGCACGAAAGAGAGGAAAACCGATTTGCAAAAATACAGCCCAAACTCTAGACCCCGACCCTCATCTCGCTCTCCGGCGGGGAGACGGCGTCGGTGCTGACAACGTTCGTGTTTTCGAGCAAAGGGCCCGTTGACGCCGCAGGCCGGAGGTATTACTTTTGGCGAAAGTAATACCCGGGCCCCCCGATGGCGACCACCGTTACGGTCAAAGGGCAGGTCACCCTGCCCAAGAAGGTGCGTGAGGCCGCCGGCATCAAGCCCGGCGACACGGTCGAGGTGCGCGCGACGGCGTCCGGCGGCGTGTACATCGAAAAGGCCGGCGCGAAGGATGATTACAAAGAGCGGCTGCATGCCCTCGCCCGGCTGGGCCTCATCAAGGACGGCAACAGCACCGATGAGATCATGCGCGAGTTGCGCGGCGATCCGGACGAGGACCCCGGATTCAGCCCCGCTGGCCGCCGGAGCCGCGGCGCGCGCCGGAAATGACGCTCGTCGACACGAACGTCATCATCGACATCCTGTTGAGCGATGCCGTTTGGATGGCGTGGTCTGCGGAACGGCTGGAGGAATGCCGTAACGCCGGTCCACTTTATCTCAACGAGATCGGCTACGCCGAACTCTCGGCGAAGATGGATCGCGAGTCCGACGTGGAAACCGCGGTCGCTGGCCTCGGCCTGACGTTCGAGCGCATACCCAGGCCCGCGCTCTATGCCGCGGGACAGGCCTTCCGCCGATATCGTGCGGCCGGCGGGCCGCGCCTGAGCGTGCTCCCTGATTTCTTCATGGGCGCGCATGCGCAGGTCAGCGGGCTCACGATCCTCACGCGCGATGTTCGGCCTTACCGCACTTACTTTCCGGATGTCAGGCTGATCGCGCCGGGCTGAAGCCCCGGCGGCGCGCGCTCGCCTCCCTCACCGCGTGAACTTCTTGTACTTCAGCCGGTGCGGGATGACCGAGTCGGTGCCGAGGCGGCGCATCTTGTCGGCCTCGTACTCCTGGAAGTTGCCCTCGAACCACTCGACGTGGCTGTCGCCCTCGAAGGCGAGGATGTGCGTGGCGATGCGGTCGAGGAACCAGCGATCGTGGCTGATGATCACGGCGCAGCCGGCGAAGTCCTCGAGCGCCTCTTCCAGCGCGCGCAGCGTTTCGACGTCGAGGTCGTTGGTCGGCTCGTCGAGCAGCAGCAGGTTGGCGCCGGTGCGCAGCATCTTGGCGAGATGCACGCGGTTGCGCTCGCCGCCCGACAGCGAGCCGACCTTCTTCTGCTGGTCGGCGCCCTTGAAGTTGAACGCCGCGCAATAGGCGCGCGAATTCATCTCGCGCTTGCCGAGATGGATGATGTCGTTGCCGTCGGAGATTTCCTCCCAGACGGTGTGCTTGGCGTCGAGCGCGTCGCGCGACTGATCGACGTAGCCGAGATGCACCGACTCGCCGACCTTGATGGTGCCCTGGTCGGGCTTCTCCTGGCCGGTGATCATGCGGAACAGGGTGGTCTTGCCGGCGCCGTTCGGGCCGATGACGCCGACGATGCCGCCCGGCGGCAGCCTGAAGGTGAGATCGTCGATCAGCAGGCGGTCGCCGAAGCCCTTCGACAGATGCTCGAAGTCGACGACGTTGTCGCCGAGCCGCTCGACCACCGGAATCGTGATCTGCGCCACCTGGTTGACCTTGGCGTTGGCGACCTTGAGCAGCTCCTCGTAGCGCTGGTAGCGCGCCTTCGACTTCGCCTGCCTCGCCTTGGGCGATGACTGCACCCACTCCTGCTCGCGTTCGAGCGTGCGGCGGCGCGCTTCGTCCTCGCGGCCCTCCTGCTCCATGCGCTTCTGCTTCTGCACCAGCCAGGACGAGTAGTTGCCCTGGTAGGGGATACCGCGGCCGTGGTCGAGCTCGAGGATCCAGCTGGTGACGTTGTCGAGGAAGTAGCGGTCGTGGGTGACGATCAGGATCGCGCCCGGATAGTTGCGCAGGTGCCCTTCCAGCCAGTTCACGCTCTCGGCGTCGAGATGGTTGGTCGGCTCGTCGAGCAGCAGCAGTTCCGGCTCTTCCAGCAGCAGCCGGCAGAGCGCGACGCGGCGCTTCTCGCCGCCCGAGAGCTTGCCGATGTCGGCGTCGTCCGGCGGGCAGTTGAGCGCGTCCATCGCCTGCGTGACCTTGGAATCGAGGTCCCACAGGTTCTGCGAGTCGATGATGTCCTGGAGCTTGGCCATCTCCTCGGCGGTCTCGTCCGAGTAGTTCATGGCGATCTCGTTGTAGCGGTCGAGCAGCGCCCGCTTGCCGGCGACGCCGACCTCGACGTTGCCGCGCACCGACTTCTCCGGATCGAGCTGCGGCTCCTGCTCGAGGTAGCCGACGCGGGCGCCCTCGGCGACCCAGCCCTCGCCGGCATAGTCGGTGTCGATCCCGGCCATGATCTTCAGCAGGGTCGACTTGCCCGAACCGTTGACGCCGAGCACGCCGATCTTGGCGTCGGGGTAGAAGGACAGGTGGATGTTATCCAAGACCTTCTTGGACGGCGGATAGGTCTTGGTCAGACCTTCCATGTGATAGACGAACTGGCGGCCGTTCATGGCGGTGCTGGAACCCCGGTTTTTGCCCTGAATCCGCGGCTGCGCGAGGCTCGCGCCGTCCGCCGGATACCTTGTCGGGAGGAGTGCCGCTGATGTAGCGAGCGGCCCGGCAAAGAGCAAGCCGGGCAGGACCCTGCGCAGCAGCGGCCATCAACTTTTCGGAAAGCCTGAAACGAAAATTTCCACGGGACGGGCTTTCGCCACCGGGCCTTAATCCTCGACGCGCCATGATTGCCGGCCATGAACCCCGGCGTCGCGGCCAGCGACACAAAGGGGTGCGGGCGAATGGCCGTCCGCGTATTCAGGTGGGAATTGGTGTCATGACCCGGGCCCTCTCGGTCCTCTCCGGTTCGGCGGCAAACCTGCCGCGTCCGCTCGTCAGCATCGGTCACGCGATCGGCTCGCTCTGGCGCGAGATCACCCGCGACGCGGTCCGTCCCTACCGGCCGGAACTGCACTACATGCGCGGCCCCGGCCCGGCCTGGCGGGCCAAGCACGGCGACACCCTGCCGCGCTGAGCCGCCCCCCTTCCCTTTCCGACCGGCGGCCCTAAGGTGGCGCCGCCCGGCCGCCGCCGGGCGTCTCCACCGCCAATGCCGGCGTCCAGCGAAAGGGCAGAGCCATGATCCGGGCTGCGATCCTCGACGACTACCAGAATGTGGCAATGCGCTTCGCCGACTGGTCGCCCATCGCCAAAGACGTCGAGATCAAGGTCTTCACCGAGCCGTTCAAGAGCCGCGACGAGGCGATCAAGGCGCTGCAGGGCTTCGCCGTCATCGTCGGCATGCGCGAGCGCACGCCGTTCCCGCGCGCGGTGATCGAGGCGCTGCCGGACCTCAAGCTACTCATCACCACCGGGGCCAAGAACAATTCCTTCGACCTGAAGGCGGCGGCCGAGCGCGGCGTCACCGTGTGCGGCACCGGCGGGTTCGGCTCGCCGACCACCGGCATCGCCTTCGGCCTGATGCTCGAACTCACGCGCCGCATCGGCTTCGAGAATGCGCGGCTGAAGGCCGGCGCGCCATGGCAGATCACGATCGGCGAGGACCTCGAAGGCCTGACGCTCGGCGTGCTCGGCCTCGGCAAGCTCGGCCAGCGGGTGGCGGCGATCGGCAAGGCGTTCGGCATGAAGACGATCGCCTGGAGCCAGAACCTGACGCCGGAGAAGGCGGAGGCCGGCGGCGCGACCTACGTCAGCAAGGAAGAGCTTTTCTCCACCGCCGACATCATCACCATCCATCTCGTGCTCAGCGACCGTTCGCGCGGCCTCGTCGGTGCCGCCGATCTCGGCCGCATGAAGAAGACGGCCTATCTGATCAACACGTCGCGCGGACCGATCGTCGACGAGACGGCGCTGATCGCCGCGCTCGAGAACAAGCAGTTCGCCGGCGCCGGCCTCGACGTGTTCGACGTCGAGCCGCTGCCGCTCGACCATCCGTATCGGACAATGGACAATGTCGTGATCACGCCGCATCTCGGCTACGTGAGCACACAGAATTATGCCCGCTATTTTCCCGACATCGTCGGCGACATTCGCGGCTGGCTCGACGGCAAGCCGGTGCGCGTGATCGGCTGATGCGCGGCGCCGGCCCGGAGTGTGGTAGGATTGCCCCACTCCCATGCACGCGCTCATTGACGACGCGCGCCGTTGCGCGCGTCACGACCTTCGACCCACGATAAAACCCCGCATATCGCGCCTTATTCCGCGACACGGCGCCCCCTGCGCGAGCGCACGGTAAACCGCGCAGTGTCGCGCATGCGTCAACGCACAAGTTGATCGCAATTGGCGCGATTAGGCTTAAGGAGCCATATCGTTGTGGGTGGTACAGCCGGTACCGCCCCCTCGCCGCAATTGCGCATGCATATGGTCCCCATCAGTGCACGACTGACAGGAGCCTGCGATGCAAAATCCGGCGAGCGAGGCGACGCCTGCGCCCAATTTCGGCCGTCGCAAGGTCGTGCCGCGCGTCTGCGTCGTCGACGGCAAGCTGCATGTTCGCGACTTCCTGCGCGACGCTCTGGAGGAAATCGGCTTCATCGCGCACGCCTGCGAAAACGAGGATGCGCTGTCGCAGACGGTGCTCGAGCAGCAGTCCGACCTCGTCGTGCTCGGCCTGTCGGGCGGCGGCATCGCCGCCAACGCGCAGCTCGAGCTGCTGCGGGAGATCGGATTCGCGGGACATGTGCTGCTGTTCGGGCCGCGGGCGTCGCCCATGGTGACGGCGGTGTACGGCATCGGCCGCGAGCTCGGGCTGACGATGCTGCCGCTGTTGCCGACGCCGTTCAGCGACCGCGACCTGTACGAGCGCGTCGCCGGGTTGCTGCCGCGCGACACGATCGTCAATCCGACGGTCGACGTCGGCCAGGCGCTGCACGGCGGCTGGCTGGAGCTCTGGTATCAGTCGAAGGTCGATGCGCGCTCGCTGACAGTCGTCGGTGCCGAGGCGCTCGTGCGCATGCGGCATCCGACCTGGGGCGTATTCCTGCCCGAGCGTTTCCTGCCCGAGGAGGACGACCCGCATTTCGGCGCGCTGTCGGATTTCGTGCTCGAGCGGGTGGCGCGCGACTGGCGCGGCTTCGTCACCGACCACGGCAATGTCGAGCTCGCGATCAACCTGCCGCTGACCTTCTTCGAGCGCGGCGACGCCATCGACACGCTGGCGCAACAATTGCCGAAGCATGCCGCCTTCGCGGGCCTGATCGTCGAATTCGAAGCCGCCGATCTGGTGCGCAACCCGATGCTGGCGAAGCGCACGGCGCGGCAGCTGCAACTACACAATGTCGCGGTCGCGGTCGACGATCTCGGCGAGGAGTGGCCGCTGCTGATGGAGTTCGACGACTTCCCCTTCGCCGAGCTGAAGGTCGACCGCGCCTATGTGACCGGCTGCGCCGACGACCGGCTGAAGCAGACCGTATGCCGCAGCATCGTCGAGCTCGCCGACCGCTTCGGCGCGCGCACCGTGGCCGAGGGCGTCGAGACCCGCGCCGACTTCGTCGTGGCGCGCCAGCTCGACTTCGACGTCATCCAGGGCTTCATCTTCGGCAAGCCGATGGAGCCGCACAAGTTCGTCCGGCGCGTGCTCGGCAAGCCGGTGACGTTGCCGGCCGAGTAACCATCATTGTCGTCCCCACGAAAGCGGGGACCCAGACGCCGCAGCGTCTCTCCGCCCTCATCCTGAGGAGCGGGCGAAGCCCGCGTCTCGAAGGATGACGGCGGCCCACCGATGTCGGGTTTACCCGACATCCGCTTATGGTGCGAAAGTCGGCCAGGGCCGACTTTCGTGTTCGAGACGCGCTGCTGCGCAGCGCTCCTCACCATGAGGCCG
>Ga0187809_10001229_pt1 | contig 12295 bp, 12 predicted proteins | sample NC_wetland_sal_i_8_FD_132415 | JGI IMG/M metagenome (GOLD analysis project Ga0187809, IMG submission 132415) | Wetland sediment microbial communities from Neuse River Estuary, North Carolina, USA - ASW_4 | ecosystem: Environmental > Aquatic > Freshwater > Wetlands > Sediment | place: USA: North... | reverse complement strand
CGTCCACATTGATGATATATCCCCTGTCCCCGTAAATTTCGATGTCCTTTCTGCCAAAAGGCCAATCCCAGGATGCCTGGATGATACATTCGGCCTGCGGGTAAGACAGCACGACCGTCGCATTGTCTTCCACTTTTGGATATTCAAGGGGCTTGAAGTGCCGCGTAACGGCACTGACCGCGACTGGCCTCGAGTCGCCCATGATCCAGGTCATCAGGTTCGCGCCGTAACAGCCAAAATCGAACAGGGCCCCTGCGCCGTTTTGAACCGGGTCGGTCAGCCAGGAGAGAAATTGCGGACTCACGTGGATTTCACGGGGGCCTTCATGGCCGTCATGAACGACGACCTTCCGTACATGACCCACAAAATCGCTATCGACGATCAGCTGATATGCCTTTGCGTTGCTTGGATACCAGGCGGTTTCATAATCGGTCAGCAAAAAAATATGATATCTCCGGGCCAGTTGCTGCATCCTGACGGCGGCCGTCACGGTCGTCGCCAGGGGTTTTTCCACCATGACGTGAATATGGCGCGGGGCACACGCTTCCACGACGCTGAGATGGTCGATGATCGAGCCAAAGGCCACTACCGCCTCCGGCTTCACGGCGTCGAGCATCCGGGGAAGGCTGGAATAGATGATCGAGGTATCGAGATGATACAGAGTGGCATAGTGCATTGCCACCGCGCGATCGGGTTCGTAAATCCCCACGAGGCGAATCTTCGTAGTGTCGGAACGGTGGAGAAAAAAGGCGATGTGGTCATGGGACATGCCGGCGACACCGACCCGCAGCACTGCCTCCGCGGGCTGGGCCCGCAGTCCGCAGCATATGGCCCACGGCAGCAGCATTACCATCCAACGGAACCCAGGCTTTTTCATAACCGTATTTTAATCGCAAGTTATAATAATACTCAAACAACTGGCAGCGCCAGGCCCCCTGGTATCTCGCCGGAGCATAAAAAAGGCGGCGCTATCATCATTGCGCCGCCGGAAGAACCCCCAAAAAAGGGAATATACTTTACTGGTTTTCGATCAAGATCGTTTTGGAGACCTGCCTGCCACTCCCGCTGGCCATGATCACATACATACCGGCCGGGAAACGCGCAGTGGAAATTTCCGTCATGGCGATCCCGCTTTCCGGGATCTCGCAACCCATCGTCATGAGCGCCTGGCCGGTCGTCGACATCAGCAGGATCCTGCCGGTGCCGGGTGTGAAGCCCTGCAACTGGATCTGCAACTTCCCGGCTGTAGCCACGGGGTTGGGATAGAGGGTCAGGGCGGCCTGGGTCACCGTACCCCCGATTTCCACAGACCGGACACTACTAAAGCTGACGGCACCACTCCTGTCGGTCATTTTCAAACGGTAATAATCGGTGCCGCGCCGGGCGCTAGCATCGGTGTAGTTATATTGCTGCGTCATGGCGCTGCCCGTCGCCGCCATCTCGGTCCCGATGTCCGACCAGGTCAATCCCTGGTCCGTGCTTCGTTGTATGTCAAAATGGTCCAGGGACGGGTTGGTAATGAAGTCCCAGTGAAGCAGTGCCGAGGTTTGCTCCGCTACGGCACTGAAACTGCTAAGGGTGAGAGGGAGCACGTTGCAGGCCTGGGTGAAGCCGATATCATCGATCGCCAGGTCATTTCCGAAGCCCCCATTGGCATTGTTCTGCAGGAAGATATCGCCGGTGGTCACGGTCGCGGTGAATGAAAACGTGTATTCATGCCATGCGTTGTCAGTAGGCAGTGCCGTACTCACGGATCCCAGCGTGAGGCCGGAGGCGGTGTCGGTGATACCGGCGAGAATGTTGGGGATCAGGGGAGACGAGGGTGAAAGGTTCGCCGCCCAGAACGTCATGGTGTACTGCGCGCCAGGGATCATCCCCGTAATCCGCTGACGGTAAAATTCATTGGGCGCATACGAAGCATTGACCATCAGGAAGTATCCGCCCGTCAGCCCCGTATGATCCGTCAGGGTACTGTTTCCCCATTGCAGGGAGTTCTGCGTCCTGGAATAATACCCGTCCGGCGTCGTGTTGAGAGTCGGATCGCTGTAAAAATGAAAGTCGGTAAGACCGGTCAGGGGACCGCCCCTTGACCCGATGGTGCCCGACCCGAAATTCTGAATGATATTGTCGGTTCCGCAGCTGCCTGGAATGGCCTGCGGGGATACGATCCCGTTGATGAACAGTACGTGGACGACCTGGCCGGCCTTTACGACCAGCGACACACTGTTCGTGGCTACGTTGGCGACGCTTCCGTTGGCGGAATCATACATGAAGACCTTCTGCAAATTCCAGCCGGCCGGGTTGTTCTGGGAAATCGTATAGGTTCCCGCGGTAACCGGTATCATAATGGCATTGTCGTTTTGAGTCGTCTGCACCCGCTCGTCATCCAGCCAGGTGCCCGATCCGTCCCCCACCCTCGTATAAATCGTAGAGGGATTGGCAAAAGAGGAGGACTGTGCGGCAGTCTGGCCCTTGATCACCCAGGTTTGACCGTCTTCACCGCACGTCAGGAAATAATGCAGCCCCGTCTCGGGTTCTTCTTTCCAGGAAGAACCGTCATACCGGTATACGGCTGCCATGCCCTGGGCGTCCTGGCTCATCCCGTATACATCGCCGTAGTTATCCACTGCCACATCCACCGTACCGGCGCTCGCGCCTGTTCCCCGGCCGAGGTACACTTTATTGCCACCCGAAGAGTTGATCGTTGTGATATATCCGTTTTGGTCTGTCAGCACGATGTCGTTGGTCGCAGGGTTTACGTCCAGGCGCTTGAAGCTGCCCCCTCCGTTGTCCGTGGGAGTGACATCGTTCCAGGTGGTGGTGGTGGTATAATTTCCCGTATAGACCTTCACATGTCCCTTTGAATCTACCACGGCCGTGAAGCCGGTGCCGGAACTGATGCTGGCATTGTTGGCAATATCCATTGCCTTGCTGCCCATGGCCGAGTGGTCAAATATCTTGAAGAAGGAGGCGCCGTTATATACATAGGCATCGCCAACGCTGTCCGCCGCGACAAAGTGATTCTTGTCCGCGCCGTCAATGGCCGAAGCCCGCAGGCCGCTGAGGAGGCTCCAGGTAGTGGAATTTACATTTCGGTGGTAAACATATCCGCTGGCTCCCTGGGTGGCACCGGCGACGACCCACAGTTCGCCCGCGCCCGTACCGTGACCGGCACCAATGTCAGTGGGTTCAATGTTGAGCTGCTGATCCAGCAGGGTGAAGTTAGGGACAACGGTACTGCCCCCGGACACCGAATAAGTGAAGGACTGGCTGAGATCCTGGCTGATGGTCTTGGCATGCACATATATATATCCTGTTTGCGCATGCAGGACCCCCGGCAACAGCAGAATGACCACCGGCAGCATTAATAGTTGTTTGCAAAGACGGGTGAATAACAAAGGGAGTGACGCAGGGTGCGGTACATTAGCCGCGGCGACACCGGTGAGGGTAGCATTTTTTTCCATTTTCCTTGGGTTTTGAGTTCTTTAAGTATTTCGCAGCGAGTGCGGAATTTTTAAGGAATTTCAAAAGGTGGAGGTAGGAAATTCTATAAGATAAGAATTGGGAGGAAGACCGGCATTGAGAGTTTTGGTTAGCACTGCCTGATCCGGGAACAAACATAATATGGATTTATGTCATATGCAATACCGTAAAATTACGGTGCGCTCAGCGGTGTATGATTTCGAAATTTCCGGCGGATCCCTGGCCCGATATTCCAGGTCCGACCCTTACCTGTTAAATATTATTCAAAAAAGGTGGTGTAAATATTCACAAATTTTGATTTTTTTCAATTCCGGGACCGGGGGGAACACCTTTACGCAATAAAGCACACCGGCAATCGTTGCGGGGATTCCGGTATACGACCACCGTACCATAAGAACACTGATGGTTAACTGTCCCCCGGGAAAACGCGTCACTCCCGGGGCACTTTACCTTCACGGGCCTGATCCTGGATGCCTTTCAGCACCTTATTGCGACCAACGCCTCCTTTCCCAAGACGAACCGGCATCGTCCCTTTTAAACACCCAGAACCGTTTTCCATCTTATATATATTCAATCACTTTTAAAAATTCAACAAGATGAAAAAGATTTTTACCCTTATGACAGCAGCAGGTTTGAGCACCGCTGCACTTGCGCAGTCATCCAAACCCTACAAACCGGAATCCCGGGAGCAGATGTCCACCAGCATGGCGATCCGCAAAACGGGGGACCGCGCCACAACGGTCGCCTTTACCGATGTCTCGTACAAGATGAAAAAGGACGGCCCCGGAGCAAAAAAGCATGACGTTGGTAAAAACCCCAGGGTGATGACCAACAGCCGGCACCCGTTCCCTAAATACAAGACCGTTTCAGGCGGATCATTCAGAGGGCCGAAGAGCAGGAAAGCCGCTCATGTGAAAATGCACCAATTCCATGACCAGAAAAAGGTTGCCGGTAAGTGGTAACCGCCCGTAACTCATTCCTCACACTTAAATTTACAATTATGAAAAAGTTATTCATCTTACTGTTAGCCGCCGGTTCCCTGGGAACCGCTTCCGCACAGAGCCGGGACCGGTCGACCGATGGTCGCCAGTGGCAGGAAAGCCGGACCGCAAACAGCCGGCAGTATGCGCAGCCCGCTGACCAGTTCCGTAATGAACCTTCCCGGCAAATCCCGTACTACGGAAACGATCGCCGGTCGTCCTATAACGATGCCGAATGGCGGCACAATGACAAAAAGCGCGACAGGGACGAACGCTTTGGAACACCAGGCGATGACAGGCACATGGATCGCCAGGGCGAACAAGGCCGGGGCCGTGATGAACGTTCCTTTGGAAACGGAGCCGTTGCGGGCGGCGTTGCAGGCCTGGTGCTCGGTCTTCTGATCGGATCAAGGTAAAGCAAATTGACAGAAGGGGTCGTCTCGGACGACCCCTTCCTTTATCCATTATTTCTCAAAATCTTCCCGCCCTTGTACCCTCATATTTCAAACTGCAAGCCCCCGGAAATGGTATAGTTCGTACGCGGGGCGGTGCCGGCCGGGTACTGATCGTACAGATAGTCCCATTTCAGCGACACCGCGAAATGCCGCGAGGCCTTCACGAGGGCGTTCAGTTCATTGAGGATCCGGTAATCCTTCCATTTCCCAAACAGCGGCTGGAAATAGGTGGTGGAGACGAACTCAATATTGTCCCGCGGTGAAAAATCAAAAGACACGTAACTGCTGTTTCGGACGTCCCGGTGATAGACAACGGGCTGCGTCGCATCCCTCTCATACTCATACATGACCAGGCTAGCGGCATATAATACGAATTTCCCGGTCTTCACGATTTTGAAGCGCGGTCCCACACCCGCCAGGTAACGCGCCTCGATCTGGGTCACCAGGTTGCTTTGGGCCTGGGTGAAAATCTCTGCACGCAGCCAGCGATTGATCTTACGGTTGTACCGGACGTGGACGAACCGGTTCGCGATATATTTTACGCCACCTCCCCGCAGATAGCCGTAGTTGGCAAAAAGCAGGTAAACGTTCTTTTCATCAAGGCTTTTATATTGCAGGTGTGCGTCCGCGTTGAGGCCAAATACCGTACTGACGCTCCTGGAAAGATTAACGGTAACGTTGACACCCCCCATCCATCCCGTCGTATCGGAATGCATCCGGGCGCTTTCGATGTTTACGACCTGCGCCCAACATACCATACGGGCACCGGGCAGGAAAACAAACAGCAATAAGACGCATGTAAAAGTCTTCATCCTCAAGTCGAAAGAACGATAAAAGTAATTCAAATTAACCGTGCTTCTATTGATCGTACAGCTAATCGCATCCATATGCGAACTGTTGATGCAATAAAATGCCGTGAAAGTGTGTTTCCCGATGGTCCCGGACAGGCCTCCCTATAAAACCAGGTTCAAATGATGTTCTATCTGGTCTTTCATATTCATCGCCACTTTGTCCCAGGTAAACTGTGTTGACATCCGCTTGTACCCGTTTTTGCCCATTTCCTCGGCCATTTCCGGGTTGTCGAACAGCTGCGAGATCCGCCGCACATATTCGTCTTCCCCCTGGTCTACCAGGAACCCGTTATACCCATTGGAGACCATATCCGCGAGGGACCCGACATGACTGGCGATGATCGGGAGCCGGTAGTACATGGCCTCGAGAAATACGATACCGAATGGCTCCCGCCGGGTAGGCAGAAAAAATATGCTCGCCCGGTTATAAAAGTCTATGATCCGCTCGGGCGATACCTTACCTGCCACTTCGCAATGGGGAAGGCGAATATTTTCCGGCGTGCAGCCAACGATCGTCAGCGTCGCATCCGGATATCTTTGCAGGATCCTTTCAAATACCTTCAGTGCGAGCGGACCTCCCTTTCGTTCCCACTCCACTCCTACGAACAGGAGGTTCCTGCGCGTATATTTTCCGGGATTTTCGACATACCGGCCTTCCAGATTACTGCCGGCGAATACAGTTCTTACCTTATCTTCCCGGATGTGGTACTGGTGTACCAGTGAATAGCCCGGTAAACTGCCACAAGTGAAGATCATATCCGCATCCCGGTAAATGTCTTTTTCCGTGTTCTCTATAAAGGATTCGGAACGGAGGTATTCCTTCGGTTCAATATCAGGGTATAAAAGGTTGGAACGTGTGGTATGATCGGTATATATAAAGTTCGGCGTTTTTTGAATTTTGCCGTTAAAGAGGCTCTGCGTCTGCAGGGTGAACATATATTTTTTATCCTGCACTTTCCGCTGCAGCGCCTTGCGGGTTTGCCGGGCGATATAAGAGGTCGCAAAAAAAAATGAGATCACATCCTTCCTTTTTTTGTATCCCCTGATGAAATCGCGGGCATATTCCTTGAAAAAATAGAAAACGTTGAGCGCATATACGTACACCGGAAGCCCGCGTTTCCAGATCTTCCCTACGTCTATAACGTCTATGAGCGTATTGTGCATGGCACCATGGAGTGCCTTGTAAATGTTGTCATTAATAAAAGAAAAATTTCCTGTTTTAATAAACAAGATGCGGTTAGGGGGCATAGGGGGTGTTTCTCCGGGAGGAATGCACATATCGTGCCGGAGACGGCTCCGCCGGCTGATAAACAAAAAAATAACCTCCCGCGCGCCTGGCAGGGTCGTTCGGGGGGAGGCCCTTTTACTCCGGGAAAAAGTCATCGAAAATGAATTTCTCCGGCTTGCCCAGCGGTTTTCTTGGCAGGAGGCTGTCTCGCATCGCGGTATGGTATACAAAAGCGGCCATAATGGCGGCCGCCTGCTGCAGGTCGTCCAGGCGCAAATGGTCGAAATTATCGAAATTGGAGTGGTGCGTCCGGGTTTCGTAGTCAAGCGGATCCTGGATGAACTGGAAGCCCGGGATGCCCACCGCATCAAATGAAAGGTGGTCGGTTGAGCCGGTATTGTGCATCGTAACGGTCGATGCGCCAAGGTCATGGAACGGTTCCAGCCACCTCGTGAAGATTGGGGCCACTTCTTCGTTTCCCTGGGCGAATATGCCCCGGATCCTGCCAGTGCCGTTGTCAAGGTTATAATAGGCCGATACGAGAGCCTGTTCGGGCTTTAGTTGCATATCTGCCGGGTTCCCAAAATGCTTTTTTACATAGCCGAAAGAACCCAGAAGCCCCTCCTCCTCGCCGCTCCATAGCGCGATCCGGATGGTACGCCGGGGTTGCAGGCCCAGCGTTTTCAGGATCCGGATGGCTTCGAGCGCCGCAATGCACCCCGCGCCATTGTCCGTTGCACCGGTGGCGCTCTGCCAGGAATCAAGATGACCGCCCAGCATGACAATTTGAGATTTCAGCGCCGGATCGGTACCCGGGATCTCACCCACCACATTGTACCCTTCGGGGTCCTTACGGTCAAACCGTGTTGTGATATCCAGGTCAAGCAGGACGGCGGTTCCATCTTTCAACAGCCGTTGAATGCGGAGGTAATCTTCTTTTTCCATGATAAGGCGAGGAAGCGCCGGCTGATCCTTTATTCTATATCCGCCGAACCCGTCGACGAAGACCGCACCGTCGGCGCCGTCCCGGGACATTTCCACATAGGCGACCGCTCCCATTCGTTGTATCAAACGGAGGTCACGCACTTGCCGGACAATGCGGGGCATGAACCTGTCGAGCATGGAGCGGGTAAGCATATAAAGATCACCCATATGTTCCAGGGCGCTGTCGCTCAGACGGCTGCTTTCCGGCTCATTGCCGGATGGAAGGACCGTATCGGCATTTTCATACATTACGATATGGCCCCGGATCTGACCGGCATGCTGCATGATATAGGCTGAATCCAACTTTTCCATCAGGAACACCGGGGCTGTCTCTGGGTGGGGTGTACTGCCGCTCCAGGGAGCGGGATATGCAATGAAATTGGCATAATAGGGCTTTTTCATCGCGGCATAACATTTTTCCACAGACCAGCTATAGCCAAATTCTCCCCAGGGTTCAAGGTGCACATTCGTCAATCCCCAGTCACGCAGGATGCCGGTGATCCACTTGGCCGCCCGGTTATAGCCGGGCGAATTGGTGAGCCTGGATCCGGCCACGTCCGTAATGTAATGGGCGATCGTGCGCACCTGGGAATGGTGCAGTCCTTCCTGCCGGATCCGGTTAACGAAAACGGACTCCATATCGTCCTGCTGACCCCGGAGAAAAGGGGAAATACCCAGCAAAAGGAAAACCGGCAAAAGTTGAAACTTTCTCATACGCTGATCATTTTAATTAAAATAAAACCCGTTATCGTATGGAGGAACCCCGACCTTATCGCGCTAACGCCACTGCTGAATAATGACACATACGTTGGTCCGGTCCTTTAATGCAAATTCCCGGGCGCCCCAGGGTCGCATCGTGACCTGTTTCAAATTGGGGTGCAGGAAGTCTTCATGAGTGGCTGACACCTTCGCATATACAGCGTCGATGTCATGGGTGTGCAACCGGATCTCCGGGCGATCCTTTTCGGCATATTCCTTATTTTGAAAAAGGAACACCGCCAAGTCATCCTTCTGCACCACGCAACAGGGATGGGTGGCTGCAAGGTCGTTATAGCCGATGCTGAATTCCAGGCAATTCACAAAAAGCTCCAGCCCGTCGCGTATGTCCTCATAAAAGATGTTGGGAACCAGTTTTGTAAATTGCATGGTTGGGTTATTGTTATCATTCCAGTCGGCATCGGCGGTGCACATCATGCCTTTTACAGGATTGTCTTCCTGGAGGGGCGTACTGCCCGTGGTTGACAGGTACCCGGGTTTTCCAGGGATATGGATGGGATAAAGCTATTATATCTGAACGTTTAAAAAAATATTTTTTGGGCCGTGGTTTCTAAAGACCGGGACACCGTGATCAGGATATTTATAGTAAATTGTTACTGTTTTAGCCATCGTTTGAATCATCACTTCAAAAAGCATCCTCATGCCGCCTGATTCGCTGTATGTCAATACAAAAGGTAAAATGCAAAACACGTTTGACGCTATTGTCATCGGCAGCGGTATCAGTGGCGGATGGGCTGCCAAAGAGCTTTGCGAGCAGGGACTGCGGACGCTGGTGCTGGAACGGGGCAGGAATGTCGTACACCTGAAGGACTATCCAACTGCGACCTTGGGTCCCTGGGAATTTCCCCACCGGCTGGAAATGCCGTTGCAGGTTACCAGGGAAAATCCCGTTGTCAGCCGGTGCTATGCATTCAGCGAAGCCACCCAGCATTTTTTCGTAAAGGACACCGAACACCCGTACGTGCAGGAAAAGCCCTTTGACTGGATCCGTGGTTACCAGGTCGGCGGCAAAAGCCTGTTATGGGCGCGACAGACACAGCGATGGAGCCGGTATGATTTCGAGGGACCGGCCCGGGACGGGTTCGCGGTGGACTGGCCGATCCGTTATGAAGATCTCGCCCCGTGGTATTCCCACGTGGAAAAATTTGCCGGGATCAGCGGAAATGCCGATGGCCTTGACACCCTGCCCGACGGAGAATTCCTTCCGCCCTGGGAAATGAACTGCGTGGAAATGGACATCAGCCAAAGGATCAATACAGGTTTTCCGGGACGGTTTGTGGTCCAGGGCCGGTGTGCGCATTTGACGCAGCCCCGTGAGATCCACCTGGAACAAAACCGCAACCAATGCCAGGCCCGGGACAAGTGCGAAAGGGGTTGCCCTTTGGCGGTTATTTCAGCTCCAATTCCTCCACCTTGCCGTGGGCGATGAAAACCGGGAACCTCACGATCCGGCCCGACAGCGTGGTAACCTCCCTGATCTATGATGAAACGAAAGGAAGGGCGGTGGGCGTGCAGGTAATCGACCGGTTGACGAAAAAGTCGACCGAATATTTTGCACGGGTCATTTTCGTGAACGCGGCCTGCCTGAATACCAATCTTATTCTGCTCAATTCCACCTCGCGGCGGTTTCCCAGCGGTTTCGGGAACGATAACGGCCTGCTCGGAAAATTCGTCGCCTTTCAGAATTACAGGGGTACGGTGAACGCTTCCTACAATGGCCCGCTGGATAAATACTATTATGGCCGCAGGCCTACCCAGCCGATGATGCCCAACTTCCGAAACGTCCACAAACAGGAAACCGATTTTCTGAGGGGCTACATGGTTTTTTTTGGAGCCGGAAGAGGAGTCGGCGAGGCAAACGAGATCGGGGCCGCCTACAAGGATGCGCTGTCGGAAGCGGGTGACTGGTTCGTAAGTGTGATGATGCAGGGGGAAACGATCCCCAAGGAATCCAATCATGTAAGGCTGAGCACGGACAGGAAGGATGAATGGGGCGTGCCGCTGCTGGTCACTTCCGTGGACTACGACGACAATGACGTCCGGAGCATGAAGGATTTTTTTAACACCGTCCAGGAAATGTTCGATCGCGCGGGATGCAGGGATATGCAGCCAAACGACAGCCACCAGGCCCCGGGACTGGATATTCATGAAATGGGGGGTTGCCGGATGGGAAAAGACCCGAAGACTTCCCTGTTAGACAGGTGGAACGCTTTTCATAGCTGTAGCAATGTATATGTCACGGACGGCGCTTGCATGACTTCCGTGAGCACCCAAAATCCCTCGCTTACTTTTATGGCGATCACCGCGCGCGCGGCGAACCACGCAGTTGAGGAACTGAAGAAAGGAAATATCTGACGGGAATAATCGGGGTCAGTTCACATGATAACGGCTCCATTCCACCGGCTCATAGTCAAAGTAAAATATTTTCTCTACCAGCGGCGATACTATGATTGACATACTCTTATGGCGGACCTCATGGTCGAGAGTGGAAAGCGCATGATGCAACTTGTCGATCATCTGCTTCGCCTGCTGGTCGGAGTGATGCTGCAGCAATTCTCTTTCCGTTTTTTCAACCGCCGCATGCACTACCCTCTCAAATCCGGCGCGGGTGTTCATCTGGGGTTCATACCGGATCATTACAAAGATACAGGGCAGGTCTTCCGGTCCGTCTTTTGTCGTGTGGGGATCAGTTTGAATCATTAGAATCAGATTTATCGCTAAAATAGATAGCGGTCAACCTGGCTCTTATGATAACGCTTAGGAATCCGGGTGACGTTTGTCACAATTACGGTGCGCACCGGGTGATGGCGGTCCGATCAAATTCAAAATTTTTGCTATGTAAGGATTTTATACCGAATCGGCAGCGGGTTGTTGGATTCATAAAGAGAATTCCCGTTGGAAAAAGCATGTGCCAGGCTTAAACCACCAGCATGACCACGTAGATGAGGCCGGTGATTACCGCAAAAAACAGCATTAGGTAAAATGCGATGCTAAAAGCGTCTTTCAGATCTCTCATGTCGAATAAATGGTTTTAAGATAATTCCTGCAGGAAAGGCAAAAGCAGTGCCAGTTTCTAAATATATTAGGACCAATTATATATAGATCCCACCCCTGGTTTCTCGAAAAAAGCTTATAAATCGCAAGGTTGGGCGTAAAATCCTCAACGGCCCGATGGTTGCCGGTTCAAATCCCCGTTTCCCGGGCGTTCCGGCCTGTTTACCCTGACGTTTCGAAGCCGGGATTTTTTCATGGCTTTAACATACTTGAAGGGCGTTAAACCGCGTTATCGGTAATATCTAGCAGCAACATGGCCTGGAACATTGATCATATCCGTTTTGACGTTATAGAAATTCATGATAACCAGTTGATTGTACATAGTCAATCCCATGAGGACCTGCTGGTATCGGTGGATGCAGAAATAAAAAAGGCGGCCTGGGACAGAGATACGATCCTGGTCCGCCTGGTAAATGGCGAAACCCGCAAATATCTTAATCATCTCCAGTATGTTCCCATGGAGACCGGTCGTCTCCAAAAGCT
>Ga0187809_10001228_pt1 | contig 12298 bp, 13 predicted proteins | sample NC_wetland_sal_i_8_FD_132415 | JGI IMG/M metagenome (GOLD analysis project Ga0187809, IMG submission 132415) | Wetland sediment microbial communities from Neuse River Estuary, North Carolina, USA - ASW_4 | ecosystem: Environmental > Aquatic > Freshwater > Wetlands > Sediment | place: USA: North... | reverse complement strand
TGCCGCTGCTGGAGGAGACCGGGCACGTGCCTTCGGAGCGGTACGCGCACGCCCCGGAGATCCGCGCGCACTGCGACCGGATCGCCCGGCAGTACGGCCTGTACGACGACGTCCTCTTCCATACCGAGGTCACCGGCCTGGAGTGGGACGCCTCCGGCGGCCGCTGGATCGTGCGGACGAATCGGGCCGATGAGTTCACCGCCCAGTTCGTGGGCATCGGGACGGGACCCCTGCACGTGGCCAAGCTGCCGGGGATCCCCGGCATCGAGACCTTCGCGGGCCACTCCTTCCATACCAGCCGCTGGGATTACGCCTATACCGGCGGCGATCCTGACGGCGCGCCGATGGACCGCCTGACCGGACGGCGGATCGCCATCATCGGGACGGGCGCGACCGCGGTCCAGTGTGTCCCGCATCTGGCCCGCGCGTGCCGGGAGCTGTTCGTCTTCCAGCGGACGCCGTCGTCGGTGGACGTTCGCGACAACCGGCCGATCGACCCGGACTGGTTCGCCGGGGTCGCGGTGCCCGGCTGGCAGGAGCGCTGGCTGGAGAACTTCGTCGCCAACATGGCCGTCGGCGAGTTCCCCGACGAGGACCTGGTCAACGACGGATGGACCGACCTGGCCAAGCGGATCCGCGGCCGTCTGGTGGCGCCGCGCACGGGCCCGGCTAGCCTCCAGGCCCTGCTGGACGACTTCGAGACCGCCGACTTCGAGAAGATGAGCGAGATCCGCGCCCGGGTGGACGAGATCGTCGCCGATCAGCGGACCGCGCAGCAGCTGAAGGCCTGGTACCGCCAGCTGTGCAAGCGGCCCTGTTTCCACGACGAGTACCTCAACGCCTACAACCTGCCCTCGGTGCATCTCGTGGACACCGACGGCAGAGGTGTCGAACGGATCACCCCCGCCGGGGTCGTCGTGGCCGGGGTGGAGTACCCCGTCGACTGCATCATCTACGCCTCTGGCTTCGAGGTCGGTACGGAAGCGACGAGGCGGTACGGGTTCGACATGACCGGCCGCGACGGCACGAAGCTGTCGGAGGCCTGGTCGGACGGGATGCGCAGCATGCACGGCGTTCACGTGCACGGATTCCCCAACGCCTTCCACGTTCAGCTGTGGCACGGCGGCAACGTGGTCGCCAACGTGCCGCACAACCTGACCGACTCAGCTCGGACGGTCGCCGCTGTCCTGTCCCACATGGCCGGCCACGGCTTCGACGTGGTCGAGGTCACCAAACAGGCCGAGGACGCCTGGATGGAGCAGCTGATCCCCAACCCGGTCATGACCTCATTCCTGGCCGACTGCACCCCCGGCTACTACAACAATGAGGGGCAGTTCGACGGCCGGCAGTTCCCGCTGGGCGGCGGGTACCACAAGGGCGCTCCCGCCTACTTCCGCTACATCCGCCAATGGCGCACCTCGGGTGACTTCGCGGGCCTGGAGTTCAGCCGCAGGTGACCCCGGTCCACCGCCCCCTGGGTACTCAGGCGAAGGCGGCGGCCACCGGGCCGAGGCGCAGGACGTCCTCGGGCCCGGTCAGGTAGGGGAGAGAGACGAACACGGTGGTCACACCGCGGTCCGCGAGCAGCCGGTAGCGGCCGATGTGCTCGTCGGCCGGGCCGGCGTGATGGCGCTGCGCGAACGCGGCGGCGGTCGTCCTGCCCCGCAGTTTCTCCACGATCGAGGCGGCCTCGGCCCGGTCGCGGCCGATAACCGGGATGTCGAGCACGGTCACCTCGGCCTGCGCCGGGTCACGTCCGGCCGCCACGCAGTGCTGCCGGAAGACGGCGAGCTTGCGGTCCAGCGTGCCGAGGTCCGAGGGGAGATTGCAGCCGTCACCGAGCCGGGCCGCGATGGCCAGGGTCCGCTTCTCGCCGCCGCCGCCGACGATGACCGGGATCGATGAGGCCGGCCGCGGATAGCAGGTGGTTTCCGGCAGCCAGACCCGCTCGCTGCGGTACGGCTTCGTGCCGGGCTGCCATAGGGCGCGCAGCGTCTCGATGGCCGACTCCAGCTCGTCGAGCCTGGCCCCGGCCGAAGGAAACGGCAGGCCGAATCCGGCGTGCTCGCGTGCCCACCAGCCGGCCCCGATGCCGCAGAACGCTCGGCCGCCGCTCAGCGCGTCGAGCGTGGCCACGGTCTTGGCCAGGATCCCGGGCGCGCGGAACGTCACCGGCGTCACCAGCGTGCCCAGGCGAAGACCTGGCTCCAGGCCGGCGAGCATCCCGAGGGTCACCCACGGCTCCGGGATCGGCTCCCAGACCCGGCCCACCTGGGGGATCTGGATCAGGTGGTCCATCAGCGCGATTCCCTGCAGGCCAGCCTCGGTGGCGGCGCGGGCCACCGCCGCCAGCCAGCGCGCCGGGCCCGCCGGGTCCTCATCCCAGAGGAAGCGCGACAGTTGCAGCACCAAGCCCATCCGGACCGGTCGCTGCCGCTGCTGGCTGGCGGCCGCCCTCGCGCCGGGGGTGTGCGAGGCCTCGAGCTGGGCCTGCCCGGCGGTGGTCACCACGTCCCAGCCCTCGCCGCCGATCTCCGCCACGGCCGCCCGCATCCGGCGCAGCTGACCATCTAGCGCGGTCGCGGGCACCGGCTGATCACGTGTGCGGTTCCGGCGACGGCACTCCGCCGGATCGGTGTCGAACAGCACGGCGACGGCGGGCATGCCGTTGCTCCTGGCCAGCTCCAGGTAGCCACGGCGCCGCGCCGAATCCAGGCCTAGCGTGTCCACCACCGCGGTCAAGCCGCGGCGCAGCCGGGCCGCCACGATGTGGTCGAGCAGGGCAAAGGCGTCGGTTGAGGCCTCCAGGTCGTGCTCGCCGCTACCGACCAGCGCGCGCAGCCGGTCCGACGAGACCACCTCATCCGCGCGGTACCGCTCCGCCGCCCAGACCGACTTGCCTGACCCGGCCGGCCCGACTAGCACGACCAGCGCGGGATCGGGAATCGCGGCCGCCGTGCCCAGTTCCACCGGATCCACAGCCCCAGCTTGGCAGACCCCGGGACGCGAGATCATGGAGCATACGGGCATGACCTTGTTGATCCGGAGGATGAGATGAACATTCAGGCGAGGACCTATACGGCCTACAGCATCGGGGTCGGGATCGTGTGGGCCGTAATCCTGGTGGTGACCTCGGTGACCGCCTCGGCCGCCAGGTGGCATACCATCCTCGTGGTCTTCGGCGGGTTCGTCATCGGATGGCTTTCCGCGACGATCGCCCGCTACGTCTACCCGCCGCCGAAGAAGTACCAGCCGGACTCCGGCCCGGCATCGTGACCCCGGCCGGAATCCGGTGATGGCCTCTACGCGCATTGACTGGGTGGCCGAGCACTGTCAGCTACTCCGGTCGATCTCGGCGGAGTTCCAGGACACGCTGCCGTTCCGGGGGCTCACCATCGGAACGGGCATCCACCTCGAGGCCAAGACGGTGGCGTTGGTCTTGACCTTGCGCGCTGGCGGAGCGCGGCTGGTCTCGACCGGCAACCTGAACACGACCCAGCCCGAGGCGCTGCAGGTGCTGCAGGCCGAGGGCATCACCGTGATCGGGGAGCCGACGAAGGACAGCCAGGTACACAGCCGTTACCTCGATCAGGTGCTGGCCGCCCAGCCAGATCTCATCCTCGACAACGGCGGTGACCTGTTTGCCAAGTACCTCGACGCGCCCTACCCAGGCCTGCGCGGGGGAACGGAGGAGACGACCTCCGGCCGGATGCGCCTGGAGCCGCTCCGGGACCGCCTGAGGCTGCCGATCCTGGTCATCAACGACAGCCCGATCAAGCAGTTCGCCGAGAACGAGCACGCCGTCGGCCAGAGCACGCTCGAGTCCTACCTGCGGCTGACCAATCGCGTGACCAATGGCGAGCAGGTCACGGTCTTCGGGTACGGCGCGTGCGGGCGCGGGGTGGCGGCCAACTTCCGCGGTGCCTGCGCCCGGGTGACAGTGGTGGATGTCGACCCCGTCACCCGGCTGCGAGCGCACCTGGATGGCTTCAGCACCCCGCCGCGAGACGCGGCCATCGCTGACGCCGATGTGATCATCACGGTCACCGGCGGCCGGGATGTGCTGACCGCTGCCGACCTGCCGCTGCTGCGCGATGGCGTCATCTTGGCCAACGCTGGCCACTTCCCGCTCGAAATCGACGTCGAAGGCCTCGCCCGCTCGCCCGACATCGCCGGCGTCCGCGAGTACGACGACGACCTGATGACGCTCGAACTCAACGACGGCCGCCGCGTCCATGTCATCTCCCGCGGGCACATGTTCAACCTGGCCGGGCCGCGCCCGATGGGCAACTCGATCGAGTCGATGGACCTCGGCTTCGCGCTGCAGGCCAGGTGTCTGGAGGCCGTCGCCAACGGCAGCGTGGACGCCAGCAGTTGCGTGGTTCCCGTCCCGGCCCGGATCGACGCCGCCATCGCCCGCAGCTACCTCGACCGCAAGTACCCGGCCCCGCTCCCCATTTGGGATGGCAGCTGACCCATGGACATCGCCGACTTTAGCCTGGACCTGTTCTCTCTCGCCGGGCGCAACGCCCTCGTCACCGGCGGCAACACCGGCCTGGGCCAGGCCTTCTCGGTCGCCCTGGCCAAGGCCGGCGCTGACGTGTTCGCCGTAGGCCTGACCGAGGACGATGGGACCACCCGTCGGCTGATCGAGGACGCCGGGCGCCGCCTGGAATTCATGCTGGCCGACATCACGCAGCCAGGCGTGCCCGCCGCGGTCGTGCAGCGCTGCGTGCAGACGCTGGGGTCGGTCGACATCCTGGTCAACTCGGCCGGCATCGCCCTGCTGTCCGACGTGGAGGACTTCGGCCGTGACCAGTGGGACCCGATGGTGGCGGTCAACCTGACCGCCGCCTTCGAGCTCGCCCACGAGGCCAGCACGTTCATGATCGGGCAGCGATCCGGCAAAATCATCAATATCGCCTCGCTGTTCTCCTTCCTCGGCGGCCGGCGCTCACCGGCCTACGCCGCGACCAAGGCGGGCATCGTGGGCTTCACCAAGGCGTACTGCGACGAACTGGCGGCCCACAACATCCAGGTCAATGCCATCGCACCGGGATACTTCAAGACCGCGATCACCGAAGCAACCCGTGCCGACCCCGCCGCCGATCGCCGTATTGTCGAGCACATCCCCGCGGCCCGCTGGGGAGAGACCGCCGACCTGATGGGAGCCACCGTGTTCCTGGCCAGCCGGGCCTCGGATTACGTCAACGGCCACATCCTGGTCGTCGACGGCGGCTACCTCGTCCGCTGAGCTACAGGGAGTGCAGACACCGGCCATGGCCCCATCCCGATCCCCGCTGAACCGCCCGTCGATCGTCGCCGCGATGACCGAACTCCTCGGACCCCACGCCGTCGACACCCGCGACGAGCAACTCAAGGCGGCCAGCGTCGACCGCTTCAAGAAGTACACCGCCGTGCACGGCATCTACGACGGCCCCGTCCCGGCCGCGATCGTCTACCCCTCCTCGACGGCGGAGGTGGCGGCCGTCCTGCGCTTCGCCGCGGAAAACCTCGTCAACGTCGTACCCCGCACCGGGCGGACCGCTACCGAAGGCGGGCTGGAGACCGTGGTCGAGGACAGCCTGGTCGTCGACGGGTCGCGGATGAACAAGATCCTGTCCATCGACCCCGTCGACATGATGGCCACCGTGCAGTGCGGCGTCGGCCTGCAGGAACTGGAGGACATCCTGCGGGCCCAGGGTCTGACTACCGGGCACTCACCTCAGTCCAAGCCGCTCGCCCAGTTGGGCGGCCTCGTCGCCACCCGCTCGATCGGCCAGTTCTCCACCCTGTACGGCGGCATCGAGGACCTGGTGGTCGGCCTGGAAAGCGTCTTCCCCGGCGGGCAGGTCACCCGCATCAAAAACGTGCCCCGCCGGGCCGCCGGTCCCGACATCCGCCACATCGTCATCGGCAGCGAAGGCGCGCTTTGCTTCATCACCGAGGTGACGGTCAAGCTCTTCCGCTACCAGCCGGAGAACAACCGGTACTTCGGCTTCCTGGTCGATGAATTCTCCGACGGCATCGATGCGCTCCGCGAGTTGATCACGGCGGGCTACCGGCCCTCGGTGTGCCGGGTCTACTCGCCCGAGGACGCCCGGCAGCACTTCGCCCAGCTGTATGAGGGCAAGAACGTCGTCGTGCTCGTCGCCGAGGGGCCCAAGGGCATCGCCGACGCCACCGCGGCGGCGATCGAGGACCTGTTCGCCGGCCGCCCCCACCAGCGCGTGGACTCACGTCTGATCCAGCAGTGGTTCGAGGGTCTCAACTGGGGCCAGGACAAGATCGACGCGGAGCAGGCCGCCATGCTCGAGCACCACCATCTCGGATACACCACCGAGGTGTCGGTGGACTGGTCACGTGTCGCCGGCCTGTTCGACGCGGTGATGAGCCGGATCCGACGCGAATTCCCGCGCGCCGGTGACCTGACCATGCTCGGCGCCCATTCCTCGCACAGCTACCAGACCGGGACCAACCTGTACTTCGTCTACGACTACACGATCAACTCCAGCCCGCGCGACGAGATCGAGGTCTACCACAAGCCGCTGAACGCGATCATCGTCGAAGAAGCCTTGCGGGCGGGCGGGTCGATGGTGCACCACCACGGGATCGGCAAGTACCGGACGCCGTGGACGCAGCAGGAGCACGGCAGCGCCTACTACCTGCTGTCTACCCTCAAGCGCGCGTTCGACCCCCAGGGCGTGATGAACGCGGGCACCATCTTCCCGCTGGAGCCGCGCGAATCCACGAGCTCCCCGTGAAGCCGTACTTGCTGGCCATCGACAACGGGTCACAGAGCACCAAGGTCACGATCTTCGACGCCCGCGGCCGGGCCCTGGCCTCGGCCAGCAGGCGGCTCAAGCCCTACGACACTTCGGTGCCGGGGCGGGCCGTCCATCCCGGCGACGACCTGTGGGACTCTGTTCGTGAGGCCTCCCGTAACGCCATGGCTCAGTTTTCCGGCGAGCTGACGGACATCGTGGCGGTCGGCCTGTGCACCATCCGGTTCTGCCGCGCCCTGCTGACCGCCGACGGCAGCCTGGCCGAACCGGTGCTGAGCTGGATGGACGAGCGGGTCGCACGTCCCTACGTGGCGACCAACCCGCTGACCCGTTACGTGACCACGTCGTCGGGTTACATCACCCACCGCCTCACCGGCCGGCTCGTGGACACCGCGGCCAACTATGAAGGCGTGTGGCCCATCGACCATGACACGGCGACCTGGTCGAGCGATCCCGCCGTCTTCGCCGCCACCGGCATGGCGCGCGATATGCTCTTCGACTTGGTCCCCCCGGGCGGCCGCCTCGGCGAGGTCACCGCTACGGCGGCCGAGGCTACGGGTATCCCGGCCGGCCTGCCGGTCTACGCCACCGCCAACGACAAGGCCGTCGAGGCGCTCGGCAGCGGTCTGGAGGAAGACGGCACCGTGCTGCTGTCGCTGGGCACGTACATCGCGGCGATGACCATCGGCTCCTCCGCCGCGAGCGCGGACGACAGCTTCTGGGTCAACTTCGCGGCCCGGCCCGGAAAATACCTGTATGAGAGCACCGGGATCCGCCGCGGCATGTGGATGGTCGGCTGGTACCGCACCGTACTGGAGGGATCGCATGGCGAGGAGCCCCCGGCGGGAACGGCTCGCCTGGAGGACGCCCTCAACGCGGCGGCCAGCGAGCTCGCGCCCGGCAGCAACGGGCTGCTGACGCTGCCGGACTGGCTTGCCCCCGGCCACGCGACCTGGCGCCGCGGTGCGCTGCTGGGCTTCGACGGCAGCCAGGGCCGCGCCCACATCTACCGCTCCATCCTCGAGGGCATCGCCCTGACGATGGCGAATCACACCGCTGCGATGGAACAAGCGCTGGGGCGCCGGCTCTCGCCGGTCCTGGTGTCCGGGGGCGGATCCCGCTCAGACCTGATGATGCAGGTCGTCGCCGATGTCTTCGACCGTCCCGCCCGCCGGACCACGGTCAACGACGCCGCCGGTCTCGGCGCGGCCATCTGCGCGGCCGTCGGCCACGGCCTCTACCCGGACTGGGACCAGGCCACGGCGGCGATGGTCAGCGTCGGCGACCAGTTCGCTCCCGACGCCCGGGCGGCCCGCGCTTACCAGCAGATCAACACGGTGTATGCCGCCCTGACCACCTTCACCGACCCGCTGTTCCGCTCGATGGCCGACGGCCTCCAAGGCCTGGAACGCGCCTGACCGTTGGTTTGCGTGGGTCAGTCCACGCACAGGCAGAAGGGGTGCCCGGCCGGGTCGAGGAACACCCGGAATGACGTACCGGGCTGGTACTCGTGTTTGGTCGCGCCGAGGGCGAGTACCGCCGCCTCGGCGGCGTCGAGGTCGTCGACGATGACGTCGAGATGCATCTGCTGGGGTACCTGCTGAGCGGGCCACTGCGGCGGGGTGTAGTCCTGCACCTGCTGGAAGGTGATGCACTGGCCGTATTCGGCGCGGACCTCGCCCCAGTCGGGGCGGATGTCGGCCTTCCAGTCCAGCATCGCACCGTAGAAGGTCGCGAGGGCGCCTGGGTCAGGACAGTCGATGACGATGCTCGGGTAGCGTGCGATAGCCATAACCCCACGCTAAACTACGTTCCGGACATTCTGCTTCCGGATTGGTCAGACACGATGAAGCCCGGCGCGAGCCCCACGGCCCGGGCGCTGCTCGCCCTGGAGCTGATCCAGGGTAGCCCCGGCCTAACCGCGGACCGGCTCGCCGACAAGCTCGGCGTCTCAGAGCGGGCCGCCCGCCGGTATATCGGCATTCTCCGCGAGGCCGACATCCCGATCGAATCGGTCCGCGGGCCCTACGGCGGATACCGAGTCGGCCGCGGCCTGCGGCTGGCGCCCTTGATGTTCACCGCCGCCGAGGCTCTCGGCCTGGTCATGGCCGTGCTCGACGGCCATCACGACGCGAGCGATCCGGCCGGCCTGGTCGGCGGCGCGCTGGGCAAGATCGTGCGGGCCCTCCCGGAGCCGGTCGCCGCCCAGGCTGAGGCGGTCCGCAGGACCACGGCACCCGCACCGGACCGCGCCGCCGCCCGGCCCGATCCCGCGACCACGACCGCCCTCGTGCAAGCATGCTCGGACCACCGTCGGGTGCGGCTCGGCTACCGTACCGAGGCCGGGTCGAAGCAGGTCATCGACGCCGACCCGTGGGCGGTCGTCGTCCGCCACGGGCGGTGGTACCTGCTGTGCTGGTCCCACACCGCGCAGGCCCGGCGGGTCTACCGGATCGACCGGGTCGGCGAGGTACACCCGCTCGAAGACCTCTTCAGCCCGCCGGCCGGTCTCGACCCCGTCGCCGTGCTGGAGGAACATCTCGCCGTCGGCTGGGAATACGACATCGAGGTCATCATCGACGCGCCGCTCGGCACCGTGACGCGTTGCCTGCCCCGCTCCCTCGGGCGGTTCGAGTCGCTCGATGCCGAGCGCACCCGCCTGACCGGCAGCACCAGCAACCCGGCGTGGTACGCCAGACAGCTCACGTCGATCCCGGCGCGGTACCGGATCGTGCGGTGCCCCGAACTCGCCGAGGCCGCGCGCGTCCTCGGCCAGCGGCTGCTGGCGGCCGGGACTGCAGGTCTCTGAACCCGTCGGAGCGCCGTCCCTGATCCGCGATAAGGGATGACCCTGATGCCCTCGAGGGCGCACTTCAGGGTGCGACCAGGGCTGATCCCGATCGACGGCGACCGCCGTCGGCGGCAGGCTGGAAGCACGAAAGCAAACACCTGGACCTGAACGGAGACCGACCATGTTGCTCGGGATCATCGCCTTCGCCCTTATCGCCATCGTCGCCCTGACCATCTTCGGCCTCGCCGTGCACCTGCTGTTCTCCCCCTGGCTGCTGCTGGTGGTCATCGGCGTCCTGGCCTGGATCAAGTTCCGGCCGCGCCAGCCCCGCCGGTAGCCCCGGGGCTGCTAGCAGCGTCCTTGGTAGGCGCCCGTGATTGACGGTCGCCTAACCAGCGAAGCGGCCCGATCAGCCGGTAGCGTTCATAGCAGCAGCCCACGCGATAGTGCTGCACCGGACCGGATACCGGGAGACCCATGGGCCTGGTGATCACCATTGCGCTGCTTGGCCTGCTGGCCAGCGTGTCCCCGAGCACCATCGTGGTGTTCATCTTGTTGCTCGCCACGACCAGGGCTCGCGTCAACGCCGCCGCCTTCTTGATCGGCTGGAGCATCTCGCTGACCATCGTGTTCGCCGCGAGCTATGCCGTCGGGGGAGTCCGCGGTACCCAGTCTGGGAACGGCAGTACCGCAGTGGCGGCCCTAGAGATCTTGCTCGGTGTGGCCCTCGGCGTCGCCGGCGCACAGCAATGGAGACGCCGGGATCGGCCCAGAACGAGCTCCGGGGTGACCAAGAAGTTCTCGGCCCATCTGAAGGAGCTCAAGCCGTGGGAAGCAGCCGTGGTTGGGATCCTCGAGCAGCCGTGGACCCTCACCGCCGCCGCCGCCGTGGTCCTGGTGCGTCACCACTCGGCGTTTCTCGTCGTCCTCTTCGCTTTCTTGGTCTTCGCCATCTTGTCCACCGCCACGGTCGGAGTGATCTTCGTGTACTTCGCCCGGCGCCCCGGGCAGGCCGAAGCACACTTGTCTGACCTGAGGGATCGCCTGGTACAGGCCGGCCCTGCGATCTTTGCGATCGTGTCCGTCGCGCTCGGCATCTACCTCATCGTGGACGGCGTTACCGGCATCGTGGGAAGCTGAGACGCCAGTAGTGAGGGCGATCGAGTCCACTTGCGAAGGTCGCGAGCGCCGCAGTCTAGGATCGCGAATTGAGGTGATTGAGGTGTCTGAAGACCCGAAGGCAGATGCTAGCCCTGATCCGCAGCCAAGTGCGGGCCCCGATACGCCGCTCAGCCCCGACGTCGGCCATGAAGTCGCGCCGTCCGGGGGAGCGCGCCTGAGCGGTCTGGTCGCCAGCCGTCTGACTGACCAGGCCCGCCGGACGGCTCAGGCCGCCCGGGCCGGCCGGGTAGCCAACACCGGTGGCGAGCCCGGAGTGCTGGACCTGACGCCGTTGCGCGATCTGGTCTCCGAGCTGACGGAAGAGCTGCGGAGGGTCAGGGCGCGCGAACGGATAGCCCGCGCGCTACGGCAGGCAGCCGACGTCATCGACCCGCCGAACCGGATCCTCTAGGACCGGACCGGCCGAGCGGCTCCCCGGCCAGCCCGACCTGACCGAGATCGCCCGTCAGCGCCAGTTACTACGAAACGTAGTAAAATGTCGTCTGTGAACGGCGCCGTGCCTACGACGATCATCGTCGCCGGTCTCGCGCTTGCCGGGTACGCGTTGCTGTTGACCGCCCTAAACCGGCGAATGAGTGTTCCCTTGCTCGCCGCTCTCGGCGTCCTCGAGATCCTGCTGCTGGTCCTGGTCGGCCTCATCGTGGCCAGACTCGCCAGCGGCGAACACCCGGCCAGCCTGGCTACGCTCATCGGATACCTGATCGCGATGCCGCTCGTCCCGGTGGCCGCGGGGTTCTGGGGACTGCTGGAGCGATCACGGTGGGGCCCCGCAGTCATTGCCGTGGCCGGGCTCGTCGCGGCCGTGCTGATGGTCCGGTTGCATCAGATCTGGCCGGTCATCCATGTCTGAGCCGATGGCGTCGCCCGAGCCCCCGGTGCCGCCGCGGGCCTCGACCAGGACCGGCCCGGGCCGGTTGCTGATCGCCGTCTACGCACTCTTCGCGCTCTCCGCCTCCGCGCGGGCCGGGGTGCAGATCGCGACGAAGTTCCACCACGCCCCGGTCGCCTACTTGTTGTCCGCCTTCGCCGCCGTGGTCTACATACTCGCCACGGTCACGCTCGCCGTCGGCAGTCCGACCGCACGCCGGATCGCCGTCGTCTCCTGCTCGGTCGAACTCGTCGGCGTGCTGGCGATCGGCACCTGGAGCCTCGCCGACCCGGCTACGTTCCCCGACGCCACGGTGTGGTCTGGCTACGGCAGCGGCTACGGCTTCGTCCCGCTCGTCCTTCCCGTTTTCGGCCTGCTCTGGCTACGCCGCTGGAACCGGGGGACCAGGCAGGGTGCAAAGGATGTCGTGGCCGAGACCAAGGAACCAGTACCGCCGTACTAGCTGACCGCCCGGGGCGGGCCGGCATCGTACGGACCGCGCTGCTGCCCGTCACGAAGAAGATCATTCGATGGAACGGGCCGTGGTGCCTGCGCCCGCCAGGTCCGAGCCGGCCGGGGAGGCCGTGGCCGGGTCTCGTCTGCCCCTCGGCTGGGCGCTGTTGCTGCGGGTGCTGGCCTGGTGGCCGTCTTACTTGGTGCCCCGGTCGACGT
>Ga0187809_10001227_pt1 | contig 12300 bp, 12 predicted proteins | sample NC_wetland_sal_i_8_FD_132415 | JGI IMG/M metagenome (GOLD analysis project Ga0187809, IMG submission 132415) | Wetland sediment microbial communities from Neuse River Estuary, North Carolina, USA - ASW_4 | ecosystem: Environmental > Aquatic > Freshwater > Wetlands > Sediment | place: USA: North... | reverse complement strand
GCGGCACCGGCGAGGGGGCGCCCGCTATCGGACGAAGCGCCGCCGCCCTCTGGAGGGCACGCAGTTCGATTCGGGCCAATTCCAGATCACGCTCTATCGCCGCTATAGCGGCGCCTTTCGCGGCGATCTCCTGGTCCAGCGGATCGGGCGGGGGTGGTGTCATGTGCTGAACATACCACCCCAGACGGAATTTTCAATAACAAAATGACGCAAACCCCGCGCTGGTGGTGGTCATTATCCGTCAACCCCGCGTTAAGCGTCGCTTGGTTCAGGTTAGGTCAAACACCGCTCCGGTATAAACATCTCCTTATGACACTCGTCGAGGCAACCCCCTGAGCCTCCCCACCTCGCGGGCGCCGAAGTGCCCGACAACGATCACGTGATTGCCGGCGGCGCGGGTCACGTAATTCAGCTTGCCAAGATTGGCCTGCAGCGTGAACGGCGGCGGCGCACCGGTATCATCCGGCGCTGGCGGCGGTCGCTCCCTCTTCGCCCCCACTAATCCGCCGATAGGTCAAGCGCTTAGCCTGCATGGCGTGCGCCGCGACCCGAGCGCGGCGCTGGTCTTCAACGTCCAGCTTGCCGCCATTGTTATAGCGGAAGGTGAATTCGTACATAAGAGCGTTGCAGGTGATGCTCGCCGCAATGCGGATAAACGCCAGCCATACCGCGCTTGAAAATGCCGAAGAAGCCTTCAACCGAGTTGGTTGTTACGTCGCCGCGGGCATATTCCTTGGCGCCGTGATTGAGTGTTTCGTGCGCGGCAAACTCAGGTGCCGATAGACGGATAGAGGCTGCTTTCATCCGTTTGCAGGCGGGACTTGCGGTCCGCATTCTTCACGATGAACTCGCGCAAGTTCTTGCCGGTGACGCGATTCATGTGCGTGGCGCGAGCCTCGCCGCCACGCTACACCAGGGCGACGATTGGGCGCTTATTCGCACCACCAGACTTGCCGCCGTTTGTCGGGGGCGTACGGTCTGGTGGCGTTCTACAGGCGCCTTGCGCTTGCCATGATAGGCTTCATCGGCTTCCACGATCTTGCCCTCGCCACCGAGCGGGGAGGACTTCGGATCGGCCATCGCCTCGCGGATGCGGTGCGCCATGAACCAGGCCGACCTGTAGGTGATACCCAGCATACGGTGCATCTGGTGGGCCGTAATGCCCTTCTTGCTGGCGGTCATCAGCCGGATCGCCAGAACCCACTTCGGCAGTGGGATGTGGCTGGACTCCATGACGGAACCGGTCAGGACGGTGAACTGGCCGCGGCAATCGCGGCAGTGGAACAGGCCTGGGCGATGGCACTTACCGCCCATGACCATGACGTTGACCGAACCGCAGTGCGGGCAAAACGCGCCTTCCGGCCAGCGGGACTGCTCAAGCCACTCGCGGGCCTTGTCGGCATCGTGGAACTCAGGGGCGGTAAGCTCGACGGTCATGGCTGGCTTCCTTTCTGGCCACGAACCTATTACGGGCGCCCCGCTTTGTCAGGTATATAATCGGAAGTGTAATCCAATCTACCGCCCACCTCGTCACGGCCGGGACAAGCCCGCCGGAATCACCTCTCCCGCTTCGCGGCCCAACCCCGCAAGCGGGAGAGGTGAGATGCCCGGGCTTGACGGGGTTTGGATTCCACTCCCGTTTGCCGGACATGACGCGGTGGCGTGCAAACCGCTGGGCCGGCAATGCCACTCCTGCCGGAACGGCTCAGTGCTGCCGGACCGCAGTCCAGATCGCGTTGAACTCCTGCAGCTCCTTGCCGGCGAGCGGCTCCAGGAAGTGCAGGCGCTTCGACTCTTCGGCGGTGGGCGTGATCAGCGCGGTGTCGAGCAGCTTGGCGAAGTACGGCTTCGCGGCCGCGTTCGGGCTCGCATAGAGGTTGCCGTTGGAGAGTTCCGCGCCGGCCTTGGCCGAGAGGATGAAGTTGATGAAGTCGTAGGCGAGTTCCGGATGCGGTGCGTGGGTCGGGATCGCCATGGCATCCACCCAGATCTCCGAGCCTTCCTTCGGCACGATATATTCGGCGCCGGTGCAGCTCTTGTCGTCATAGCACTGCGCAACCGAGCCGTTGAACGTCATGCCGGTCGCAAGCGTGCCGGACTTGATCTGCTTCATCGCCGGGTCGCCGTCGACGAACCCGGAAAAATTCGGCCGCTTCATCGTCGTCGCGATGAGCTTCGCCGCGGCGAGCCACTCGCTCTTCTTGTTGCAGCTGAAACCATAGCCGAGGTAGGCGCAGGCGGCGCCCATCGTGTCGCGGCCCGACCCGCCCATGATGGCGAACGGGTAGGACGGATTCACCTTCGGGTCGAACAGCACAGACCAGCTGTCGGGCAGGTTCGACAGCTTCGCCTTCATGTAGGCAATGCCGGTGGTGCCCCACTGATAGGGGATCGAGTGCGCATCATGCGGGTCGTAGCTGGGATCCTGGAACCGCGTCATCAGGTTCTTGAAATTCGGCAGCGCCTTTTTGTCGAGCTCGCGGATCAGGCCCTCAGCTACCAGCTGCGGGATGTAATAGCTCGACGGCACGACGACGTCGTACTGCGAATTGCCGCCGACCCGCAGCTTGGCCTCGAGCGCTGCGTTCGAATCGTAATAGGTCTGTACGACCTTGCAGCTGCAATGGGCCTCGAACTGCTTGACCAAATCCGCGCCGATATAGTCCTGCCAGTTGAACAGATACAGGGTCTTGCCCTGCGCGCGGGCGGGCGTGGACAGCGCACCGGCTAGCAGGGCCGCGGCCAGCACGCTCCCGGCAAGTTTGGCAAGCAGGTTCTTCATCCAGACCTCCTGTGGTGTTGTGTCGATCCTGCTCATCCCCCCGTTCGCGCAAGCATCCGGCGCGCGCGGTTGCGGGTGAATGCATATTGCAGCAGGCCGACGCCGATGACCGCCGAAATCATCAGCGTCGCCAGCGCATTGATATCCGGCGAAACGCCCTTCCGAGCCACCGCGCTGTAGATGTAGATCGGCAGCGTCGTGCTGCCCGGGCCGGCGGTGAAGTAGCTGATCGTGAAGTCGTCGATCGACAGCGTGAAGGCGAGCAGGCACCCGCCGATCAGCGCCGGGCGAACAATCGGAAGTGTCAGGTGGACGAAGGACCGCCAGCCATCCGCGTACAGATCCTGCGCCGCTTCGAACAGATTGGCGTCGAGTCCGGACAGCCGAGCAAACACGACCAGCGCGACATAGGGCGCCTGGAACGTCACATGCGCGATGCCCATGGTCAGCAGCCCGGCCGCCAGCAACCCCGTCGCCTGATGCAAAAAATTAAAGAAAATCAGCTCAGAAATCCCGAACACCAGGCTCGGCATGATGATCGGCGTATAGATGATCAAACTCGGCAGCGCGGCGAGCCACCCTTTCGCCTGCCGGTCGCGGAACCGGTAGAGGCCGAAACCCATCATCGTGCCAAGGACGGTGCCCAGCAGCGACGAACCGATCGCCAGCATGATGGAGCGCCGGAATGCCGCAATCACCTCCGGCGCGCGGATCAGTTCGGCGTACCAGTAAAGCCCGTGGCCGGAAGCGGCAGGCGCCGGTGCGAAGGAGAAAATCGCGATCAGCGCGAGCGGTGCATAGAGCAGCGCATAGACCGGCAGGCTCGCGGCGAGCAGGATGCGGCGGATGCTGCGTCCCATCGAGTGGTTCACGCGCCCGCCCTCACATCATGCTCTCCTCGGTGCCACCCGGCCGGCGGCTCAGCACGCGGAACGCGATCAGCCCGGCGCAGGTGAAGACGAGCATGAAGATCGTCAGCGCCGCGCCATAGGGCCAGTTGGGCGTCTCCAGGAACTGCGACGCAATCAGCGAGCCGATCATCATCGACTTGCCGCCGCCCAGCAGGGTCGGCACCACGTAGTCGCCGAAAGCCGGGATCGCCACGAGGATGATGCCGGATAACAACCCAGGCAGCGTCTGCGGAAATACCGTGTGACGGAACAGCCTGACGCCGGAGGCATAGAGATCGCGCCCGGCCTCTACCATCGACCAGTCGAGCCTCTCCGCCGCTGCGTACAGCGGCACGACCATGTAAGGCAGGTAGTTGTAAACCAGGCCGATCTGCATCGCGAGCACGCCCGGGAACAGGCCGAGATGCGGCGCGAGCAGGCCGGCAGATTGCGCGGCGTGCGCGAGGCCCGAATCGGGTCCGAGCAGTTCCATCCACGCATAAGTGCGCACGACCTGATTGGTCCAGGACGGCAGGATCACCAGCAGCAGCAACAGCGGCCGAGCGGCTGGGGGGCGGGCGATGATGAAGAATACAAGAGGATAGGCGAGCGCGATCGTCAGCGCCGCCGCGAGCACGGCCTGCAACAGCGAGCGGAAGATCACGATCAGGTTGCCCGGGCTCCAGCCCAGGATCGAGTATCCGGCGACCTCGCGGAACGGCTCCACCGTCAACGGCAGTTGCGGGTTGCCATAGGTGCCGATCGAGAAGAATCCGATCGCCAGCAAAACCGCGCTGGGTATGATCAGGAACAGGATGATCCAGGCAAGCCCCGGTCCCGCCGTGATCCACAGCCGCATCCGCCGGCCGAACGCTTCGGCACGCGCCGCCATGCCGGCGCGCGGGTCCACTGGGAATACCGCCTCGCTCATTGGCCGACCAGCACGATGTTGGCGGGGTCGATGCTCACCCGCACCGGCTCGCCGGCCTGCCAGCTCCGGTCGCGCGCCGAGACATTGGTGTCGAGCACCACGAGCTGCCCGCCATTCACCTCGACCCGATATTGCGAACTGGCGCCCATGTAGATGGCTTCGCGCACGATGCCGGCAAACTGGTTCGGCCCGTGTGGCGTCGCCATGTCGGGGCCGGCGCTGTCGAGCCTGATCTTTTCCGGGCGGATCATCGCGTGGCCGGCATTGCCGGGAGCCGCGGCAAGGGCAAGGCGGCCGACCGGCGTGTCGAGGCAGCCCCCGGCGATGGACGTCACCGGAAAGATGTTGGACAGGCCGAGGAACTCCGCGACGAACACGTCGCGCGGCTTTTCATAGACATCGGCGACCGGTCCGACCTGGCGCAGCCTGCCGCGATCCATCACGGCGATGCGGTCGCTCATCACCAGCGCCTCGTGCTGGTCGTGCGTGACGAAGACGAAGGTCATGCCGAGGCGCTTCTGCATGCGCAGCAATTCGATCTGCAGTTCCGCGCGCAGCTTGGCATCGAGCGCGGAGAGCGGCTCGTCCAGCAGCACCACCTCGGATTCGTTGACCAGCGCGCGGGCGAGGGCGACGCGCTGCCGCTGGCCGCCGGACAGCTGCGTCGGGTTGCGGTCGGCGAGATCGCCGATCTGCAGCAACGCCATCATCGCCTCGACGCGGCGCCGCCGTTCGGCTTTCGGCAGGCCGCGCATCCGCAACCCGAAGTCGATGTTCTTCGCGACCGTCAGATGCGGAAACAGCGCGTAGGACTGGAAGACCGTGTTCACCGGCCGCTTGTGCGGTGGCATTCCGTCCATCGCGCGGCCGGAGATGACGACGTGGCCGGCATCGGGCGTTTCGAACCCGGCGATCATCCGCAGCAGCGTCGTCTTGCCGCAGCCGGAGGGGCCGAGCAGGGTGAAGAATTCGCCTGGTTCGATGCTCAGGCTGACGCCGTCCACCGCGGTGATCCGGCCGGGAAAGATGCGCGTGACCCTGTCGAGCACGATGCTGCCGTGCCTCGGCGCCGCAGCCTGCCGTGGCGCGGCGGGCCGGCCGGCGCCTGGTCGTTCGCTGATCGCATCTGCCGGAATCATCGGTTGCGGAAGGGCCGAGCGGATGAAAACGTATCGTGGGAAACAACTGGGTTCCGGCAAGGCCGCCGCGGCGCGGTGCGGAGACGTTCTGTCGTCGGCACAATGTGGTCCTCTATAACCTGCGGTCCTTGCGCGCAAGCCAGAATGGACGGAATGCCGGTCGCTGTCATGCACAAGATGCGAGGCCGTGCGACCGGCCCAGGTGCCGCCGGCCGAACGGAAACCGGCCCGACTTCCGGTGATCGCCACCATGCTGACGCGGCAGCCCGCCCAGGCCGATCGCGCAGAGCCGGTGCCGCGGCCGGGAGCAGGTGCTCCCCCGCCCCCTCCCACAAAACAACCGGGCATCGTAGCATCCCGCATCAACCCGGAGCCCGCCATGACCCATGCCCCCAATTCCGTGCAGGCGCGCGACGTCGCCAGCATCGTGCATCCGCAGACCAACTTGGTGCAGCACCTGGAACAAGGCCCGATGGTCATCGAGCGCGGCCAGGGCTGCTACGTCTACGACGACAACGGCACGCAGTTCCTCGATGCCGCCGCGGGATTGTGGTGCGCCTCACTCGGCTACGCCTCCGAGCGTCTCGCCCGCGTCGCCTACGACCAGATGCGCAAGCTCGGCTACTACCATCTGTATCGCGGCACCACGAACGAATCCGGCGTGGATCTGGCGGAGAAGCTGCTGCAGATCGCACCGGTGCCGATGAGCAAGGTGCTGTTCCAGTGCTCCGGCTCCGAGGCGAACGACACTGCGATCAAGCTCGCCTGGTACTATCACGCGGCGATCGGCAAGCCGGAGAAGCGCAAGATCATCGGCCGCAAGATGGCGTATCACGGCAGCACGTCGGCGGCGATCAGCGCCTCCGGCAAGCCGGACATGCACGCCGATTTCGGCCTGCCGTTCCCGGGATTCCTGCACAGCGAGTATCCACACTACTACCGCTTCCACCATGACGGCGAGACGGAAGAGCAATTCTCGGCCCGCATGGCCGACGCGCTGGAGGCACTGATCCTGCAGGAGGGGCCGGATACCTGCGCCGCGTTCATCGCCGAACCGGTGATGGGTGCCGGCGGCGGGTTGTGTCCGCCGCGCGGCTACTGGGAGAAAATGCAGGCGGTGATCCGCAAATACGACATGCTGTTCATCGCCGACGAGGTGATCTGCGGTTTTGGCCGCACGGGCAACATGTGGGGCAGCCAGACCTACGATCTGCGGCCCGACATGATCTCCTGCGCCAAGGCGCTGTCCGCCGGCATGCAGCCAATCTCCGCGCTGCTGGTCAACCAGCGCGTGTTCGAGGCGATGCTGGATGAATCACGCAAACTCGGGAACTTCGCGCACGGCTTCACCTATGCCGGCCACCCGGTGACCACCGCGGTGGCGATGGAGACGCTGCGCATCTACGAGGAAATGGACATGGTCGGCCACGTGCAGCGCGTCGGCGCCTACATGCAGCAGGTGCTGCGGCAGTTCGCCGATCATCCGCTGGTCGGCGAGGTGCGCGGCGTCGGGCTGCTGACCGGGATAGAGATGGTGCAGGACAAGGCGACGCGCGCGCTGTTCGACCCATCGCGCAAGGTGGGCGCGGCGGTGGACCGGCATGCGCGGGCGAACGGCCTGATCACGCGGTTCATCGGCGACCGCATCGCGTTCTCGCCGCCGCTGATCGTCACCGAGGCGGAGATCGACGACATCGCCGCGCGGCTGCGGCGTGCGATGGATGGCGCGTGGGCGGAGATTCGCTAACCTGCGTCATGGCCGGGCCTGACCCGGCCGTCCACGTCTTGCTTTGTGGGTCGCAGCAAAGACGTGGATGGCCGGGCCGAGCCCGGCCATGACACGGAGGGCGGCGTCCTAAGTCGCCTCCAGCATGACGTCGAACGTGATGCACACCGCATTCTCCCCGCGCAGCAGCGTGCCTTCGTGCACGCGCCCCGCCATGTCCACCACCAGCAGGTCCAGCGTCGCGATCCCGTCGCGCACGGCACCCGAGCGGATCAGCACCTCGGTGGCGTGATCCTCCACCACGCGGCCGTCGGTGAAGCGCGCGCCGACCAGGCTCCCCACGCTGCCGAGCAATGTCGCATCGCGGAGTCCGTGCCGCCGCGCGACATCTTCCACGGCGAGCGTGATGTCAAGGTTCGGCCGCATTCGCGCCACGACGCCGCGTGCACCCTCCACCGAGCGGCCACGCAGTTGCAGCAGGGTGAAATTGGTTTCCGCATCCGGCGCCGTGGCAATTTCCGCTGCGGCAAATCCCCAGGCCCGCGCCTGGATCGCGCGCGCCACGACGCATTCGTGCGGCAGCATATGCCCGCCGCGCCGCGTGCCGTCCGGCTCGATCCACGCGCCATGCACGTGCACAAAAGGCTTGTCGCCCTGCCAGCCGAACGTGGCGTTCGCGCGTTCCACCCGCGTCTCGCCAGCCGGCTCGTGCGGCGCACTGAAATACGCCACATGCGCGTCGCTGTCCGGCGGACCCGGCATCACGTAGCGGAACGGCGACAGCGTCCCGCCGCCGAACGCAATGGTGCCGCTGCGCATCCCGGCCGCAACCAACGGTGCAGTCAGGGCCTCGTTCAACGCCATGCCGGGCTGCAGCACGAACGCCAGCATGTGTGGTTCGTCCTGCACGGAGTCGATCCGCTGCGCATGCACCGGACCGGGATGCACCAGCGTGCGCATCAGCGTCCCACCGCGTAACCCTGCATGCCGCGCGGATTGGCGCCGGCACGCATCTGCCCGCCCTCCAGCCGCGCACCGGACAGGCGGCCTTCGCTCCAGTCGTCGCCCTTCTCCGCCTTGTGGTCGCGCGCCTTCAATTCGTACATCACCGCGTCGCGGAACCGTCCTTCCAGCACCAGCTTGCCGGGACGCGCCGCGCGCGGCCAGAAGCTGGAAGGCCAGTGTTCCGAATGGAAGTTCGGCGCGTCGATCGCTTCCTGGATGCCCATGTTATGGTGCACCATGCGCAGGAAGAAGGTGAGCGACCACTGGTCCTGCTGCTCGCCGCCCGGCGTGCCGAACGCCATCCACGCCTTTCCATCGCGCATCGCGAAGCTCGGCGACAGCGTGGTGCGCGGGCGCTTGCGCGGCGCCAGGCTGTTCGGCAATCCATCACGCAGCCAGAACATCTGCCCGCGCGTGCCTAGGCAGAACCCAAGCTCCGGAACCACCGGCGACGATTGCAGCCACCCGGCCGACGGCGTGGCGCTGACCATGTTGCCGTGCTTGTCGATCACGTCGATGTGGCACGTGTCGCCGCCACTGACGCCAAGGCGTGACACGGTCGGCTCGCCGGTTCCTGCGGCCGGCGCGGCGAGCAGTGCGGCACGCTTCGCCGCATCCCGGTCCACCACCGGCGTGAACCCGGGCACAGCGCCGGGCCGCAATTCCAGCGATGCATTGCGGCCGATCAGCTTGCGGCGTTCCGCGTTGTAGGAGTCGGACAGCAGCGTTTCCAGCGGTACCTGCACGAAGTCCGGATCGCCGTAATACGCTTCCCGGTCGGCATAGGCGAGCTTGGCCGCTTCGGTGACGCTGTGCACGAACTCAGTGCCGACCGGGTCCATCGCGCCGATGTCGAAGTCCTGCAGCAGCGCGAGTTGTTGCAGGAACACTGGTCCCTGGCTCCACACGCCGCATTTCAGCACCGTGTGGCCGTGATAGTCGTAGCGGACCGGGTCCTCCACCGTCGCCGACCAGCGCGCCATGTCGTCGGCGGTCAGCAGCCCGCGATGCCGCCGCCCGCTGGCGTCCAGCACTTCGGAGTTGCGGAAGAAGCGGTCCACCGCCTCGGCGACGAAGCCGCGGTACCACGCATGGCGCGCCGCATCGATGCGGGCTTCGCGCGTGTCGCCGACGGCTTCCTTGCAGACGCGCTCATAGGTGTCGGCCAGCGCCGGCCGCGCGAACAGCGATTCCGGCGTGGGCACCTTGCCGCCGGGCAGGAACACCGCGGCGGAGGTTGGCCATTCCTGCTCGAACATCGGCTGCATGGTGGCGATCGTGGCACTGACGCGCGGCACCAGGTGGATGCCGTTGCGCGCGTAACCGATTGCGTAGGACAGCACGTCGGGCAGTTCCCACGTGCCCCAGTCGCGCAGCATCAGGCACCAGGCGTCGAACGCGCCGGGCACCACGGCGGGCAGCAATCCGGTGCCGGGGATCAGGTCCAGCTGCAACCCGTGAAACTTCTCCAGTGTCGCGGCTTCCGGCGACACGCCCTGGCCGCAGATCACGTGCTGTGTCTGCGTGCGGGCGCTGTGCAGGATGATCGGCGCGTCGCCGCCGGGGCCGTTCAGATGCGGTTCGGCGACGTGCAGCGTGAAGGCGGCGGCGACCGCGGCGTCGAACGCATTGCCGCCGCGTTCCAGCACGGCCATGCCGACCTGGCTGGCGATCCAGTGCGTGCTGGCAACAACGCCGAACGTGCCGGCAATTTCCGGCCTGGTGGTGAACATGCCGCGCGACTCCTGCATTGCTTTGCGCGCAGGCTAACGGCAGGGTGCGGCGCGTCAATGCGACGGGGAACAGCATGCTGGTGCTGGTCGTGGGGCCGAGCGGCGCGGGCAAGGATACGCTGCTGGAGGCGGTTCGGCGGGAACTGGCGGGGGATGCGCGGGTGCGCTTCGTCCGCCGGGTGATCACCCGGCCGGCGACGGCCGGCGGCGAGGACCATGAATCGGTGTCCGATACGGCGTTCTGCGCCCGCGATTTTGCGCTGCAATGGCAGGCGCACGGGCTGCGCTACGGCATTCCGGCCGACATCGCCGGCGACCTGGCGCGCGGCGTCACGGTGGTTGCGAACGTGTCGCGCACGGTGATCGCGGAGGCGGCGGAGCGGTTTCCGGTGCGGGTGATCGAGGTCACGGCGCCGCCGGACGTGTTGGCGGCCCGCCTGTCGTTGCGCGGCCGGGAGACCGCGGCGGATGCTGCCGAACGCCTGTCGCGCAGCGTCGCGTTGCCGGCCGGCGTGCCGGTGCACACGGTGGTCAACGACGGCACGGTGGAGCAGGGCGCACAGCGGTTCCTGGCCGCGCTGCGGCGTTCGTTCGCCGCGTGATAGTGGAGTGGGAGCGACGGCGCTGGCGTCACGTCGTGGCGGGCGAAGGCCTGCCACCCACGACTGGCTGCGGGGGAATCCCTATTTGCGGGCGGCGGGTTGCGAGGAGTCTCCGCCAGCCAGTCGTGGGTGGCGGGCCTTCGCCCGCCACGACGGTACGCCGCCAATGTGCGAACGCCGTACTAGCTGAGGAACACGCGGCAAAGACGTGGGTGCCCGGGCCAAGCCAGGCCAAGCCCGGGCATGACACTGGGGGGATGACGGCGTCAGCCTTGCAGCGGAAGCCGTTCGTGGATGACGAACGAAGCGTCAGGGGAGTCCTGCACAAACAGGCAAATGTCCTCGACCCGGCGCGGCAGCAGCAGGGCGCGGGTGAACCAGCGTTCGGCTTCCGGTTGGAACAGCGCCTTCTCCGCTGCGGTCAGCCGGCGGGTCAGTGTCATGTGGAAGAACCACGTCTCGAACACATAGGGATAGCCCCAGCGCACCAGCATGGCGTCCTGCTGCGGCGGCAACCCGTTGCGCCGGCGGCGCGCGAGTTCCGCGTCGGACGGCGGCGCGCGGAACGCATCCAGTTCGGCGACGCAGACATCGGCCAACGCTTGCAGCGGCGCGCAGGGTTCGGTTTCGCGCAGCGCCAGGAAGCCGTGCACATCCGACACGCCCAGCGGCGGCAGTGCGAAGGGCGCGATGCGTGCGGCCAGCGCGCGTGCGGCCTCCCGCAGTTCCTCCCAGAAGCGGCCTTCCGCCAGCCGCATCGGCGGTTTCAGCGTGGCGTGGAAACCATAGCGGCGCGGTTCGGCGGTGACCTCGTATATTCCCGGCAGGTCCGGCTGCACCGCCGGCATGTCGCTCACCGGATCGCGCCCGAGCCAGCAGGACGATGCGGCGAACAACGGATCGTCCGGATGCGGCGCATAGTACACCGCCACACGAGACTCCGGCGTCATCAGATCACCCTTACGCCGGCGCGCCACACCTGCCGCACCACCGGCAGGTCCTCATGCAGGCGGACGCGCACCACGTCGGCGCGTTGCCCCGGTTCCAGCCGGCCACGGTCGGTCAGACCGGCCATCCGTGCGGGATGCTCCGTCACCATGGCGATCGCCGCGTGCAGCGGCAGGCCGTTGCGCGCGCAGTGGAAGGCCGCTTCCACCAGGCTGTTCGGCACGTAGTCGGAGGCAAACGCATCCACCGCTTCCGCATCCAGCAGGTCGGCGGCCGAAACGTTGCCGGAATGCGAGCCGCCGCGCACGATATTCGGCGCTCCGGCGATCACCTGCATGCCGGCCTGCTTCGCCGCCCGCGCTGCATTCATGGTGACGGGGAACTCGCTGATGGTGATGCCGTCCGCGGCATTCTCGGAAATCTCCTGCTCGGTGCGGTCGTCGTGGCTGGCCAGCGCGATGTCGCGTCCGGCGACGCGGCGGAGCAGCGCGCGCCGGTTCGGTTCGCGCAGGCGAGCACGCTGCTCCTGCAGTTCGCCGATGCG
>Ga0187809_10001226_pt1 | contig 12303 bp, 11 predicted proteins | sample NC_wetland_sal_i_8_FD_132415 | JGI IMG/M metagenome (GOLD analysis project Ga0187809, IMG submission 132415) | Wetland sediment microbial communities from Neuse River Estuary, North Carolina, USA - ASW_4 | ecosystem: Environmental > Aquatic > Freshwater > Wetlands > Sediment | place: USA: North... | reverse complement strand
GATGTTGCGCGGTTCGTGCCGCTGCCGGCCGGGCTCGACGCGCAACATCGCCGATGCTGACCGACAACGCCACCGCGCCGATCAGCGACACCACGGTGCCCGCGATGACGCGGCCGTCGAACACCTCGTGCTTCGGATTGATGAGCCAGCCGAAATAGACGCGGAACACCAGCGACAGGCGCTGGATCGGCGACACCACCGACACCGGCGCGACGGCGAGCGCCATGTAGCGCGTCATCTGGGACACGGCGGCGAGCAGGCCGGAGACGACGAACCATGTCGCCGTCGAGCGGTCGACGCCGCGGAAGTCGCGCCACCGCCCGGGCAGCGCGAGCACCAGCATCAGCGCGACAGTCGCCGCCAGGTACGAGACGAAGCCGCCGGCGATGCCAGTGGCGACGCCTTTGGTGACGAAGGCCATGCGGATGATCACCGGGCTGATGCCGAAGCCGATCGCGGACAGCCCGGCGTACAGGTAGCCTTCCGCGTATTGCGGGATGAACGCGGTCTCGCCGTCGGTCTCCGGCGTCACGGCCGCGACCGGCCGCTTCGCCGGCTTGAGCGTCAGCGCGGGACCGGCGATGACCAGCGCGATGCCGATCAGCCGCATCACCGTGAGCGGCTCGTCCAGCCAGAAGATCGCCAGCGCCAAGGTGATGATCAGGCTGCACTGCTGGATCGGCGCCACGAGATTGGCGCCGATCGCCTTGGTGGCGCGGTAGTTGCAGTAGCGTCCCCAGGCGAAGTGGATGACGCCGGCGAACGCGAGCAGGCCCTAGCTCTGCAGGTCGAACGACGCGAGCGCCTTGAAGCCGCCGCTCAGCAGCATCGCCGCGACGAACACCGGCAGCGCGATCGGCAGGCTGATGCCGACGGCCTGCAGCACCGTGCCGGACAGGACACCGCGACGCACCGTCGCATTCGAGTAGGCGAAGCTGACCGCCGAGACCAGCGCCAGAAGTCCACCGAGCATGTATCGCTGCGCCTTGTTCCTGTCCGGGCCGGCGACATGCAACGTCAGCGCTCCGGCGACGGTCATCAATGTCACCGTTGCAGGCAGCCGCGCAAGTTGACGCACCCGGGTTGTCCGCAATCCGGTAAGGCGATTTTCGCGGCGGGAAAATACCGCACATTGATTTGCGATCGGCGCACGAAATCCTTGCTCCCGCGCCGCGATTGTTTTCGACTGCACGTCCGCGATGCGTTCATTGAGAAGGTACCGACATGAGTGGGATGAAGTCCGAAGTTCGCGATGGCATGCAGATCGACTGGGATGCGCCGATCCCGATGGACGACGGCGCCGTGCTGCGCGCGGATGTCTTCCGCCCTGTCGGTGAGGGTCGCTATCCGGTCATCCTGAGCTACGGTCCCTACGCCAAGGGCGCCGCCTTCCAGGAGAAATACAAGGGTAACTGGGCGCGGCTGATCAAGGCGGCGCCGGAAGTGCTCGAGGGCTCGAGCAACAAATATCAGAACTGGGAGCTGGTCGACCCTGAGAAGTGGGTGCCGGACGGCTACGCCATCGTGCGCATCGATTCGCGCGGCGCCGGCCGCTCGCCCGGCGTGCTCGACGTCTGGTCGGCGCGCGAGTCGCAGGACATCCATGACTGCGTCGAATGGGCCGGCACGCAGGGGTGGAGCAACGGCAAGGTCGGCATCCACGGCATCTCCTATTACGCGATGAACCAGTGGACCGCCGGCGCGCTGCGGCCGCCGCACCTCGCCGCCTTGTGCATCTGGGAAGGCTCGGCCGACTATTACCGCGAGCTCTGCCGGCACGGCGGCATCTACAGCGACTTCCTCGCCTCCTGGTTCCCGCGCCAGGTCGTCAGCGTGCAGCACGGCGTCGGCGAGCGCGGCATCAGAAGCGTGGTCACCGGCGAGCCGGTGGCCGGGCCCGAGACCCTGTCCGAGGAGGAGCTCGCCAAAAACCGCGTCGACACGCCCGGCGAACCGAAGCGCCGCAAGCTGTTCGACGACTACTACGCCAAGCGCACCGCCGACTTCGCGAAGATCGAGGCGCCGCTTTTGTCGGCCGGCAACTGGGGCGGCATGGGCCTGCACACCCGCGGCAATTTCGAAGGCTATCTCGCCGCCGGCTCGCAGCAGAAATGGCTGGAGGTGCACGGCGACACGCACTTCACGCATTTCTACAGCAACTACGGCGAGGCGCTGCAGAAGCGCTTCTTCGGCCACTTCCTCAAGGGCGAGAACACCGGCTGGGAGAAGCAGCCGAAGGTCTCGCTCAACATCCGCCATCCCGACGAGACGTTCGTGCTGCGCGCCGAGAACGAATGGCCGCTCGCACGCACGCAGTGGACCAAACACTACCTCGTCGCCGACGGCGAGACACTGTCGACCACCGCGCCGGGCAAGGACACCAAACTCAGCTACGACACCACCGGCAACGGCGTCACCTTCCGGCTGCCGCCGGCGAAGGAGCCGCTGGAGATCACCGGTCCGGTCGCCGCCAAGCTCTGGATCTCGTCGGAGACGACCGACGCCGACCTCATCCTCGCGCTGCGGCTGTTCGACCCGGCCGGCAAGGAGGTGACCTTCATCGGCTCCAACGATCCGCGCACGCCGATCGCGCTCGGCTGGCTGCGCGCCTCGCACCGCAAGCTCGACCCGGCGAAGTCGAAGCCGTACCGCCCCTGGCATACCCACGATGAGGAACAGCCGCTGACGCCGGGCCAACCGGTCGAGGTCGACGTCGAGATCTGGCCGACCTCGATCGTGGTGCCGCCCGGCTACACGCTGGCGCTGAGCGTCGGCGGCAAGGACTACGAGGTGGACGGGACCGACATCGCCCTGCCGAACGCCCCCTACCCGATGAAGGGCGTCGGTCCGTTCCTGCACATCGACAAGGACGACCGTCCGCCGGCGACCTTCGCCTGCCGCAACACGCTGCATTTCGCGCCCGGCAAGGAGCCATATCTCTTGTTGCCGGTCATTCCGCAGCGCTAAGCTTCAGAAAAAAGTGTCACACAAAGGGAGGAGATCATGATCAGGCGTATCGTCTTGGCCGCGCTGGCCGTTGCAGGGCTGAGCGTGGCGGCGCTGCCGGCCCAGGCCGACGACTATCCGAGCCGCACCGTCACCATCATCGTGCCCTACCCCGCCGGCGGTCCCACCGACCAGACAGCGCGGCAGATCGCGAACTCGATGTCGCAAACGCTCAAGCAGACCGTCATCGTCGAGAACGTCAGTGGCGGCGGCACGATCATCGCCACCAACAAGGTCGCCAAGGCCAACCCCGACGGCTACACGCTGCTGCTGCACAATCTGCAGATCTCTGCGAACGTCACGCTCTACAAGCACCTGCCGTTCAACACCGAGAAGGACCTGACGCCGATCATCTTCGTCAACAGCAACCCGCTGGTGCTGATGGGCCGCAAGAGCCTCGAGGCCAACGACCTGAAGACGCTGCTCGCCGACATGAAGAAGACGCGCATGAAGGCGGCGATCCCCGGCTACGGCGCGACCGGCCATCTCGCCACGGCGCTGCTCGCCGAGGAGGACGGCGCCAAGGTCGACATGATCCCCTATCGCGGCGCCGCGCCGGCGCTGACCGATCTGCTCGGCGGGCACGTCGATCTGTTCTTCGCCACGCCGCAGTCGATCGTGCAGCAGGTCGCCACCGGCGCGCTCAAGGCCTACGGCATCACGTCGAAGGAGAAGGTGCCGCAGCTTCCGAACGTGCCGAGCTTCGTCGACGTGTTCGGCCCGAAGCTGAAGATCCAGTTCTGGCAGGCGTTGTTCGCCCCCGCCGGCACGCCGAAGCCGATCATCGACAAGCTGAACCACGCGGTCCAGGTCGCGGTCGCCGATCCGAAGCTGGAAGCGATCTGGAAGAAGGAAGGCGTCTCCGCCTATCCGAAGGACGAGCAGACCACCGCGGCCGCGCGCAAGATGATGGAGAGCGAAGTCGCGCGCTGGGGCAAGGTGATCAAGGACAACAACATCCACCTCGACCAGTAAGCGCGTGCATCGCGCACAACGCATCATGCCCGGCGGCGACGCCGGGCATGATCGTTTCCGGCCCTCAGGCGCCGGGCTCGAGCACCTCTTCCAGCCAGTCCCACATATAGGCCGAGCAGATGCTCTGGTTGTCGATCTGGCAGTGGTGGTAGCCGCCCTCGTCGCGGGTGAAGATCTTCATCGTCTTGTTCTTCGAGCCGACGGCGTCGAAGCACTTCTGCGCCTCGGGCAGCGGGATCTGCTCGTCGCCCTCGCCGTGCAGCATGAGGAACGGACAGGCGATCTTCTGCACCGCGCCGTCGAGCTTGAACGGCTCCAGCCGCTTGAGCGCGTCCTCCTGCGACGACGCGTTGAGCACCCACGAGATGTGCTGCGCCGCGACCGACAGCGACGGCGTGTCGGCACGCGCGAGGCGGTCGAAGCGGTCCTGCCAGATCTTCTGGTAGTCCCACTGCGCGCCCCAGGCGATGCAGGCGGCGAAGCGCGGCTCGAACGCCGCCGCGCGCGGCGCGTAATAGCCGCCGAGGCTGATCGCCATCACGCCGATGCGCTTCGGATCGACCTCCGGCCGCGCCGCGAGATACTCGTAGACCGGCGTGGCGTAGTGCTCGGTGTCGTGACGCAGATAGAGATCGCGGAAGCGGATGCTCTCGCCGTTGCCGGGGCCGTCGACGATCAGGCAGGCGATGCCGCGCGCCGCGAGATCGGCGACGCCCTTGAAGTACTGGATCTCCTTGGTGACATCGAGGCCATCGAAGAACACCATCGCCGGCACCTTGCCGCCGGCCTTCGCCGGCTCGGCGTGCACGTAGATCGCCGGCAGGCTGGTCGCGCCGTATGGGATCTCGACGTGCTCCAGCTTCGGCCGCTTTATGTACTTCGCCGCGTCGCGCAGGCAGGCGACGCCGCGCATGTAGGCGTCGTTGCCCTCCTTGCTCTTGGGCTGAAGGAAGCGCTCGCCGACATGATAGTAGATGCTGGCGCGCTGCAGATATTGCGCGCCGCTGGTGGTGCGCCCGTCCGCCATCAGCGCGCGGCCGCGGTCCTCGACGGTGCGCCCTTCGCGCGCCCACTCGCGGAACCACGCGTCGTCGTTGCCGACGCTGCCCTTGAGCCGCAAGCCGATGCGGTTGACCTCGCCGATCTCCGCGCCGCCCCAGGGCGCGCAGTTCAGGCCGATCAGCAGCCCGTGCGACCAGCGATAGTTTTCTGGGAAATAGGTGAAGGACAGTTCTTCCTGCTTGTCCGCCATGCGTACCCGGTCCTTGCATTGCCAAGAAAGACACGCACTCTAGACAGCCCGGCCGCGCACGACCAGTTCGCGTTTGGGATGGCGCTTCGTGCTAGCCTTGCGTCATCGCATCGCTCGCCTGCCGCAAATTCGAGGTCCTGAAAGTTCATGTCGATCGCCGCTTCGCAAACCGCCGCACCGCGCGTCTGGCTCGAATACGACCAGGAAGGCCTCGACCGCGCCTACGACCAGACGGTGTGGACGCCGTACATGGCCGACATCCAGGCGCGGCAGGCGGCCAACAGCGCGGCCGCGCGCCGGCGGCTCGGTGAACCGCAGCGTCTCGCTTACGGGCCCTCGCCCATCGAGGGCCTCGACGTGTTCAAGGCGCGGCAGCCGAACGCGCCGGTCATGGTGTTCATCCATGGCGGCGCCTGGCTGCGCGGCGAAGCGAAGAACTTCGCCTTCCCCGCGGAGATGTTCGTCGACGCGGGCGTCAGTTTCGTCGTAGCCGACTTCGCGCCGCTGACCACGTTCGGCGGCGACCTGGCGCCGATGGCGGCGCAGGTGCGGCGCGCGATCGCCTTCGCCTACAAGAACGCCGCGCAGTTCGGCGGCGACGCGTCGCGCTTCTATCTCTGCGGCCACTCCTCCGGCGCGCATCTATCGGCCGTGGCGCTGACCAGCGACTGGCAGGCGGAGTTCGGGCTTCCGCCGGACTTCATCAAGGGCGGGCTGCTGATGAGCGGCATGTACGACCTCGCACCGGTGCGGCTGTCGAAGCGCAGCGACTACGTGAAATTCACCGACGCGATGGAAGACGCGATGAGCCCGCAGCGCCATCTCGATCGTCTGCACACGCCGCTCGTCGTCACCGTCGGCAGCAAGGACAGCCCGGAGTTCATCCGCCAGGCGCGCGACTTCGTCGCGGCGGTGAAGGCGACGGGCAAGCCGGCCGAGCTGATCGAGGCGCCCGCGTACAATCACTTCGATCTCAGCTATTCGCTCGGTAATCCCTACGGCCCGAACGGCCGCGCCGCGCTCGCGCTGATGGGGCTGCGCTGAGCCATGGCCGCCGCTTTCCCGCCGGCCGGTGCCGCCGACTGTCATGTGCACGTGATCGGGCCGAAGACGCGCTACCCGCTGGCGAAGGACCGCCGCTACACGCCGAAGGACGCGGTGACCGCCGACCTGGCGGCCATGTTGAACCGTCTATCGCTCGACCGCGTCGTGCTGATCCAGCCGAGTTTCTACGCCACCGACAACGCCTGCATGCTCGACTGCATGGCCGAACTGCCCGGCTCGCGCGGCGTCGCCGTGCTGCCGGCCGAGATGCCGGGCGCCGCGCTCGACGACCTGCACCGGCGCGGCATTCGCGGACTGCGCGTCAACATCGCCACCGGCGGCACCGGGGCGCTCGACGTCATGCGCCGCGACATCGCGGCTGTCGCGAAACTGTGTGCGCGGAACGGCTGGCACGTGCAGATTTTCGTGCCGTCGTCCCTGCTCGCGCCGCTGGCGCCGACCCTGCGCGACCTGCCGGTGTCGACCGTGATCGACCATTTCGGCCTCGTCACGCCCGACGACGAGAGCGGCGCGCTTGACCACCTTCTTACTCTGCTGGCGACCGGCAAGATCTGGGTGAAGATCTCCGGCGCCTACCGCATCGCCGCCGATCCATTCGACCCGCGCATCGATCCTTTGGCGCGCCGCATCGTCGCGGCCAATTCCGAGCGCGTCGTCTGGGGCTCCGACTGGCCGCACACGCCGCGGCACGACCTGCGCAAGCCGGGCGAGTCCGACGAACTGCCGTTCCAGGATATCGACACCAAAGGCCTGCTGGCGCTGGTGCCGCGCTGGCTCGGCGACGATGCGCTGGTCGAACGCGTGCTGGTGACGAACCCTGCCCGCCTCTACGGCTTCAGCGACTGATCGCCGCCGCCACCGCCGCGGCGAAGGCGTCGGTGCCGAGCGCGCCGCCCATATCCGGCGTCCGCGTCTTCGGATCGGCGATGACGCGGTCGAGCGCCGCCTCGATCGCCTGCGCGGCGCCGGCGAGCGCGCTGTCGTTGCGACGCTCGCCGAGCCAGGCAAGCAGCATCGCCACCGAGCCGATCAGCGACGACGGATTGGCGACGTTCTTGCCGGCGATGTCGGGCGCCGAGCCGTGCTGCGCCTGCGCGACGCCGTGCTCGGCGCCGGCGTTGAGCGAAGCGGCAAGCCCGAGACTGCCGGCGATCTCGGACGCCTCGTCCGAGAGGATGTCGCCGTACATGTTGGTGGTGACGATGACGTCGAACTGCGCGGCGTCGCGCACCAGCAGCGCCGCCATCGCGTCGATGATGCGCTCCTCGTAGGCGACGTCGGGATATTGCGCCGCCACGGCGCGCGTGCATTCGAGATAGAGGCCGTCGGAGACGCGCAGCACGTTGGCCTTGTGCACGCAGGTCACCTTGCGGCGCCGCTGGCGCGCCAGCTTGAACGCGGCTTCAGCGATGCGTGTGGAGCCGTTGCGCGTGATCTTGCGCATGGCGAGCGCGAGGTCCGGCGTCGGCATGAACTCGCCCGGCCCGACATGCATCGAGCGGTCGGCGTAGAAGCCCTCGGTATTCTCGCGCACGACGACGAGATCGACCGGCACGCCGCAGCGCGGCGGAAAGCCTTCGCGCGAGCGGGCCGGGCGGATGTTGGCGTAAAGGTCGAGCCGCTTGCGCAGCTCGCCGGACGGGTTGAGCCCGCCTTCGGTGCGCGGCGGATATTCGTTGTGCGAAACAGGCCCGAGGATGACGCCGTCGGCCGCCTTGGCCTGATCGTACACGGCATCCGGAAACGTCGTGCCGGTCGCGCGGTGCGCGACCCAGCCGATGTCGGCGCGCGGGAAAGCGAGATTCAGACCGAACCTGTCCGCTGCCGCGCGCAGCACCGCGAGCGTCGCCGCTGTGATTTCCGGCCCGATGCCGTCGCCCTCGAGCACCAGTAGCTGCAACGCACCTGCCGTCATCGTCCGATTTCTCCTCGCTGCCTGTCGACGCGGCGCGACTATAACGGCCCTGAGCCGGGGCGGCCACCGCGCCCGCACGACCTGTGGCGACATTGACCCCGGCATCGCTGCGGCTAAGCTATGCCGCATTGGCATAGGTGTTCCAGAGGCGGATATGGAGCTGCGGGAGCTGCGGAATTTCATGCGCGTCGCGCAGACCGGCAGCGTCAGCCGGGCCGCGCAGGAGCTGCGGCTGGCGCAGCCTGCGTTGAGCCGGCAGATCAGGAAGCTCGAGCACGAGCTCGGCGTGCCGCTGTTCTCGCGGCACGGGCGCGGCATGCGGCTGTCGGCCGCCGGCTCGCGCCTGCTCGAGCGCGCCGAGGCCATCGCCCAGCTGGTGCACCAGACGCGCGAGGAAATCCACGAGGACCGGGCGCCGGCGCGCGGGCGCCTCGTGCTCGGCGCGCCGCCGGCGGCGGGCCGCCTGCTGGTCCCCTACTTCGTCGAACGCTTCCAGGCGGCCTGGCCGGAGACCGCCTTGCACATGCGCGAAGGCGTCGCCTCGTCGCTGCAGGAATGGCTGGTCGAGAAGCGCATCGACCTCGCTTTGCTGCACAATCCGCCGCATCTGGAAGCGCTGGAAATCAGCCCGCTTCTGAGCGAACGCATGTTCGTCATCGGCCCGCCGAAGCACCGGTCGAAGGAGAAGACGCACGCGAAGAGCTTCCGCATCCGCGACTTCGGCGCGCTGCCGCTGATCCTGCCGAACGGCGCGCACGCCAACCGGCGGCTGGTCGACAACGCCGCGCTCGAGCACGGCGTGCGCCTGCACGTGCTGATCGAGGCGGACAGCGTCGCCTTCGCCAAGGCCATGGTCGAGCGCGGCCTCGGTTACACCATCCTCACCTCCGCCGCCGTGCACGAGGAAGTGTCGCGCGGCCAACTGGCCGCCTACCCCATCGTGCGGCCGCATCTGTCGACGCATGTCTGCATCGTCACGCCGCGCGGCCACATCCCGAAGCTGACACAGGACGCGGCCGAGATGCTCGGCGACGTCTGCCGCGGTCTCGTGCGCAGCCGCCGCTGGGCCGGCGCGCGGCTCGATTGAGAGGCGACCGCCGATCGCCATCGTCGCGATCGACGCTGACCATGCCGAAAAAGTATCGGCCGGAAACTTCCCCCGAAATCCGCAGCCCGCTACTCTTTCCGTGGCAATGAGAGCGCGCAGCCGCAGCACCTGCGGATGGCGCGCCGGATCTCAGGGAGGATCAATCGTGAAGGCATTCCGGTCACTCGCAACCGCCCTCGCCGTGCTGCTCACGCCGGCGCTCGCCGCGGCGCAAGGCTTCCCCACCAAGACGATCCGTCTGATCGTCCCGTTCCCGCCGGGCGGACCGAACGACATCATCGCCCGCGTCGTCAGCCAGAAGATGTCGGAGATCCTCAAGCAGACGATCATCATCGACAATCGCGGCGGCCAGGGCGGCGTCATCGGCACCGACGTGGTCGCCAAGGCCAAGCCCGACGGCTACACGATCGGCATCGTTAGCGCCGGCGCGCTGGCGATCAGCCCGAGCATGGAGAAGGTGGCCTACGTCACGCTCAAGGATCTGGCGCCGGTGACGCTGGTCGCCAAGGTGCCGGAGATGCTGGTCGTCGCCAACAACGTGCCGGCGCACAACATGAAGGAATTGGTCGCGCTGGCGGAGAAGGAGCCGGGCAAGCTGAACTTCGCCTCGTCCGGCCCGGGCAGCCTGCCGCAGCTCGCCGGCGAACTGTTCAAGCTGACGGCGCACATCAACATCGTACACGTCCCCTACCGCGGCGCCGCGCCGGCGGTAAATGATCTGCTCGGCGGGCAGGTGCAGATGGTGTTCCTCGACCTGCCGGTGCTGCTGCCGCAGATCAAGGCCGGCAAGCTCAGGCCGATCGCCGTCGGCAGCGAGAAGCGCGTGCCGAGCGCGCCGGACGTGCCGACGACGGCCGAAGTCGGCATGCCGCAGCTCATCACCGAGAACTGGTACGGCATGGTCGCGCCGGCCGGCACCCCGAAGGACGTGATCGCGACGCTCAACAAGGCGGCCGTCCAGGCGATGAAGGACCCGACCGTCCAGTCGAAGCTGTCCAGCCAGGGCGCAATCCTGGTCGGCGACACGCCCGACCAGTTCCGCGACTTCATCGCCAGCGAGACGGCGAAGTGGGCCAAGGTCATCAAGGACGCCGGCGTGCCGACGCAGAAGTAATCCTTCGCATGACCGACAGCCCCTCCTGGGTGCTTCGCTCGACACTGACATCGCCATTCGGCCGCAAGGTCCGGATGGCGATGCTCGTGCTCGGGCTCGACAAGCGCATCGTGCTGGTCCCGGCCAACACCTTGAACGAGGCCGACACGCTGCGGCAGCAGAACCCGCTCGGCAAGATGCCGTGCCTGCTGCTCGCGGACGGCACCGCGCTCTACGACAGCCGGGTGATCATCGAATTCCTGCAGGAGCAGGCCGGCACCGATCGCCTCCTGCCGAAGAGCGGACTGGCGCGCTATACGACGCTGACGCGCGCGGCGCTCGCCGACGGCACCTGCGACGCCGCGCTGCTGATGGTCTACGAGGGCCGGTTCCGTGACCCGGCCACCTATTCGGAGCGCTGGCTCGCGCACCAGCGCGGCAAGGTGATGCGCGGCCTCGCCGCCTTCGAGGCCGCCCCGCCCGATCCCAACCGCACCGATCTCGTCGCCATCGGACTGGCCTGCACGCTCGGCTATCTCGACTGGCGCAAGCCGGTCGACTGGCGTCCCGCCTGCCCGCGCCTCGCCGATTGGCTCGCGGCTTTTGCCGCCGGCGAGCCGGCCTTCAACGCCACCAAGGCGCCCGAGGCCTGAGATCGCGATGACCGACGCGCCGACCTTCATGACCAAGCCGTCGCAGCCGAAGCTCCGGCTGCCGCGCGGCGCGTGCGACAGCCACGTGCACGTGTTCGGCCCTGGAGCACGTTTTCCCTATGATCCCGGGCGCGCGACGATCCCGGCGGACGCGCCGAAGGAGACGCTGTTCGCGCTGCATGACGCCCTCGGCATCGAGCGCTGCGTCATCGTCCACACCGCGGCGCACGGCTTCGACAACGCTACCACCGCCGATACCCTGGCCGCCCGGCCCGGCCGCTATCGCGGCGTCGCGCTGGCGCCGACGACGATCGCCGATGCCGAACTGAACGCGCTCGACGCCGCCGGCTTCCGCGGCGTGCGTTTCCATTACATGCAGCACCTGAAGGCCGGCGCGCCGATCGACGACGTCATCACTTTCGGTACGCGTCTCGCCCCGCTCGGCTGGCACCTGCAGATCCACATGCAGGCCGACCGGATCGCCGAACTTGCGCCGGCGGTCCACCGCTCGCCGGTCCCGGTCGTCATTGACCACATGGGCCGGATCGACGCCTCGCTCGGCCTCGACCAGCCGAACTTCCAGGCGCTGCTGCGCCTGCTCGAAGACCGCAACGTCTGGGTCAAGGTGAGCGGCTGCGACCGCGCCACGCGGCAGGGCCCGCCTTACGCCGACGCCGTGCCTTTCGCGCGCAAGCTCGTCGCCGAGGCCGGCGACCGCGTCGTCTGGGGCCTCGACTGGCCGCACCCGAACCATCAGGGTCCGATCCCGGACGACGGCGCGCTTGTCGATCTCATCGCCGAGATGGCGCCGGGCCAAGCGGCGCGGCAAGCTCTGCTCGTCGACAACCCGCAGCGGCTCTATCGATTCAGCACCAGGGAGTGAGCGCCATGGCCGGACGCCTCAAGGACAAGGTCGCGATCGTCACCGGCGCCGGCAGCGTCGGCCCGGGCTGGGGCAACGGCCGCGCCACCGCGGTACGCTTCGCCGAGGAAGGCGCGAAGATCTTCGGCGTCGACCGCAATCTCGACGCAACGACCGAGACGGTCGAACGCGTGAAGGCGGTCGGCGGCGAGATCGCCGTGCACGCCTGTGACGTCACCGACAGCACGTCCGTCGCCGCCATGGTCGAGGCCTGCCTCGCCCGTTACGGCCGCATCGACGTGCTGGTGAACAATGTCGGCGGCTCCGCGCATGGCGGTCCGGTGGAGATGTCGGAAGAGGTCTGGGACGCGCAG
>Ga0187809_10001225_pt1 | contig 12303 bp, 16 predicted proteins | sample NC_wetland_sal_i_8_FD_132415 | JGI IMG/M metagenome (GOLD analysis project Ga0187809, IMG submission 132415) | Wetland sediment microbial communities from Neuse River Estuary, North Carolina, USA - ASW_4 | ecosystem: Environmental > Aquatic > Freshwater > Wetlands > Sediment | place: USA: North... | reverse complement strand
TACCGCGCCAACCCTTCAGCCGCCACGTGATGTCGGGCGGCTCGACGGCAGCAGCTCGTGAACGGCGCGATCTGCACGAGCCGCTTCGCCGTCCGAGAGAAGATGTTGTCGAGAGCGACGAGCGCGTCGGATGGACCAACTTCGTCACCGCTGCTCAAGCACGGCGAGCAGCGTGCGTGCACCGCGCCGACCAGCCATGTCCGGCTGGCGAATCCGGTGTAGCGCCGCCTCCACGGTGAACAGCCTTCGGTCAAGGCAGTCGCGCACGATCCGCTCGAAGTCCGCTGCGTCGACCTGTTCAGCGATGTCGATCACCGTGCGAAGCGGCGTGGTGACGCGTATCCCGTCGACGACGGTGATGTCGGACTCGGGGACGTTGTCGTAGTGCACGACGACATCCATCCCGTCTTGGATCGTGACGCGCTCGGCGAGGCATCCGTTCTCATCGACAAACATCGTCTTGTCTGGGTTAGGTGGCTGCATGCACAGCAGCCTAAGAGCGAACGCCTGATAGGCAGGCGCGCTTGTCCACAGGTGCCCTGCCGGTCGGAATGGCGCTCGCGGGATGGTGCCCGCGCGGCGAGTTCAGTGGTCAGGGCCGGGTGACGTCAAACCGCCCCACGGTGGCGTCTGCGAAGGTCAACTTGCCGGTGACGGAGGGCTTGTCAGCGGCCACGAGCCGGCGGGCGTCTTGACTCAGCACGCCGCGCACGACCAGTGCGAGCAGACGCACTTCGGTGCGGCTCAGATCGGCCGGCTGGCCGCCGTGCACGCTCGTCAGGCTGGGCACCAACCTGTGGGTGCTCGGCCAACCGTACCGCCTGGCTTTGTCGGCGAATCGTCCTGGCATTTCACGCCAGGGATCGAGGTGCACCAGCAGCGCGCCGTCGAGATGGCTGAGGGTGTCGCCAGCTCCGCTGGTGCTGGCGGTCAGGAGTTGACCCGCGTCGGGTACAGCGTTGAAACCGTGCTGCACGCCGGCGTTGCCGAGCACGATGCAGTCGAGTTCGATGTGATCGCCATCGAGGTCGAGGTGAGCGGTGAACCAGTCCGAGTCTGTCCAGCGTTTCCAGGGTGCGGCCTCGACGTATGCTCGCAGCTCCCGGTAGAGCACTCGGTAATCGTCCGCTGCTGGGAGATCGTCAGGCTGAGCTCGACCCTCCAGATGCCCGACGAGGTTGTCCATGATCTCTTCGGCGTCGTCCATGTTGGCGCCCTCGATCACTGCGGCGTCCGTAAGCCGGCTTAGCCGCCCGGCGGCCGTCCGCGTCGGCTGCAACAACTCGGCTGGTACGACGAGCTGTCGCGGGACGGCTCTCGCTAGCGGCGGCATCGGAGTTGTCAACGCTGACTTCAACGCCCGTCGGAGCACGCCTTCGATCGATGTGCCGGGGGACACATTGACGACCATTCCGGTCTCCGCGTCGAGCACAGCCGCGAGAGCTGTCCGCCGCTGGCCGCCGACGATGACTGAGTCACTGACGTCGCGAGCGAGCACGATCCAAGCGGGTGCGTCAGGCACAGCCGTGCTCCTTATCTCGCGGCTCCGGTCAGGCGACCACAATGACGTGGACGCCTACCGTGTCATAGGTGCCGCGCGCGCGCCCATCACGAGTCGCAAGAGGCGCGTCGTGGTCTTTGGCGGCGAAGGCCACCATCGCGTCGTACACGCCGCCGCCGGCGATCCCGAGGCGGCTCAACGTCTCCGGCAGCCGGCGGGAGCGAGAACTGCTGAGCAGGAGAGGTGCGGAGAACCGGGCTGCTAGCAGCCGGGCCGCGTCGGCTGGGGCGACCCGGGCATCGCCGGGGAGTCGGGTGAGCACCGAGTAGGTCTCCACGAGTGCATGACCGCTGAGTGCAATCTCCTGGCCAGCCCACCATCGCACGACTGCTTCATGATGGCTGTGCGAGCGGACGAGCAGCGGGATCGCGACGCTCGTGTCAACGCCGACCGTCACTTGCGCCCCGCGTCGATGAGCGCGAAGACCATGTCGTCGTCGACCGGCGTCTCACCGGCCGCGACGAGATGGCCGTCCTCCTCGACCAAGCGGGCGGTGCGACCCGCAGGCACCAGCTGGGCGCCGGCCCCATACGGGGAGATGTCGACCTTCGTCCCCGGCAGCAGCCCCAATGCGTCGCGGATGGGCTTCGGCACCACCACCCGGCCTGCGTTGTCGATGATCGCTTCCATGGGAGGACGGTACCATTCATCTCCCATTTCGGATGTCCCGCTGCCAACGCCTCGTGCGGTAATGCCGCAGCGAGTTGGCGATTTTTTACGGCGTCGTCGTCACGACCCGACCATGCCGCGCAACCGGGGGTCTATCGCGCCGGCCGTTCGTCGGAGAAATGGACGGTGCCCCCGGCAGGATTCGAACCTGCGGCACACGGTTTAGGAAACCGTTGCTCTATCCCCTGAGCTACGAGGGCGGGGGCAGCAAGGCGCCAGCCGCAGAACCAGACGGTGAAGACCGTCAGGCTCGTTCGGGCGTGCTCTCTGCCGCCTCAGGCTATCGGACCCAGGCGCGCGGCTCGCTCGCCCGCGCAGTCTCCGGGCGACCGCCGCCCGTTTGCCACACCAGCCACTAGATCGATTGCGGTTCGGCCACAGAGCAACCGAATCGTTGGTGAATCTCTCGCCATGCCACGGATTCCGCGCTAATGTCGTGCATCCTCCGACGGAAAGGTCCCGCCGGACGACGGGTTGTCGGGCGCCGGTGCGCCCGATGGCGAGCAAGTGAGGACGCCAGATGGCGGAAGCCCCCGCCCAGCCGGTCAGCCCGGGTAGCGCGCAGCCGCCGGCGGCCGACTCGAGCGCGCCTGCGGCCATCCGATTGCGCCGGCTGCGCAAGCAGTTTCCCGCGCGCCGTCCGCTGCCGCCCGTGGTCGCCGTCAACGACATCGACCTTGACGTCCGGGACGGCGAGTTCTTGACGCTGCTTGGTCCGTCGGGTTCCGGCAAGACCACCGTGTTGCGGCTCATCGCCGGGTTCGAGCAGCCCACCTCGGGCCGCGTCGAGCTGGCCGGCGTCGACGTGACCGACCGGCCGCCGTTCGCCCGCGACGTCAACACCGTCTTCCAGGATTACGCGCTGTTCCCGCACATGACCGTGGGGCAGAACGTCGAGTACGGACTGCGCGTGCGCAAGGTCGCTCGCGCCGAGCGGCAGCGGCGGATGCACGAGGCGCTCGCGGCGGTCTCCCTCGATGGTTACGACGCGCGACGGCCGGACGAGCTCTCCGGTGGCCAGCGTCAACGTGTCGCGCTAGCTCGCGCGCTGGTGAACCGGCCACGCGTGTTGCTCCTCGACGAGCCTCTCGGCGCCCTCGACCTCAAACTGCGCGAGCGAATGCAGGTCGAGCTCAAAGGGATTCAGCGGCAGGTCGGCATCACGTTCGTCTTCGTCACGCACGACCAGCAAGAAGCGCTGACGATGTCCGATCGGATCGCCGTTTTCAACGGCGGCCGGATCGAGCAGGTCGGTCCGCCGGACGTCGTCTACGAGCACCCGCAGACCGAGTTCGTCGCTGGCTTCGTTGGCACGTCGAACCTGTTGCGCGGAGACGCGGCGCGCGCGGTGCTCGGCCGTGACGGCATCTGGAGCGTCCGGCCGGAGAAGATCCGCCTCCTTCGAGAGCACGAAACGGCGCCGATCGGATGGCGCTGCGCGCCCGGCACGGTTCGCGAAGTCGTTTACGTCGGCGACCTCACCCGGTTCGTCATTGAAGTCGCGGACGGCGCGCAGTTGGTCGCCGTCCAACAAAATCTCGAGACCTCGTCGGCTGACATCGCGGCGTATCGGGGCCGGCGGGTCCAGTTGAGTTGGCGGCCCGAGCACGAGTTCGAGGTCGCCGCTAGCGCAACGCCGCCGGAGCAGACGGGCGCCCGCGGCGACGAAGACGCGGACGGCGAAAGCGCGGGCCATCGGGCGCGTCCTGAGCTGTACGGCGGTACCCCGGGCATTCCGCCCGCGGGCGGTGAGTAACCGAAGGGAGGCCGCAGTTGCGGCACAAGTTCATGGCGTCGGTCACTATGGGGACCGTCGCGCTACTCGTCGTCGGGGCTTGCAGTTCGTCCAGTTCGTCGGGCCACACCAAGGTGCCGAAGGTCTCGATGGCCAAGTCGGTGGGCGACGGCGAGGGCCAGCTCGACATCATCGCCTGGGCCGGATACGCCGAGGACGGCTCCGACGACAAGACCGTCGACTGGGTCCACCCGTTCGAGCAGCAGACCGGTTGCAAGGTCAACGTCAAGATCGGCAACACGTCCGATGAGATGGTCACGCTGATGAAGACCGGCCAGTACGACGGCGTATCGGCGTCCGGTGACGCGACGCTGCGGCTGATCTACGGCGGCGACGTCGCCCCGGTCAACACCAGCCTGGTGCCGAACTACGCGACGGTGTCCGACTTCTTGAAGGACAAGCCGTGGAACTCGGTCAACGGCCAGATGTACGGCATTCCGCACGGCTGGGGCGCCAACGTTTTGATGTGGAACCCGTCGACGGTGACGACGGCGCCGACCTCGTGGAGTGCGGTCTTCGACCCGAACTCGCCGTACAAGGGGAAGATCACCGCGTACGACTCACCGATTTACATCGCCGACGCGGCGCTCTACCTGGAGAAAACCCAACCGGACCTGCAGATCACCAACCCGTACGCGCTTGACCAGAAGCAGTTCGACGCCGCGGTGAACCTGCTCAAGCAGATGCGCAAGAACTGGAGCCGGCCGTGGGCGGCCTACACCGACGAGGTGCAGGACTTCGAGAGCGGAGCGACGGTCATCGGCACGGCATGGCAGATCAACGCCAACCTCATCAACGGCGACAAGAAAGTCACCGTCGACGCGACCGTGCCGTCGGAGGGCGCCACCGGCTGGTCCGACACCTGGATGATCTCGTCGAAGTCCAAGCACCCGAACTGCATGTACAAGTGGATGAACTACATCATCTCCCCGTCGGTGAACGCGGCGGTTGCGCAATGGTTCGGCGAGGCGCCGGCGCAGACGAAGGCGTGTGACGTCGCGGGCAAGGACTTCTGCGACCAGTTCCACGCGCTCGATTCCGCGTATGCCGCGAAAATCGCGTACTGGACGACGCCGACGAAGGACTGCCTCGACGGCCGCGGCCAGATCTGCGTCGACTATTCGCAATGGACGCAAGCTTGGACGTCGATCAAGGGATGACGGCGGCAGCAGGAGCTCCGGTCGGAACACCGGTCGGAGCCCCGGTCGGGGCAGGGGCGTCGAGACGGATTTCGACGTTCCTGCACCGGCATGCCGGCGTTCGTCTCGCAGCGCTGCTCAGCGCGCCGATGTTGTGGCTCGTCGTCTTGTACCTCGGGTCGTTGGCGGTGATGCTGGTCAGCTCGCTGTGGACGGTTGACTCGTTCACCGGTTCGCTGGTCAAGACCGTCACGTTCTCGAATTACCGGACGCTGCTGTCAGAGTCGGTGTACCGCACGGTCGCTTTTCGCACGGTCGGCATCGCGGTCGCCGTCACCGTCATCGACCTCGGGCTCGGTCTCCCGCTCGCGTTCTTCATGTCGAAGGTCGTGCGCAGCCGGCGGTGGCGGCGGGCACTTGTCATCATGGTGACGATGCCGCTGTGGGCGTCGTACCTCGTCAAGGGTTACGCGTGGCGCATCATGCTCGACCACGGTGGCGTGGTCGACTGGCTGCTCAAGCCGCTCGGAGGCAGCGGCCCGGGCCTCGGGCTTGGCGCCACGGTCGTCGCGTTGGCGTATTTGTGGCTGCCTTACATGACGCTGCCCATCTTCACCGGGCTTGAGCGCTTGCCTGGCTCGTTGCTCGAGGCGTCAGCTGACCTCGGCGGCTCGGCGTGGCGGACCTTTCGATCGGTGGTCTTTCCGCTGATTCTGCCGTCGATCGTCGCGGGCTCCATCTTCACGTTCTCGCTGACCCTCGGCGACTACATCATGGTGAAGATCGTCGGCGGCTCGTCGCAGATGTTCGCCAACATCGTTTACGACAACATCGGCGTCGCTGGGAATTTGCCGTTCGCCGCGGCAGCCGCGGTCTTCCCGATCGTGGTCATCGTGCTGTATCTACTCGCGGTGCGACGAACCGGCGCGTTGGAAAACCTGTGAAGGCAGGGACGCGATGCTACTGAGCCGACGGACCCGCGTGACGTTCGCCGTCCTTTCCTTTGTCGCCCTGGCGTTCATCTACGCGCCGCTGCTCGTCGTCGTGGTGAACTCGTTCAACCCGTCAAAGGTCTTCTCGTGGCCGCCGCGCGGTTTCACGATGACGTGGTGGCACAAAATGGTCGCCAACGACGGCGTGCGTTCGGCGGTCCTGACCAGCGTGAAGGCTGGCCTCGGCGCGACCGCGATCGCCCTCGTGCTCGGCACGATGGTGTCGTTCGCGGTCGTCCGGTATCGATGGTTCGGCCGCGACCCGATCAGCTTCTTGGTGATTTTGCCGATCGCGCTGCCCGGCATCGTGACCGGGATCGCGCTGAACTCCGCCTTCCGCAACGTGCTCGAGCCACTGGGCATCTCGTTCGGGCTCTTCACCGTTGTGCTCGGGCACGCCACGTTTTGCATCGTGGTCGTCTTCAACAACGTCGCGGCGCGGTTACGCCGAGCGGGCACCAAGCTCGAGGAGGCCTCCGCCGACTTGGGCGCCAGCATGTTCCAAACCCTGCGCCACGTCACGTTCCCCGCGGTGCGCGCGTCGCTGGTCGCCGGCGCGTTGCTCGCGTTCGCGTTGTCGTTCGACGAGATCGTGGTCACCTCGTTCACCGCAGGTCCGGGCATTCAGACCTTGCCGCAATGGATTTTCAACAACCTGTTCCGCCCGAATCAGGCCCCGATAGTGAACGCGGTCGCGGCCGCGCTCGTCGTCGCTTTCATCGCGCCGGTGTGGTTGGCGCAGCGGCTGTCGGAGGGCGGCGCCGGCGGCCGGATTTAGTCGCGCGGACGTCGCAAACCGCGTTGTCCGCAGTCTCGGTCTAGCGGGCGCGCGACTGCACCCAGCTCAGCCGCTGATGCCCGGACACGGTCCACCGAAGCCGGCTCCGCTCCAGGGCGCGCAGCAGGCGGAGCAGCACCGGACGCACCACGAGCCAGCCAGCGAGCACGACGACCACGCCCAGCGCCAGGCCGGCGAGCACGTCCTGCGGGAAGTGCACGCCGACGTAGACCCGGGCGAACGCGATCAGCACCGCGGCCGCGGCGGTGATCCACCCCAGCACCTTGCGGACGAAGAACAGCCCGGCCGCGACCGCGCCCGCCATCACCGAGTGATCGGAGGTGAAGCCGGGGTCATTCGCGTGGTGCACGAGCAGCAGCACGTTGGACATCGAGGCGAACGGCCGCGGCTCGTCCGCCGCGTGGACGATCAGCTGGTTCAACGCGATCGCGATGCCCATGCCGACGGCCGCCCACAACGCCGCGGCCACCCCCGACAGGTCAGAACGCGACCGCGCCCACAAGAAGCCCACGACGAGCAGCAGCCCGAACAGCACCACGCCGTAGGTGGCGTAGTCGGACATGACGCCGTGCAGCCAGGACGTGTCCTTCGCGAAGTCGTTGACGTCGCGAAACCCGCCCTTGCCGAGCGGCCCTCCGGGGACGCCGCCGCTCGGCGTGCTGCTGGCAAACGCTGTCAGGGCCGCGACGCTCATGGCGTCGAGGGTACCGGCCTAACCTTTCAACAGGCTGTCCATGGTCGAAACCTGGCGGTGGTCGCTGGTGAAGCCCAACTCAGGCAGCCGCCACGCGTCTTCCAAGGTGCGCAGCAGCGAGTAGTGGTTGTACGGCGTGTTGTCGACGACGTGCCGCGGCTTGCCGCCGTTGACCACGATGGCGGGCACGAGCGCGCCGCCGTAGACGCCACCCGGCCAGGAGGCGCTGATGTCGGGCGCGCCGGCCGGCACGGTCGGTGAGTCGCAGCAGCCAGCCGGGGAGTCCCAACCGCCGGTTGTCGTGTTGCCGGTGTAGTCGCCCTCGTCGGCGACGATGAAGATCGCCGAGTGCGACGTCCAGGCCCGGCTGTGCGTGATGGTAGAGACCGCGCTCTTCACGAACGCGTCGGCCTTCTGCTTCAACGCGGCGTCGTTCGCGTCGTCGTTGGACGACCCGTACGGGCACGGAGTCTCTGGGTGCCCCGGCACCGCGGTGTACACGCCGCCGTGCATGTCGTTGCACTGGTCGGGCGCGATGAAGACGAACTGCGGCGCGTGCCGGCTGTTCAAATCAGCGGCGAGGTCGGTGTACGGCTTGACGTTTTGCAGTCGCGCCGCGTTGTCTCGGACGTCGTTGAAGAGCACGAACGTGTTGTGCTTCGACGCGTACAACGCGTTGCTGCTCGACGGCCAGTAGTCGCCGAGGTAGCCGACCGAGGGCATCGCCTCAAGGTAGGCGCCCCAACTCTTCCCCGCGGCCTCGAGGGTGTCGACCAGGTTGGTGTGGTCGAAGCGGTTGGCTGGGCTGTCGTTGTTGGTGTCCCAGTTGGAGCCGCTGATCAGTGCCACGTAGTTCGGCTCGCTGGGGTGCGTGACGCCGTAGTACTGGGTGGCGTTGCCGTAGGTGTTGGCCAACGAGGTGATGTACGGGGCGTTCGTGTCGCCGATGACGCCTTGCTGCGAGTGGTTCTCCAGCATGATGACGAACGCGTGGTCGAGCTTCACATGGCCGCCGTCGCGCCAGTGCCCGTCGGCGAACGCGACACCGCTCGTGCCCGCCAAGGACGCGCCGGTCAACACGGCGACAACCCCTGCGGCATAACGCTTGGTCTTGCGAACCATCACGCCTCCTGGCACTCAGCCGCGGTCGTAACGCGTCGGCGGCATCTGGTCGCGGCCGTCTGCTACGACCGCCTCACCCTCTTTAACTTCGCGTCTGGCTTCCGCCAATTCCTCTTGGTACGCAGCCGTTTCTGTGACGTCGGACGGCACAGCGTCCGGGTCGCCGCGCTCGAACGCCGAACTGCCGGCCAACTCGTCGTCCGCTCGTTTGCCGCGTCGGTCGGGCTCGGGCGCGTTCACAGGATTCTCGATGCCCTGCGACGCGGCGTCTAGATCTATTTCCGGCGCGTGTTCGGGCCGATTGCCGGCCAACGTCTCGCGCTCTTCCTCGCGGCCCATCGCGGCCTCCCGGGTCTCGGCGACGTCAGGCCGTCTCCCCGCGATATCGGACGTCGAAACGCGCGCCTCACACCGCGCAGCTGTCGCCCTCGCACGCGCCGCCGTCGTCCGCGCCCGCGTCGTCCAGCCTGGTGAGCGGGTTCCCGGCCGCCCACGCCTGGCGCAGCGCCTGCAGCAGCACGTCGGACGACTGCGCGCCCGAAACGCCGAACTTGCCGTCGAGGACAAAGAACGGGACGCCGGTGATGCCGTACGCCATCGCCTGCGCCTCGTCGGCGCGCACCGCCTCGGCGTAACGATCAGTCGCCAGGACGTCGTCGACCTCGTCGGCGGGCAGGCCCGCGTCGACCGCGACCCGCGTGAGCGCGGCGTGGTCGCCGATCGGCTCCGTTTCGGTGAAGTACGCGCGCAGGAAGCGCTCCTTCACGTCGTCCTGGACGCCTTTGTCGGCGGCCAGGTGAAGCAGCCGGTGCGCGTCGAAAGTGTTGCCGGAGCGCAGCTTGTCGAGGTGGTACTCAAGGCCCTCGGCGGTGGCGAAGCTGGTGAGCCGGTCGTTCGCGGCCACCGCTTCCGCTCGTGACATGCCGTACTTGTCGGCGAGCCGCTGCACCGGGTCGCCCTCCCTGACCGGCGGCGCCCCGGGGTCGAGCTCGAAGCTGCGCCAGCGCAGCTCGACGTCCGACTTGTGCTCAAAGCCGTCCAGGGCGCGTTCGAAGCGGCGCTTTCCGAGGTAGCACCAGGGGCAGGCGACGTCCGACCAGATCTCAACCTTCATATCGGGCGGCAACCGGCGTCGGCTGTTAGTTGTTCCCTCAACCATCTCTCTCCGGCCCTCCCGTCCCGGTGATCATGCAAATAGGCGCAACGATTCGCGGTGTGCCTTGCGCCTACTTGCATGATCACCGGGACGGAGGGTCGGCGGGGTTTAGCGGAAGACGATCGTCTTGTGGCCGTCGAGCAGCACCCGGTGCTCGAGGTGCCAGCGCACCGCGCGAGCCAGTGCCAGGCATTCGAGGTCGCCGCCGATCGCGGCCAGCTGCTCGACGCCGTCGGAGTGGTCGACGCGGGCGACGTCCTGCTCGATGATCGGGCCCTCGTCGAGGTTGGCGGTCACGTAGTGCGCGGTCGCGCCGATGAGCTTCACGCCGCGGTCGTGCGCCTGCTGGTACGGCCGCGCGCCCTTGAAGCTCGGCAGGAACGAGTGGTGGATGTTGATGATCCGGCCGGGCAGCCGCTCGCACACGCGGTCGCTGAGCACCTGCATGTAGCGGGCCAGGACGACCAGCTCGACGTCGTGCTCGTCGACCAAGGCCAGCAGCTTCTGCTCAGCGTCGGCCTTCGTCGGGGGAGTCACCGGGATGTGGTGGTACGGGATGCCGTACGACGCGGCGAGGTCCTCGAAGTCACGGTGGTTGGAGACGATGGCGACGATCTCGGCGGGCAACGCCCCGGTGCGCCAGCGGTACAGGAGGTCGTTCAGGCAGTGGCCCTGCCGCGACACCATGATGACGATGCGCGGTTTCGCGCGCGCGTCGTTAATCTCCCAATCCATCGCGAACGCCTCGGCGATCGGCGCGAACGTCGCGCGCAACGACTCCAGCCCGTACGCGGCGTCGGTGCCCTCGACGTGCACCCGCATGAAGAACCGGCCGGTGTCGCGGTCGCCGAACTGCTGGCTGTCGAGGATGTTGCACCCGTGGTCGGCGAGGAAGCCGGTGACGGCGTGCACGATGCCGAGCCGGTCGGGGCAGGACAGCGTCAAGATGAAGCTGTCCAAAGTGCGCTCCCACCTGCGGCGATCTGCCCTGGCTGAGTCTGCCGGTCGTCTCGGTCGTGTCGCAGAATAGTCGAGACCGGTCGGGTCAAGCGCCGAACCGGAGTCTTCACCACCGCGGGAGCAGGCGAGTCGAGTGATCTTCAAGGCGGTTCAAGAGGGCCGTCCCTACCCGGCCCACGACCTCACGCTGCGCGATTGGTCGAAGGTGCCGCCGAGGCAGCTGCGCCTCGACGAGCTGGTCACCACCAAGCGGGTGCTCGCGCTCGACGTGCTGCTTGACGACGACTCGACGTTCTACGGCGACCTGTTCCCGCACGTCGTGCTGTGGGGCGGCGAGTTCTATCTCGAAGACGGCCTGCATCGCGCTCTTCGCGCCGCTCTGCAGCAGCGCACCACCCTGCATGTGCGGGTGCTCGACCTGGACCGGCCGGTCGCCGACCAGCTTGAGGCGGGCGCGGTCGGCGTCTTGGGCGTCGAGCCATGAGCGAGTGGCTGCCCGAGCAGACCGGCGACGACACGGACGTCGGATGGGGCGACGACGAAGCCGCGGCGGAGACGGCCGAACGCGACCGTGATTGGTACGAGCGCGAGCGGCCGCCTCACCACGAGGGCTAGCAGTGGCCGATTAGCTCTAGGCCGGCACGGACGGCGATTGCGGCGCCGATTCGGCGGTGCAGAACGCGCAACGCCGGGCGGCCGCCGGGATGCTGCTCAGGCACTCCGGGCATTCGCGCACCGGCGCGTCGGGCTCCGGCTCCTTCTTGTAACGCTCCAGCAGCATGCTGAACGGCACCACGACCAAGAAGTACAGCACCGCCGCGAGAATCAAGAACGCGATCAGCGCGTTGATGAACTCGCCGTACTTGAACACGCTGCCGTGAACGGTGAAGCTGCGGTCGCCGAACGCGCCCTTTCCGCCGATGAGGCCGAGGAGCGGCGTGATCCAGTCGGCGACGAACGCGGTGATGAGCGCGGCGAACGCGGCGCCAATCACGACCGCGACGGCGAGGTCTACGAGGTTGCCGCGAAGCAGGAACTTCTTGAAGCCCGACATTGGACGCTCCCATTTGTGCGTGCGGCCCGATCATGAGGGTCGGCTCTGGGTGATCCTGCCGCGCAGGGGGCCCTTGGGCAACGACTAACGGACCACCACGGCGGACAATCGGGCGTTCAATTGCGCCTGAGCCAGCGCCTTCGCCTGGTCAGGCGTTGTCGCGAGGACGACGAGCGCGCCGTCACTTGCAGCGGCGTCGAGGTTGGCGTTTCCGCCGTTCACGGCCGCCGGCATCGCAATGACCCGGACGTCGTCGGCGACGACGGTCGCCGCGACGGCCGATGTCGCCCCGGACGACGGCGTGGCCGCGAGGACGTCGACGTGCTCCCCGACGCGCAACAAGGCGGCCGCTTGACCGTCGG
>Ga0187809_10001224_pt1 | contig 12303 bp, 9 predicted proteins | sample NC_wetland_sal_i_8_FD_132415 | JGI IMG/M metagenome (GOLD analysis project Ga0187809, IMG submission 132415) | Wetland sediment microbial communities from Neuse River Estuary, North Carolina, USA - ASW_4 | ecosystem: Environmental > Aquatic > Freshwater > Wetlands > Sediment | place: USA: North... | reverse complement strand
CGTATTATATTCTGTTCGCGCTAACTGTCACTCGGCAGCGGCGAGCTTGGTCGGACCGCTGTTCTCGGCGGAGAACTTCTTTTTCGCCGTCTCCAGCCAGGCCGCGAACTCCTTCTGGCTCACAACGTGGACGGCGATCGGCATGAAGGCATGGTCGCGGCCGCAGAGCTGCGAGCACTGGCCGTAATAGGTGCCCTCGCGCTCCGCCTTGAACCAGGTCTCGTTGAGCCGGCCCGGGATGGCGTCGATCTTGATGCCGAAGGACGGCACCGAGAAGGAGTGGATCACGTCGGCGCCGGTGACGAGCACGCGCACGACCTTGTTGACCGGAACGACGAGCTCGTTGTCGACCGTCAGGAGCCGCGGCTGGCCGGGCTTGAGGTCCTTGTCCTGCACCAAGAGCGAGTCGAACTCGATCTTCTGGTCGGGATAGCTGTAGCTCCAGAACCACTGCTTGCCGGTCGCCTTCACCGTCAGGTCGGCGGGCGGGATCTTCAGCTCGTAGAACAGCAGGCGGAAGGACGGCACCGCGACGGCCACCAGGATCAGCACCGGCACCACCGTCCAGATCACCTCGATGAAGGTGTTGTGCGTGGTGCGCGAGGGGACCGGATTGCTGCGCGCGTTGAATTTCACGATGACGATGATGAGCAGCACCAGCACGAACAGTGCGATGGCTGCGATCATCCAGAGCAGGAAGTGGTGAAACCAGATGATGTCATCCATCACCGGCGTGGCGCCGGCCTGGAGGCCCAACTGCCAAGGATGAGGCTGTCCCATCGGCTCATTGGCGGCGAACGCCTCGGCACCCCCGGCAAACACGGCCACGCTCGTGACCACAAATGCGACCAACCGCTTGAGCAACAGCATTGTCGACTGCTCTCCTCGACGAGAAAACCGGCCTTGCGAATCAAGGCTCCTCTTGCCGCCCACCGCAGGACTGATGTTCGGCCGGAACCCCCTCTGAGCACGGCACTTTGCCACGGGCGTGACATCTCGAACGGTGCTTCGGGCGGGGAAATCCCGGCTTCTCAAACCACAATTCTGCCGCAGCCGCAATGCGCCAAATTACGCCCGCCACAAGGGCGACCGTATTACCCCCAGCCGGAGAAATTCGCCGCATTTAAGCCATGCGCGCCCGGCTTAGGTCTCGCGCGCACCGGCGGTTGTTCTCGGGGACCGCGTCGCTTGACAGGATCGGCCGGGCGTGACCCAACGGGGGACGACGATACGATGAAGCCTGCCGCGATTCGACGGCGCGGGCCAGGCCAAAGGACTGGACTCATGGGCTTTTTCAAGCGCCTCAAAACCTTTGCGGCGGGCTCGCTCTGCGGCGGCGCGGTTCTCGCGGCGGCGCTGACGCTTCTCGTGCCCTCGCAGCAGGCGCTTGCCCAAGGGGCCGTCAAATCCGTGCACAAGGATTGGCAGATCCGTTGCGACACGCCGCCCGGCGCGAAGTCGCAGCAGTGCGCGCTGATCCAGAGCGTCACCGCGGAAGACCGCGCCAATGTCGGCCTGACCGTGATCGTTTTGAAGACGGCCGACCAGAAAAGCCGGCTGATGCGTGTCGTGGCGCCGCTCGGCGTGCTGCTGCCGTCCGGCCTCGGGCTCAAGATCGACAACGTCGATATCGGGCGCGCCGGCTTCGTCCGCTGCCTGCCGAACGGCTGCATCGCCGAGGTCGTCATGGACGACACCCTCATCAACAAGCTGCGTAACGGCAAGACCGCGACCTTCATTATCTTCCAGACGCCGGAAGAAGGCATCGGCTTCCCGATGAGTCTGGCCGGCTTTGGCGAAGGTTACGACCAGTTGCCCTGACCGCCCCCCTCGCCGACACCCTGATACCGGCTAGACACCTCCTCGACGGCTACCGAGGCCCGGCCTAAGCATGCCGATCATCACGATCCGCATGTGAGGCCCCGTTTGAGCACCGACCAGAAGCCCTGCCCGCCTCCCGACCGCAGTCCCCACCCGCCGGGGTTTGCGGTACCGCCGGGAGCGACCGATTGCCACGCGCACGTCTTCGGGCCGGCGGCGCGCTACCCCTACCAGCCCGACCGCTCCTACACACCGCCAGACCTGCCGTTGACCGAACTGCGGCGCATGCACGCCACGCTCGGCCTCCAGCGCCTGGTGGTGGTGCAGGCGAGCGTGCACGGCACCGACAACAGTGCGGTGCGCGACGCCGTCGCCAGCGATCCGGTGAACCTGCGCGGCATCGCGGCGATGACGGAAGACACGACCGACAAGGAGTTGGCGGCGCTGCGCGATGCCGGCATCCGCGGCGTGCGCGTCAATCTGGTCGATCGCGGCGGCATGCCGTTCCGCTCGCTCGGCGCGCTGGCACAGGCGGCCGAGCGCATCCGCGATCTCGGCTTTCATATCGAGTTGCTGGTGCACGTCGAGAGCTTTCCCGACCTGCGCACTTTGGCGAAGACGATCTGCGTACCGATGTCGGTCGGCCACATCGGCTACACGAAGGCGGCAGCCGGCGGCCTGACGCATCCGGGCTTCCAGGATTTCCTCGCGCTGCTGCGCGACGGCTTCTTCTGGGTGAAACTCACCGGGCCGTACCGCATCAGCGCCTGCACGCAGGCTCCTTACACGGACGTTTCCGACATGGCGAAAGCCGTGGTCGCCGCCGCGCCCGACCGGATCGTCTGGGGCTCGGACTGGCCGCACGTGATGGTGCAAACGACGATGCCGAATGACGGCGATCTGCTCGATGCCTTGGCCGACTGGGTGCCGAACCCGGTGGACCGCCATCGCATCCTCGTCGATAATCCGGCACGTCTTTACGGCTTCGGTTGAACCGCTCGGCACACAAGAAGCGGTCGACGACTTCAGGGAGGATATCATGCTGCAACGGCTCAGTTTCGCCGCGGCTGCGCTGACGGCCATGGCCGTCTTGCACGGCGCACCCGCGCACGCGCAGACCTTCAGCGACCGTCCGATCAAGATGATCGTCGGCGTCGCCGCCGGCGGCGCGACCGACGTCACCGCCCGCGTCATCGCCCAGAAGCTCTCGGCAAGCCTGAAGACGCCGGTCATCGTCGAGAACAAACCGGGCGGCTTCTTCGAACCGGCCTATCGTGAACTGGCGACGGCCGCTCCGGACGGGCACACGATCTTCATGATCTCGGCGGCCATCGTCGTGGCGCAGCCCGCGCGCAAGAACTATCCGTTCGACATCCGCAAGATGATGCCGATCTCGGAAGTCTCGTCCGGTCCGTTCATTCTGACCGCGCGCAAGTCGCTCGGCGTCAAATCGGTCGCCGACCTCGTCGCCTACGGCAAGGCGCATCCGGGCAAGCTCACCTTCGGCTCGGGCGGCGGCGCCGGATCGTCGCTGTCGCTGTGCGCGGAGCTGTTCCGGCTCAAGGCCGGCATCAAGATCGTCAACGTGCCTTACAAGGGCGCGGCCAATGCGCTGACCGACCTGATGGGCAACCATATCGACGCGATGTTCGACGCGCTGCCGGTCGAGGTCGGGCAGGTCAAGAGCGGCAACGTCGTTGGCCTCGCAGTGACCGGCGCCAAACGCTCGCCGGCGCTGCCGAACGTGCCGACGATGATGGAAGCCGGCATCAAGAATTACGAGACCTACAACTACTTCGGGCTGATCGCGCCGCCGGGCACGCCGAAAGACGTCGCCAAGGCGCTCAGCGACGCGACCGCGAAGGCGGTCGAGTCGCCCGAGATCAAGGCCTTGTTCGAGAAGCAGGGTATGACGCCCATCGGCAGCGATCCGCAGGCGTTCGGCAAGATGCTCGGCGAAGACCTGCAGCGCTGGACCGACGTGATCAAGGACGCCGGCATCACGCCGCAATAGGCGCGGCTATTTCGCTACGACCGGCAGGGCCGCGCGCGCCTGTTCGAGAATGCGCCTGAGCTCGGGCAGGCACGAGCCGCAATTGGTGCCGGCGCGCAGCGCCACGCCTATGTCTTCCGCTGTACGCGCACCCGCATCGACCGCCTCGCGGATTGCGCCGAGACGGACGCCGAAACAGGCACAGACCTGCGGGCCGTTGTCGGAACGCCCGTCGGGCGATTTGCCCGACAGCACGGCCCGCCGCTCGTCCGGCCCCAGCGCTTGCGCCGCGAACAGCGGCTTCACCGCATCCCAGTGCGGTGGCGCCGTCTGCGGGCCGATGAAGACGCAGCCGGCAAGCCGGCCGCCGCGAAACGCCGCCACTCGGTACACGCCTTCGTCCGAGTACTCGGCGATCTCGGCTCCGGCGAACGCCGCAGCAGCGTGCCCGCGCCACCTCTCCAGTGCAGCATCGCTCGCCAGTAGAAAGCCGGCGCCGTTCGGCACGGTCACGTGCGCCCACCACGTGTCGCCGGGCAGGTCGCCCGCCGCAAGACCGAGCGCGAAGCCGGCATATTGAAACGTCACCGGCGCGATCGCGGCCGGCGTCGCCTTCGCCTCCGGCTGCCCGGAATACGGATCGCACGCCGGCGCAACGAGGTCGCAGACGCGGGCCGACGACGCCGTCGCGTCGCTCCAGTGGATCGGCACGAACAACGAGCCGCGCTGTTGCCCCACGCTGAGGACGACCTTGAGCACGCACGCACCGTGCGCGGTGCTGACGCGCGCGAAGCCGCCGTCGACGAGCTGCGCATGCGCGGCATCGCGCGGATGCACCTCGACGAACGGCTCGGGCAGGTGCTCGGCCAGCCGCGGGCTCAGGCCGGTGCGCGTCATCGTATGCCACTGGTCGCGCACGCGGCCGGTGTTGAGGCGGAACCGGAACTGGCGCGACGTCGCCGCGCGCGGCGCCGGCTTTTCCACCGCGACCAGCCGCGCCTTGCCGTCATTGGTGAAATAGCCGCCGCGGGCGAACATGCGCGCCGATGGCGGCTCGTGCCGACGCGCCGGCCATTGCATCGGCGCCAGGGCGTCGAAGGCCTGGTCGTCGATCTCCGCGACCGCGCCGATGTCGAAATCGCGCGTGCCGTAATTCTCGAACGCCGAAAGCGCCGCGTGCTCGCGGAATATCTCGGCTGGCCGTTCATAGGGAAACGCATCGGTGAGGCCGAGACGGCGCGCGACTTGCGTGACGATCCACCAGTCCGGCCGCGCCGTACCCGGCAGCGGCAGGAACGGCCGTTGCCGCGAGATGCGCCGCTCCGAGTTGGTGACCGTGCCGTCCTTCTCGCCCCACGCCGCCGCCGGCAACAGCACATGCGCGCCAGCATTCACCGTGTCGTTGTCGCTGACGTTCTCCGAGACGACGAAGAGGTCGAGCTTGCCGAGCGCCCGGCGTACGGACGCCGCGCGCGGCAGCGACACCGCCGGGTTGGTCGCCATCACCCACAGTGCCTTGATCTGCCCGCGCTCGATCGCCTCGAACATGCGGACCGCCTTTAGGCCTTCGCGGCGGGCAATGTTGGGCGCGTCCCAGAACCGCGCGACGCGATCGACGTCGAGCGGCGAGAAATCCATGTGCGCGGCGAGCTGGTTGGCGAGACCGCCCACCTCGCGGCCGCCCATCGCGTTCGGCTGACCCGTCAGCGAGAGCGGCCCCATGCCGATCTTGCCGATCCGGCCGGTGGCGAGATGGCAATTGACGATGGCGTTGACCTTGTCGGTGCCTTGCGCCGACTGGTTCACGCCCTGCGAATAGCAGGTCACGACCCGCGCGTTGGCGCGGAACAGGTCGAAGAAGCGCCGCACGTCGGCCGCATCGAGGCCGGTCGCGGCCGCTGTCGCTTCGAGATCGGGCGCGATCTCGCGCGCTCGCGCCAGCGCGTCGCCGAGCCCTGTCGTATGCCGCTCGATGTAGACGTAGTCGAGCGCCAAGGTGTCGGCGAGATGCACCAGGAGTCCGCTGAACAGCGCCGTGTCCATGCCCGGGGCGATCGGCAGGAACAGATCGGCGTCCTCCGCGCTGGCGGTGCGGCGCGGGTCGATGACCACGATCTGAGCGCCGCGCGCGCGGCGATTGGCGACGATCCGCTGGTACAGCACCGGATGACACCAGGCGGCGTTGGAGCCGACAAGAATAATGAGATCGGCTTCGTCGAGGTCTTCGTAACTGCCGGGCACCGTGTCGCTGCCGAACGCGCGGCGATGGCCGGCGACCGAGGAGGCCATGCACAGCCGCGAATTGGTGTCGACGTTGGCCGAGCCGAGGAAGCCCTTCATCAATTTGTTGGCGACGTAATAGTCCTCCGTCAGCAGCTGGCCGGAGAGGTAGAACGCGACCGAGTCTGGTCCGTGCTTCGTCAAAGTGGCGGCGAAGCCCTCCGCCACGCGCGCGATGGCCGTGTCCCACGAGGCCTGTCGCAGTTCCCCGTCCGCGGCGCGCAGCATCGGATGCAGCAGCCGCCGCTCGAGACCGAGCGTTTCGCCGAGCGCGGAGCCCTTCGAACAGAGGCGTCCGAAATTGGCGGGGTGTTCGGGATCGCCGGAGATCGCCGCGCCGCCGGCCCCATCAGGGCGCGCGAGCACGCCGCATCCGACGCCGCAGTAAGGACACGTGGTGCGGGTCGGCGGCGGGTGCTGGAGCGGGGCGTTCATGGGCCGCGCCCTCACGCCGCGCGACGGCGTGCCGACGGTGGACCGAACGCGAGATCGTCACGGAACGCCGCCACCGGCGCGCCGGAGCGGATGAGGTCGAGATACCAGAGCCCGTCCGCGGTATCGCCGAACAGCACGGCACCGGTCAGCCGCCCGTCGCGCAGCACCAGCTTCTTGTAGACGCCGAGGCCGGGATCGGAAAACACGATCGCTTCGCTGCCCGGGCCGCCCAGGAAATCGCCGGCCGAGTAGACGCTGACGCCGGCGACTTTCAGGTTGGTGGCAATCGCGCTGCCCTGGTAGCCGGCCGGCGCGCCGGCGAGATGTTGGGCTAACACGGCGGCCTGCTCATACGCCGGCTCGACGAGTCCGTAGCAGACGCCGCGATGCTCGGCGCATTCGCCGATGGCGAAGATATCCGGACGACTGGTCTGCAAACGGTCGTCGACCAGGATGCCGCGATTGATGTCGAGATCGGCGCTGCGCGCGAGGTCGACGCTCGGGCGGATGCCGGCCGCCACCACGACAAGATCGGCGGGAAGGTTGCGGCCGCCTTCCAGCGTGACGGCTTCGACGCAGCCGCGCCCGCGGATGGCGGTCGTCTGCGCATTGAGATGCACGGCGATGCCGCGGCGCTCGACCTCGGCCTTGAGCATCGCCGCCGCGCGCGTGTCGAGCTGCCGCTCCATGAGGCGGTCCATCAGGTGCACGACGCTGACATTGGCGCCGGCCTTGGCGAGGCCGTAGGCGGCTTCGAGACCGAGCAGACCGCCGCCGATCACCACCGCGTTCCTGCGGTCGGCAACGGCCGCTTCCATCGTCATGACGTCGGCGAGATCGCGGAACGTCATGACGCCGGGCAACCCCATGCCCGGCACATCGAGTCGGATCGGTTGCGAGCCGGTCGCCAGCACCAGCCGCGCGTAGGGCAAGGTCGCGCCGCCGGCGAGCCGCACGCGGCGCAGCGTCGGGTCGATGGCGATCGCCTGCTTGCCGTACAGCAGCGTGACGCCGCGCGCACGCCACCACGCAGCACTGCGCAGCTCGATCTCGGCCGGGGCGACCTCCTTGGCCAGCACGGACGACAACAGCACCCGGTTATAGGCGAGCCGCGGCTCGGCGCCGACGACGGCGACGGCGTAGCGGCCGAGCGCACGGCGGCACAGTTCGTCGACGAGCCGCGCCGTCGCCATGCCGTTGCCGACGATGACCAGCGGTTCGCTCATTATGCTGCCGCCGTATGTTTCGGCGCCGCCGGCGCGCTGCCGTGCTCGTACTCGGCCAGGAAATCGAGCAGCTCGCGGCGATACTCGTAATAGCGCGGATGGTCGAGCAGGTCGCGGCGCGTCCGCGGCCGCGGGATGTCGACGGCCATCACGCGGCCGATACGCGCCTTTGGACCGTTGGTCATCATCACGACGCGGTCGGAGAGCAGGATCGCCTCGTCGACGTCGTGCGTGACGCAGATCGCGGTCACCTTGGTGCGCGACCAGACGTCCATCAACACTTCCTGCAATTCCCAGCGCGTGAGCGAGTCGAGCATGCCGAACGGCTCATCGAGCAGCAGCAGCTTCGGCGACAGGGCGAAGGCGCGGGCGATGCCGACGCGCTGCTTCATGCCGTTGGACAGCTCGGAGGCCCGCTTGTCCATGGCGTCGGCGAGGCCGACGCGTGACAGATAGTAGGCGACGATGTCGGCGCGTTCGGCGCGGCTCGCTTTCGGGTAGACGCGGTCGACGCCGAGCGCGACGTTCTCGCGCACGCTCATCCACGGCAGCAGCGACGGATTCTGGAATACCACCGCGCGATCGGGGCCTGCGCCGGTCACCTCCTTGTTGTCGAGCACGATGCCGCCGGATGTGAGCTCGTTGAGCCCGGCCACCATCGACAGCACCGTCGACTTGCCGCAGCCGGAATGGCCGATGAGCGACACGAACTCGCCCTTGGGCATCAGCAGGTCGAAGCTCTCGACGACGGTGAGCGCGCCCTTCGGCGTCGCATAGTCTTTACGCACCGCGTAGAACTCGACGAAGCGCTGCTCGAACGGCGTATCGGCGGCATCGCACCACACGCGCGGCGGCCCGACATCGAACTGCACCGGCACCACGTTCGGCAGCTCGCGCTGCTCCTCGGGCGCGGCGCGGTTCAGGCCGGCGTCGAGCAGATACTGGTTGATCGCGGCGCGCAGCGCCTTGTAGGCGGGATTGCTGTTCATCACGCCGCGTTCGCGCGGCCGCGCGAACGGCACGCGAAATTCCGGACCGAAGGTCGCCTCGGGACCGGGATTGAGCGGGATGATGCGGTCGGCGAGCAGGATCGCCTCATCGACATCGTTGGTGATCAGAACGACCGTCTTCTTTTCCTGCTCCCAGATGCCCTCAATCTCGTCCTGCAGCTTGGCGCGCGTGAGCGCGTCGAGCGCCGACAGCGGTTCGTCGAGCAGCAGCACTTCCGGGTCCATGGCGAGCGCCCGCGCCACGGCGACGCGCTGGCGCATGCCGCCCGAGAGCTCGGCCGGCTTGCGGTCGGCGGCGTGGGCGAGACCGACCAGCGCGATGTAGCGATCGATCCGCGCGCGCCGCTCCGCGGCCGGGCGATCGACCAGCACCGCGTCGACCGCGAGCGCGATGTTGCCGCGCACCGACAGCCACGGCATCAGCGAATAGCTCTGGAAGACGACTCCGCGCTCGGGGCCCGGCTCGGTGACCGGTGCGCCCTTGAACAGCACGGAGCCGGCCTCCGGCGCGGTCAGGCCCGCCATCAGGTTGATGAGCGTCGTCTTGCCCGAGCCGGAGAAGCCGACGATGGCGACGAACTCGCCCGGCTCGACGGCGAGCGAAACGTCCTTGAGCACACGGACGCGCTCATCGCCTTCGCCGTAACTCTTGCTGACCGACTGGAGAGAAAGGACCGGCATGGTTTCGCCTCCCTTCACCGCGTCGTGCCATGCGTGAAGGCGGCCTGCAGCGCCAGCATCACGCGGTCGAGCACGAAGCCGATGATGCCGATGGTGAACACCGCCACCATGATGCGCGACAGCGACGCCGAGGAGCCGTTCTGGAATTCATCCCAGACGAATTTCCCGAGGCCGGGGTTCTGCGCCAGCATTTCGGCGGCGATCAGCACCATCCAGCCGACGCCGAGCGATAGCCTGAGGCCGGTGAAGATCAGCGGCAGCGACGACGGCAGCACGATCTTCAGGACCTTGGTGTACCAGGGCAGCCGCAGCACGCGGCCGACATTGACGAGGTCCTTGTCGATGGAAGCGACGCCATGCGCGGTGTTGATCAGGGTCGGCCATAGCGAGCAGAGCGTCACCGTGATCGCGGAGATCAGGAACGACTTCGGAAACATTGGATCGCTCGACACGTAGAGTGCGCTCACCACCATCGTGACGAGCGGCAGCCAGGCGAGCGGCGACACCGGCTTGAATATCTGCACCAGCGGATTGACGGCGTCGTTCACGATACGCGACAGGCCGCACAGCACGCCCAGCGGCACGGCGACCAGCGTGGCGAGAACGAAGCCGGTGAACACGGTCTCCAGGCTGGTGATGATCTGGTCGAGATAGGTCGGCGCGCCGGTATAAGGCCTGATCTTCACCGTCGCCTTCGGGTTCTCGGCGAGAATGGTGGCGTTGCGCTTCTCCTGCCGGGCGTAGAAGGCCTGCTGCCGCGCCCGCTCCGCCCAGTGATCGGCCCACAGGCTCTCGACCTGCTGCCACACCTGCACCGGCCCCGGCAGCGCGCCGAGGCTCGTGTGCACGCGCGGCGCCAGCGCGCCCCAGGCGGCGAGGAAGAGCGCGATCGCCAACAGCGGCACGCCGAACGAGCGGCCGAGCTCCTTCAACTGCGGCTTGACCGCCTCGCCGGCGGCGATGCGCAGGATCGGCACGACGAAGCCGAGGCCGACGACGTTGAGCGTGCCGGACGCGCGCGAGATGCGCGCCTGCCAACGCCCGCGGCGAACGGCACGCGCCTCCGCGACAGTGTCAGTGTAGAAATCGCTCGCTGTCGTCATGATCGGCGTCCTTGTCGTCTTTCACCGGTTCGTCAGTTGGCGACGACCTTGGCGCCGGCGACGCGCTGGCCGCCCTTCAGGCCGATGGCGAGCTTGCCGATGTAGTCGTTCGGCTTCTTGCCGTCGTAGGCGACGGCATCGATGAAATTGGACGTCGGCGCGTGGTAGCCGTCGGTGTCCCAGGGGAAGTCTTCCTTCTTCGCCTTGCCCTCGGCGACCAGCATCTTCGCCGCCTGCAGATAGATGTCCGGGCGATAGACGTTCTTGGCGACGTCGGCGTACCAGCTGTCGGGCTTGGCGTCGGCGATCTGGCCCCAGCGGCGCATCTGCGTGAGGAACCAGACGGCGTCGGAGTAGTAGGGATAGGTCGCGAAGTATCGGAAGAACACGTTGAAGTCCGGGACGCTGCGCTTGTCGCCCTTCTCGTATTCGAAGGTGCCGGTCATCGAATTGGCAATGACCTTGGCGTCGGCGCCGACATATTCCGGCCGGGCCAGGATGTTCACGGCCTTCATGCGGTTGGCGTTGTTGTTCGCGTCCAGCCACTGGCCGGCGCGGATCAGCGCCTTGGTGGCAGCGAGCACCGTGTTCGGATGCTTCTGCTGGAAGTCGGCGGTGAAGCCGAACACCTTCTCCGGATTGTTCTTCCAAATCTCGTAGTCGGTGATCACCGGCACGCCGATGCCCTTGAACACCGCCGCCTGGTTCCACGGCTCGCCGACGCAGTAGCCGAGGATCGTGCCGGCCTCGAGCGTCGCCGGCATCTGCGGCGGCGGCGTCACCGACAGCAGCACGTCGGCCATGATCTGGCCGGAGATGTCGCTCGGCGAATAGAAGCCGGGATTGATGCCGCCGGCGGCGAGCCAGTAGCGCAGGTAGTAATTGTGCGTCGACAGCGGGAAGACCATGCCCATGTTGAAGGGCTTGCCGTCGGCCTTGTACTTGTCGACGACGTGCTTGAGGGCGTCGGCCTTGATCGGATGCACCGGCTTGCCGTCTGGCCCGTTCGGGACGAACTTTTTCATCTCGGCCCAGACGGCATTCGACACCGTGATGCCGTTGCCGTTCAAGTCCATCGAGAACGGCGTGATGACGTGCGCCTTCGTGCCGATGCCGATGGTGGCGCCGAGCGGCTGGCCGGCGAGCATGTGCGCGCCGTCGAGCTCGCCGTCGATGACGCGGTCGAGCAGCACCTTCCAGTTCGCCTGCGGCTCGACCGAGACGTAGAGGCCTTCGTCCTCGAAGTAACCGTTCTCCTTGGCGATGGCGATCGGCGCCATGTCGGTCAGCTTGATGAAGCCGAACTTGAGCTCTTCCTTCTCGGGCTTCAGCGCAGCGCGCGCGATCGACGGTGCGGAGAGGTTGAACGCCGTGCCGGTCACCGTGAGCGCCGCGGCGCTGATGCCGGTCTTGAGCAGATTGCGGCGGCTGATGCCGTCGCGGCCGCGCCTGTCGCTGTTCGCCATCGTCTTCCCCTCGCCGTTCGCGCCAACAAAAAAGCCGCAGCCCTGCAAACCGCGTAGCGCGGCACCAGGACAGCGGCGTTGCTCATGGCCCGTCATTGGACCGAACGGTCCAGCGGACCGCTTTTCACCGATACAAATACAAGTGTCGTGCCAAGTGGCCCGGAAACGCCGGCGGCCAATCCTTTCAATGGCTTGCGTCAGGGCATGGGCGCTTGCCGACTTCCGCGGCGGGCTGGAAGCTGCGTCATGCTCAGGCGGCACCTGCAGAAAGTTTGTGCAATGCGGCCG
>Ga0187809_10001223_pt1 | contig 12304 bp, 8 predicted proteins | sample NC_wetland_sal_i_8_FD_132415 | JGI IMG/M metagenome (GOLD analysis project Ga0187809, IMG submission 132415) | Wetland sediment microbial communities from Neuse River Estuary, North Carolina, USA - ASW_4 | ecosystem: Environmental > Aquatic > Freshwater > Wetlands > Sediment | place: USA: North... | reverse complement strand
GAGATCCAGGAGGTCTATCGACTGCAGGGCGTGAAGATCAATGACAAGCACATCGAAGTCATTGTTCGGCAGATGCTGCAGAAGGTGGAGATCCTCGATCCGGGCGACACCACCTACCTGACCGGCGAGCAGACCGACCGGTTGGAGTATGAGGCGGTGAACGCCAAGCTGGGCAAGGACGACCGTCCCGCGGTGGCGATGCCGGTTCTGCAAGGCATCACCAAGGCGTCGCTGCAGACCAACAGCTTCATCTCGGCGGCGTCGTTCCAGGAGACGACACGCGTGCTGACCGAGGCAGCGGTGGGCGGCAAGGTCGACAGCCTGCAAGGGCTGAAGGAGAACGTGATCGTCGGGCGGCTGATCCCGGCGGGCACGGGCGCGCTGATGAACCGCCTGCGGTCGATCGCAGCGGGACGCGACCAGCGCACGCTGGGCGGCGTCGCCAACACGCCGCGCATCGCCGAGGAGGTGAAGGCGGCCGAGTAACTTCGCCCCCGGTCGTAGCCCTTGTCCCCGGGCCTGATCCGGGCAAGGGCCGGCCGGTTACGACCTTCTTTGTGACCGGGCCGGCGACGCGCGAGCGTCGCCGGCCCTTTTTCATGGAGTTGGCGACTGGTGATGAACCGTACGCTCGCAACGGCAATCGGCATCGCCGGCTGAGTCACTCGATCGAACAGCGACTGCAGACTGGCCTGGCCGGCGGTCGCCGTTCGCCTGCACCCCCGCCATCGGCCCATCGGACGATGTGGATTCATCCGCGTCCGAGGCCAGGCTGTTCGTTCGCCGCGCCGTTCCAGCATTTCCGTCCTGGCGGGCCGCCGCGACCTGGCCGGTTCAACCGGGTCGCCACATCCGTCGGACAGGACAGCCGGTTGCGGCGGACGCAAGACAGGTCCGATCCGTCATCGGCGTTTACCGGAAATTCGTAATCGCGGGCGCAAGGTGTCGCCGACCCGTTTCGCGACGCGGGGATTCGCGTATTCCCAAGGGACCGGCACGCCATGCAGAACCAGGCCAGCTTCGACGACCGAGCCCGCTTCATGGGCATCACCCCGCAGACCGCCGAACTGCTGCGCGGCTTCTGGCCTGTTCTGGAGCAGAACCTGCCGCGGATCCTCGATGCCTTCTACGACCACGCTCGGCAGGAACCGGACCTCAAGCGGATGATCGGCGACCATGCGTCCCGGCTGAAGCAGGCGCAGACCGAGCACTGGCGGCACCTCTTCTCCGGCCGCTTCGACGCCGCCTACATGGCCAGCGTGCGCGCCGTCGGCCTGGTGCACAGCAAGATCGGGCTCGATCCGCGAACCTATATCGGCGGCTACAATTTCGTGCTGAACCACCTGACCGAACTGGCGATCCGCCAGCAGCGCTGGTCATCCAGCCGGCTGCGTGCCCTGCTGGCCGCGATGAACACGGCGTTGATGTTCGACATGGGCCTCGCGGTCTCCACCTACCATGACGCGACCCTGGAGGAGCGGGAGCAGCGCACCCGCAAGGTTGACGTCCTGCTGCAGGGCTTCGAGGCCAAGGCGGGTGCGCTGGTTGCCACGGTCGCCGCTGCAGCCGGCGAGCTGCGCGGCACCGCGCAGGTACTCTCCTCGCGAACCGACGAGACCACCGCGCAGGCGTCCAGCGTCGCCGCCGCGGTGGAACAGGCCAGTGTCAACGTGCAGACCGTTGCCTCGGCCGCCGAGGAACTGTCCAGCTCGATCGGCGAAATCGCCCGCCAGGTGGCGCAGTCATCGGAAATCGCCGGCAAGGCGGTGGCGGACGCGCAGCGCACCGACGGCATCGTCAAGACGCTGGCCGAGGGCGCCCAGCGCATCGGTGACGTGGTGGGTCTGATCAGCAGCATCGCCGGCCAGACCAACCTGCTGGCGCTGAATGCCACGATCGAGGCGGCGCGGGCGGGCGATGCCGGCAAGGGTTTCGCCGTGGTCGCCAGCGAGGTGAAGAGCCTCGCCAACCAGACCGCCCAGGCCACCGGCGACATCAGCCAGCAGATCGCCGAAATCCAGTCCGCCACCACCCAGGCGGTGCAGGCGATCGAGGCGATCGCCCGGACCATCGGCGAACTCAGCGGTATCGCCGCCAGCATCGCCGCCGCGGTGGAAGAACAGGGCGCCGCCACCAAGGAAATCGCCCGCAACGTGCAGGAAGCCGCTGCCGGCACGCAGCATGTCACCGAGAACATCACCGGCGTCAGCCGCGGCGCCAACGAAACCGGCGAGGCGGCCGCCAAGGTGTTCGCTTCCGCCGATGAATTGTCGAAGGAAGCCGAACAGCTCAGCGGCGATGTGCGCCAGTTCATCCGCGAGGTGAAAGCGGCGTAGCGGCGGAGGCGGTGGGGTCTGGCGCCGCTCCGCCGTGCGCCTCGCCTATTCCGCCGCCTTCGCAACCCCCGTGGTCCGGGTCCGCGTGCGCAGCGTGACGAACTCCTCCGCCGCCGTCGGGTGAATGCCGATCGTGCGGTCGAAATCCGCCTTGGTCGCGCCCATCACCACGGCGATGGCGATGCCCTGGATGATCTCCGGCGAATCCTCGCCCAGCATGTGCGCGCCCACCACCTTCTGGCTGGCGTGGTCCACCACCAGCTTCATCAGCGTCTTGCGGTTGCGCCCGGACAGCGTGTGCCGCATCGGCGTGAATCGGCTCACGTAGACATCGACCGGGCCATGCGCTGCCGCCTGCTCCTCGGTCATGCCCACCGTGGCGATCGGCGGCGTGGAGAACACGGCCGAGGGCACGTTCAGCAGCGAGATGGCCCGAGGGCGTCCGCCGAACAGCGAATCGGCCAGAGCGTGCCCCTCAGCCGTTGCCACCGGGGTCAGGTTCACCCGGTCGGTCACGTCGCCCATGGCGTAGATATGCGGCTGGCTGGTTCGCAGATGGTTGTCCACCAGCACCGCGCCGCCGGCATTCACCGTCACGCCCGCTTCCTCCAGGCCCAGCTTCGCGGTCGCCGGGCGGCGGCCGGTGGCGAAGAACACCAGGTCGGCTTCCAGATGCTGGCCCTCGTCGAATGTCAGCACCCGGCGCTCGCCCTTCACCTCCAGCCGCACCGGCCGGCAGCCGGGATGCAGCGCGATGCCGTGCGAGCCAAGCGCCTCGGCGAGGCCCTCGCGCAGGTCGTGGTCGAAGCCTCGCAGCGGCAGTGGCTGGCGGTAGACCAGGTGCGTCTCGGCGCCGAGCGCCTGGAAGATGCCGGCGAATTCGACCGCGATGTAGCCGGAGCCGACGATCGCGACCCGCTTCGGCATCTTCGGCAGGTAGAACGCATCGTCGGAGACAATGCCAAGCTCCGCACCCGGGATCGGCGGGCGTTCGGGATGGCCGCCGGTGGCGATGACGATCCGCTCCGCCGTCACCCGTTGGCCGCCGACATCCAGCGTGTGCGGGTCCAGGAACACCGCGCGGGCGTCGAAGATCGTCGCTCCCGCGCTGTCCAGCAGCTTGCGGTAGATGCCGTTCAGCCGGCCGATTTCCCGGTCCTTGGCGGCGATCAGCTTGCGCCAGTCGTGCGGCCCCTTGTGAATGGTCCAGCCGAACCCGGCGGCGTCGTCCGCCCAGGCGCCGTACTCGCCGGCCTGCACCAGCAGCTTCTTCGGCACGCAGCCGATATTGACGCAGGTGCCACCCCAGAAACGTTCCTCGGCGATGCCGACGCGCGCACCATGTCCGGCGGCGATGCGGGCACACCGCACCCCGGCGGAGCCGCCGCCGATTACGAACAGGTCGAAATCCATTGCTTGCACCTCTTCTCCCACCGCACTGTGGGCCGGGCGGGGCGGCCGCGGCAAGTCCGGGGTTCCCCGCCGGGTGCTCACACGCCATTGTTGCCCTCAAGCATCCTTTCACAACCGAATGTCTTGACTTTAGGCACGGATACAAGGAAGCGCTGGCGGTTCCGGGCCCGACCTTCACCGGGCCAGACTGACCCGCCGGACCACAACAAGCTGGATTGCATGGCCGCACCACCGAACAAGACATCGAATTCGGGCCTGTCGACGCTTGGCCCCAACCTCGGCGGTCTGCTCGATCCCGCCTGGTATGAGGCGCGCTACCGCGACGTGCGTTCCTCGGGCCTCGATCCGCTGACCCATTTTCTCAACTGGGGCGCGGCGGAAGGCCGCGACCCCAATCGTTTCTTCGATGGCGCCTGGTACCGGGAACACTACCCCGACGTAGCCGCCAGCGGCCTTTTGCCGCTGCTGCATTACCTGCGCTGCGGCGCCGCCGAACTGCGCAATCCACATCCCCGGTTCGACGCCGCCTGGTACGCCGGCCTGCATCCGGAAGCCGCCTACAACCCGCTGCTGCACCACATGCGCGTCGGCATGCGGCAGGGCTGGCTCACCGAGAATCCGGTCGATATCCGCGACTACCTGCCCTCCGCCGCTTCGCCGTTCGCCTGTCCCCCCGAGCTGACGGTGGACGTCGTGGTGCCGGTGTATCGCGGACTGGAAGCGACGAAGCGCTGCCTGGACAGCGTGCTGGCAGACCCAGACCGGCCGCCGGGGCGGGTCATCGTGGTGGACGACCGCTCGCCGGAGCGGAATCTCTCCGCATGGCTGGATAAGCTCGCCGACGCCGGGCGCATCGTGCTGCTGCGCAACCGGCGCAACCTGGGCTTCGTCGCCTCGGTCAACCGCGGCATGCAGGAAGCCGAACCGCACGACGTGGCGCTGCTCAACAGCGACACCGAGGTGCCGCATGGGTGGCTGCGCCGCCTCGCCGCGCAGGCCTATGCCGAACCGCGCATCGCCTCGGTGTCGCCCTTCTCCAACAATGCGACGATCTGCGGCTATCCGCGCAAGGCCAGCAGCCCGATCCCGTTCGGCCTGACGCTCGCACAGGTGGATGCCGCCTGCAGGGCGGTGAACGCCGGCCGCCGGCTGGCCGTGCCCACCACGGTGGGCTCCTGCATGTATATCCGCCGGGCCGCGCTGGAGCAGGTCGGGCCGTTTGACGAGAAGGCGTTCGGCCTTGGCTACGGGGAGGAGAACGATTTCTGCCAGCGCGCCATCGCCCGCGGCTGGAGCCACGCGCTGGCTTGCGACACCTTCGTGTTCCACGAAGGCTCGGTCAGCTTCGGCGCCGAGGCCGAACCGCTGGGCAAGCGTGGCATGGAGGTGCTGACTGCGCGCTATCCGGACTACCTGCGCCTCATCGCCGAACACGTGAAGCTGGACGCGGTCGGCCCGCTGCGCTTCGCCGTTACCGCGGCGCTGCTGCGCCAGTCCAACCTGCCGGTGATCCTGATGCTGTCGCACGGGCTGGGCGGCGGCGTGCAGCGGCACATCGCCGAACTGGTGAAGCGGCTGGCCGGCCATGCCCATGTGCTGCTGCTGGAAGCCAGCGCCCGCGGCGCCACGCTGTCGCTGCCGGAAATCCCAGGCCATCCCGAGCTCAGCCTGCCGGAGGAGCGGGTGAGCGACATGGTGCGCCTGCTGCGCAGCTGCGGCGTCTCCCGCGCGCATATCCACCATCTCCTCGGCATGGACCTGGATGCGCGCAAGCTGCTGCACCGGCTGGACGTGCCGTTCGACATCACCGTGCACGACTATTTTCCGCTGTGTCCGCAGATCAACCTGCTGCCCTGGAAGGAAGCGCAGTACTGCGGCGAGCCAGGCCCGTCGGTGTGCAACGCCTGCATCGCCGACACGCCGTCGCACAGCGCGCGCGACATCCTGGCCTGGCGCGGCCGCTTCACCTGGATGTTCCGTGAGGCGGAGCGGGTGATCTGCCCCAGCGAGGATGCCCGTGCCCGCCTTGCCCGCCACGGCTTGGCCGAACGCGCCGTGGTGGTGCCGCACGAACCGGTTGCCGCGGCTCCCTGGCCGCTGCAGCCGCCCAGGCTGCGCAACGGCAAGCTGCGGGTGGCGATCCTGGGCGTTCTGGCGCCGCAGAAGGGCGCCTACACGGTGATGTCCGTGGTCGAAGCCGCCGACCCGGATGCGATCGAGTTCCACCTGATCGGCTACGCCGAGGCGGACCTGCCGGACGGCGTCACGGACCGCATCACTGTCACCGGCAAATACGCCGAGGGCGAAGTACCGGCGCTGCTGGCGAAGGTGAAGCCGCATCTGGTCTGGTTCCCCGCACAGTGGCCGGAAACCTACAATTACACACTGACCCCGGCGATCGAGGCCGGCCTGCCGATCGTCGCCAGCAGGATCGGCGCCTTCCCGGAGCGGCTGGCTGGCCGGCCGCTGTCCTGGCTGGTCGAGCCCGCCGCCGCCGCGGCGGATTGGCTGGCGGCCTTCGAAGCGGTGCGGACCGCACTGCGCCAGCCGGCACCGCGCAACGTACCGGACAGGCAGCCGGTGGCGGACTTCTATCCGGGCGAGTACCTGCATCCCGGGGAGTACCTGCGCCAGGCGATGCGGGCGCCAGCCGAACCGCACCGGCTGATCGACCTGCGCCGGCCCGGCCGCACCGCTGTCGTTGTGGTGCCGGAGCGCTACGACACCGGGCAGCCAACCCCCTGCGCCTATATCCGCCTGCTGCTGCCGCTGGACCATCCGGCGATTGCCGGCGACTGCGACGTGATCCTGGCGAATGCCGAAGAAGCGCAGCGCTACCGTGCCGACATCATCGCCACCCAGCGCTATGCGGTACCCTCCATGGCGGCGGCCGAGGCGCTGATCGCGCACTGCCGTGGCACGGGTGCGACGCTGTTGTACGATCTGGACGACGACCTGCTGCACATCCCGCCGACGCATCCGGATGCCGCTGATCTGCAGCCCAAGGCCAGGCTGGTCGAACGGCTGCTGCGCGGTGCCGACACCGTGTGGGTTTCCACCCCGGCGCTGGCGGCGCGCGTCGCACCGGTGCGATCTGGCGCCGTGGTCTTGCAGAATGCGCTCGACGAACGGCTGTGGGGCGACCGGCCGCGCGAGCGGTCGCAGCAAGTGCCGGTGCGCATCCTGTGCATGGGCACCGCGACTCATGCGGCCGATTTCGCACTCATCCAGCCGGCGCTGCTTCGGCTGCACGCCGAATTCGGCCGCCGCATCAGCGTCGAACTGCTCGGCGTCACCGCGCAGCCGGATCTGCCGGAGTGGATCAGCCGCCCCGCGATGCCGGTGACCGCCAGCGGCTCCTATCCGGGCTTCATCACCTGGCTGACCCGCCAGCCGGGCTGGGACATCGGCCTGGCGCCGCTTGCCGATACGCCATTCAACCGCTGCAAGTCGGCGATCAAGACGCTGGATTACGCGGCACTCGGCATCCCCGTGCTGGCGTCGGATGTTGCGGTGTATCGTGGCTCGCTGGCGGACGGGCCGGGCGGATTGCTGGTGGCGAACACCGCGGTGGCCTGGCATGGCGCGCTGAGCCAATTGGTGCGCGACCGCGCGCTGCGTGCGCGGCTGGCGCGCGGCGGGTTCGCGGCCTATCTGGCGGCCGGGACGCTGGCCAGCCAGGCGGAAAGCCGCCGCCAGGCGCTGCAGGATCTGCTCCGGCACGAGCCGCCCGTCCTGCGCAGCCGCCGTCCGGCACGGCGCGCCGCGCCAACTGGCCAGGCCCCGGCTTTCGTGACAGGCTGATCCTCGCCGCACCAATCGGGGAGAAACGCCAATGGTCACCGTCGGCAACGGCGAATACACCTACGAGCCTGTGGAGAACTGGGCGAAGCTGCCGCCGGGCTGGTCGTTCAAGGAGATCGGCGGCGTCGGCGTGGACCGCAACGACAACGTCTATGTGTTCAACCGCGGCGAACACCCGATGATCGTGTTCGACCGCGACGGCAATTTTCTGCGCTCCTGGGGCGAGGGCGTTTATCCCCGCGCACATGGCGTGCACATGGCGCCGGACGACACGGTGTGGCTGACCGACGACGGCGACCACTCGGTTCGGCAGTGCACGCTGGATGGCAAGGTGAAGCTGACCCTGGGGGTGCCGGGCAAGCCGGCGCCATACATGGGCGGCGAGCCGTTCCACCGCTGCACCCACACCGCGATGTCGCCGCAGGGCGACGTGTACGTGTCGGATGGCTACGGCAACGCGCGGGTGCACAAGTTCTCGCCGGCCGGCAAGCTGCTGCTGTCCTGGGGCGAGCCCGGCACCGATCCGGGCGAGTTCAATATCGTCCACAACATCACCTGCGATGCCGACGGCTGGGTGTATGTTGCGGACCGCGAGAATCATCGGGTCCAGGTGTTCGACGGCAACGGCCGCTACGAGACGCAGTGGAACAACCTGCACCGTCCCTGCGGCCTGTTCATGCCGCCGGGGAAATGCCCGGTCTGCTACATCGGCGAACTGGGGCCGAGCCTGCCGGTGAACCGCGATGTGCCGAACCTGGGGCCGCGGGTCAGTATTGTGGACAACACCGGCAAGCGCATCGCGCGGATCGGCGGCCTGGGGCCGGGGATGGGGCCGGCCGAGTTCATGGCGCCGCACGGACTTGCGGTGGACAGCCGCGGCGACCTGTACGTGGGGGAAGTGTCGTGGACCAACTGGCCGCAGACCTGGCCGGACAAGCCGCGGCCCGACAATCTGCGTTCGCTGCTGAAGTTCCGGAAAGTGGCCTGAGGCTTGGCCGGAGAGCGGGACACGCAATCGGGCGGTGCCCCGAGGGCGGATAGCTTCGCCGTGCGGAAGCGGCCAGCCGTTTCATAGTGCCCTGGGGTTCTGGCGCGAAGATCGGAGTGCCGCGGGATGACGGTCCCGCGGTCAGCGCCGCTCCGGTTGTGTCGCGAACTGCATGACGTCGTCCGGCAGCGCGATCCATGGCTGCTTGCTGCGCGTCCAGTAGTGGCCGGTCGGCCGCAGCCATGAGGTGTCGTCCAGCGTCCCGCCGCGCACGACGCGAAACATGCCGGGCCAGTCCGTGCCGGGTCGCGGGTCGCCGAATAGCCATGTGCCGCAGTCCGGACACAGCCAGCGGCTTTTGACCCGTCCGCTATCGGCGACGCCGCCCGGCGCCGCGTTCGGCGTGCCCGACGTCAAATGGAACGCCGCGTCCGGGACGATGACGCCGATCGAGAAGGCGCTGCTGGTGATGCGCTGGCATTGCGTGCAGTGGCACGCATAGACCATCAGCGGCTCCTGCGTTATTTCATAGCGAACCGCGCCGCAGATGCAGCCGCCCATTGCTGGCAGTTTCATGCTTCACCCGCCCTTCACCGGAAGGCCGCATGGACAGGGGCGACCCTCCTGGCGGGAAGCATAGCTCAAACGCCACCGGATGTTTCACCTGTTACGAGCTGCGCTGGGTTCGGCAGGGTCGGTCGGCCAATGCCGAACACAAACGACCGCGGGAGCCCAAAGGACCGCGGAACGTCCAGAATCCGCCGCAACGGTCCGCGCCGCGAACCTATCCCACCCGGATCGCCGCCTCCGGCATCGCCAGTTGCTGCCGGTCGCGCCAATCCGGGCTGACATAGTTGATCTCCATCAGCCGCCGCACGCCGATGATCGGCCGCGGATCGAAGCCGTGCCAGGTGGCCGGGCCGGCGACGAAGATCACGCCGGAATTGAATTCCCCCGACGACCGTCCCACCCAGCGCTTCTCCGCGTCGTAGATGTCGGTGCCCCATTCCGCTGCATCCGGACCGATGCACAGGTAGATCACCATGGAGAACAGCTTTTCCCGGATGTCGCGATGCGGCTCCAGCCAGGCGCCATCGAGGTCCTGGATATACTCCATCCGCAGATAACCGCCGGCGACCTGGATGTTGCAGGTCTCCGCCATCAGCGCCGCCACGTCCGGCCGCTGCAGCGCCTGGGTCAGCGCCTCGCAGGTGGGAAACTTGCGGCGCAGCTCCGGCGTGATGAAGCAGCGCGAGTCGTTGTAGGTGTTGCGCGTCCCGTCGGTCCGGCCGAGGGCCGGCGGAGCGATCGGCAGAGTCAGGATGCCGGTGCAGAGGTCCACCGGCAGCACGTCCCGCAGTTTCCAGTGCCGGTATGGCGTGTCGGACCGCGCCGACTGCCGCACCGCCTGCATGAAATGCGACGCGATGGCGTCCACCGCGGGAACCGGAGGGTACTGCATCACCGCGCCCCCGGCATCCGGCGCGGCGCCCAGTCGATCGCCTTGCGCAGCAGCGGCACCGACTTGGCGTACGCGCTCAGGCTGTGGCGCATGTATTCCTTGCGCACATACCATTCGGAATCGACGTAGCAGAGCTGCAGGCTCATGCGCTGGCCCTTCTGCGGCAGGAAGCCGTGCCAGGAGTGATCGCACACGCGGAACATCAGCATGCGGCCGAATTCGGGGGCGAATTCGAAGGCGCTGTCCTCGCGGTCGTTGCTGCGCAGCACGCGCAGCCGGCCGCGCTCGTACGGCCATTCGCGGGTGAAGCCGACCAGCACCGTGATGATCTTGTGCGGGCTGTCGGGATGCGCGTAGCCCTCGTTGTAGTGGCCGCTGGTGTTGCCCATCATCACGATGCAGGCCGGCCGCTTGCTCAGGTCGGTGTCGAATTTTTCCTCCACCAGGTGGCGGAAGCGCGCGCTCATCAGATCCTGCACCACCGCGCCGAAGCGCGGGCCATATTGCAGGTCGGGCAGGGCGTAGCTGCCGCGGTCGGGGATTTGCGGCACGTCGGCCAGCACCTCCTCCTTCAACCGCTGCGGCATGGCGTTTTCGACGAAGCTGAAATCGTACGGATCGCGCCGCAGTTCCGCCGCGGCGATCGCGGCTTCGTCGAACATCTTCAACGGTGCATCGCTGTCCGGCATCCGGGGATTTCCTTTCATATGCAGCAGTCGGGGGCGAGCAGGTTCAGAATGCGGGCAGGGCAGGGGCCTCGTTTGGCACCATGGCCACGCCCTCGACTTCCACCAGCCAGTCGGGACGGCATACCGGGCCGCGCAGGATCAGCCGCGGCACGTCGGGGAAGCTCTCGGCGAAGCAGGCCTCCACCAGGCCGTAGTCGCTGGGGTCGCGGAGATAGACGATGAAATGGCTCATCGCCTCGATCGTGGCGTGGCCGGCACGCAGCAGCGCATCGACGTTGCCCAGTGCACGCGCGAGCTGGCGTCCGACATCGCCCGGATGCATCACCTGCCCGGCGGTGTCGATGCTGGCCGTGCCGGAGATCAGCAGATGCGCGCGGTCGGCATAGGCGATGCGGGTGCCACGCTCGAACGTCACGTTGTAGTCGCGCGTGTGGCACAGCCGGTCATAGGCGTTCAGGTACGACACCTGTTCCGGCGCCAAGCCGAGTATCGAGTACGCGTCCATCAGCACCACGTCGTAGCGGTGGCTGCACGCGCCTTCGATGCCGGTGCTGGCGAGGTAATGCGTGTCGCGGGTCAGTCCGTGCTGCGCGAACAGCGCGGTGCGCGCGGCGACCATGTCCTGGTAGAAGACGTCGACGTCCTTCACGTAAATCCAGGTGCGCACGCAGTTTTCCGCCAGCGTGCCGCCCTGTTCCTGCAGCGCGCCGATCAGCCGGGCGAACACCTCGCGCGTCTGGTCGGCGGCGGAACTGGGTTCGGCGGTGTTGGTGCTGCACAGCCGGGTGCTCCACAGGTGGCGCAGCGCGCCCTTCTGCAGCAGCAGGTCGCCGGAGCCGGTGCGGGATTTTGCCAGCGGGGTGGGCGATTCCAGGTGATAGGCCAGCATGGCCAGCTTGGCGCCGCTCAGTGGCGGCTGCTGCACCATGGAGACGGCCACCGGGCTGTCCAGCGGCTCGCGGAACAGGCTGCTGTCGCGCAGCAAAGCGGCCTGGTTCGCGGCGTCACTAAGGTACAGCCGGCGGAATACCGCACTGTCGGGCGCCAGCCGGAGGCTTTGCAGCGCCTCGGCATAGCGCTGCGCGACGGCGTCGATCTGCCGCGCCAGGCTGAGCTGCGCCGGCGCCTCGATGGCGATGTAGTGTTCCACATCGCCGGAATTCGTGCGGAAGCTGCGGAAGGACAGTCCGTGTGCGGAAGCCACCAGGGCCACTCCCCTTCATGGGATGGCGCCGGGGTGGGTTGGGAATCGGGTCGGTTCAGCATGCCCCAGCGTGGCTCGGTACTAGGGGCGAACATGGGTGATCGTCTTTGATCTGGATCAAAGCGCGCATCGGACTCCTCCCCTCCCCTTCGGGCTTGGCCTGGGCCGCGAAGCGGACCAAGGGCAGGGAGGGGAGGAGCCCTTGCTTCGCTATCCCCGGAAGGCGCGCAGCTCCACGCGCGCGTCCGAACCGGGCACGCGCTGCGTCCACGCCTGCAGTGCTTCCGCGCGAGCTCGGTCCCAGCCGCCATACAGCACATTGTCGAGGAACTTCGCCGCGATCTCCGCTTCGGACAACGGAGCCTGCGCGCCGCCGCGCATGTGCGGCTGGCGCAGCTCGATCACCTG
>Ga0187809_10001222_pt1 | contig 12309 bp, 10 predicted proteins | sample NC_wetland_sal_i_8_FD_132415 | JGI IMG/M metagenome (GOLD analysis project Ga0187809, IMG submission 132415) | Wetland sediment microbial communities from Neuse River Estuary, North Carolina, USA - ASW_4 | ecosystem: Environmental > Aquatic > Freshwater > Wetlands > Sediment | place: USA: North... | reverse complement strand
GGCGATGGACGCCTCGGGCCTCTGCACGGTCGGCTCGCACACCCTCGCGAGCCACGGCACCGTGCAGTCGAGCCCGGACAGCACCGGCCCGGCGCTGACCTCGCGCATCTACCACACGAGCACCGGCGTCGAGGAGACCGAGGCGCAGTACATCGAGCGCATCACGGAGGACCTGCACCGCTCGCGGGAGATCCTGCAGGCCGAGACCGGGCAGGACGTGCTGTGGTTCGCCTACCCGTTCGGCTCCTACGATCCGGTGGTCGAGCAGGTGCTGCGGCAGCAGGGCTACCGCTACGCTGTGCTCGCCGAGTGGGGCTGGGGCGTCACGCCCCATGCCGAGCATTTCGCGTTGCCCCGCATCAACGCGGGCACGCCGAACTCGACGCCGGGCAACATCGCCTCGACGGTCGAGTACCTGGCATCCCTGACGGCCAAGGATCCCACGGCCGTGCCGCCCGCCTCGTACGTCCCCAGCTGGCGCTAGCGGGCGGGCCCGCGCCAGAACCGCCCGGCCTCCGCCGCGAGGCGGAGGGCAAGTGCGATGTCGATCACGTTCGGACCGCGCTCCGTCACCGCGATGCCCACCTCCTCGCCAGCCGCAAGCCGCACGAGCGGCTCACCGTCGAGGGCGATGGTGCGCGGTCCCCGCACGGGCACGGGCTCGCCCAAGGGGAGCCTGCGCAGCTCTCCGACGCCGAGCTCCGCGATGAGGCCGGGTGCGATGGGGCAACTGAGGCGCCGCTCGGAGGTCTCGTCCAGCCGCAGGAGCGCGCCGTATCGCGCCGCGACGCCCACGGGCATGGCAGCGCCCACCGCCGCCGACCAGCCCACCGTTTCGGGCAGTCCCTGCGTCGCGATGATCATCTCCACCTCGCCAGGATCCCAGACCGCCCCCGCGGCGCCGCTGCCCTCGCGCAGGACGACCGCGTCGACGAGCGCGATGGCGAGGAGCTGCGGGCCCCGGCGGATCTCGATGCGCTTGCGCCGGAGGACGGCGTCGCCGACGCCGCCCGCGGCCGCGAAGCCGAGGGCGAGGCCGGCGGCGGTCGCCTCCGTCCAGTGCGGAAAGGCATTGTTCGTACCGGTCGATACGGGCAGCAGCGGGATCTCGCCGATCTCGCCGGCCACGACACGGTTGGTGCCGTCGCCGCCGATCACCAGGACGCCGCCGACGTCCGCGCGGGCGAGGAGGGCCGCGGCCGCCGCCGTGTCCCTCGCACTGTGGCGGATCTCCAGGTCGAGCGCATGCATGGCGAAGGACGGGCGGCGGGCCTGCGGCAGCCCATCGAGGGCCCGCTCCACGAGGCGCATGCCGTCGCGCAGGTAGAGCACCTCGTCGACGGGCGTCGCGGCCAGGCCCGCGAGCGCCCTGCGCAGCAGCGCCACCTTCTCGGGCGCCGTGACGATGGTCGCCTCGGTGACGATGCGCCGGACGTCCTTGCCGGCTGCCGGATTGGCGATGATGCCGACGCGCACGGCCATCCGCACGCACCTCCCGACTCCGCTTGTCGAAGCCGCGCCGAGCACCGCACTATTGTAGCAGAGGATGCCATGTGGGCGGCGCCGTCCGCGGCAGGGGGGACCGCGGCCGGGGGCGAATCAACTCCCTTTACCGGGGAGGTGGGCGCATGCGGATCTACACCCGGCTCGGCGACGGCGGCGAGACGAGCCTGTACACGCCGAAGGGCGTGCCGCAGCGGCTCTCCAAGGCGGACGCGCGCGTGGAGGCCTACGGCACCATCGACGAGCTCAACGCCCTCCTTGGGGTCGTCCGTGCGGAACTGCCGGCGGACGACCCGCTCCAGCCGCTCCTGCGCCACGTGCAGAACCGCCTCTTCCACGCCGGCTACGACGTCTCGACGATGCCCCAGGCGGAGGGGCCCGTGCGCACCATCACGGCGGAGGACGTGCAGCGCCTCGAGCAGGAGATCGACCGGCTGCAAAAGGGCCTGCCGAAGCTCGCGAACTTCATCCTGCCCACCGGCGTGCGCCCGGCAGCGCTGCTCCAGCTGGCCAGGACGGTTGCCAGGCGCGCGGAGCGCCGGCTCGTCGCGGCGGCGGGCGACACCGCCTTCAACCCCGAGGTCCTGCCGTTCGTGAACCGCCTGTCGGACCTGCTCTTCGTCCTCGCGCGCCACGTCCACCACCGCGCCGGCGGCGACGACGAGGTCGTCGACTGGCACGTCTGAAAGGTAGCCGGCGAGGAGGATCGCGATGCAGAGGTACGTGGCCGCTTCCGCTCTCAGCCTGGTCGCAGCCGCTGCGGTGAGCCTCTGGCTGATCGCGATGCCCAGTGCACTGGCGGCGGACGACCTCAGACTTTGGCTCGGCTATGGCGCCGCGGGCCTGATGGCCGCCGGCATCGGCATCGAGATCCTGCACGCCTCGCCGCGAGGCGCCCCGGCGCGCCTCGCCACGGCGTTCGTCGTCACGATGCTCGCGGCCCTGGCCATGCTCTCCGCGCCCACCCACACCCTGGGCGGCTACCTCTGGCGGGCCGGCTTCGTCGCGATGCTCGGCGCGTCGGGCATCTACGCCTACCTCGCATGGTGGCGCCCGGTGCCGCAGGGCAAGCCCTACGATCCGCTGCAGGAACTGGCCACGCCGGGCGGTCGCCCCGTCCCGACGGATCCCGGCCGGGACCAGGTGGCGCGGGTGCTGTTCGCCACGGCGCCGATCTACCTGTTCCTTGTGGCCGTTGTGGGGGCGGCCACCGGGCAGGCGCTGCGCACGCCGACGGAGATGCTCCTGCTCCTCGGCTGGCTGGGCAGCCTAGTGCTGGGGGTCACGCTGTACGTCCTGCCGCGCCTGATGAACCGCCGGCCCTCCTCCGTGCACCTCGCGCGCTGGGGGGCGGTCCTCTGGCACGGCGGGCTCGTGCTCTCCGTCGTCGCGGGGCGCTCGTGGCTGCTCGCGGTGACGGGCTTGGGCGGCATCCTGATGGCCCTGGACATGCTGCCGACGATGCGGGACCTCCTGCGCGTGCGTCCCTACGTGGTGGGCTCGCGCCGGCGCTACCCGTCCGCGGGCACGCGCGTCGGCCTGCTCGGGGCGCTCGTGCTGCTCGTGCCGCTGCCCGTGGCCGCTCTGCAGCCGCAGGACGGCATGATCTGGGCGCGCATGCTGGCCGTGACGTGGGCCGCGGCGGCCGTGCTGACCGTGCTCCACCACCTGCGTGGCTCCCTCCAGCGGGTGCGGCTGCCGTCGGGCGCGGGTGCGGGCTGGACGCCGCTCGGACTCGCCCTGGTGACGCTCGGCGTCGGGTGGCAGCCCCAGGTCTTCGGTGCGCTGAGCCTGGTCGGCAGCGCCTACCTCGCGGCGAACTGGCTGCCGGGCCTGCGGCGCCCTCGGCCCGAAGACCAGACGGACCAGCGACGCCGTCCGGTCGGCTGAAGGAGTCCGCGGCGAAACCGGCGAAGCGCGAAAGATCCGGCCCGCGATCTGGGCCAGCCAAAGGAGGCACGGGCGCATCGTGCGCCACATGCGATGGGAGATGTGGTCCCCGACGGCGTACGCGCCGTAGGCCTGTTCGGCCACGGCGGCAGCGGCAAGACGACTCTGGCCGAGGCCATCCTGTACAGTGCCGGCGCTCTCGACAGGCGGGGCAAGGTGGACGACGGAACGTCCGCCATGGACCAGGAGCCGGAAGAGCAGCGGCGGCACATGAGTTTGAGCCTGGCCGTCGGTTCGGCCCAGGTGCAGGGCAAGTGGCTGTACCTCGTCGACACCCCGGGCTACCTGGACTTCCTCGGGGAGGCGCGCGCCACCGAGCGCGTCGTGGATCTCGCCCTGCTCGTGGTCGATGCGGCCCAGCCCGTCGAGGTCGGGTTCGAACTCGAGTACCAGCGGCTGCAGGAGCAGGGCAAGCCCTGCATGATCTTCGTCAACAAGCTGGACCGTGAGAACGCCAGCGCCGCCGACGCCTTGGCGGCCCTGCGCGAGGCCTGCGGCAACCGCACGGTCGCGCTCAGCTGGCCGCTCGGGCAGGAGAGCCACCTGCACGGCAGCTACGAGGTTTGGTCCGGCCAGTCCCGGGGCCTGGACGGCAAGCCCCTCGACGAGCGTCCGGACGACGCGGCGGACCTGCGCGAGCACCTCTGCGAGTGCGTCGCCGAGGCCGACGACGAGGCCATCGAGCACTACCTCGAGGAGGGCGACCTCACGGACGAGCTGCTCCGGCGCGCGACGGCGAAGGCCGTGGCCGACGGCGCGGCCGTACCGGTCGTGTTCGGGTCGGCCGCCTCGATGTCCGGCGTCGCCTCACTCCTGTCCGCGCTCCTCGAGTTCGGCCCAGGGCCGCGCCCCGTGGCGCTGGAGGATGGCGAGGAGTTCCGGCCGGACCCGGGCGCGGAGGCCGCCGCCCTGGTCTTCAAGACCACCGCGGACCCGCACGTCGGGCGGCTGAGCCTTCTCAGGGTGATGCAGGGCACGGTGCGCTCCGACAGCCACCTGATCAACGTCGTGCGCGGCCAGGACGAGCGGCTCGGCCAGCTGTACCGGCTGCGCGGCCAGAAGCAGGAAGCCGCCCAGGAGCTCGGCCCCGGCGAGATCGGCGCCGTGGCGAGACTGCAGGAGACGAAGACCGGCGACACTCTTGCGGTGCGCGAGAAGATGCCCAAGGCCCCCCCGATCGCGTTCGACGAGCCCGTCTTCAGGATGTCGCTCAAGGCGCGCAGCACGGCCGACGAGGACCGCCTGTCCGGGGCGCTCGGGCGCCTGCTCGAGGAGGACCCGACGCTGCGCCTCGAGCACCCGAGCGGGCACGAGACCGTCGTCGCCGGCCTCGGCGAGATGCATCTCGAGGTGCTGCACGACCGCCTGAAGCGCAAGTTCGGCGTCGACGTCGCGATGGAGTTGCCGGAGGTGCCATTCCGCGAGACGATCCGCGGCCAGGTCAAGGTGGAGGGCAAGCACAAGAAGCAGACTGGCGGCCACGGGCAGTTCGGGCACGTGTGGCTCGAGCTCAGCCCGTGCGACGGCGAGTTCGTCTTCGAGGACAAGATCTTCGGCGGCGTGGTGCCCTCGCAGTACCGGCCGGCCGTGGAGAAGGGCGTCGTGGAGGCCATGGCGCAGGGCATCCTGGCCGGATACCCCGTGACCGGCGTGCGCTGTGCCCTGGTCGACGGCAGCTACCACCCGGTGGATTCCTCCGAGATGGCCTTCAAGGTCGCGGGGGCGCTGGCCTTCCGGGAGGGTGCGCAGAAGGCCAAGCCGGTCCTCCTGGAGCCCGTCGACGAGATCTGGGTGGACTGCCCGGAGTCCACGATGGGCGACATCATCGGCGTCATCAACCGCAAGCGCGGTCGCGTGCTCGGCATGGAGTCCCGCGCGGGCCGATCCGAGGTGCACGCCTTCGTGCCGCGCATAGAGCTGCAGCGCTACGCGATCGAACTGCGCTCGCTGGCCGGCGGACGCGCCACCTTCCGGCAGAGCTTCGCCCAGTACGAGGAGGTGCCGGCGCAGATCGCCCAGCAGATCATCGAGAAGGCCAAGGAGGCCGCGCGTTGATCGAGACCCTGCTCGTGGACCTGGACGGGACGCTGCTCGGACTCGACATAGACCGCTTCCTGCCCGTCTACCTGCAGAGGTTGGCCGCGTTCGTCGGGGAGGCCGTGCGCCTCCCCGACTTCCCTGACCGATTGGTCGCCGCCGCGCAGGAGATGGTGCGCAGCCGCCAGGACGCCCGCACGAACGCCGAGGCCTTCTATGAGACGTTCCGCCGAGGCCTGGCGCCGGAGGTCAGCGCGGCCTGCGACGGGGCGTTCGTCGCGTTCTACCGGGACGTCTTCCCCACGCTGCGCGAGCACACGCGGCCGGTACCCGGCGCGCGCGGCTTCGTGCGCACGGCGCGGGAGCGGGGCCTGCGCCTCGTCCTGACGACCAGCCCCGTCTTCCCACGCTTCGTCATCGAGGAGCGGCTCGCGTGGGCCGGGATCGGCCCCGACGCCTTCGAGGGCATCACCTGCTTTGAGACCGCGCACTTCAACAAGCCGGACCCGCGCTACTACGAGGAGGTCCTCCGCCGGTTCGCCCTGGACGCTCGGGGCACGCTGATGATCGGCAACGACCTGCGCGACGACGGGGCCGCGACGCTGGCGGGCATCGCCTTCGCCTTCGTCGACGGCAGGTTCGCACGGGTGGCCGACGCGGTGGGGACGCCGATCTGGCGGGGCTCCATGCTGCGGCTCCACCGTGCGCTGGAGAGGGGAGAGCCGCCATTCGCAGGCTGACGTTGAGCCCTGGCCCGCACCGCGCGCTCCAGGGCCATCCCTGGGTCTTCCGTGGCGAACTCCTGGACGTGCCGCCCGACCTTGCGCCAGGCGAGGTCGTGCAGGTCGCGGACGCGCAGGGTCGGCCGATCGGCACGGGCTACGCGAACCCGGCGTCGAGCATCGTCGTGCGCCTGCTGCGCCGCGGAGACCGCGCGCCCGACGCCGAGTGGGCGCGCGGGCAGCTGCGAGCGGCCGTCGGGCGCCGCGACCAGGAGCTCGGGGCCGAGGCCGACGCCCGCCTCGTCCACGCCGAGGCCGACGGCCTGCCGGGCTTGGTCCTGGAGCGCATGGACGGCTACGCCGTGGTGAGCCCGGACACGCTCGGCGCCGAGCAGGTCCTGCTGCCGTGGCTCCTCGAGGACATCGCGGCTCTCGGCCCGCGCGGCGTCGTGCTGCGCGGCCTTGCGCCGAGCCGGCTGCACGAGGGGCTCGGGCAGGAGTTGCGCATGCTGGCGGGAGAGCCCCCCGGTGCACCGCTCGAGGTCAGGGAGGCGGGCATCGGCTACGTCGTCGACCTGATGACCGGACAGAAGACCGGCCACTACTTCGACCAGCGGGCCAACCGCCGGCGCGTCTCGTCCCTGGCCGCGGGGCGGCGCGTGCTCGACGCCTTCGCCTACACGGGGGGCTTCGCGCTGCAGGCGGCGCACGCCGGGGCCCGGGAGGTCCTGGCGGTCGAGAGCTCGGGCGAGGCCTGCGCGGCCCTGCGCCGCAACGCCGAGCACAACCGCTGCGATGTCGCCGTGCTGCAGGAGAACGCCTTCGACGCGTTGCGCCGCCTCTCCGCGGCGCGCGAGCGGTTCGAGCTCGTCGTGCTCGACCCTCCGCCCTTCGCGCGGGGCCGCAGCAGCCTGCCCGCCGCGCTCAGGGCCTACAAGGAGATCAACCTGCGCGCCATGCGCCTCCTGCCGCCCGGCGGGGTCCTGTGCACCTCGTCCTGCTCGCACGCGGTCTCGGCCGACGAGCTCGTGCTCACCGTGCGGGCGGCGGCGGCGGACGCAGGCTTTACCGGTCGCGTGCTCGGGCTGTACGGACCCGACGCCGACCATCCGGTGCGCCTCGAGATCCCCGAGACGGACTACCTGCACTGCCTCTTCCTGGTCAAGGATTAGGCGGCAGGCGGTTGCGCACCCTTTACATCCCGAGCGTCCGGCCTATAATATGGTCAGGAAAGGTCAGAAGCGATCGCGGAGGTGGGTGAAGGGATGTCGCTCACGCTGGCGGATGCCATCGAGCGCCATATCCTTGCGGCCATGGCCTCGGCGGGCGAGGTCGAGATCCAGCGCGTGGAGCTGAGCCGTCAGTACGGCTGCGCCCCGTCGCAGATCAACTACGTCCTCGCGACCCGGTTCACGCCGCAGCGCGGCTTCGTCACCGCGAGCCGCCGCGGCGGCGGAGGCTATATCCGCGTGCGCCGTGCGGCACACCCTGAGCTCGGCCGCGTCGCGGCGGCGCTGCGCCAGGCGGAGGCGGGCATCGCGCAGGGGCCGTGCCAGGCGCTCGTCGCCCGGCTGCTCGACGCGGGGCTCGTGACGGCACGTGAGGCTGCCATGCTCGAGGCGGTGACGCGGCGCGACGTGCTCGCGCTGCCCTTGCCCCTGAGGGACATCGTGCGCGCGCGCTGCCTGGCGGCGGCGCTGCTCGCGCTGGCGGACGAGAGGTGAAGGACGCGATGCAGTGCCAAAGCTGTGGCATCCGGCCGGCGACCGTGCACCTGACGCGCATCGTCGACGGGCAGGTCGAGCAGGCCCACCTGTGCGCGCAGTGCGCGCAGGAGAGCGGAGAGATCGCGATGCTGGCGGACCCCGCCGCACTCCTGCAGAGCCTGCTGGCGAACTTCGCGGGAGCCGGCGGTCCGGAGCTCCAGACGACGCAGCAGACGGTCTGCCCGACCTGCGGCTTCCGCTTCGGCGAGTTCCGCACGACGGGCCGGCTCGGCTGTCCCGACTGCTATGAGCACTTCCGGGCGGAGCTCGAGCCGATGCTTCGGCGCCTGCACGGCACGACCGAGCACCGCGGCAAGCTGCCGCGTCGGCGCGGCGGAGCCTTCGAGCGCGACCGCCGCCTCGGAGCCCTGCGCAAGGACCTGCAGCAGGCGGTGGCCCGCGAGGAGTACGAGGAGGCCGCGCGGCTGCGCGACGAACTGCGCCGCCTCGAGGCAGAGGGGGGCTAGGCCTTTGGACATCGCGATGCACCTCGAGACACCGCGCTGCGCCTGGACCAGCGGACGAGGCGCGATGGCGGACGTCGTGGTCTCGAGCCGCGCGCGCCTCGCGCGCAACCTGGACGGCGTCGCCTTTCCGGACCGGCTCACCTCTGAGCTGGCGGACGGGGTGCTGCGGCGGGTGCACTCCGCCGTCGACGCCTTCGGCGGCGGTTGGAGCTTCGTGCGGCTCGCCGAACTCGAGCCGGTGGACCGCCAGGTGCTCGTGGAGAAGCACCTGATCAGCCCGCAGCAGATGCAGGAGCCCCAGCGTGCGGCCCTGGCCGTCCGGGACGACGAGGGGCTCAGCCTGATGGTCAACGAGGAGGACCACCTGCGCCTGCAGGCGTTCCAGCCCGGGCTCTCCGTGCGCGAGACGCTCGCCGAGGCGCTCGCGGCGGACGACCGCCTCGAAGAGACGCTGGACTTCAGCTTCACACCGGAGCTCGGCTACCTGACGGCGTGCCCGACGAACGTCGGAACAGGCCTCAGGCTTTCGGTCATGCTACACCTGGGAGGTCTTGTCCGCACCCGCGGAATCGCACAACTGCTACAGGTGCTGCCCAAGCTGGGACTCGCCGTGCGCGGACTGTACGGCGAGGGGACCGAAGCCGCCGGCGACCTCTTCCAGGTGTCCAACCAGATCACCCTCGGCCAGGCCGAGGAGGAGGTCGCGGCGAGCATCGAGCGCGCGGCGCAGCAGATCATCGACCAGGAGCGGGCCGCGCGGCGCATGCTGAAGGACCAGGCGCTGGCGCAGACGCGGGACCGCGTGCACAGGGCCCTCGGCGTTCTTCGCTACGCCCAGCTGCTCTCGGGGCAGGAGGCGATGCAGCTCCTGTCGGAGGTGCGGCTCGGCGTGGAGATGGGCCTGCTGCAGGTTTCGCCGGAGGTCGTCAACGAACTCCTCGTGATGACGCTGCCGGGATTCCTCGCACGTACCATGGGACATGAGTTGCAGGCGCTGGAGGAGCGCGGGGCCCGTGCCCGCACGATCCGGGAGCGGCTGCAGAAGGAGGGGGTCTGAGCATGTACCAGCGGTTCACCGAGCGCGCGCAGCGTGCCCTGCTCCTCGCACAGGAGGAGGCGCGGCGCCTCAACTACAACTTCGTCGGCACGGAGCACCTGCTGCTCGGGCTGATCCGCGAGGGCGACGGCATCGCGGCCAAGGCGCTGCTCTCCATGGGCGTGAGCCTGGAGAAGGTGCGCGCGGAGGTCGAGAAGGTGATCGGCCGCGGAGCGACCCCGGCCGAGGGCGACATCGGACTGACGCCGCGCGCCAAGAAGGTCGTGCTCGAGCTCTCCGCCGAGGAGGCGCGCCACCTCGGACACAACTACATCGGCACCGAGCACATCCTGCTCGGCCTGATCCGGGAGGGCGAGGGGGTCGCTGCGCGCGTGCTCCTCAACCTCGGCGCGGACCTCGACCGCGTGCGCGCCCAGGTCATCCAGCAGCTCGGCGTGCCGACGCAGGGCGGTGCCCCGCAAAAGCAGCGCCAGCGCAGCCAGACGCCCGTGCTGGACCAGTTCGGCCGCGACCTGAACCAGCTCGCCGATGAGGGCAAGCTCGACCCGGTCGTGGGCCGCGAGAAGGAGATCGAGCGCGTCATCCAGATCCTCTCGCGTCGGACGAAGAACAACCCGGTGCTGATCGGCGAGCCCGGCGTCGGCAAGACGGCCATCGCCGAGGGCCTTGCGGAGCTGATCACGCAGGGCCGCGTGCCCGAGACCCTCAAGGACCGCCGCGTCGTGACGCTCGACCTCGGCGCCCTGGTCGCGGGTTCCAAGTACCGCGGCGAGTTCGAGGACCGGCTGAAGAAGGTCATGGACGAGATCCGCCACGCCGGCAACGTGATCCTCTTCATCGACGAGATGCACACGATCGTCGGGGCGGGCGCGGCGGAGGGCGCGATCGACGCCTCGAACATCCTCAAGCCGGCCCTGGCGCGCGGCGAGCTGCAGTGCATCGGCGCGACCACCCTCGACGAGTACCGCAAGCACGTCGAGAAGGACGCCGCGCTCGAGCGCCGCTTCCAGCCGATCATGGTGGAGGAGCCCTCGCCCGAGCAGGCCATCGACATCCTCAAGGGCCTGCGCGACCGCTACGAGGCACACCACCGTGTGGAGATCGCGGACGAGGCCCTCGAGGCCGCAGTGCGGCTGTCGGATCGCTACGTCTCGGACCGCTTCCTGCCGGACAAGGCCATCGACCTGATCGACGAGGCCGCGTCGCGCGTGCGCCTGCGCTCCTTCGTCGCCCCGCCGGACCTGAAGAAGATCGAGCAGAAGCTCGAGGAGACCCGCAAGGAGAAGGAAGCCGCCATCGGCGCCCAGGAGTTCGAGAAGGCGGCGCGCCTGCGCGACCAGGAGCACCAGACCCGCGAGCAGCTGGAGCACATGAAGGAAGAGTGGGAGCAGCAGACCGTCGCGCATAAGCTGGTCGTGTCCGGAGACGACATCGCCGAGATCGTGGCGTCGTGGACCGGTGTACCCGTCAAGCGGCTGCAGATGGAGGAGTCCGAGCGCCTCCTGCACCTCGAGGACGAGCTGCACAAGCGGGTCGTCGGCCAGGACGAGGCGGTCGCCGCCGTGGCGCGGGCCATCCGGCGGGCCAGGGCGGGCCTCAAGGACCCCAGGCGCCCGATCGGCTCGTTCATCTTCCTCGGGCCGACCGGCGTCGGCAAGACCGAACTGGCGCGCGCCCTCGCCGAGACGCTCTTCGAGGACGAGGACGCCATGGTGACGATCTACATGTCGGAGTACATGGAGCGCCACACGGTCTCGCGGCTCGTGGGGGCCCCCCCGGGCTACGTGGGCTACGAGGAGGGCGGGCAGTTGACGGAGGCGGTCCGGCGCCGCCCGTACTCGGTCGTGCTGCTGGACGAGATCGAGAAGGCGCACCCCGAGGTCTTCAACATCCTGCTGCAGGTGCTGGAGGAAGGCCGCCTGACCGAGGCCAGCGGCCGCCACGTGGACTTCCGCAACACCGTGGTGATCATGACGTCGAACGTGGGCGCGGAGCGGCTGCGCCAGGACACGGGCATCGGGTTCCGCTCCTCGCCGGACGACGAGGTCCGCTTCGAGAAGATGCGCGAGCGCATCCTCGACGAGGTGAAGCACACCTTCCGCCACGAGTTCCTCAACCGCATCGACGACATCATCGTCTTCCACTCGCTGGGAGACGAACAGCTGCTGCAGATCGTGCGCATCCTCTGCGAGAGGGTCGGGCAGCGCCTGAGCGAGCAGGGCGTGAGCGTCCGCTTGAGCGAGGACGCCTACCAGCTGATCGCCCGCGAGGGCCACGACCCCATCTACGGCGCGAGGCCGTTGCGTCGGGCCATCCAGCGCCTGCTCGAGGATCCGCTCTCGGAGGCGCTGCTCGCCGGCGAGGTTCAGCGCGGGCGGGACGTGTTCGTCACGGCGGGGGACGACCGCAAGCTCAAGTTCCAGGCGGATGCCGCGCAACCGGTCGGCTCATAGGGCGCGGACGGCCCCCGCCCCGAGTCCGGGGCGGGGGCGCGCTGCGGGAGGGCGGGAACGTGCGGGAGGAGGAGCGCCTGTACCGCCTGCTGCGACAGGTGGCACCGGGCACGGAGCTGCGCGAAGGGGTGGAGAACGTCCTCCACGCCGGCACGGGCGGCCTGATCGTGCTGGGCGACGGCCCCGAGGTGCGCGCGCTGGCGGCGGGTGGCTTTTACATCGACTGTCCATACTCGGCCGCCGCACTCTACGAGCTCAGCAAGATGGACGGCGCCATCATCCTGAGCTCCGACGCACGGCGCATCGTGCTCGCGAACGTCCAACTGGTGCCGGATCCGGCCGTGCCCTCGGTGG
>Ga0187809_10001221_pt1 | contig 12309 bp, 11 predicted proteins | sample NC_wetland_sal_i_8_FD_132415 | JGI IMG/M metagenome (GOLD analysis project Ga0187809, IMG submission 132415) | Wetland sediment microbial communities from Neuse River Estuary, North Carolina, USA - ASW_4 | ecosystem: Environmental > Aquatic > Freshwater > Wetlands > Sediment | place: USA: North... | reverse complement strand
TGAAGCAGGGCCTGGCGCGGCCGGAGACCATCGTCGATCTCGGTGGCATCCCCGCGCTGCGCGGCATTGACTTCAACGACGACGTGGTGGCGATCGGCGCCGGCACCTGCCACGCCGACGTCGCAGCGTCGGCGGTCGTGCGCGAGCACATTCCGGCGCTGGCGGGGCTGGCGGGTTCGATCGGCGACCGCCACGTGCGCAATCGCGGCACCATCGGCGGCTCGCTCGCCAACAACGATCCGTCCGCCGACTATCCGGCGGCCGTGCTCGGCCTCGGCGCCACGGTCGTCACCGACCGCCGCGAGATCGTCGCTGACGATTACTTCGTCGCGCTCTACGAGACGGCGCTGGAGCCGGGCGAGATCGTCACGCGCGTATGCTTTCCCGTGCCGGAGATCGCCGGCTACGCCAAGTTCCGCAGCGCCGCGTCGCGCTATTCGATCGCCGGCGTGTTCGTCTCGCGCTCGGCGCAGGCTGTCCGCGTGGCGGTGACCGGCGCAGGCGCCGGCGGCGTGTTCCGCGCGACGGCGCTGGAGCAGGCGCTGACGAAGGATTTCAGCGCATCGGCGCTCGACGGCCTGAGCATCGATCCCGCCGGCCTGCTCGAAGACAACAACGGTACGCCGGAGTACAGGGCGAATCTCGCAATGGTCATGGCGCGCCGCGCCATGGAAAATCTCGGCAGCACGCAATCTTATAAATGACGGGGTCGGCCGCATCGCCGACCTGATGCCACAGGCTTGGAGGCTTGCATGAGTTCACCCGCCGCCCAGGATGCTCCCGCCGATCTGCAGGAGCACCTCGATCGCCTCGTCGCGCGCGGCCTCGTCACCCGCATCGACCGGCCGATCGACAAGGACTCCGAGCTGCATCCTCTGGCTCGCTGGCAATTCCAGGGCGGCCTGCACGAGGACGAGCGCCGCGCCTTCCTGTTCACGAACGTCGTCGGCGCGCACGGCGAGACATATGACATCCCGGTGCTGGTGGGGGGCCTGGCCGCCTCGCCGGAGATCTACGCCGCCGGTCTCGGCGTGCCGGTCTCGGAGGTCGGCCGCGTCTGGGTCAAGGCGATGGCCGCGCCGATCCCGCCGATCCCGGTCAACGATGCGCCCTGTCAGGAAGTCGTCCTCACCGGCGACGACCTGACGAAAGAGGGCCTTTCCACGTTGCCGGTGCCGGTGTCGACGCCGGGTTTCGACTCGGCGCCCTATCTCACCGCCACGCTGTGCGTGACCAAAGATCCCGACAACAACATCCAGAATATGGGCACCTACCGCGCCGCGCTGAAGGCGAACGACCGCCTCGGCGTGCGCATGGCCTCGCGCCTGTCCGGCGCGGGCGGGTACCTGCACTGGGAGAAGTACCGTAAGCTCGGCAAGCCGATGCCCTGCGCCATCGTCATCGGCTGCGCGCCGGCGGTGCTGTTCACCGGCCCGCAGAAGCTTGGCATCGACGTCGACGAGATGGCGGTTGCCGGCGGTCTGATGGGCCGGCCGGTGCGCACCGTGCGCTGCAAGACCGTGGACCTCGAAGTCCCGGCCGAGTCGGAGATCGTCATCGAAGGCCTGATCGACACCGACCTTCTGGAGCCGGAGGGGCCGTTCGGCGAGAGCCACGGCCACGTCGCGCTCGAGGACTACAACATGTCGATGTGCGTCACCGCGATCACGCGCAAGCGCAAGCCGGTGTTCATCTCCATCGTCAGCCAGGTGACGCCGAGCGAGTCCTCCGTGCTCAAGAAGGTCGCCTACGAGCCGATGTATCTCGAGCACCTGCAGCACGTGCTCGGCATCCGCGGCGTCAAGCGCGTGGTCATGCACGAGCCGCTGACCAACCTGCGCAAGGTGATCTTCGTGCAGTTCGCGCGCGGCACGCCGCAGACGGAAGTCTGGCGCGGCATGCAGGGCGCCGCGACGCTGCAGGCGCAATGCGGCAAGCTGGTCATCGCCGTCTCGGAAGACATCGAGCCGGAGAACGCCGACGCCATCTTCTGGTCGCTGGCCTATCGCTCGAACTTCCTGGAAGACCTGCTGGTCACACCCTACCGCTCGAGCGGCCACGGGCCGAAGTCGGGCCGCGCGCCGACCGAAGGCACGCTGATGATCGACGCCACGCTCAAGCACGACATGCCGCCGCTGGCGCTGCCGGCGGAAGAGTACATGAGCCGCGCCAAGGCGATCTGGGAAGAGCTCGGCTTGCCGCGCATAACGCCGCAGGCGCCGTGGCACGGCTACCAGCTCGGCGACTGGACGCAGCAATGGGCGGACTTCGCCGATGCCGCGGTGTCCGGCGACTGGCGCAAAACCGGCGAATCGACTTATGCCCGGCGACATGGGAATTTGAAGCCGGAGACGCCGGTGCGCTCGGTCGAGAAGACCAAGGGCTAGGGACGGGGATTTCGGCAGCCTATGGCCAACGGTGCGACCAGAACGGCGAAGCGCCGCGCCGGCCGGCCGGCCTTCAGCTCGGCCCTGGCGGTGACGGCCGGGCGCAGCGAGGTGAAGCCCGCCGCCGGCCCGCGCCTGCAGCCGGTGCAGCAGGCCTCGGCGCCGCTGCGCAACAAGATCATCGCCGCGCTGCGCAGCGCCATCGAGACCGGCGTGCTGGTGCCCGGCCAGCGGCTGATCGAGAAGGACCTGTGCGAGCAGCTCGGCGTCAGCCGCACGTCGCTGCGCGAGGCGCTGCGCGAGGTGCAGGCCGAAGGCATCCTCGAATACAATTCCAGCCGCGGCCTCTCGGTCAGCTCCGTCTCCGCCGAGGACGCGAAGAACATCTACCGGCTCCGCTCGGTGCTCGAGGCGCTGGCGGTCGAGCAGTTCATCGAGCAGGCGAGCGACGAACAGATCGACGAGCTCGTCGCGGAAAGCGAACGGCTGAAGAAGGCCTATCGCAGCGGCGTGCTCGAGGACATCGTCGCGACCAAGCGCGACTTCTACGACCGCATCTGCGCCGGCGCGAAGAACCAGATCGCCTTCGACATGATCAATCGCCTGGTGCTGCGCACGTCGAGCCTGCGCAAGCGCTCGCTGGTGCGCAAGGAACGGCACGCCCAGAGCATCAAGGAGATCGACGCGCTGATGAAGGCGATCCAGCGCCGTGACGTCGGCCGCGCCCGCGCGGCGGCGATCGAGCACGTCAACAACTCGGCGGTCTCCGCGCTCCGCTGAAGCGCCGGTGGCGCGCTATTCGAAGGTCATGGCGAGCGCCGCGCCCAACGCGGCCAGTCCGCCGACCAGCAGCACGCCTCCGATCAGCTCGTAGAGCCCGGCCCGCGCCGCATTGTACCGGGCCTGATTGGCGATGACGCCACCGCCGATGGCGGCAGCGGCCCCAATCGATCCGATGAATGGCGCGATCATCTCCACTCCGTTGCGCGGTCGCGGTGGTTCCGGCGCGGCCTGCCGACCGGCGGTTGCATATAGTGAAAGCGGAATGGGATACCAGCCGCAACCTGCAAATTCACGCGCGGCCGCTGCTTAACCTAAACGGGCGTCCGGCCGGCACGGGCGCTGCGAGCCGCCGCCTGCCCTCCGAGAATTAACAAGGAAATTATGCCGTGCGGCCCCGCGATTTGGCATACGCGTCGGCGGACCAAATGCGGCCGGGGGAATGCAATGAGCGGCATGATGGGGGTTGTGTATGGCGTGGTCGCTCTCGCCGTGGCGACCGGCATGGTGATCATCGCGCGGCCGCGCTACGGCAAGTCGCCCGCTTTCCTGTCGAGCTGGGTGCTCGGGCAGACCTACGTGCTGACCGTCCTGCTCGTCGCCATCATCGGTGTGGCCTTGATCATCGGCGCGTTGCCGAGCCCGGTCTAAGGTCCGGCGCAGGGGCTTGAGCTCGTCCGCCAGGGTCGATTACGTAACCAAACGATTTCGAAAAGACATGGCCGCGCAGCCGCCATCGTCGTCAGTGGAGCCGCGCATGCCAGCACCCGCCTTCACCGCCCATGGCGCCATCGTTCCCGCCGTGGGCTTCGGCACCTCGCCGATGACCGGCGGCATGTCGCCCGACACCGTCGCCGCCGCGCTCGCGGCCGGCTATCGCCACATCGACACTGCGCGCAAATACGGCACCGAGCAGGCCGTGGGTGAAGCGATGCGCACGTCGCACGTGCCGCGCAGCGACATCTTCCTCACCACGAAGGTCTCGCACGAGAATCTGCGGCCCGACGACTTCGCGCGGTCCGTCGATCAAAGCCTCGCCGCCCTCGGCGTCGACTATGTCGACCTGCTGCTGGTGCATTGGCCCAATCCGCAGATCCCGCTGGCCGAGACGATGCCGGCGCTGGCCAAGGCGAAGCGCGACGGCCTCACGCGTCATATCGGCGTCGCCAACTTCAACATCGCCCTGCTCGATCAGGCGATCAGGCTGTGCCCCGAGCCGCTGGCCGTGCTGCAGGCCGAGTATCACCCCTATCTCGACCAGTCGAAATTGCTCGCCGCCGTGCGCGCGCGCGGCCTTGTCTACGTCGCCTATTGTCCGCTCGGCCGCGGCCGCCTGTTCGGCGACCCCGTGCTGACCGGGATCGCCGAGCGCCACGGCCGCAGCGTGGCGCAGGTCGCCCTGCGCTGGCTGCTGCAGCAGAACGTCGCCTCGATTCCGTTTTCGTCAAATCCACAGCGCATCGCCGACAATTATAATGTCTTCGATTTCACCCTCACCGAAGACGAAATGCAGCGCATATCGGCGCTCAAGCGCGCCGACGGGCGCGTCGCCAATCCCGCGGGCCGCGTCTCCGGCGGGTGGGACTGACCGAACCCGCGCCGCAATGCCGCACGATTTTAAACACCCCATTTAGAACCCGCTAAGCAGCCGCGGCTATCGTTCCGCCCGTGCATAAAGCGTGCAGACCTGTGCACGCCGCCGCATGGATGGTTAACGAGGCGCTGATGCGGATGAGCAAGCTGACGATGGTCACCGGTCTGGCGAGCCTTGCCGCCGGCATGCTGGTCCTTGTCGCCGGCACGGTCGCCTCGCGCTCCGAAGACGGCGCCGCGCCGGATCGCGCCAAGCTGATGGCGAAGTACCGGCGCCCGTCGGAAATTCCGTTCCCGGCGAACGACCCTTACACGGAAGCGAAGGCGCATCTCGGCCGCATGCTGTTCTTCGACCCGGTCCTGTCCGGCTCAAGGACGCAGGCCTGCGCCAGCTGCCACAACCCGGCGCTGTCCTGGCAGGACGGCCTGCCGCGCGGCATCGGCGCCAACAAGGAGCCGATGGCGGCTCGCACGCCGACCCTGCTCAACGTCGCCTGGGTGCCGAAGCTCGGCTGGGACGGCCATTTCCGCAATCTCGAAAGCGTCGCGTTCGGGCCGATCACCAGCCCCAACATCATGAACATGCCGGAGAAGGAGCTGGTGGCGCGGCTCGCGGCCATTCCGGGCTACGTCAAGGCGTTCAATGCGGCCTTCGGCGACAGCGGCATCAGCAAGCGCAACATCGAACTCGCGCTCGCGACCTTCGAACGATCGATCGTGGCCGGTCAGGCCCCGTTCGATCGCTGGATCCAGGGCGACAACAACGCGATCAGCCCTGCGGCGAAGCGCGGCTTCGACCTGTTCAACGGCAAGGCGCACTGCTCCGCCTGCCACTCCGGCTGGTCGTTCACCGACTCCTCGTTCCACGACATCGGCGTCGCCACCGGCGACGATATCGGCCGGGGCCGGCTGTTCCCGACCTCGACGGCGCTGCGTTACGCCTTCAAGACCCCGACTTTGCGCGACGTCGATCGCCGCGCGCCCTACATGCATGACGGGTCGGTCGCCACGCTCGCGCAGGTGGTCGACCTCTACAATCGCGGCGGTATCGACCGGCCGAGCCGGGACGAGGAAATCCGGCCGCTCGGGCTGACCGCGCAGGAGAAGGCGGACCTCATCGCCTTCCTGCACACCCTCACGGGAACGCCGGTCACGGTCGCGCTGACCGCCCTGCCGCGCTGACCGGCAACACTTTCGGTTTTCGGAAGAAAGGCGCCGTCAGACGGCGATCGGAAGGGCCGCGCCGATGAGGCCCAGGCCGCCGATCAGCAGCACCCCGGCCGCCGTTTCGATCAGTTCGACGTAGGCGGGATAGCGTTCGGCCTGCACCGCGGCGATGCCGCCGATAACGACACTGATCAGGCTGATCGCTGCAATCATTCTCCGCCTCCGGCCAGGCCGGGTGCTGAACGCACCGGTTGTGTCCCATTCATAGAATGAACTGCCTACCGGAAGGTTGCGTCGCCCGGGTGAATACGCGCGGTCGGCGGCGACAGTTAACCAAACGTTAAAAATTACCATACCACCCCCATCCCGAAATCGCTGAATTGTGGTAAAAAGATAGTAACTTCAGTTTGCTGCTGGGGCGAGCGCAAGCGGATCGTGAAGTCGATTTGGAATGTGTGGGGCCGGGGAGGCCTTTGTACATGCGTAAGTCGTTGAAATTGCTGCAACCTGTGATGGCTGCTGCGTTAGCGCTCCCGATCTACGCGCTGCTCGTGGAAAGTGCGAGCGCGCATGTGAAATGGTTCGTCCACTACAACATCAACGCCGCCCCACGCCGCCTCGAGGACGTGCTGACCCCGAACTTCGAGTATCTGTTCGGACTTTCGGTGCTGGCGCTGCTCGCAGGCTGCCTGTTCGAAGGCACAAACATCGGCGCGGCGCTGCAGCGGGCAATGGATCGGGTTACCGATCCGCTGCGTGATCGCACCGAGATCATGTTCCGTGCCGGCACCGCCTTCTTCTTCATTTCGATCTGGGCCTTCGGCGGCGTCCTGCTCACCCCCGAGCTGAAGACGAGCTCGCCCCTGATCGGCGCCATCCAGCTCGGCATCGCCGCCGGCATGCTGTCGCGGCGCACGATGCCGCTGTCGGCGCTCGGCATCGCCGTTATCTACGCGGTCGGCATCTGGAACTACGGCGTCTTCCACATGTCCGACTATCCGATCTTCCTCGGTGTCGCCGCCTATCTGGCGCTGACCGGACTGCAACGGGATTTCTTCGGCGTGAAGGCGATCGACATCGTCCGCTGGAGCGCGGGCGTCACGCTGATGTGGGCGTCGATCGAGAAATGGGCCTATCCCGAGTGGACCTATCCGCTGCTGACCCAGCACCCGGGCATGACCCTGGGCTTCGACTCCGACTTCTACATGCGGGCGGCCGGCGCCGTCGAGTTCGCGCTCGCCTTCTCGCTGGTGTGGACGCCGCTGGTACGCCGGGTGGGTGCGATCATGCTGTCGCCGATGTTCATCGGCGCCGTCTTCACCTTCGGCAAGATCGACCTCATTGGTCATACGCTGATCGTCGTGGTGCTGTTCGCCATCATCGGCGACGACAAGGGCCGGCGCGACCTGGTGCGCTATCCCTATCTGCTGCCGGTCGGGTACGCAGCCGCGCTCGCGCTGTTCATAGCGGCCTACTACCTGTCGCACACGGTGTTCTACGGCACGCCGATCACGTGATCGGCGCGCTCACCGCACGTGAACGACCAGCTTCATCTTCGGATGGATGGCGCAGAGCACGTTGAAATCGCCGGCGACCGGGATGGTCAACAGAGTCTTGCTGCCGGGTTCCTGGTCGCCGGAATCGAAACTGAACTTGTCCGAATCGATATAGGCGTGATGCCGCAGGTCGCCGTCGTCGTTGACGATGAGGATCGACTCGCCGGGATGGATGGTCAGCTCGTTGGGGTGAAACTCGCGCCCTTTCTGCGAGACCGTGTACTGGGGCGAGGCCAGCGAGCCCATGACGCCCAGGGCGGTGAGCGACCCGGCGATCAGCACGACGCTCAGCCCCACTTTCATCCGATCCGTCAGCTTGCCGATGCGCATGGACATCGCCTTTCCGCAGTGTGCGCTTTGCCTCACAGCGTGGGAGTGCGCGGTTAAGGCTGCGTTAACGAAGCCGCGCGGATGCAATCGTGTAATGAACTTGCCTTAACCGCCTCGCTCTAGGGTCCAGAGCCGGACAAAGGCAGGCGGACGGGATGACTTCAGGTCCGATCGAAACAATGCAGGCGAAGAAAAGCTCGCCCGCGCCGCGCAGCGTCGCGCGCGCGGCCGCTTCGCTGCGCACGATTCGCGGCCGCATTCTCGTCGCCTTCGCGGTGATGACGCTCATCACGGCGGCACTTGCCGGCTTCGCCGTCACCTCGATCGAGGAGGCCGGCGTCCTCGTGCGCAAGACGTACGACGAATCCCTGATGTCCATCAATTATGCGCGCGCGGCGGCGGCCGATTTCGCGTCCATGCGCGCGGCCTTCGCGCGGCGCTGGATCGCGGACGATCCGGACATGCGCGCCGAGCTCAACGTCCACATCGCCAAGCTCGCACAGACGCTGAAGGACGACCTCGGTGTCGCGGTTCAGCGCTCGCAGTCGCAGCGCGCGCGTCTGGCGGCGGCGCGGGTCGAGCGGGCGGTCGAGAACTGGCAGCGCACCAGCCAGCGCCTGACCGACGAGACCAAGCTCGACGCGAACTGGGAGACGCTCGACAGTTACGCCAAGAGGGTCAACGACGAGATCGACCTGCTGGTCAACTACACCGCCGGCGACGGCTTCCTGTATCGCCAGTCGGCGCGCGCCACGGTCGACCGCGACATCCGGCTCAACATCAGCGGCGCCGTGCTGGCGCTGCTGTTGTCCGGGCTGGTCGCCTGGCAGTTGACCCGCCGCATCGTGCGCCCGGTCGCAGCGGCCTCGCACGTCGCGGAACGCATCGCCACCGGCCGGCTCGACGTCGTCATTCCGCCGGGCGGCCCGGACGAACTCGGCGACCTGTTGTCGTCGATGAGCGTCATGCGCGACAACATCAAGGAGATGATGGACCGCGAGGTCGCGCTGCGCCGTTCGGCGCAGACGCGGCTCGCCGACGCACTGGAAAGCTCGGAAGAGGCGGTGGTCGTCGTCGACACCGAAGATCGTATCGCCCTCGCCAATGCGCGCGCCGCCGACTTCCTGTCGCTGTCGCTCGAACAGCTCAAGCCCGGCACGCCGATCGCCGAACTCAAGACCGCCTTGCACGATCCGATGCTGGCCGACTGGATGCTGATGCGCCGCAGCGGCGACGCCCCGGCGCCGGACTGGCAATTGGCCGACGGCCGCTGGCTACGCATCAGCCGCAGCGCCACGCGCGACGGCGGCTTCATCGTCGTGTGCAGCGACATCACGCATTCGAAGCGCCAGGAAGCCACGCTGCGGCAGAGCAACCTGCGTCTCGACGCGGCGCTCGACAACATGTCGCAAGGCCTCTGCCTGTTCGACTCCCAGAACCGGCTCGAGGTCGTGAACCGCCGCTTCTTCGAGATCTTCGAATTGTCGCGCGACCAGATCGCGCCAGGCGTCAACTTCCGTCAGATCCTCGAGCTGAGCGCGGCGCGCGGCAACAAGGATGGCGCCGCGGCGACGCAGGTGCTGACCGAGCAGGCGGAGATGATCAGCCGCCAGAAGTCGGGCACGCATTACTACGAGCTCGGCGACGGCCGCATCATCGCCAGCGTTTACAGCCCGACCAGCAACGGCGGCTGGGTCGCGACCTTCGAGGACGTCACCGAGCGGCGGCTGGCCGAAGCGCAGATCATGCACATGGCGCGGCACGACGCGCTCACCGATCTTCCGAACCGCGTTCTGTTCCGGGAAAAGATGGAGCAGGCGCTCGACCGCGGCGATAAGCTGGCGGTGCTGTTCGTCGATCTCGACCGCTTCAAGGCCGTCAACGACACGCTCGGCCATCCGGTGGGCGACGCGCTGCTCTGCGCCGTCACCGAACGCCTGCTCGCCGCCGTGCGCGGCAGCGATACCGTCGCCCGCCTCGGCGGCGACGAATTCGCCATCGTGCAGCACGGCGCGCGTCCGAGCGACGCATCGGAGCTCGCCGCGCGCATCATCGAGCTGATGGCGCAGCCCTTCGACGTGCTCGGCAACCAGGTCGTCATCGGCGCCAGCGTCGGCATCGCGATCGCGCCGACCGACGGGCGCGAGCCTGATCACCTGCTGCGCAACGCCGACATGGCGCTTTACCGCGCCAAGAGCGGCGGCCGCGGCAGCTATCATTTCTTCCAGGCGGAGATGGACGCGCAGATGCAGGAGCGCCATGCGCTCGAGCTCGATCTGCGCAAGGCGGTCGCCAACGGCGAATTCGAGGTGCACTACCAGCCGATCGTCGAGGTGGCGCGCGGCGACGTGCGCGGCTTCGAGGCGCTGGTGCGCTGGAAACATGCCGAGCGCGGCATGATCTCGCCGGCGATCTTCATCCCGGTGGCCGAGGAGATCGGCCTGATCGGCGCGCTCGGCGAGTGGGTGCTGAAACAGGCCTGCCGCGATGCCGCCGCCTGGCCGGATCACGTCACCGTGGCGGTCAACCTGTCGGCCGTGCAATTCCGCAATCCGTCGCTGCCGCTGACGATCGTGGCGGCGCTCGGCGCGGCCGGCCTGTCGGCGGAACGGCTGGAGCTGGAGATCACCGAGTCGGTGCTGTTGCAGGACGACCGCGCGGTCATCGACATGTTGCACCAGATCCGTGCGCTCGGCGTGCGCATCTCGATGGACGATTTCGGCACCGGCTATTCCTCGCTCGGCTATCTGCGCAGCTTCCCCTTCGACAAGATCAAGATCGACCGCTCTTTCATTTCCGAGCTCGGCAAGAAGGACGACTGCCTGGCCATCATCCGCGCGGTGACGCAGCTCGGCGCCGACATCGGCATGGTGACGGTCGCGGAAGGCGTCGAAACGACCGAGCAGCTCGACATCCTGCGGGTCGAAGGCTGCAATCAGGTGCAGGGTTTCCTGTTCAGCCCGCCGCGGCCGGTCAGCGAAGTGCCGCAGCTCCTGCGCAAGTTCAAGGCGCGCGCCGCCGCTTGATCTTGCGCAAGGCATGATGCCGTCGCCGCCGCCATTGTCGCCGTCATGCGCGTCGTCCTCACCATCGTCGTTCTCACGCTTTCGATCGCGCCGGCCTCGGCACAGGATCCGGTGCGGCACGGCCGCGCGCTGCTGCAAGAGTTCTGCGGCTCCTGCCACGCGGTCGGCCGCAACGACCGCAGCCGCCACGTGGGTGCGCCGCCGTTCCGCGCGCTCGGCCGCAGTTTCGATCTCGACGACTTTCCGCGGCTGCTGGCGCGCGGCATTTCGTCGGATCATCCCGACATGCCGGAATTCAGGTTCAGCGCGGACGACGCGCGCGACGCCAGCGCCTATCTGCGCACGCTGCAGCAGTGACGCCGCTGCGCGTCAGTGCCCGCCGGTGCTGACGCGCTCGACCGGCAATGGCGTCGTCGCGACGGCCGGCGTTTCCGCCAGCACCGCCTTGTAGGCATTGGCGAGCCCGGCGCCGAACATCGCGTCGTGCCCCTTCGGCCCCAGATCGTGGGCGGTCGCTTCGAGGACATGGCGGACGTCGTCCGGCCGCAGGTCCGGCTTGCGCTCGACGAGCAGCGCGGCGATGCCGCTGATCTCGGCCGCGGAATAGGACGTGCCGGACGACACCTCGTATCCGCCGCTCGGGATGGCGACCAGCAGATCGCTTCCCGGCGCCGCCACGGCGATGTAGCGGCCGCGATTGGCGACGCCCAGCACCTTGTCCTGCTCGTCGGTGGCGGTCACGGCGATCACCTCGCGCTCGGCCGCCGGGTAGAGCGGCGACGACTTCGGTCCGGCATTGCCGGCGGCTGCGATGAGCACGACGCCCTTGCGGTGCGCGGCTTCGAGCGCGCGGTGGATCGCGGGGTCGGCCGGCCCGGCGAAGCTCATGTTGATGATGCGCGCGTGCTGCGCGACCGCCCAGTCGAGCCCCTTGAGGATGGCGAAGGTCGTGCCCTCCGCGTTGCCGCCTTTCGGATCGAAGGCGCGGACGGCGAGGATGCGGGCTGCGGGCGCGGCGCCGACGAGCTTGCCGTGACCCGCGATCAGCGCCGCGACGGCGGTGCCGTGCGCGTGCGGCTCCATCGTCGTGCCCGTGGCATTGAACGTCTCGGCGACCGTGCCCGCGAGATCGGGATGCGACGTGTCGACCGCGGAGTCGATCACCGCGACGCGCACTGCGTCGCCTTTCGCCAAGGCATGCGCTTCCGGCAGATGCAGCTTGGCGAGCTCGTATTGCGCCGGATCGCCTTCGACGTTCACCGCCGCGGTTTCCTGCAGCGTGAAGCGGTAGTTCGGTTGCGCCGAAGCGACGAGGCCGTCCGTCTCGAGCTGCCGCACGACGGTGGCGACCGAGCGGCGGTCCGGGATGCGCCAGCGGAAGAAGGTCGTGCCGGTCAGCGCCATCGGCGTCGAGGCGATCCGCGCCATGCGAAAACGCCGCTGCAGCGCATCGATCTGCGCCGGCGAGGC
>Ga0187809_10001220_pt1 | contig 12325 bp, 10 predicted proteins | sample NC_wetland_sal_i_8_FD_132415 | JGI IMG/M metagenome (GOLD analysis project Ga0187809, IMG submission 132415) | Wetland sediment microbial communities from Neuse River Estuary, North Carolina, USA - ASW_4 | ecosystem: Environmental > Aquatic > Freshwater > Wetlands > Sediment | place: USA: North... | reverse complement strand
CGCGGCGCGACCGGTCGCACGCTGGCGACCTCGTGCATCCAGCGCGACGTGATCCACGCCCACGGGCACAGGGGGTCGAACCAGAAGTCGACGGTGACGGCGCCTTCGCTTTGGGCCATGCGGGATCCTCCTCGGGAACCGGGGTCTACGCAGTCGGGTCTATAAGCGGCAACTCAGCCCGCGAGTGCGGTGTTCCCCGTCAGCCCGGGTTCACCGGTTGGCCGGGTAGGGTCGAACGTGGGGTCAACCAATGTGATTGCGAGGAAGGCGAGCCGCGTGACGGTCGATCGCAACAGCTTGACGCGCGACGAAGCCGCAGAGCGCGCCCGGCTGATCTTGCCGCTGGACGGCGCTGTCGCGCCGGCCATCCAGACCATCGTCCGGCTCGACTTCACCCCCGACTCGGCCGGCCATCCCGATCGATTCGCCTCCACGACCGTCGTGCGCTTCGGATGCGCCGAACCCGGCGCCACGACGTTCGTCGACCTGGTGTCTGACAACGTGCGCTCACTGCGACTCAACGGCGAGGAGCTCGATCCGTCGGCTCATCAGGTCGGCGACCGGATCACCTTGCCCGGCCTGCGCGCCGACAACGAGCTCGAGGTGGTCGCCGACTGCTCGTACATGCACACCGGCGAGGGGCTGCACCGCTTCACCGATCCGGTTGACGGGCGGATTTACCTGTACACCCAGTTCGAGACGGCTGACGCGCATCGGGTCTACGCGTGCTTCGACCAGCCAGACATCAAGACGACGTTCGAGCTGGCCGTCGTGGCGCCCGCCGACTGGGTCGTGGTCGGCAACACCGCGCCCGACCAAGCTCCCGACGCTGTCGAGCCGACGCCCTCACAATCGATCTCCCATTGGCATTTCCCCGCCAGCAAGCCGTTGTCGACCTACGTGACGGCGATCGTCGCCGGGCCCTATCACGTGGTGCGAGACACCCACGACGCCGCCGCGGCGCAGATCCCGCTCGGCGTCTACTGCCGGCAAAGTCTCGCCGAATATCTCGACACCGAGGAGATTTTCACCGTCACGAAGCAAGGCTTCGCCTTCTTCGAGGAGATCTTCGAGCGCCCATACCCGTTTGAGAAATACGACCAGCTCTTCGTTCCGGAGTTCAACGCGGGCGCGATGGAAAACGCGGGCGCGGTCACCTTCCTCGAGGACTACATCTTCCGTTCGCGGGTCACCGACACCGCGTACGAGAGTCGAGCCGGCACCATCCTGCACGAGATGGCGCACATGTGGTTCGGCGATCTCGTCACGATGCGCTGGTGGGACGACCTTTGGCTCAACGAGTCGTTTGCCACGTACATGGCGAATCTCGCGCAGTCGGAGGCGACCCGCTGGGGCGAGGCGTGGACCACCTTCGCCAACGAGGAGAAGACCTGGGCCTGCCGCCAAGACCAGCTGCCCACCACGCACCCAATCGCCGCTGACATCGTCGACGTCGAGGCGGTCGAGACAAACTTCGACGGAATCACCTACGCCAAAGGCGCTTCCGTGCTCAAACAACTCGTCGCGTGGGTGGGCCGCGACGCGTTCTTCAGCGGGCTGCACAAGTACTTTGACACGCACGCGTGGGGCAACAGCACCCTGCAGGATCTGTTGCGCGCGCTCGAAGACGCATCGGGCCGCGACCTATCAGCCTGGTCGAAAGAGTGGCTGGAGAGCGCGGGCATCAACACGCTGCGCCCCGAGATCGAGACGAACGACGACGGCGTGATCACGTCGTTCGCGGTGCTGCAGGAGGCGCCCCCAGAGCATCCCACCCTGCGCTCGCATCGCCTCGCGGTGGGCTGCTACCACCGTCGCGACGACGGAATCGTGCGCGAGAAGCGAGTTGAACTGGACGTCGTGGGCGCGCGCACCCCGGTGCCGGAGCTCGTCGGAATGCGTCGTCCTGACTTGCTGGTGGTCAACGACGACGACCTGGCGTACGCGAAGATCCGGCTCGACGACCGCTCACTTGAGACGGTGGCCAACTCGGTCGGCGAGGTGCGCGACTCCCTCCCCCGCGCGTTGTGCTGGGCGGCGGCGTGGGACATGACCCGCGACGCCGAGATGGCCGCGCGCGACTATTTGCGCATGGTGATCCACCTGCTTGACGCCGAGCGCGACATCGGCGTGCTGCAAAGTGCGATGCGGCAAGCGCGGCTCGCCGTCGAGCGGTGGGCCGACCCCGCCTTTCGCCCAACCGGCCTTGACATGCTCGCGGCCGCCACGCACGCCCACTTGCAGGCCGCCGAGCCGGGCAGCGACTTCCAGCTCGCGTTCCTCCGCGCGTTCGCGGCGAGTGCGCACTCGACGCAACACGTCGACACGCTGAGTTCGCTGTACGCCGAGCAGACGTCGCTCCCCGGCCTGCCGCTCGACACCGACCTGCGCTGGACGTTGCTTGTCCGGCTGGCCGCGCACGGCCGAGTTGGCGCCGCCGACGTGGACGCGGAACTGGCGCGCGACGACACCTCGGCCGGCCGTCGGCACGCGGCCGCGGCTCGCGCGGCGCTCCCGTCGTCCGAGGCGAAGGAACAGGCCTGGCACCTGGTCGTCGAACGAGCCGACACGCACAACGCGGAAATCTCGGCGATGATCGGCGGATTCCAGCAGGCGAACCAGCTCGACCTGCTGCGGCCGTACGTCGAGCGCTACTTCGGCGCGATCGGCGACGTGTGGCAACACCGCACCGGCGACACCGCGCGCACGATCGCCGAGGGCTTGTTTCCTTACCTGATCATCGAGCAGTCGACCATCGACCGGGTCGACAGCTACCTCGAAGACAACAAGCCGCCGGCGGGCCTGCGTCGCATCTTGTTAGAGAACCGCGACGCGATCAACCGGGCGCTGCGAGCGCGCGCCCGCGACGCCGCCGCCGGCTGACGGTCAGCGAACCGACGACGCCGCCCGGATCAGTCGGCGCTGTGCTGGTGCGCGACCGGCGGCTTGGCGGCCGACTGGGCCATCATCCGAATGCCACTCAGGATGCCCCCGGCGAGGTCGCCTCCGGCGAACGACGTCGACATCGACAGGCTGGCCAGCGCAGCCGCGCGATCGTCGAGCGACCGGCGCGCCACAGCGCCCGTGACAATCTCGACGCGACGCGCCTCAGGCTCGATGAAGGTCAGGACGGCGATCGCCGCGTCGTCGCCCAGACTGGCGTGCAGTTGCAGCGCGTGATCGCGCACCTCGCCGTCGACCGACCCGATGTAGACGGAGAACAGCAAGCCGGTCTCGGCCCGCGCGCTCGCGAGCGCCTGCCGGATCTGGTCGGCTTGCCGCTGGGTGAAGGCGTCACCAACGGGCACTTGCGCCGCCTCCTTCGGTCGTCGCGGGCGGCAGGGTGTCGACCGACTTCGCCGCCTCCGCGGCGTCGATCGAGCCGCCGAACCACACCGAACCCGCGGTCCACGGTCGGCCCGGCCGGTAACGCGGACCGCGGATCAGCGACGGCAGGTAGACCAGGAACGTGATGACAAGCGCGGCCCCGACCGGGATGCCGATGTAGATGAGCACCGTCTGCACCCAGGTCAGCCCGTGCCCGGGGTCGCCGATCTCGCCGATCGCCACTAACGTTCCCGCGCCCACGCTCGCCTCGCCCGAACTCGAAGACCAGTCACGACGGCCTGTCGCCGACGGACGCAACGGTAACGGATACGCCTTCGCCGCCGACCACGTGGGCCAGCCGGACCGCCAGCTCGCCGGCCCGCCCGCTGATCAGGTCGTCGAGAAGCACCGGGCGGCCCTTGGCGTCGGTCATCGGCACCCGCCAGTTCGGGTATTCGTCGATCGTGCCGGGCTGGTTGACCGGGCGGCGGTCTCCGACGGCGTCGGGCAGATAGACGCCGATCAGCCGGGCGGGCGTGCGCTCGACGTACCCGTGCAGCGCGGCCACCAACTCGTCGACGTGCCGATCCACTCGCGCCGCGTAATGCGCCCGCCGCGGCGACACGCTGCCGGGCTCGGGCACGGTGACCACGTCGTCCGCGGTTCGCTGGTCGAGCAGCCCCACGGCGGCGAGCTGCTCAATCCACGCCGTGCGCTGCGCCTCATCGGCGGCGCGCTCCTGCGCAGGGTCGCGCTCGAGCAGACCCAGTTCGGCGCGGATTTCGACGTGCTCGCCCTCGAGGTAGCCCGCGGTCGGCGGCAGGTCGTGCGTCGTGACCGTCGCCAGGCACAACTCGCGCCAACGCTCGGCGGGTAGCGGACGACCCTCCTCGTCGTGCTCGAAGAACAGAATTGACGTCCCGAAAACGCCGCGCTCGCGCAGGTAATCGCGCACCCACGGTTCGACGTTGCCGAGGTCTTCGCCCACCACGACGGCGCCCGCGCGGGCCGCCTCAAGCAACACGATGCCGACAAGCGCCTCGTGATCGACGCGCACGTAGGTGCTGTCGGCGGGCGTCGCGCCGTCGCGCACCCACCACTGCCGGAATAGCCCGATGATGTGGTCGACTCGCAGCCCGCCACCATGCGCGAACGAGGCGCGCACCAACTCGCGGAACGGCGCGAATCCTTCGTCCGCCAGCTTTTCTGGCTGCCACGTCGGCAAATTCCAGCGCTGTCCCTGCTGGTTGTACATGTCAGCCGGGGCGCCCAGGCTCACGCCGGGCGCCAACACGGGCTGCTGCGACCAGGCGTCGGCGCCATTCGGGCTGCTGCCGACCGCCAGGTCGAGCAACACGCCGATCGGCATCCCCGCGTCGCGGGCCGCCTGCTGCACGGCGTCGAGTTGCACGGCGCACTGCCATTGCAGCCAACAATGAAAGTCGACCAGCTCCCGCTCAGCGGCGCGAAAATCGACCACCTCCGACGACCTGGGATCGCGCAACGACGCGGGCCAGTCGGACCATGGGGAACCCTGCCGCTCAACCAGCGCACACCAGGTCGCGTAGTCGAGAAGCGGCTCGCCACCCGCCTCGACGAACTCGGCAAACGCCCGTTGCCGCTCGGCGTCACGTCGCGCGGCGAAGGCGGCTTCGAGCGCTTCTCTCTTCGCCAGCCAGATCGCGTCACGATCGATGTCTTCGTCGACGCCGTTCTTTTCCTTCAGTGGCGCGGAAATCGCCGCGACGTCGACATCGCGCAGCGTCGCAACCTCAGGCACGTCTTCAACGCGGAGGTAGATCGGGTTGATGAAGCCCCGGCTTGCCGGGAAGTAGGGCGACGGCTCAAGCGGCGGCGCCGGCTGGGCGGCGTGCAGCGGGTTCACCAACACGAAACCCGCGCCAAGCTCGGCCGCGCTCCACTCGACAAGCGTGCGGAGATCGGCGAAATCTCCTATCCCCCAAGAACTTTTCGAACGCACCGCATACAGCTGCAACATGAAACCCCACGCGCGTCGCGCCGGAGATTCAAGCCGCTCCGGGACGACGATCAGCGCGCAGCTTGCGCGCCGATCTCCGGACGTGGCGCGCAGCCGGTGATACCCCAGCGGGAGGTCGGCCGGGATCTCGAACGTCGCCTCGCCGACGAGCGCGCCGTCGACCTCGCACGGGTCGACCCACACCATCAGCTGCGTCAGTTCGCGGCGGCCGCCGCGCTCAAGCTCCAAGACGACGGAGGCGGGGTCGCCGTGCGGCACGTGGGCCCACACCTTCGAGGAGCGTCCGGCGCGGACGACGACGGACGGCGGCAGCATCCGCCGCCACGACGCGAGCCGCACGTCGTCCAGAGATTGGCGAATCGCGTCGGGACTGCTGGCGTCGACGCCCATCGCGGTGAGCACCGCGGTCACCGCGTCGGTCGACGCCTCGGCGCCGCCGCCGCGCCAGTCGCCAAACTCGGTGGCCACCCCGTGCGCGTGCGCGAGTTCGGCGAGCGATGCGTCCAGCATGTCTGCCGACCCTACGCGGGTCGTGCCAACACCCAGGCGCCGTCGTCGGTCAGGGCGGCCTCAAATCGCAAGCCGACATCGCGCAACCGGTCGCGCAACCGGGCGTCGTCGAGCCGCCGGGTGACGAACGACTGCGACCACTCGCGCTCGCCGATGCGGTACTCGACCGTCGCGGCGACCAAATCCGGGCCGGGACGGGAGACGTCGCGCAAGCGGAAGGCGATCCCGTCGCGCTCGGTCACGTTCTCGGTCACGTCGCCGAACCAGCGCTCCGGAAACCGCTCGATGACGACGCAGCCGTCGGCGGCGACGTGCCGCGCGCAACACGCGAGGAAGGTGGCGAGCAGGTTGTCGTCCGGCACGTTCACCAGGTGCGAAGCGAGCACGACGGCGTCGAAGCGCCGCGGCAACGCGAGCGCTTCGATCGGGCTGCACACGGTCGCGGCGCCGCGCACGCGGGCCAACATCTGCGGCGACTCGTCGACCGCGGTGACCGGGTGCCCGAGCGCGACCAGCGAATGGGTGACCCGGCCGACGCCACAGCCGAGTTCGAGGATCGACCCGCCTTCCGGCGCCGCGGCGTGGATGATCTCCGGTTCACGGCCGACGGGCAGCGCGGCGTACACCTCGACCGAGCAGCCGTCGGGAGTGATGACGCCCGGACCGCGCCCAGCCGAGAACGCCCGGCGGCCTGCCAAGCTCAAGCGCTGGCCGGCTGATCGACAGCCTGGCCGAAGGCCTCGCCGTCCAGGTACGGAATCCACCGCGGGTCGCTGCGGCCGGTGCCGAGAATGCGCCAGGCCACGCCGGTCGGCGCGCGCGGTGCGTGCTTGATCCGCCAGCCCAGTTCGGCGACCGTGCGGTCGGCCTTCACGTGGTTGCAGCGCCGGCAGCACGACACCACGTTCTCCCAGATGTGCTGGCCGCCGCGGCTTCGCGGGACGACATGGTCAAGGCTGGTCGCTGGCGCCTCGCAGTAAACACAACGACCGCCGTCGCGTAGGAACACGCCACGGCGGGTCAGCGGGACCACGGTTCGATAGGGGATTTTGACGAACCTCGTCAACCGCACCACGACCGGCACTTCGAGTGCGACCGAGGCGCTGTGCAGCAAAGCGTCGCCGACCTCGACGGCGACCGCCTTGGACGCGAGCACCAGCAAGAGCGCGCGGCGGCCCGGCACGACGCCGATCGGTTCGTACGTCGCGTTGAGTACGAGCGCGTAAGCCACGACTGCCTCCCGCTGGCCCACAGTCTCACCCCGAGGCGGCGTCCCGCGCCACCAATTGGGCGCGCGACGTGGCGCGTCGCGGGTGAAGTCGGACGACGCGAGGGCCCGTTAGGGTTGCCGCCATGAGCGTGCCCAGCGAGCCGAGCGAGCGCCGGCGGTACCCAGCCGCCCGTCGCGTCGACCTGGTCGAGCGACTGCCCGAGCAAGATCCGCGCTTCGAGGTCGCCGACCCGTACCGGTGGCTCGAGGACGCCACGTCGGCTGAGTCGGCAGCCTGGTTGCGGGCGCAAGACGAGCTGGCCGCCACCGAGCTGGCGAACCCCGGCCGCGGTCATCTGCGCACCCGGCTGACCGAGCTGCTCGCGGCCGGTGTGGTGACCGCCCCGGCCTGGCGGCGCGGTCGCCAGTTCTTCATGCGGCGCAGCGCCGACCAAGAGCACGCGGTGTTGCTCACGGTCGACCCCGACGGGTCGGAGCGGGTGCTCATCGATCCGATGGCGATCGACCCTTCCGGCGCCACCACGCTCGACGCCTGGCAGCCGTCGAAAGAGGGCGCCCTGCTGGCCTACCAACTCTCCGAGGGCGGCAACGAGGAGTCGGTGCTGCGGGTCATGGACGTCGCCACCGGCGAGCTTGTCGACGGCCCGATCGATCGCTGCCGGTACTCCCCTGTCGGCTGGCTGCTCGGCGGCGAGCGGTACTACTACGTGCGGCGGCTCCCGCCCTCGCAGGTGCCGGAAGGCGAAGAGCAGTTTCACCGCCGGGTGTGGTTGCACCGGGTCGGCAGCGATCCGGCCGACGACGTGTGCGTCTTCGGCGAGGGCCTCGACAAGACCACGTTTTTCTCCGCGTCGGTGAGCATCGACGGTCGGTGGTTGGTCGTCACCGCAAGCCCGGGCACCGCGCCGCGCAACGACGTCTGGATCGCCGACCTCACCGAAAGCGACCCCGAGGCGCCGCGGCTGCGCGAGGTGCAGATCGGCGTCGACGCGCAAACCTCGGTGCACGTGAGTCGAGACGGCCTGGCCTACATCCACACCGACCGCGACGCGCCGCGCGGCCGGCTCGCCGTGGTCGACCCGAGCGACCCCGACCCGGCCAGGTGGCGCGACCTGCTGCCCGAAGACCCGGAGGCGGTGCTCGAGGACTACGCCATCCTCGACGGCGCCGACTTGGAAAACCCGGCGCTGCTCGCCTCGTGGACCAGGCACGCCGTCAGCGAGATCACCGTCCACGACCTGCGCACCGGCGAGCGCACCGGTTCCGTGGCGCTGCCCGGCATCGGCTCCGTCGGCGGCCTGTCGGAGTTGCCCGAGGGCGGCTCGCAATGCTGGTTCGGTTACACCGACCACACCACGCCGCCGAGCGTCTTCCGGTATGACGCACGCACGGGCGCCACGGCGCCCTGGGCGAGCCCGCCGGGAAGCGTCGAGGTGCCGAAGGTGCACAGCCGGCAGGTCACCTACACCTCACCCGACGGCACATCGGTGCGCATGATCGTGGTGTCGGCGACAGCCGAGCCCGACGCGCCTCGGCCGGCGATTCTCAACGGGTACGGCGGTTTCGGCGCGTCGATGACGCCCGGGTACTCCGCGACGACGCTGGCCTGGGTCGAGGCGGGCGGCGTGTACGCGGTCGCCAACCTGCGCGGCGGCGGCGAAGAAGGCGAGAGCTGGCATCGGGCCGGCATGCGCGGCAACAAGCAGAATGTCTTCGACGACTTCCACGCCGCCGCCGACTGGTTGTGCGACAACGGCTGGACCACCCCGGGCCAACTGGCCATCTCCGGCGGCAGCAACGGTGGCCTGCTGGTCGGCGCGGCACTGACCCAACACCCCGAGAAGTACGCCGCCGTCGCCTGCTCGGCGCCATTGCTCGACATGGTTCGCTACGAGCGCTTCGGGCTCGGGCAGCTGTGGAGCGAGGAGTACGGGTCGGCGAGCGTGCCCGAAGAACTCGGCTGGCTGCTGGCCTATTCGCCGTACCACCAGGTGAAGTCAGGCGTCCGGTACCCCGCGGTGCTGTTCACCGTCTTCGACTCCGACACGCGAGTCGACCCATTGCACGCGCGCAAGATGTGCGCGGCGCTGCAGGCCGCGGCGCCAGCCGACAACCCGCCGATCGTGTTCCGCCGGGAAAGCGACGTCGGTCACGGGGCCCGGGCGGTCAGCCGCAGCGTCGACCTGTCGGCCGACACGCTGGCGTTCCTCGCCAGGCACACCGGCTTAGCGTTTCTCGACGCCTAGCCGCATCATCATCGCGGCCCCACCCGAGTCGGAAGACCCGACTTCGAGGCGGCCACCCGACGACTCGGCCGTCCGCCGGACGATGTCGAGGCCGAGGCCGGTCGACCCGACGCCGCTTCGACCGCGGTCGACCGCGCCGCGCGGGATGCCGGGCCCACCGTCGGCGACAGTGACCGTCGCGTCGGCGCGTCCGACGTCGACAAGCACCGCCATGGCGGTGCCTTCGGGGGTGTGCGCGAAGACGTTCTCCAGCAGCGCGTCGACGGCGGCCGCCAGATCGTCGGAGGCCACCCGCACCTGGCATGACGACGGGGGCAACCGCAGGTCGAGCCGACGTCCCTGGTCTTCGGCCAGCACCGACCAAAACGCCACCCGGTCGCGGACGACGTCGACCACGTCGCAGGCTGGCGTCACCTGCTCGCGGACCCCGCGCCGCGCCTCGCGAATGACGTCACCGACCGAGCGCTCAAGCGCCTCGACCTGTTCCACCAGCCGGGCCGCCTCCGCCGACTTGGGCAGCGACTCGGCGGCCAGCTTCACCGCGGCGACCGGCGTGCGCAGCCGATGCGACAGGTCGGCGACCTGCTCCCGCTCGTCGTCCAAGAGCTCTTTGATACGTTGGCCGAGCCGGTTCAGGGCGAGCCCCACGGCGATGACCTCGCGCGGGCCTTCAAGCGGCGCGCGGGCCGACAAGTCGCCGCCGGACAACCGGTTCGCGGTGGCGGCGAGGGCGGCCACCGGGCGGGCGGTGCGTTGCGCGAGCCGGTCGGCGACCAACATCGCCACGGCCAGCATGCCGAGCCCGACCGCGATCAGGATCGCGATGTCGAAGGTGACGCCGTGCTTCACCTTGCCGGCAGGCACGAAGGTGCGCACCACCAGCGTCTGCCCGTTGAGGTTGATCGGGTTCCAGATCTCCAGGCCGCCCTTGTAGGTGACGTTGACCTGCTGGGTGTTCTGCCCGACCTTCGGAGTGCCGGCGGCCAGCTTCAGGCTGGCCGAATTCGCGTCGGGCGGCGTGCCACCGATCCAGGTCTTGAGGTCGGGCAACACGACGGACGACGTGATGCCGTCGGGCGGCTGCTGTCCGGACGGGTTGACCACCGCGCGGATCGCGTCCGTCTCGTCGGCGCTGCCGATCGCCTGCAGCCCGGCGACGACCGCCTGCGACTGCCGCAGGCCGTCGTTCAACGCGTTCTGTTTCGCCAGGTTCTTGACCAGCAGCGACAGCGGGATCAAAAACGCCACCACGACCAGCGTGGTGGTCGCCGCCGCGAGAACGAGCAGCCGGGTGCGCACGGTGTCGAGCCAGCCCGCCTAGCCCGCCGCGCTCGTCGGATCGACGAGCTTGACGCCCACCCCACGGACGCTGAGCAAGTAGCGCGGTTCGGCGGCCGACTCGCCGAGCTTGCGCCGCAGCCACGACAGATGGACGTCGACCGTCTTGTCGGCGCCGCCGTACGCCTGCTGCCAGACCTCGGCGAGCAACACCCGCTTGCTGACCACCTCGCCCGGATGCTCAGCCAGATAGAGCAGCAGGTCGAACTCCTTGCGGGTCAGCTCGAGTCGCTCGCCGTCGAGGCTCGCCTCGCGGGTGCGCTGGTCGATCCGCAGGCCGCCGACCACGACCGCCTCAACCGCCTCGCCGCTTGCCATCCGGCGCAGCACGGCGCGAATACGGGCCTCGAGATGGTCGGACGAGAACGGCTTGACCACGTAGTCGTCGGCGCCTGCGTCGAGGATGCGAACCATCTCGGTCTGGTCGTCGCGCGCGGTGGCGACGATGATCGGCACCTTGCTGACCGCCCGCACCATCTGGATCAACTTCCCGCCGTCGAGGTCGGGCAGCCCAAGATCGAGGACCACGAGATCGGGCGCCGTGTCGACGACCGCCTGTAGCCCTGACATCGCAGACGGCGCCGACGCGACGGCGTGCCCGCGCTCGCTGAGCGAACGGGTCAACGTCGTGCGGATGCCGGGGTCGTCTTCGATGAGCAACAGTCGGGGCACGCGTCTGACGGTACTCACTGCGAGGCGGTAAGCGTGGACGGCGGGTTCATTCGGCGTGGTCGCCGTCACGTCGCCTGCGGCTGCTTTGAGATCGACTTAACTCAGTGACGAGACGGCGACGCCGACACTAGTCGCGTGCCACGAATGCACGAGCCAACCGAGTCGCGCCACCAGCGGCGCTCTTTCGCGCGCGCGCTGCGCGGTTGGACCGGCCGACCCCTGGCACTGGCCCTCGGCTGGGTGATGTCGTGCGCGCTGGTCACCGCGGTGACCTTGACCGCGGTCAACCGAGTCGGGCACGAAGTCGCCGGCTCGACGCCGAGAGTGATCACCCAAGCCGGCGTCTCGGCCCAGGCCAGCGAGCAGTCGGCGTCCGCCGCCTCTGCCGCCTCCGCGAGCGCCGCCGACGCCGTCGTCAGCCCGACCCCGAGCAGCGTGCCGCCGACGGCGCCGGGCTCGCAGCCGACCCAGACCCAGACCAAGCCGCAGCGGGCGCAGACACCGACGCCAACCTCGATCATCCAGGCGAGCACGGCGCCCGCGAGCACCCCCCCTCCGCCTCCAAGCGGCCCGGCATCCCCAAGCAGTTCGCAGTCGGGATCGTCGTCCCCGTCCACGTCGCCGGCTGGCTCGCCGTCTTCGACCAGCTCGGTTTCACCGTCGCCAGCCCCATCGGCAGGCAAAGGCTCGTTCACCGTCCCAGGCGGACGGATCGTTATCGCTTGTAGTGGTGACTCAATTGCGAACGCAAGTGCGACGGTCACTGACGCGAGCTACACCCTCAGCACAAAGTCAATGAGCGATCCGGCAGTCGACGTGGTGTACACCAAGGGCAGCACCTCTACCGAATACCTCTACAGTTGCCGTTCTGGCCAGCCGCTCGGCGGCATCGTCGAACACCCGTAACGAGGTCTCCGGGCCGCGCAGACCACCCGCGGTTGACGGCGACATTTCGCCGTCGTTACCATTAGTAAGCAAAGTTTACTAACTACCGGCGGACGG
>Ga0187809_10001219_pt1 | contig 12327 bp, 7 predicted proteins | sample NC_wetland_sal_i_8_FD_132415 | JGI IMG/M metagenome (GOLD analysis project Ga0187809, IMG submission 132415) | Wetland sediment microbial communities from Neuse River Estuary, North Carolina, USA - ASW_4 | ecosystem: Environmental > Aquatic > Freshwater > Wetlands > Sediment | place: USA: North... | reverse complement strand
CGCTGCTCGCGCGCGTTCGCGCAGCGGTGGCGGCGCTCCCGGGCGGCGCGCCGGCGCCCGCGCCGGCCGTCCGAGTGGACCGCCGGCCGGGCATGCGCGTCGAGATCATCCAGAAGGACACGCGCGCGGTGGCCATCTCCCTCGGCCACCCCATCGCGGTCACGCGCGCGCACCCGGATTTCGCGGCGCTGTGGCTCGCGCGCACATGGTTAGGCGAACATCGGTCCTCGGTGTCGCACCTGTACCAGCGCATCCGCGAGATCCGCGGCCTCAACTACGGCGACTACGCCTACATCGAGGCCTTCCCCGGCGGCATGTTCCAGTTCTTCCCCGATGCCAACCGCCCGCGGCACCACCAGCTGTTCGAGATCTGGATCCGCCCCGTGCCGCCCGAGGCGGCCGTGATGACCCTGCGCATCGCGCTCCACGAGCTCGACCGGCTCATCGCCCGGGGCCTAACGGACGCGGCGTTCGCGTCCACCCGCGACTACCTCGTCAAGAGCCTGCCGCTCCTCACGGCCACCCAGGACCACCGCCTGGGATACGCGCTCGATGCGCGGTGGCACGGCACGGGCGACTTCGTGAGCGAGATGCGCGAGCACCTCCGCCGGCTCGATGCCGCGGCCGTGAACGACGCCGTGCGCCGTCACCTGTCGGCGCGCGACCTCGATGTCGTGATGATCGCACCCGATGCCGACGGCCTCCGCCGCGCGCTGCTCTCCGACGCGCCCACCACCCTCACCTACGATGCGCCCAAACCGCCCGAGCTGGTGGCAGAGGACCAGGCGATCGGCACGCGGCGCTTGGGACTGACCGACGCGGACGTGCGCATCACGCCCGCCGAGCACGTGTTCGCGCGCTGATCGGCATGACACGCATGGCACCCGGGTCGTCCTTTCACGTACCGCACCCGAGCCTTCCACGCACGTACCCGTGTCGAGCGTAGTCACCGAGCCGGCGCCCGCGCCGGCCCCGGCCCCGGCCGCCGCCAAACCCCGAGCGCCGAGCGCGCGCCGGTTTGGCGCGGCCGCCCTCGTCATCGCCATCGTCGCATCGTTAGTCGTCGTGCGGGCGGCGGCGCGGTTCGGCCAGACCTGGGACGAGCCCGCGCACCTCGCCGCGGGCATGCAGTGGCTGGTGCACGGGCGGTACGACTACGACCCCCAGCACCCGCCGCTGGCGCGCATCGCCATCGCGCTCGGCCCCCGGCTCGCCGGCGCGACCGCGCACCAGCAGCCCACCATGTGGACCGAGGGCAACGCGATCCTGCTGGGCAGCGGTCCGTATGCCCGCACCCTGCTGCTCGCGCGGCTCGGCGTGCTGCCGTTCTTCCTGCTGTTGTTGGGCGTGACCTGGGGGTGGACACGCTCGCTGTTCGGCGACGCCGCCGCCGTCGTTGCCGTACTGCTCGTCTCGACCACGCCGCAGATCCTGGCGCACGCCGGATTCGCGACCAACGACCTGCCGCTCACGGCGACGCTCGTGGCCGCGTTGTGGGCGTTCACGCGCTGGCTCGAGCGGCCCGACGCGCGTCGCACGATCGTGTTCGCCGTGGCCGGCGCCGCGGCCATCGCCACCAAGTTCTCGAGCCTGCCGTTCTTCGCCGTGGCCGCGCTGCTCATCGTGTGCGCGTGGTGGGCCATTCCGGCGCCCCGCGCGGACGGCGCCCGGCGGCGGCTTTCGTTAGGCGACCTGCGCGAGCCGGCGCGCCTGGGCGCGGCCGCGGCGGTGCTGGTGATGGTCCTCGTCTGGGCCGTGTACCGGTTTCACACGCGGATGGCGTGGGGCGGCCGGCTGCCGCTGCCCGCGCCGGAGCTGCTGGAGGGACTGCGCGCGCTCGCCCAGCACAACCGCGAGGGCCACACGTCGTTCCTGCTCGGCCACGTGGGCCGGCACGGGTGGTGGTGGTACTGGTGGGTGGCCCTCGCCGTCAAGACGCCGCTGGCGTTCCTGTCGCTGGCAGCGTTAGGCATCGGGTGGGCGCTGGCGCCGGCACGGCGCGCCGACTGGCGCGTGCTCGCGCCGCTCGCCGGCGTCGCCGCCGTGATGGCGGTCGCGATGATCTCCCACATCGACATCGGCGTGCGCCACCTGCTCGCCATCTATCCCCTGCTCGCGATCCCGGCGGCCGGCGCGGTCGTCGCGCTCTGGCGCCGTGTCCCGGTGCGGCCGGCCGTGCGCGCCGCGTTGGGCGCACTCATTATATGGGAGACGGCCCAGGCCGCCGTCGCCTACCCGGAATTTCTTGCCGACTTCAACGCGCTCGCGGGCCGGCACCCGGAGCGCATCCTGGTGGACAGCAACCTCGACTGGGGGCAGGACCTCGACCGGCTGGCCGACACGCTGCACGCGCGGCGCGTGCGGGCGGTCACGCTGTTCTACTTCGGATCGGCGCCGATCGGGGCGGTGACGCTGGCCGACACCGTTCGGTTAGGCGGATCGGCGCCGGCGTCCGGCTGGGTGGCCGTGAGCCAAACGTACCTCGAGGGCGACTACGTGTCGTGCTTCACCTGGCTCCGCGGCCGCACGCCGGCCGCGCGCATCGGCCGGTCGATGGTGTTGTACGACATCCTGCCCGACACGGTCCCGCGGCTGCCGCCGCTCACGCGCCCCACCCGGTCGCGCGTCGAATCGTACGGGCCGGTACTGGCCGGCCCCGCGTCGCGCGACATGATGTGCGCCGAACCCCGCGTGGCGATCGACGGCGGACGCGGCGCGTTCGTGTCGCCGAGCGCCACGAGCGGCGCGCCCGGCGGGAGCGGCGGCGCCATCGAGGCCGGCGCCCAACCGCCGGCCGGCGCGCCCGCCGCCACCGTGTCCGACGCGATGCTGCTGGGCGCGGCGGTCAACGCCGGCGACTGGTTGACCAACGGACGCGACTACGCCAACTCGCGCTACTCGCCGCTGGCCGAAATCACCACCGGCAACGTGCACGCGCTCACGCTGGCGTGGGCGCACCAGGTGAACACGCCGATCTTCGGCCAGGAGAGCACGCCGCTCGAGTCCAACGGCGTGCTGTACTACACCGCTCCGTTAGGCGTTGTGATGGCCGTCGACGCGCGCACGGGCCGCGAGCTGTGGCGCTTCGACAACAAGACGCCCGGCGTCGCCACCTGCTGCGGCGCCAAGAACCGCGGCGTCGCGCTGTACCACGACCTCGTGTACGTCTCGACGCTCGACGACCACCTCCTGGCGCTCGACAGCCGCACCGGCCAGCTCGTGTGGGACGCGCAGACAGCCGACCCCGACAGCAGCTACAGCATGACGAGCGCGCCGCTCGCCGCCGACAGCCTGATCATCGTCGGCGTGGCCGGCAGCGAGTTCGGCATCCGCGGACACGTCGACGCGTACAACGCGCAGACCGGCGCCCGCGTGTGGCGGTTCTACACCATCCCGTCGCCCGAGGACGGCGGCTGGTGGGGACACTGGTCGCGCACGACGCCCGACGGCGACCCGCTCCCGCGCGACATCGCGCGCGAGCACGCCGACAGCGCCCGCTACGCCAACGCCTGGAAGTTAGGCGGCGGCGGCGTCTGGAACACGCCATCGTACGACCCCGTGCTCGGCCTCATCTACTTCGGCGTCGGCAACCCCGCGCCCAACATGGACGGCGGCATCCGGCCCGGCGACAACCTCTACACCACGTCGGTGGTCGCGCTCGACGTGCGCACCGGCCGGCTGCGCTGGTACTACCAGGAAGTGCCGCACGACATGTGGGACTACGATGCGACCAGTCCCACGCTGCTGCTCGACGTGACGGTGAACGGCCACCGCGTGCCCGCCGTGGCCGAAGCCGGGAAGGTGGGCTGGATCTACATCCTCGACCGCCGCACCGGCGCGCGCATCCGTCGCACCGACGAGTTCGTGCCGCACCTGAACACGTTCGCGGCGCCGACGCCGGCCGGCACGTTGATCATGCCGGGCATGGGCGGCGGCAGTAGCTGGACGCCGCTCTCGTACTCGCCGCGCACGGGGATGCTCTACGTGGCGGGCCAGGTGCAGCCGATCAAGTTCACGCTCCAGCCCGCGCCGTTCCGGGTGGGCACCAAGTGGCAGGGCGGCTATCACGTGCCCGCCGGCCCAACGCACGGCACGTTCACGGCGATCGACGCCGCCACCGGCGCGGTGCGGTGGCAGACCACGACGCCGGACCCGATGCAGGGCACGGCGTCGCTGGCGACGGCGGGCGATGTGGTGTTCTATGGGGAGTCGAACGGCCTGTTCCACGCGGCCGACGCGCGCACCGGCGCGGTGCTCTGGACCGTCCAGTTAGGCGGCTCGCCGCGCGCGCCCGCGATCACCTACTCGCTCGACGGCCGCCAGTACGTGTCGGTGGCGGCGGACCAGACGCTGTTCACCTTCGCGCTGCCGCGGTAGGCGCGATCCGGCGGGACGCCGCGCGCGCGTCCCGCTACCAGATGCGCGGCCGGCTGGCTGGCCCGCCTGACAGGGGCCGCGCCGGGATCACGCGGCCGACCATCGCGCCGGGCGGATGGAGCTGGCAGTGGTCGTCGTCGGCAATGATCCCGCCGCGAAACACGGATCCCACTCGGTTAGGCATCGGGCGCGGCCCCGTCAACGGGCCGGGATCGGGCGACGCCGCTACTACCGTGGGTTCGGGCGCCGGCTGCGGCGTGATCGCGCTCACCGCCTCCACCGTCGGCGTCAACGACGGACGCGCCCGCGGCGCGTGCGCCTTCCGCGGCGCCTCCGTCCCCTGGTTGCCGTTGCCCAACCCGAGCTCCACGTTCGACACCGTCTGCGTCGGCCGATAGCGCGACAGCGCCAGGTCCGAGGCGGGCGACGCCGCGCGATCGAGGTCGCTCCGGAGCTGCGCGTTCATCGCCGTCGATCGCGCCGCGGTCGGCCCGCCGCACGCCACCACGATCAGTCCGGCCAGCGGCAGCAGCGCCATCTTCATCGCGCCCATACCTCTCCTCCTTCGTGTCCGGACGCCCTCGCGCGCCCAACGCGCCCGCATAACCTGGCATCGCTTTCGCGTGCGTGGCATCCGTCGCCCTCGCGAGGCCCGACGACGCCCCACACATTGCACACACCCGGTGGTCGTCAGCCGGTGGCGACGTGCCGGATGCACCAAGCGCGCCAGCGGGCAAACGACGCATCCCGCAACGACCTCGATCGGGCGTCCACTCGCGGAGACGCGCGTTGTCCTTCGCCTCGTACAACCACTATAACTTCGCCGCGGAACCATGACCACCATTCGGCGTTGCCTCGTCGCCGGCGCATCGCTCGGCCTTGCGGCACAGCTCGCTTGCTCGCCGGCGCCCAGCGGCGCCGCGCTCACCCCGCAACAGCGGGCGGCGATCGCCGACACCATCCGGGCTCGGATGCGAGCGGCCTGCGACCTCAGCACGCCCAACTTCGTCGGGCGGCTCATGCGTCTCTATGCCGACACCGGCCGGGTGGTCTCGGCGACGGGCGGCCGCATCACGACCACGCGCGCGGAGCTCGAGCGCAACATCCGGATCTTCTGGGAGAGCACCGGACAGAACATGCGGCAGCCGCGGTGGGTCTGGGACTCCATGGAGGTCGACGTCCTCGCGCCTAACGCAGCCGTGATCACCGCCACCTATCACATCCCGCACCTGACCCCGCGCGGGATGCCGCACGTGTTGGGCGGCGCGTGGACGGCGGTGTTCGAGCGGCGCCGCGCCGGCTGGGTGATCGTCCAGGAGCACCTGTCGGACGCGCCGCCCATCGGGTGACGCTCCGTTAGTCTGCCGCCGCGTCCACGCGCGCCGGGCCCGCGCCCACCCGCTCGAACGCGTCCAGACGGTCCATGTCGATGCTCACCACGCCGTCCGGCGTAGGCGGGTTGAACATCGACGTGAACCGCGCCTCCCACACCATCTCGCCGGCGGTGTACGACGAGCGCGCGTGCACCGTCTGGGAGAACGTCTCGTCGATCCCCTTGAGCAGCACCAGGAACTCGGCGTCCACCTCGCGAAGCTCGCTCGCCGTCAGCCCGAAGAGCGGGCTCGTCTCGTCAATGGGATGGACGAGGGTCCAGGCGAGCGGAAAGAACACCACGTGGCGCCGCTCGAGCCCCAGCTCGTCGAACACCCGCGCGCGCGTGTCGTCATCGGCGCGGCGCGAGAACAGCACCTGCGCATCCACCTCCACGATCTGGTTGCTGCGCTCGTTGGCGATGCGCATCATGAGCGCCGTGATGCCGCGGTACGGCGCGACCACCGCGTGCGTGCTGAACCGGATCCGCGCGGTCGGCCGCGAGAACCGCGCGAAGATGAGCCCCGTCGACATCGCCAGCACCAGCAGCCCGGTGAGCGCCTCGGCCACCATGACGAAGTTAGGCAGGATGCCCACCGGATAGATGTTGCCGTAGCCGATGGTGCCGAACGTTTCCACCGAAAAGAAGAACGCCTGGAGAAACCGCCCCTCGGGCATTCCCGTGGGCGGCGACATGAGCGCCCCGTGGCCGCACAGCAGATAGGCGCACGCGAACACCACGTTGATCACGAGGTACACGCCCACCACCGCGGCGAGAAACCGCGGCCACGAGATCGAGAGCGCGGTGTGGTACAGGCTCAGCGATTGAAAGTATCCGAGCCCGCGCCGCTCCACGTTGAACGTGCCGTCGCGGTTGAGCAGCCGCTTCCGGCTCTCGCGCGTGACGACGCTGCCGAAACCGAGATCGCGTTCTTCCTGGGCCGTCATCCTGCCGCTGTCGCTCCGCGTGAAAGCCGGTCTCGATGCGAGCGGTCGCGCTCGTCTCCAGATCGATCAATGATACCGCGCTCACCGGCGGCGACAACCGTTCGCCGTATCGGAATTGTCAACAGAGCGAATGGACGCCGCGCCCGCCACATCGCGCAACGCGCGGCGGCCTCGTCCGAAAAATCTCTCGATGCGCCGGTTCACGGGCGCGTTCCGTGAAGTGCAATACGTCCAGAGCATCCCGAGTCGTGGCAACACGATGCCTGTGCAGCTGACCCATCCGATTCGCACCGCCCTGCGCGCACCGCCGGCGCCCGCGGGCGACGACGGGCGTGCCGATGCTCGGGTGCGAGTGGCGCGGGCGACCGGCTGGCCGGCCGCCGCCTAACGGAGGCGTGGAGGCTGAGCCGCCGGCGCGCGCACGCCTGCGCCGCCTGCTCGAGGGGGACACGTTTCTGCGCATCCATCGGTCGACGATCGTGAACTTCGATCGCGTGCGCGAAATCCAACCGTGGTTCCACGGCGAATACATCGCCTTGCTCGCCGATGGCACCAAGCTCGTGGTGAGCCACGCCTACGCGAGCCGACTGCGCGAGCTCATGGGCTGACGAAAATCCGGAATTGGTCTGCGAAAGCGCTCGCTTGACGCCGCGAAGGGGGTGGGCTTAGATTCGCGGCCGTAAATACGAGTAAATCTATCCCCTTTATGCCCTCCGATGATCAGATCGAGAATTGCTCTACTTTCCACGGCGCTTGTCGCTCTCGTGTGCGCGGCCTCTCGCGCGCAGCAACCGGCCGATACCGTCGTCACACAGACGACGACGTTCGACATTCCAGGCGAGCCGCTCGCCCGCGCAATCGCTCGCTACGAGACGCAGTCCGGCGTGCACGTGTCATACGACTCCGTCGCTCTTGCCCGCCTTGAGTCGCACCCCGTGGCGGGAACCATGTCCAACGAGGATGCGCTTCGGCATCTCCTGGCCGGCACTGGAGTTCGATATCGGTTCACGAGCAGTGCAGCTGTCGCGTTGATGTTGTCCGCAAATGGCGGAAGTGCTACGACGCTGGCTGCCGTTCTCGTGAAAAGCGATCAGCGCTCGCTTCACCAGGTGCCGATGCTCGGCAAGACCGGGACGCCGCTCGAAGACATTCCCGCCAGCATCGAAATCATCTCGCGCGACATCACGGAGCAGCGTGGTGAGACCACGCTGCGCGAGGCGATCCGCAACGTCAGCGGCTTGGCCGAGGGCGGTCCGTCATCGTACGGGTTTTTCGATCGGTTCCTCATGCGCGGCCTGGATCCGAGCATGTCGAGCGACGGGTTCTCGGATGGCGACCAGATCAACGGCTTTCCGCATTCCTTGAACGGCATCGATCACATCGAGGTTCTCAAGGGACCCGGCTCGGCGCTCTTCGGGAGCGGGCCGGCGGGTGGCACGATCAACATCGTGCACTTGAAGCCGCAGCCGACGGCCGCCTACGGGATCACCGCGCAAGGCGGCTCGTACGACGCGTTCAACACGAACGTTTATAGCACCGGTCCGACCGGGCTGACCGGCGTCGACTATCGCGTGGACGGATTCGCCGAGCATGCCACGGCGTTCCGGGAATTGAAGAGCACGGACCTCGAGGTTCGGCCGGACGCCACCTGGTCGACGGGGAGGCACCTCGTCGAGCTGGCCGTCGACGCGCGGCACATCGACCAGACGCCCGACGCGTACGGGCTCATCTATCTGGGCGGCAGTCCCATCGATGTGTCTCGCGCCACCAAGTACTCGACGCCGTTCTCGTTCGGTAATCAGGATCTGGCGCGGACCACGTTGAGCGACGCCTGGTCGGTGAACTCGCACCTCACGATCAACAACCGGATGTCGTTCTTCTACCGCGACCTGCATCTGCAGCGGAACTCGGGCAGCGCGGTCTCGGGCGACAGCTCGGTGTCGCGGCAGTTCCGGCGTCAGCACGACGTCAACAACGACTTCGACTATCAGTTCGAGCCGCTGTGGACGCTGTCGACCGGCTCCGTTAGGCACTCCGTCCTGACGGGGGCCGAGGTGCACCACGAGCACATCCGGACGGTTCGGCGGACGGCGGACGTGCCGCCGATCGACGACATCTTCGATCCGCGCGTGCAGGAGACGTCGGTGGACAGTCTCGACTTCGCGTGCGACGAGCACCACAGCTGCGACGACGACAACCTGAGCGCGACGTATCTGAGCGCGTACGTGACGGACCAGATGGATCTGACGGACCGGTGGAAGCTGCGGGTCGGGGTGCGGCAGGATTGGTGGTCGACGTCGCTCACGCCGAATGTGTTCGTGCCCGGGAGGACGCAGGATGACGGCCAGCCGTTGGAGCCGGGCTCGACGCTGTCGCGCCGCGACGCGCCGGTGAGTTGGAGTGTGGGGACGCTCGTGCGGATCGCGCCGGGGGTGTCGCCGTTCGCGGGCGTGGCGACGAGTCATCTCGCGAACTTCAACTCGGAGGCCACGCAGAAGGGGATCGAGCCGCCGGAGTCCGGCATCCAGTACGAGGCCGGCGTGAAGCTGGCACCGGCGGGCGACCGGCTGGTGGTGACGGCGTCGGCGTTCACGGTGAAGCGCCAGCACGTATTCACCGAGGTGGGGACGACGGTCTTCTTCAACGACCAGGAGACGTGGGGTGGCGAGCTGGATGCACGGTGGCGGGCGACGTCGCGCTGGAACATCGTGGCGAATCTCACCGCGCAGCACGCGGAGCTGACGGACAATCCGTCGCAGCCGTCGCTCACCGGGAACGTGCCGGTGGGCGTGCCGCGGCGGATCGCCAATGTGTGGACCACCTACGACTTCTCGTTAGGCAGCTGGCGCGGTTTCCGGCTGGGCGGCGGTCTGTCGTACCGCGACCGGGTGTTCGGGAACACCGCGAACACGGACGAGATTCCGGCCTTCACCGTGCTGGACGCGGTGGTGGGATTCTACCGGCCGGCGTGGGACGTGGCGCTGGAGGTGAACAACGTGACCGACGAAACGTACTTCACCACGGCGTTAGGCGCCGGCGCCCGTGTGGGCGATCCGCGATCGGTGTTCCTCAAGGTGGGGCTTCGGCAATGAACGCCATTGAGTAACGGAGGGATAGCGCCAGGATAACGGGCACGGTTTCAACGGCCGGGCGTCCCCGCATGACGGCGCACCCGCAGCATGCCCGTGCCGTGAAAAACTGCTCGCGCGAATGAGAGGGCTTCGCATGGCGGCCCCCGCACGGGTCACCGATGTCCAACGGCCCGTGGGCCGCGTTAGGAGAGCGCCCGGCCGCGGCATCGCCTCGCGGCACGCTGACGGCCCGCCGTGCTGACGTGGCTCGCGACCGGCCCAACGTCGTGACGGTCTGATCGCCGGGCTCTTGACGGACCGGCGCGAGCGCCGCAATATGTGGTGTCACCACATATTGAACTCCCATGCTCACGCCCGAGCTCAAGAAGGGAAGCGCCGAATTCCTCGTCCTGTCGCTGCTCGAGCACCAGCCGCGGCACGGCTACGACCTGAGCAAGCTCATCGCCTCGCGCTCGCGAGGCGTGCTCACCTTCCACGTCGCGTCGCTCTATCCCCTGCTCTATCGCATGGAAGCCCGCGGCTGGATCCGCGGCCGATGGGTCGAAAAGGCCGGCGAACGCCGGCGCCGCTACTACCGCATCACCGCCGACGGCGCCCGCGTGCTCGATGCCCAACGCAAGAGCTGGCGCGAGTTCGTCGCCGCCGTCACGTCCATCGCCGAGACGCGACATGCCTGACTGGCGCAGCGAGCTCCGCGCGCGGCTCGAGCGGCTCGCGCTCTCCCCCGCCGACGAAGCCGAGTTGGTGGAGGAGTTGGCGCAGCACCTCGACGAAGAGTTCGCCGAGCTCGCGCCGCGCGTGGGACCCGGCGAGGCGGAGCGCCAGATGCTGGAGCGGCTCGCGCCGGAGACGCTGCGCGACGTCGTGCGCGCCCGCCGCGCGGCGCGACCCGAGCGGCCGGCCGACCGCGGATTCTCGGCCGCCGCGCTCGGGCAGCGCCTCGTCTGGGACGCGCGGTACGCCATCCGGCGGTTGCGCCACCGCGCCGGCTTCACGATGGTCGCGGTCCTCTCACTTGCGTTAGGCATCGGCGCCAATACCGCGATCTTCAGCCTCGTCGACGCGGTGCTCCTCCGGCGCCCTCCCGTGCCGCACCGCGAGCAGATCGCCGAGGTCTTCGCGACCCAGCCGTCGCTTCCCTATGCGCCGTTCTCGTATCCCGACTACGTCTCGTTCCGGGACGCCGCGCAGGGCCTCTTCTCGCGGGTCTCCGTGTCCGAGTATTCGGTGGTCCCGCGGGATCTCGGCGACCGCGAGGAGACCCTGTACGACGAGCTCGTGAACGGCGACTACTTCTCCCTGCTCGGCCTAACGCCACAGGTGGGACGCTTGTTGGGGCCGGAGGATGACATCGCCAACGGCGCGCACGCGGTGGTCGTCCTGTCCGACGACTACTGGCATCGCGCGTTCGCCGCCGATCCCGGCGTCGTCGGCCGGCAGATCCAGCTCGCCGGGCGCGCCTACACCATCGTCGGCGTGGCGCCCGCTGACTACCAGGGTTCCCTGCCGGGCATCGCGCCCGCCCTGTTCGCGCCGATCCGCATGATCGACCAGCTCCAATCGTCGGCGTCCGAACAACTCGCGGACCACGAGCAACGCAGCCTGTTCATGAAGGTCCGTCTCGCTCCCGGCGTGTCGATGGCGCGCGCGCGTGCGTTTGCCGCGTCGTACACCGCGGAGATGGTGCGGCGGTTCCCGCACTGGTGGCCGGCCACATCGAAGACGGTCGTACTGCCCGAGACGCAGATCGCCGTGAGCCCGATGCTCGACGACGTCGTGGTGCCCGCGGCCGCGGCGCTCATGGTGGTGGTCGCGCTCGTGCTCCTGGTCGCCTGTGCCAACGTCGCGAGCTTTCTGCTCGCCCAGGCGCGCGACCGCCAGCGGGAGATCGCCATCCGAATGGCTCTCGGCGCGAGCCGGTGGGCGCTCGTCAGGCAGTTGGTCGTGGAGGCGCTCCTGCTGGCCGCGTTAGGCGGCGCCGCCGGCGTCTGCCTGTCGCGGATCGCGCTGCGCGCGCTGCTGCACGCCGACCTGCCGCTGCCCGTGCCCATCACCGTCGACGTGCATCTCGACGTCCGCGTGATCGCCTTTGCGCTGGCGGCGTCCGCCGCGGCGGCTCTGCTCGTGGGCGTCCTCCCGGCCCTCCAGGCCACGCGGCCCAACGTCGTCGACATCATCAAGAGCGAGAACACCGGCGGCGGCCCGGCACGCCTGGTCACCATGCGCAGCGCGCTCGTCGCGGGACAGGTCGCCGTGTCGCTCGTGCTGCTCATCACGGCTGCACTCTTCCTGCGCAGCCTCCAACAGCGCGAACACATCGACCCCGGCTTCGGGCATGCGCCGGCAGGCGTGGTCTGGTTCGGATTCCCCTCGGACCGCAGCGCCGGGCCGCGACAGATGCTGCTGCTCGACGACATCGAATCGCGCGTACGACGCATCGCCGGCGTGAATGCCGTCGGCGTCATCGACAACATGCTCCTCTCCGTCACGGCGCATCAGGACGCGGAGATCACTGTCGCGGGAGTGGAGCCGCCGAAGG
>Ga0187809_10001218_pt1 | contig 12342 bp, 13 predicted proteins | sample NC_wetland_sal_i_8_FD_132415 | JGI IMG/M metagenome (GOLD analysis project Ga0187809, IMG submission 132415) | Wetland sediment microbial communities from Neuse River Estuary, North Carolina, USA - ASW_4 | ecosystem: Environmental > Aquatic > Freshwater > Wetlands > Sediment | place: USA: North... | reverse complement strand
GCCAGCCCTGGGAAGGCAGCCGGATCCTGTACATGCTGCACCCGTCCGACCCGATCGTCTGGTGGAGCCCGCACCTGATCTTCAGCAAGCCCGACTGGATTAGCGAGACCGCCGGCACGGACGTACTCCACAGCATGTTCTGGATGCCCTTCGTGACCTTCTGGCAGGTCACCGCCGACCTCCCGTTCGCCACCGGCGTCCCGGCCGGGCACGGCCACAAGTACATCAGCGAGTACGTCGACGGGTTTAACGCGATCATGCAGCCGGCCGGGATCACGTCCGAGGAGCTGGCCAGCCTTAGGAAGATCATCGCGGGCGGCGGCTGATCACGACAGATGGCCCCAGTGCACCGCGAACCACGCGACGGTGAGCGCGAGGCCGTTGGTCGCGGCGTGCGCCATCACCGGGGCGATCAGGCTCCTGGATCGCAGCCTAAGCCAGCAGAACAGCAGGCCCGCGACGAACGTGACCGCGATCGCGCCCAGCACCACCAGTACCTTCCCGCCGGTGCTGGCGGCGGCGCCGGCGACGGCGGGGTTGTCCCGCATCGTGTGCAGGGTCGGCTCGATGTGCCAGAGGCCGAACAGCACCGAGGTGATCAAGCTCGCGCGCCACGGTCCCCATAGCCGCAGCGCCGACCCCAGCAGGACGCCGCGGAAGGCGAACTCCTCCGGGATCGCCGTCAGCAGCACGATCGACACGCCGATCTCGTACAGCAGCCGACCGCCGCTGATCTGCGCGCGCGAGTCGTGCAGGTAGCCGTTCGTCCTAGGGATCACCGCGCCCAGTACCAGGACCAGCAATACGATGCCGACGGCACCGGCCCCGTAGCGCACGCCCGCACCCGCATCGGACCTGCTGAGCCCGAGATCAGCCAGTGACGCGCCGGACGCCCAGGCGACCAGGGCCAGCGCCGCGACGAGAAGGCACATCTGCACCCAGACGTACCCGACCGGGCCTTCCAGCAGTCCGGCTTCCCGCGCCGCGCTGAACAGGACCAGGACGGCCACGGTCGCCAGGAAGCAGCGACCTGCCTTCATGACACCTCCGTCTAGGTCACCCACGCTAGGCGCCCGGCCCCGATGGCTCATCACCACTCGGGGGGTGATATCGGCCGCCGCGAATCCAGCCTGGATCCGGTGACCGGAGCTACCCGCGCGGCGACCGTCCAGGCGCGTGAATCATCCTCCGGGGGTGATGGGCCTTTCTCGTCCTACGTGGAAACTTGTGGCCGTGGCGCTCCGCGGATGCCGGAGCCCGGAGGGAGACAAGCTATGGCCATCGGCCCGGTGGAGTACCTGATTCTCGGCTTCCCCGGCAACAACTTCACCGGTCAGATCGTGCCGGAGCTCGCCAAGCTGCTGGACAGCGGACTGGTCCGGATCATCGACCTCACCTTCATCACGAAAGATGCCGCCGGCCGCGTGGACGTGGTCGAGTACGACGCTGTCGAGGAGTTGGCCGCGTTCGCCGGCCTCGACGCCGAGGTGGGCGGGATCCTCACCGACGAAGATATCGCCCACGCCGCTATGAGCCTAGAGCCGAACACCTCAGCAGCGCTGCTCATCTGGGAAGACACCTGGGCGACCCCGTTCGCGGAAGCGGTGCGCAACGCGAACGGAGTAATCCTGGAGGGCGCACGAATCCCGCGTGAGATCATCGAAGAGGTAATGGACGCCTTGGCCGACGCTGTCGACTGAGATCGGCAAGCCCACATCATTCGCGCCGAATAGCCCTCCGCCGACGGCGCCAAATAGCAGGAGGCGATTGACATGCCGTTGCGACGTCGACCCGTTGCACGAATAGCCACCACCGCGGTAGTAGCCGGGACCGCAGCCCACATGGGAGCCAAGTCCGCGCAGCGGAGCGCCGCGGCCGCCCAGGCCCAGGATGCCCCGCCTGCCCCAGAGGAGGAGCTCGCCGCACCCGAACCCGCCGCACCCGAATCCGCCGAGGACGCGCAAATCGAACAGCTCAAGCAATTTGCCGCCCTCAGGGACCAGGGCATCCTCACCGAGGAGGAGTTCGCCGCCAAGAAGGCACAAATCCTGGGGATCTGACCCCGCAGCTAGCGGGTGATGGTCAGCGATAATGTCCGGATGATCGAAGAACTGGTCGGCCGGATGGCGGCCCTGCTCGAGCCGATGCAGGCCGCGGGCGACCCGCGCCGGTACTTCCATGCGACCTACCAGCGCACCACGATCGCGGTGGCCGAGGAACTGGAGCGCGGCGGCTTCACCGACCCGGAGTGGGTCGAACGCTGGGACGTCGTGTTTGCGGACCTCTACCTGGATGCGCTAGAGGCTGCGCTGGCCGGGCGCGAGCCGACCCGGCCCTGGACGATCGCGTTCGGCGCGCCCGCCGACCTGCCCGCGCTCCGGCACGTACTGCTCGGCATGAACGCCCACATCAACTTCGACCTGCCCCAGGCCCTGGTCGCGGTGATCAGCGACGAGCAGTTCGACGACCCGGTGCTGCTGGCCCGGCGGAAGGCCGACCACCGGGCCATCGACACCGTGCTCGCCGCCCGGGTCGCGGCCGAGGACGCCGAGCTGACCGCGATCTCCGGGCCGGGCCGCCTGCTTGACCGGCTGCTGCGGCCGCTCAACCAGCTCGGCACGAAGCGTTTCCTGCGCGAGGCGCGGGAGAAGGTGTGGGCCAACGCGATCGTGCTGAGCCAGGCCCGCCGGCAGAGCCCGGACGCCTACGCCGCCGTCCTGGCCCAGCTGGAGGAGCTGAGCGCGGCCAAGGTCGCGGCGCTCATGGCCCCCGGTCAGGTGGTGCTGAAACTCGCCGCCACCGGTTTCGGCGTGCGGGTGCCGCACACCGCGGCCAGCCCGGCGCAGTTCACAGCAGGCTGACCGCGGCGTCGACCGCCGCCGCCACGTCGCCGTCGGCCGGGTAGAGCAGGGACCGCCCGGCGACCAGGCCCTTGACGTTAGGCAGCCGCAGCGCCTTGCGCCAGCCTGCGTACGCGGACTCCGGGTCGTCCGGCACCTCGCCGCCCAGCAGCAGGGCGGGCAGCGTAGAGGCGGCCATGACCCGCTCCATGTCCGCCACCACCGGGACCTTCAGCCAGGTGTACGCCGATGTCGTGCCCAGGCCCGAGGCGACCGCGATGGCCCGCATCATCGCCTCGGGGGACAGGTCGTTGCGGATCCGGCCGTCGACGCGATGGGAGATGAACGGCTCGATCATCGCGATCAGCCGCCGGGAGGCGAGATCGGACACGGCATGCGCGCAGGCCTGCAAGGTGGCCGCGGTCGCCGGGTCATCGGGGTCGATACGCAGCAGCATCTTGCCGCCGTCGAGCCCCATCCGCGCGATAGCAGGAGCGTCGTACCCGGTGAACCGGTCGTCGATCTCGAAGACGGTATCGGCCAGGCCGCCCCGGTTCATCGAGCCGATCACGACCTTGCCGTCCAGCGCACCGAGCAGCAGCAGGTCCTCCAGCACGTCGGCGGAACCGAGCACGCCGTCGACGCCGGGCCGGGCCAGGGCCACGCAGAGCCGCTCGAGCAGGCTGGTGCGATCGGCCATGGCGGTCATCTGCCGCCCGGCCCGCAGCGTCCCGCGCGCCGGGTGGTCAGCGGCAATGAGCACCATCGTGCCGGCGGGACCCAGGAACGATGACGCCCGCGGCCGCCGTGCCGCCGACTCCGCGACCACCTCAGGCCGGCGGGCGCGGGTTTCTATGACATCCGCGAGCCGTTCAGCGAACATCGCTGGCCTCCGGGCGGCGCGCCATCATGGCCGGGCTCCAGCCCCCTGGCTCTCCTCCACCGCGTCAACCGGTCGTCAGCAGGAAGTCCAGGCAGGACCCGTCCTGGGCGAGGTCGATCACGGCTCCGCGCAGGACTCCCGAGGAGTAGTCGCTGCCCGGGTTGACGCACAGCGTGCGGCCGATCTTCTGCGCGCCCCGCGACTCGTGGATGTGTCCGTGCAGGCCCACCACCGGCTGATAGCGCTTGATGGCGTCACGCACCGCGTGGCTCCCGACCGGGATGATGCTGGGCCGCCCGCCCCGGATGACTGGCTTGAGCGTCTCGTCCAGCTCCGGGGCGTCGTCCAGGCCCGACGCGTACGGCGGGCAGTGCAGGTTCAACAGGCATGGCTGGCCCGAGGGCACCTGCTCCAGCATCTCGTCGATCTGCTTGGCCAGCTCGTCCTCGGTGCACTCCCGCTCGGTGTTCCACGGCGTGGTCGGCACCACGCCCAGGCTGGCCATGGTGACCGGGCCAAGGTCGCACAGCTCGAGTTCCGGGCACTCCACCCGCGGGTGGGCCGCGATCACCGGGTCCGCGTCCACTGGGTCGTCATTCCCGGGCGTGATGATGCAGCGCACCGCCGGATCCAGCCGCTCGGCCGCCAGGTCACACCAGCGCTGCATCTGCGCGGCGATCTCGCTGCGGAACAGTCGGTCCAGCGCCTCCTCGTCGCCGGCCAGCCGGTCCAGCTCGTCGGCCTCCATCCGGACCGGGTACAGCCCGGCCTTGCCGATGTCGCCGGCCAGCCGGTCCCACTCCGATTCGGGCACGGTTACGTCCTCGCCGCCGACCCGGGCCCGCAGGGTGCCGTTGTCGGTGAGCACCGGGACGATGGCCTTGCCGGCGAAGTCGCCGCCCAGGATGATCACGTCCGCCTCGTACACCCCGGCCGCGGCCAGGAACTTGCGGAAGCAGACCTCCGAGCCGTGCAGGTCGGTGGCGAAGTAGATGCGCAGCTCGCGCTTTTTCGAGCCCTTGGCCTTACCCCACATGAGGGCTACTCCGGCGGAAGTTCGTGCATGGCCATGCTCAGGTCGAGCGAGTCGCGCTGCCTGCGCACCTGCCGGGCGATCACGTAGATCACCGGCCCGGCGCCGAGCACGATCACCAGCGTGAGGATCGACTCCCAGCTGAACTTGCCGTACACACTGGAGTGCGCGACCAGCTCGTAGATGGTGAACAGGGCGAGCACCGTGGTGGCCCCGCCGACCAGCGCGACGTTCCGCAGCCAGCGGCGCCGGGCGTCGGCCGACAGGCTCGGCGTCGGGATCAAGTCGGGCCGGCGCATCGGCAGCGCGGTCGCCGCGACGCCGCCGGCCAGCAGGATCAGCGCGAAGAACAGGCTCTGCAGGGCCACGATGTTGCCCAGGTTGACCAGGCTGGTCAGGAAGCAGAACCCGATGCCGATCACGAGCACGATGCCGATCGCGACGTTCGGCGCGTGGTTGCGATCGCCGATCTTGGCCACGCTCACCGGCAGCAGCCGGTCGAAGGCCTGGGCGAACAGCACGCGGGTGGTGACGACCAGGAAGGCCAGGTTGACCGCGATTTCGGCCAGCGGCACCGCGGTGGCGAACAGGATCTTGGTGATCGGGTCACCGGACAGCACCAGGCCGTAGCCCAGGCCGCCGGACACCGAGCTCAGGCTGGTGATCTTCCCGTAGGCCGTCGGATTGATCACGCCGAGGTTCGCCTGCGCCTGCATGAACGTCAGGCCGGCCCGCGCCCGCAGCAGGGCCCACACGCCGACCCACAGCACCACCAGCAGGCCGATGCTGATGGCCGAGGCGTACAGGTAGGTGCGGCCGGGGCGCCGCAGCTCGCCGCCGACGTAGTAGGAGTACAGGACGCCGTTGTAGTTGAGCACCATGAACGGGATGATCGCCACCGCCGATGCGATGGAGGTGCCGAACACCACCCCGTTGGTCTTGGCGCCGGCGATGATGGCCTGGTAGGCGCCGGGATGGTTGCTGTAGGTGGCCAGGGCCGAGGTAAAGTCGGCGTGCGAGTTGAAGGCCAGCATCCCGATCAGCACGATGAACGCCACGACCTGCAAGGCGATCAGCCAGAAGATGATCCGGGCCACGATCTTGACCGAGAACAGGGACAGCGCGGCCACGATCAGCATGACCGCGACGCTGAGCCAGGCGATGGCGATGTTGCTGGTCAGGTGGTTGCCCGCGTTCGCGACCGCGGTGCTGTGGAACGCCGCACCCAGCCCGCTCAGCATGAACGGGGTGAACTGCGCGGCGAAGTGCGCGTTGGTTGACAGCACGTAGGTGAACACGACGGCGATGCCCAGTCCGGCTATTGAGCCGACTACCGGGGAGACGATCCGGGACAGGTAGACGTACTCGCCGCCCGCCCTCGGCACTGCGCGCAGCAGGTACCGGTAGGCGAACATGGCCACCAGCCAGATGATCGCCGCGGCGACCAGCGGAAGGTACATGTCGGACTTGGTGAAGTCCGTCAGCCCGGCGTTGAAGTTGATGAACGTGTTGACCACGGCGACGGACGCCAGCGAGATGGCCGTCGCCGCCGGAATCCCCAGCTCGCGGACGAGGCCCGACGTCTGCCGGATGAACAGCCGACTGGACTCCGTCCCTGCGGCCTTGGCCGCTCCTGCCGGAACCGATGCTTCGCTACTAGTCACTGGCCTACCTCCAGCCACAGCATCACCAGGGCGAGGAACGCCAACACCGGGTCGGCAGGATGCTCTACCAGCCCAGACGGCTCCTCAGGCTGACCTTATGGTCAGGCCAGGACAAGAGATTGTCAATACCTACGAACATACGTGTTCCGAGGTGACAAAGACGGAGCAGCACGACGTGCCGAGAGGCCCGCTCGAGTCCGGCTTCAGGGCGACCTAGTACAGGGGCGGGGGATGGCCGGCGCTCGGGCAGTCACCGGCGATGGCGCAGCTGGCGCAGGCCGGGTCCTTGCGTCGGCAGACGGCCTGGCCGTGGCGCCGGAGCAGCTGATAGGCGCGCTGCCGCGGCGGCACGCCGGCGGGCAGCTGGGCGCTCGCCGCGGCATGGGCGTGGCGGTAGCCGGTGGCGTACGAGCGGGCCGGCGGACACCGGCCACCACTCGCAAGAGCACTGCCGACGGCGCGGCCAGGATCTGCTCCGGCTCCAGCCCGACCACGCGGCGCAGTTCGTCCAGTGCGTGCCAGCGGCGCTGGTCGTCGACCAGGTAGGCCACGCTCTCGGCCAGCACGAGCTCCCAGCCGTCAGCCGAGGGCACCGGGTCCGCCGGCCCGCCCGCCTCCTCGAGCCGGTCAAGCAGTATCGGCAGGTCCCTCATCCGGCGAGCCTAACCCTGTATCAGGATCGCCATCCCGCCCTCCGAATCGACAGGGCGCAACTAACCCGAACGGGAACGGGGGTTTCCGATGGATGCCAGTGTGATGTTTCTCGACTGCCCGGCCTACGCGGATAAGACGGGCGCGACCAGGTGCGGGCTTCCGGCCGAGGTGGAGTACCGGTACACGATGCGGTCCACCGACGGGCCGCTGGAGAGCGCCAAGATCCGGTGCCCGCGTGGTCACTGTTTCAACGGCCCGATCGACTCGCTGCTCTGGGACAAGGCGCCCGCCGCGAGCCCGCAGCACATCCGCCGCTAGAGGACACTGCGCGCGTCCTCACAGATACTGCGCGCGTCCTCACAGATAAGGCCGCTGCCGCTTCTTGGCCTTCTGATAGCTGGCCCGCGCGTCCCGGGTGCTGGGCAGCGCCGCCACCTCGGCCACCGGCACGTCCCACCACGCGTCGCTGGACGGCGCACCGAGCAGCGGGTCGGTCTCGATGTACACCAGTGTCGTCCGGTCCGCGGCCCGCGCCTTGGCCAGCGCCCGGCGAAACTCCTCGATCGTCCGCGTGCGCAGCACATACACACCGAGGCTGGCCGCGTTGGCGGCCAGGTCGACGGGCAGGAATCCGCCGTCGAGCCGCCCGTCGGGGCTGCGGTACCGGTAGCTGGTGCCGAACCGCTGCGAGCCGACCGACTCCGACAGATTCCCGATCGAGGCGAATCCGTGGTTGTCCACGCAGACCACGACGAGCTTGATCCCCTCCTGCACGGCGGTCACCAGCTCGGTCGCCATCATCAGGTACGAGCCGTCGCCGACCAAGACGAACACCTCGCGGTCCGGCGCGGCCAGCTTGGCCCCGAGCCCGCCCGCGATCTCGTACCCCATGCACGAGTAGCCGTACTCCACGTGGTAGCCGCCTGGATCGCGGGTGCGCCAGAGCTTGTGCAGGTCCCCGGGCATCGAGCCGGCTGCGCACAAGACGACGTCCCGCTCCCCGGATACCTCGTTCACCACCCCGATGACCTCGGCCTGCGCGGGCCGGGGCTGGTGCCGCGTGGTGTAGGCCGCCTCCACCGCGGCCTGCCAGCGATCCGACAGCGCCGCGGCCTGGGCCCGATATTCGGGCTCCGTCGACCACCCGGCCAGGGTCAGGGCCAGCGCGTCGAACGCGGCCCGGGCGTCGGCCACCACCGCCACGCCGGACTGCTTGGCCGCATCGAACGACGCCACGTTGACGTTGACGAACCGCACCCCAGGCTCGGCGAATGCGGTGCGGGAGGCGGTGGTGAAGTCGCTCCACCTGGTGCCGACGCCGATGACCACGTCGGCCCGGGCGGCCAGCTCGTTGGCCGCGGTGGTCCCGGTGGCGCCGATCGCGCCCGCGCACAGCGGGTCATCGAAGCGCATGGTGCCCTTGCCGGCCTGAGTCTGGCCGACCGGGATGCCAAAGGTCTCCGCGAAGGCCTTCAGCGCGTGCGTGGCCTCGGAGTAGATGACCCCGCCGCCGGCCACGATCAGCGGCCGCTTCGCGGACCGGATCACCTCGGCCGCGCGGGCCACGGCCGCCGGGTCTGGCGGCGTACGTGGGATGTGCCAGACCCGCTCACGGAACAGCTCGGCGGGCCAGTCGTACGCCTCAGCCTGCACGTCCTGCGGCAGTGCCAGAGTCACCGCCCCGGTCTCGGCCGGGTCGGTCAGCACCCGCATGGCGGCCAGCAGCGCCGACGGCAGCTGCTCGGGCCGCCAGATGCGGTCGAAGAACCGGGACACCGGCCGGAACGCGTCGTTGACGCTGATGTCCTGGCTGGCCGGGTCCTCGAGCTGCTGCAGCACCGGGTCGGCCACCCGGGTGGCGAAGATGTCCCCCGGCAGCAGCAGCACGGGCAGCCGGTTGATGGTGGCCAGCGCGGCCCCGGTCACCATGTTCGTCGCGCCGGGCCCGACCGAGGAGGTGCAGGCCAGCGTGGACATCCGGTTTCGAGTCCGGGCGAACGCTACGGCGGCGTGCACCATGGCCTGCTCGTTGCGTCCCTGCAGGTACTTCAGCCCGCCGTCGGGGGCAAGTTCAGCCTCCAGCAGCCCCTGTCCGAGGCCCGCCACGTTGCCGTGCCCGAAGATGCCGAAGCACCCCTGGATGAGCCTGTGCTGCGTACCGTCGCGCTCGCTGCGCTGCGCGGCCAGGAAGCGGACCACCGCCTGCCCGACCGTTAGCCGTACCGTCGTCAAGGCGTACTCCACGTCGTCACCCGGGGATCGACGCTCTGGCCCTTCCACTGCTCGCGCACCCACGAGTGCGCCGGATCGTCGCAGATCAGCCACTCCCGCTGGCCGGGTCCGGCCATCACGTTCAGGTAGTACAGGTCATAGCCTGGTACGGCCATCGACGGCCCATGCCAGCCGTGCGGAACGATCACCACGTCCCCGCTGCGCACTTCGGCCAGCAGGTCGGCCGGGCGCTCCGGCGTGCCGTACACCCGCTGGTAGGCCAGGCCCGGGCCGGACCCAGGAACCGGGCCATCGGCCACCTCGAAGTAGTAGATCTCCTCCAGGACGGACTCGCCGGGTCGGTCGGTGTCGTGCTTGTGCGGCGGGAACGACGACCAGTTCCCGGCCGGGGTGACCACCTCGCAGGCGATCAGGCGGTCAGCCTCCAGCACGTCCGGGGTACCGAAGTTGTTGACCCGCCGCGAGCAGGCCCCGGCTCCGCGCAGCTCGACCCGGACTTCGTCCCCTTTCACGTGCCGGAACGGAAGTCCCTCCGCCTGGGACCGCGCGCAGGCCAGCGCGAACCGGCCGCCGTGGGAGGTGCTGATCCGGTAGGCGGTATCCCGCGGCACGTACGCGCAATCGGTGACGGCCGTGAACACGTCGGCCCGCCCGGCCAGATCCGCGCCGCCGGCGTCGGTGTCCACCGCGCACGAGCCGGTCAGCGGCAGCACGATCATCTCGTCGCCGCCGGTGTCGCCCAGCTCGGCCTCTCCCGCGGCCAGCTCCAGGACCCGCAGGCCGCTGTACCCCCAGCGGGCTACCTCAGGCGTGATGCGCACGACCTCTCGTCCGTCGCCCGTGCTCCCGGCCGGGAAATGCCAGTTCAACGTCTCATTCTCAATGGTCATGGGCGAACGGTAACACTGTGGGCCAGCGCGCAGGCGGCGTCCACCGCCGCGGCCAGCTCCGGCTGCCTGGCCCGCAGCTGGCGCAGCTCCTCAAGCGCTTCGTCACGCATGCGACATCCGCAGGAAATCCTCGACCTCTTCGGTGGTGGGCATCGCCGAGGAGCACTCCAGCCGGGTGGTGACGATCGCCCCGGCCGCGTTGGCGAAGCGGATGACCCGCTCCAGCGGCCAGCCGGCCAGCAGCCCGTGGCACAGCGCGCCGCCGAACCCGTCCCCGGCGCCGATCCCGTTGACCACCTCGACCTGGATCGGCGGCACCTCCACCTCGATGTCCTTGGTCCGCGCGTAGACCCCGTCCGGGCCCCGCTTGACCACCGCGAGTTCCGCGCCCGCCTCCAGCAGCGCCTCGGCCGCGGCCCGCGCGTCCCGGGTACCGACCGCCGTATCGACCTCGTCCAGGTTGCCCACGACCACGGTGACGCGGGGGAGCGCGGCCTGGACCTGCTCGCGGGCCTGTTCCCGCGAGGCCCAGAACACCGGCCGGTAGTCCAGGTCGAGCACGGTCAGCGGCGCGCGGTTGCGGGCTTCCCAGGCCACATGGTGCGCCGAACGGCTGGGCTCGGCGCACAGCCCGGTCACCGTCGCCCAGAACAGGCGCGCGTCACAGATCTCGGCGCCCGGGATCTCCTCCGGTTTGATCTCCAGGTCGGGCGCCTTGGGGTACCGGTAGAACCAGATCGGGAAGTCGTCGGGCGGGAAGATCTCGCAGAACGTCACCGGCGTGGGCAGCTCCGGCACGGCTGTGACGAACGCGTCGTCCACGCCGAACTCGCGCAGGGCCCGGTGCACGTACCGGCCGAACGGATCCGCGCCGGTCCGGGTGATGACCGCCGACGTGCGGCCGTGCCGGGCCGCGGCGACCGCGACGTTCGTCGCGCTGCCGCCCAGGAATTTCCCGAACGTCTCGACGTCCTCCAGCCCGACCCCGGTCTGCAGCGGGTAGATGTCCACCCCGACCCGGCCCATGGTCAGCACGTCGTAGCTCACTGGCGCACCTCGGCCACCAGCACCGGCTGCTGCCGATGCCGGGACCGCTCGCACGCCTCGGCCACGTAGAACGCCTCCCGGGCGTCCTCGACCGTGCACGGACTGGCCGCCTGCCCGGCGGCGACGTCGATGAACGCGGCCAGCTCGGCCACGTACGCGTCCCCGAACCGCCCCATGAAGTCGCGGTGCGCGGGGCCGGCCGGGAAGCTCTCGCCGGGCTCGGCCGAGCGCAGCGCCATCCGGTCGTCCAGCCCGGCGCAGACGCTGCCCGCCGAGCCGAGCACCTCGAGTCGGACGTCGCACCCCGCGTCGTTGTACCGGCCGCAGTTCACCACGGCCACGGTCCCGTCATCCATCCTCAACGTGGCGCTGGCCGTGTCGACGTCGCCGGCGGCCCTGAAGAACTCCGCACCCCGGTTGGCGCCCGTCGCGTAGACCTGCACCACCTCGCGGCCAGACACCCAGCGGATCGCGTCGAAGTCGTGCACCGCGCAGTCGCGGAAGATCCCGCCCGACCCGGAGATGTACCCGGCCGGTGGCGGCGCCGCGTCGAACGTCGTCGACCTGATCGTGTGCAGCCAGCCCAGTGACCCCGATTGCGCCGCCTCCCGGACCTCCCGGAACCCGGCGTCGAACCGCCGCTGGAATCCGATCTGGACCGGGACCGCGCTCCCGTTGGTGGACTTGATCACGTCCAGCGTGCCCTCCACGTCGGGGGCGACCGGTTTCTCGCAGAACACCGGCACCCCGGCCTGGACGCCGCGCTTGATGAGCTCCGGATGCGTGCCCGTCGGAGCCGCGATGACCAGCGCGTCCACACCCGCGCCGAGCAGCTCCGTCACCGACTCGGCGGTCTGGGCCCCGAACTCCCCGGCGACCTGACGGGCCCGGTCGGTATCCGCGTCCGTGATGATCAGCGCGTCAACCCCCGGCAGTCCGCGCAGCGTGCTGGCGTGGAACACGCCGATCCGCCCCACCCCGATGAGTCCGATACGCATGAAGTTCCCCCGCGATGCCCGGTGATCTAGTGATCACAGCTTCGTCGTCCCCCCGAGTACATATCAAGAAGACCCAGACATGAGAAGAGATATCCGCCCCG
>Ga0187809_10001217_pt1 | contig 12353 bp, 11 predicted proteins | sample NC_wetland_sal_i_8_FD_132415 | JGI IMG/M metagenome (GOLD analysis project Ga0187809, IMG submission 132415) | Wetland sediment microbial communities from Neuse River Estuary, North Carolina, USA - ASW_4 | ecosystem: Environmental > Aquatic > Freshwater > Wetlands > Sediment | place: USA: North... | reverse complement strand
AATCCGCCGAGGCCGATTTCGCGCGCCACCGTCGCCAAGGTTTCACGCCGGACTAGCGTTACATGGCGGCGGGTCAGCGCGCCCTCGTCATCGTCGGGAAAGCGTTGCCACAACAGCTGTGCGATGATCAGGCCGAGGACACGGTCGCCGAGAAACTCCAGCCGTTCATAGCCGCGTTCTGACGCGGCGTTCCGCTGCCGCGCGCTCGGATGCGTCAGGGCCTCAATGAGCAGCGCGGGATTCTCGAATCGATGGCTGAGCGCGGCCTCCAGCGGTTCCACCCCGACGGACAATGGCGGCTTCACGACCATATTGCGGCCGCGACGCCGCGCGCCGCACTCAATGGATCGACGTGAACAACCGGTCGTAGCGGACGGTGAACGGCCAGTCCCAGAATTCCCACCAATGGGCGTAACCGTTGGTCGAGAAGAACAGGAATACCGCGCGGCCGACGAAATTCTCTGCCGGTACGTAACCAACGCCGCTGGACGGGTCGCGGCTGTCCGACGAGTTGTCGCGATTGTCGCCCATCATGAAGTAGTGATCGGGCGGAACGGTGAAGACCGGCGTGTCGTCGAGCGGATAGTTGGTACCGGGAAGCTGGAGAATGGGATGCTGATAGCCATTCGGCAGCGTCTCCATATATTCCGTGTAGGTCGCGCCGCTGGCCGGATCCTGATAGACGCCGATCCGCTCGCGCTTTACCGGCTGGTCGTTGATGTAAAGAATTCCGTCCTTCATCTGGATGTGGTCGCCGGGCAATCCGATGATCCGCTTGATGAAATCGATCGACGGATCCTTGGGCAGCTTGAAAACGACGACGTCGCCGCGATGCGGCGCCGTAAACATTATTCGGCCTTTGAACAGCGGCAGGCCGAGCGGCATCGAATAACGGCTGTAGCCGTAGGAAAATTTCGAAACAAATAGATAGTCGCCCACCAATAGCGTCGGGATCATCGATCCCGACGGAATGCTGAACGGCTCGTAGAAGAAGGTGCGAATGACGAGCGCGATGACAATCGCGTAAACAATCGTTTTGGCGGTCTCGGCGAGCCCGCTCGAGCCCCGGGCCGAAGTTCTGCTGCTCATCCAGGAAATCCACTAACACATTGACGGAACCGGCCTAGGGAAGGCTGCCGGCGGCGCGGCCGCGACGATGAAGCCTTGCCGAGATTCGGAAGTCAAGTCCGGCGCTCCGCGGCATCAGCAACTTCCGCCGTAATGACGACCAGCGCCTGCGCAAGCGGCGGCTCGTCGGTCAGCGTGACGTCGATGCGCGGCATCATCCCATGCGGCGTCATTGCTTCGAGACGTGCCAAGGCTCCGCCCGTCAGTATCAATGTCGGACGCCCACCCGGTAGATTTACGACTCCGAGATCGCGCCAATAGACGCCCTTGCGGAAGCCGGTGCCAAGCGCCTTCGAACAGGCCTCCTTGGCGGCGAAACGCTTGGCATAGCTTGCGGCACGGTCACTACGGCGCTCCGAACGCTGGCGCTCGACCGGCGTGAACACCCGTTCGAGAAACCGGTCGCCGAAACGCGCGATTGTCTGCTCGATCCGGCGGATGTCGATCAAATCGCTGCCGACGCCGAGGATCATCACGCGCTCTTTTCGCCCCGCGCATTGCTGCGGGCCTGGTCCATCAAGGCGCGCATGCGCTTGATCGCGCTGTCGAGTCCGCCGAAGATCGCCTCGCCGATCAGGAAGTGGCCGATATTGAGCTCGACTATATTCGGAATGGAGGCTACCGCACCGACGGTTTCGAAGCTCAATCCGTGGCCGGCATGGCATTCAAGACCCAGTTCGTCCGCCAAGGCGGCGGCGCGCTGCAGACGATCGAGTTCGCGAGCGCGTGCGGAACCCGTCGCGTCGCAATAGGCGCCGGTGTGCAGTTCCACGACTGGCGCCCCGATCGCCTGGGCCGCGCGAACCTGCTTGTCGTCAGGATCAATAAACAGCGAGGTACGAACCCCGGCCTGCGCCAGCCGTGCGACGACGGACGCGAGCCGATCGCGCGCGCCGACAACATCGAGGCCGCCTTCGGTGGTCAACTCCTGACGCCGCTCGGGCACGAGACACGCCGCGTGCGGCCGGTGATGGAGCGCGATCGCCAGCATGGTGTCGGTTGCCGCCATCTCCAGATTGAGCGGCAATGCGATCTCGCGCGCGAGGGCGGCGATGTCAGCGTCGGAAATGTGACGGCGATCTTCCCGCAGATGCGCCGTAATGCCGTCGGCGCCCGCCGCTGCGGCCAACTTCGCCGCCCGCACTGGATCGGGATGCGCGCCGCCCCGCGCGTTACGGATGGTAGCGACATGGTCGATATTGACGCCGAGGCGCAGCGGCTGTTTCTGCATCATGGTGATCAGCCGCGCGCGCGTTCCACCGAATTGATCACCGGCGTCGCCCGCAAGGCGGCGATGATATTGGTCAAGTGGCGCACGTTCTGTACTTCGATATCGACAAGGATCTCGAAGAAATCCTGCGACCGGTTGGTGATCTTGAGGTTGGTGATGTTGCCGCCGCTCTTGCCGATGACCGTCGTCAAGCTGCCCAGGCTGCCGGGCTCGTTGCCGATGGTGACGCTGATCCGGCCGACGTGAACACGCCCGCCGTCGCCCTCGTCGCTCCAGGCGACGTCAAGCCAGCGCTCCGGCGTCTCAGCAAACGTGTCGAGCGTCTCGCAATCGATGGTATGGATCGTCACGCCCTTGCCCGTCGTCACGATGCCGACGATGCGATCGCCCGGTAGCGGATGGCAACAACCGGCGAAATGCACCGCCATGCCAGGGATCATGCCGCGGATCGGGACTGCATTTTCCGACGCCTTCTTCGCCTTGCCGCGCGGCGTAAGGGTGACGACCTTGGCCGACCGCGCGTCCGCCTTCGGTGGAAAGATCGCGTGCACGATCTCGCGGCCGGTGTGCAGCCCCTCGCCGACGGCGACATAGAGATCGTCGCGAGTCTTGCATTCGAACCGCTGCAACAACTCGTCGAGCGCCTTTTCGGCGAAGTCGTGGCCCTCCTGCCGGAATGCTTTCTGTAAAATGGCCTTGCCGAGGTCGAGATATTGCTGGCGCTGCTGCGTCCGGATGAAACGCCGAATACGAGCGCGCGCCTTGCCAGTGACGACGAACCGCTCCCAAGTAGGCGACGGCGTCTGCGCCTTCGAAGTGACGATATCCACCTGATCGCCATTGGCCAGCGCCGTGCGCAAAGGCACCAACCGACCGTTGATCTTGGCGCCGACGCACGTGTCGCCGATCTGCGAATGGACGGCATAAGCGAAATCGACGGCGGTGGCGCCGCGCGGCAATTCGATCAGGTCGCCTTTGGGGGTGAAGCAGAATACTTGATCCTGGAACATTTCGAGCTTCGTGTGCTCGAGGAATTCCTGCGGATCGGGCGCGTGTTCGATGATGTCGAGCAGCTCGCGCAGCCAACGGTATTGGCGGCCTTCGGTCTTGGGCGCGCCCTGCTTGTAGACCCAATGGGCGGCAACGCCGAGCTCGGCGACTTCATGCATCTCAAGCGTACGGATCTGGATTTCGATGCGCTGGCGATGCGGGCCGATCACGCCGGTGTGCAGCGAACGATAATTGTTCGGCTTGGGCGTCGAGATGTAATCCTTAAACCGCCCCGGCACGACCGGATACTTGCTGTGGAGAACACCGAGCGCATGATAGCACTGCTCGACATCCTCGACGACGACGCGGAATGCCATGATGTCGGACAACTGTTCGAAGCCGACATTCTTTTTCTGCATCTTCTTCCAGACCGAGTAGGACGTCTTTTCTCGCCCGGAAACCTGCACCTCGGTGCCGCTATCCTTCAGCGTCTGCTGCAGCTCGTCGATGATGCTGCTGACCAGATCGCCGCCCTTCTCGCGCAAAAAGTTGAGTCGTGTCTTGATACTGTCGCGCGCCTCGGGATTGAGCTCGGCGAACGCCAGATCCTCCAGCTCGTCCTTCATCGCGTTCATGCCGATGCGCTCGGCCAGCGGCGCGTAGATTTCCATCGTTTCGCGCGCGATGCGTTTGCGTTTGTCCGCGTCCTTGATGAAGTGGAGCGTGCGCATATTGTGCAGCCGGTCCGCCAGCTTCACCAGCAGGACGCGGATATCTTCCGACATCGCCAGGACCAGCTTGCGGAAGTTTTCTGCCTGCTTAGTCTGGTCCGATTGCAGCTCGATGCGCGACAGCTTAGTCACGCCGTCAACCAGGCGCGCGATCTCCGGCCCGAAAATCTTTTCGATATCCTCGAGGGTCGCGAGCGTGTCCTCGACCGTGTCGTGCAGCAGGCCGGTGATAATCGAAGCCGCATCGAGCTTCATCTTCGCCAGGATGCCGGCGACTTCGACGGTATGCGAGAAATAGGGGTCGCCCGATGCGCGTTTCTGGGCGCCGTGCGCTTTCATCGAATAGACATAGGCGCGATTGATGGCGTCCTCGTCGGCCGATGGGTCGTAGGCCTTGACCCGCTCGACGAGCTCGAATTGACGCATCATGGAAGTATGTTCCGCCGGTCAACACCGCCGGCGTACGGACAAACCGAGAGCGGCGCGACGGGTGAACCGCCGCCGCTCCCGCTCATCAAGGCTGGCCGTCTTCCGCGGGGCCGTCGCCTTCGGCCTCGCCTTCGGCGATGTCCGGCAGTGCCTCGTCGTTCAAACCGACGGCCTCGTCCTCGGCGGCCTCGAGCACGTCCTTCTCGAGATCCTCGTCCACCGCCTGATCGCCTTGCGCGTCGGCCAAAGCCGCGCCCTCGGTGCCCGGCACCTGGGCGATGTCGGAGCCAAGGCCGAGCTGCGTGCCGAGCTCGATCTCCTGGTCCTCCACCGGCTCGTCGATTTCAACGTGCTTCTGGAGTCCTTTGACGAGGTTTTCCTCAAGGGTCTTGAGGGCAATGGTTTCGTCGGCGATCTCGCGCAACGCCACGACGGGGTTCTTGTCGTTGTCACGATCTACAGTCAGCGGTGCGCCACCCGCGACGTCGCGGGCACGTTGAGCCGAGAGCAGAACCAACTCGAATCGGTTGGGAACCTTTAGAATGCAGTCTTCGACCGTAACCCGCGCCATGTATCTCGATCTCCGGAAACCGCGTTGATCTTACAATATAAGTGGGCTGCTATTGCACTGCAACAGCAGCGTCGGACAACCCCCGATTACCCAGCCAGTGCCACCGGCTCGATTGGCTGATTCCCGGCGCCAGAAACCGCCGCCCGTTTGCAGATCTCTTCGAAGGCCCGCGCCACACGCCGGGTCGAATAGCGTTTAAGGATAAAATCGTAGGCGTTTTCCGCCATTTCTGCGCCTTGGCCCGAGGCTGCCAGCAACTGCAGCACCATTTCAGCGAAAGCCGCGGCGGTATCGGCCCGCCGAAAGTGGTTGCCCTCTTCGACCGGCAGGCCCTCGACGCCGATCGACGTCGAAACGACCGGCCGCCGCATCGCCATGGCCTCATAGATCTTGATCCGGGTCCCGCCGCCGACGCGCAACGGCACGATATAAAGGTCGGAATCGCGAATGAACGGGCGCACGTCATCGACGAAACCGGTGAATCGCCAGTTGAGTCCGCGCGCCCGCGCTTTCTCGACCAATGCACCGGGCGGATCACGGCCGACGATGGTCAGCCGCGCTTCGGGGCGCGCTTTTGCAATCAACGGCCAGATCTCGTTCATACAGTATTGAATGGCGTCAATATTCGCCGGCCAATCCATGGAGCCGGTGAAAATGAGATGGCCGCCACGCGGATCGATCGCCGTAGGAGGTGGCGATGCCAGGGCGCCGAAATAATCAAAATCCACACCGGTCGGAATTACTTCGGCGCCGCGTACGCCATAAGTCTCCAGAAAGAAGCTGAGGTCGCGGTCCGAAACGGCGATGACTTTGGTAAAGGCCGGCAGATGGCGGGCCTCGAATTCAGCCATCTTCCGGCGCTGCGCACCCCAGATCATGCGCGCGAAAGGGTTTTCCGCTGTTTGCGCGTGACGGGCGAAAATCTCGGCTTCAACGTTGTGTGTGAAAACTACACTACCGACTGGCGGCACGCGATTGAACAGCACGGCGGCGTGGACGAAATCGGCGATAACCACGTCAGGCTGCGTCGCCAGCGTATCGGCGATCAGCGCGGTAGCCGCGCGCGACCGATCGAGCGCGACCGACGCCGGTAGCCGCGACGCCAGGGCCGTAACGCGTTTCAGCGTGCCGAAGAACTTGCTGGGTTTAGCCGCGGACCAGGAAAGAAAGCGGTCACAGACCTCACTCAGCTCGCGCGCGAACCGCCGCGGCTGCTCTGTTGTCGCTGGCGACACCAGTGTGATCTCGAAATGGCCGCCCTTCAGGCCGCGCAGGATGCCACTGCTGCGGATCTTGCCGCCGGCATCGGCCGGAAACAGGAACTGCGGCGAGACGAAGAGCAGTCGCGGCCGCGCCATCGTCGACCTCAGCAGAGTGAACGGTAGCGCACGCCCGACAGCTGCGCCAAGGCCGGCACGCCCTGGAGATCGAGAATCGGCCGGCCGTCATGTTCCGCTTCGAGCAGGGCGATATCGTCGCGGTTAGCGTGACCGATGACGATCATGCCCGCGCCGTCGAGCGCGCGGCGCAAATCGCCGACCAGCAGCCGGTCGAAGTGCGGAATCTCGCGCTCGATGAATTCACGGTTTTTGCCAAGCAGCTTGCTGGTGTTGACGTTGCGGTCGAAGATCGCCAGGTCATAGCCTTTGCCGATCAGCCGTTCAGCCAAATAGACAAACGGCGAATGACGCAAGTCGTCGGTGCCGGGCTTGAAGGCGAGCCCCAAGAGCGCGACCTTGCGGCGGCCCTCGTCGAGAATGGCATGGAGCGCACGATCGATATGCGCGTCATTTGCCGGCATGACGCTGGAAAGAAACGGCAACGCGATATCGCCGCCTTTGGCCAATGCGACCAGCGCCGAGACATCCTTAGGGAGGCACGACCCGCCGAAGGCGAATCCCGGCCGGAGATAGGCCGGCGAAATATTCAGTTGGCGATCGGCGCAGAATACTTTCATCGCCTCCTGCGCATCGACGCCGAGGCTCTTGAGCAGAACGCCCGCTTCGTTCGCGAAGGCGATCTTGACCGCATGGAAGGCGTTCGACAGGCACTTCACTGATTCGGCGACGCCGGTCGTGGTGCGAATGAAAGGCGCTTCGATGCCGCGGTAGAGCGCCTCGACCGCATCGTAACCCGCCGGGTTCGAGGCGCCGGCGATAGTGAATGGCGGCTTGCGAAAATCGCGAACGGAACAGCCTTCGCGCAGAAATTCGGGGTTGAACGCGACCGCAACACCGCTGTCGCCGTCCCGGCCGGATTTCGTCGCCAACATCGGCAACATGCGGCCTTCCGTGGTGCCAGGCGGCACCGTTGAGCGCAGGACGACCGTATGGCCGCCGTTCTTGTGTCGCAGTGCAGTGCCTATACCATCGACGACGGCGTCGAGCGCATCGAGCATCGGCGCGCCGGTCCGGCTCATCGGTGTACCAACCGAAATCAGCGAGACGTCGGTTTGTAGAACAGCCGTTTCGGTATCGGCGATCGCGCGCAATCGGCGCGCCTTGACGGCCGCGCTGACAGCTTCATCGAGGCCCTCCTCGACCACCGGCGAAAGACCGCGGTTGATCATGTCGACCTTGGCGGGATTGATGTCGACGCCAATGACGTCGTGCCCGAGCTCGGCAAAACAGGCCGCCGAGACCGTCCCGACATAGCCCATGCCGAATACGGAAATACGCATGCGAAATCGCCCCACTCACCGGCTGAAGGCCGGGTCGGCGGCATTGAACGGCGATTTCCTTAATTTCGTGTGAGGGCGACGGATTTATGGTTAAGGAATTGCTAAGCTGAAGGCAGCTCGGACGCGCCGCCGTGCGCGGCCGACCAGCTCACCGGATCGTTCAGAAACTTTTCCACTTCGCGCATCGTTGGCGCGTCGAACCGGCCCTCGGACTTGGCGACTTTGAGCACGTCCCACCAATTGGCGAGCGAATGGAGCTTGACGCCGATTTCGGCCATCAGCTGCTCACTCTGCGGAAAGATGCCGTAGTGGAAGATGACGAATGTGTGTTCGACGATCGCGCCGGCCTGGCGGAGCGCCTTGCAGAAATTGACCTTGCTCCGGCCGTCGGTCGTTAAATCCTCGACCAGCAATGTGCGCGCGTTCTCGCGGATGTCGCCCTCGATCTGCGCATTGCGGCCGAAGCCCTTAGGCTTTTTGCGCACATATTGCATAGGAAGCATCAGCCGATCAGCGATCCAAGCGGCGAACGGGATGCCGGCGGTCTCGCCACCGGCGATCACGTCGATGGCCTCGAAGCCGACCTCGCGCAGAATGGTCGAGGTGGCGAATTCGCACAGTGTCTCACGGACGCGCGGATAGAAGATCAGGCGGCGACAGTCGATGTAAACCGGACTAGCCCACCCCGAGGTGAAAATGAACGGCGCCGCAGAGTTGAAGTTGACCGCTCCGACCTCGAGCAGGATCCGCGACGTGACCTGCTGAATGAGCTCGCGATCGGGAAACGTGGCGCCGAAATTCATGGATTTCGATCCGTCAGCCTAATGGCGCGACTTTCTGCGGCGCGACGGTGCGCGAGTCAAGCGCATTTCACCCGGCCCGCCAGCAGCCGACCACGCCATGACCTCGGCCAGCCGCGCCGCCGCACGTGGCCCTTTCAGCGCACGGGTCCACAGGTCGGCGGCAAGCCTTTCGTAAAGCGCGACAGCTTCCGGGGCTGCGGTGACGGTGGCCACGCCGTGTCGGATGTTCGGCATCTCGCTGATCCGGAACGGGCTGACAGCCAGCACCATTTCCTTCTTCGACTGAAACAGCTGGAAAGCCATGTTGGGCAGCATCTCGTCGACCAAACCAACTTCGATTCCGGGTTGCGGGTCGGTCAGAAAGCGCGAGATGTTTTCGATCTCGCGCCGCGCCGCGGTGCGGCGCCGCGCCCACTCCACGGCGGGCAGGCCAAACCGTCCGATGACGCCCAGTTGGAGAAAGCGTTCGACCTCAGGCACCGACATCAAGGCCACGACGCGCGGTTTGTGCGCCGATTTGCGCGTGCCGAGAATCGCCATGATCGTCTCGATCTCGGCGAAAGCTTCGGGCTGAAGTTCGCCGGCTGGCATGGCCTCAATCAGCATCTGGCGCAGATGGGTGCTGTATTCGGCCGTCGTCAGCAGGAACGAAATCGGCATGAAGCGGGCGATGACCTGATCGGCGCTAGCTTCCAGCTGTCGCATGCGTTCGAAATAAGCACCCGCCTTTGAATAATATTCGACACCAACACCGAGCAGCGAGGCCAGCGATGTGTTAAGCACGTGCGCCAGCGCATCCAGCGTCTCGATTTTAACAATCTCGCCCGCCTCCATACGATAGAGTGCAGAACGGGAGATGTTCAGACGATGGGCAATTTCCTCGGCTTTCAGGCCGCTGCCCCGGCGATAGGCTTTGAGCCTTCGGCCGATCTCTTTACGGCGTGTATCCACGCTCCCCTCATCGTCCGCATCTTAGGTGTGCGGATCGCCATCACCATACCGGGACGAAACCGGTTCGTCACGTCGCTTCGACAACAGCGTGATATAATAAATTAGCGCCCTTGAGGAAATCATCGAGCACCATCGCCTCAAGCGGATTATGCGAACCGTGTTCGTTGCGGATGAAAATCATCGCCGATGGCACTCCTTCGTTGGCGAAGATCGCCGCGTCGTGGCCGGCGCCCGAAGGCAGCGTCTCGGCAGGCAGCCCTAGGCGTTTCGAAAGCCGCAACAGGCGCTCGACCCAGGTGTCGTCCATGCGCGCCGGCTTGGTATCGAGACGCCGATCGAAGCGGAACTCGACCTTGCGCTTGTTGCCGATGGTCCGGCATTCGGTCCGCATTAGGTGATAGAAAGCTTCGAGCGTGTCGCTGCTCTGGCTGCGGACTTCGAAACTGAATGTCACTTCGCCTGGAATCCGCGACATCGCGTGCTCGGCCGGATTAGTGCTGATGATTCCGACCGTCACCACTAAATCGAGGCCGCGCTGCTGCAGGCTTTCCCAATGCTCGTCGAGATGGGCGATGAGTTCGGCGACGGCAAACACCGCGTCGCGCCGGAGCCAGCGCGGCACGGCACCGGAATGGGCCGCTTCGCCGATACAGCGCACTTCGCGATGACGGATATTGCCGCGAATTCCTGTCACAATTGCCGTTGGGAAACCGCGCGCGACCATCACCGGCCCCTGCTCGATATGAAGCTCGAGATAGGCCGTAATCGAAGCTGGGTCGAGCAAGGTTTCGCCGCGTCCGATACGCGCAACATCGGCACCCCGAGCGCGCATCGCTTCGCCGAGCGTGCCATGGCCCGATCGGTGCGTCAGCATCAGGTCTTGCTCGGTGAGACCGCCGAACAGTGCGTACGAGCCGACGCACGTCTTGCCGTACCAGGCGCTCTCTTCACCGCGCATCGCGATGAGCTTGACCGTGCGTGGCGGCACCACCCTCTCCTCTTGCATGCGCATCAAAGTGAGCAAGCCGGCGACGACCCCGGCGGCGCCATCGTAGTTCCCGCCTTGCGGCACAGAATCGAGGTGCGAGCCGATGGCGATGAACGGCTTGTCTTCGTCCCGACCCGGCAGGGTCACGACGAGATTGGCCGCAGCATCGAAGCTCGTCGCGAGCCCGGTACTTTCGGCACTGCGCCGGATGATCTCGACCGCCTTCTGTTCGCCTGCACCATAACTCTCCCGGCTGACGCCGATACCGCTGGGATCCGCGGTCGCGCGTGCGAGTTCACGAAAGAGTCCATCAGCCGTGGCTTGCGGGTCGAACGCGGTAGGCGCGTTATTGGCAACGAGCTTCATTCACCAGCCTCCTGACGCCACTCGACGTCGGTCTCATCGGCGCCGGCACTCATCAGCGCGCCGGTCAGCGCCGAAACGCGGGCAAATCCCCGACGAGCGCAGAACGCTTCGAGTTCCTCGATGACGCGGATCAGCGCCGTCGGATGAATGAATGTCGCCGTGCCGACCTGGATGGCGCGTGCGCCGGCCAACAGGTACTCCACGGCGTCGCTGCCGCTGGCGATGCCGCCGCAGCCGACGATGTCGATCTTTACCGCACGAGCGCACTGGTAAACCTGGCGCAGGATGACAGGCTTCACCGCAGGACCTGAGAGGCCACCGGTGATGCTGCCGAGCCGCGGACGGAAAGTTTCGACATCGATCGCCATCGCGAGGATCGTGTTCGCGACGACCACGGCGTCGGCGCCGTTCGCCTCGGCAGCACGCGCAACGTCAGCAATATCGCCGGTGTTCGGCGTCAATTTGACCCACAACGGCAGCTTGGTCGCCGCACGCAATCGCGCGACCACGCCGGCGGTCGCCTGGGTCGTCATGGCGAAGGCGCGGCCGTCCTGTTCGAGATTGGGGCACGAGATGTTGGCTTCGATCGCAGCAATCCGCGCAACGCTGAGCTCGGCCGCCAAGGTGGCGAAGCCATCGGCTGTCGGCGCCGAAATGCTGGCGATCAGCGGCGGGATGAATCGCCGGTAGAATGGCACCGTCTGGGTGAGGAAATATTCGACGCCTTTGGACGGAATGCCAATCGAGTTGAGCATGCCGCCGGCCGTTTCGGCGACGCGCGGCGTCGGGTTGCCGGCACGCAGCTCGCGGGTAACGGTCTTGGTCACGAAGGCGCCGAGACGGTTGAAGTCGATGACGCGTGCCAAGCCATCTGCAAATGTGCCGGACGCCGGCATCACCGGATTCGCGAGCCGCAGGCCGCCGACATCGACCGCCAAATCTACCACGACAGCGGCTCCTGCAGGTCGAACACCGGGCCTTCCCAGCACACGCGCCGATGCTCGACGCCGCCCGCCGGAGCATGAAAGTCGCGGACGCAGCAAAAGCACATGCCGAGCGCACAGGCCATCTGCTGCTCGAGCGCGGCCTGACCGGGAATGCCAAGCTCCTTGCCGAGCCGCTGGAGCAGCAGCAGGAGGCGGTTCGAGCCGCAGGTGAAGAACGCGCCGGCCTTGTGCTCCGCCACCAGGTCGCGCAATAGCCGTTCGACATTGCCCACGGCACTACTGTGATCCGAATCCGTGACAACGATCACGTCGGCGCCACGGGCGCGAAATAACTCGACCGACATCACCAGATCGGGACGGCGCGCGCTCAGGATGGCGGTCACGCCTACACCCGCCTGCTCGGCCATCAGCGCCAGCGGTGCGAGCGTTGCCAGACCGACGCCGCGACCGACGATGGCGATGTGCCGCCACGCCGGCGCCAGGGCAAAGCCGCGGCCGAGCGGTCCGAGCATATTGAGCCGGTCGCCAGGTTCGAGTT
>Ga0187809_10001216_pt1 | contig 12367 bp, 8 predicted proteins | sample NC_wetland_sal_i_8_FD_132415 | JGI IMG/M metagenome (GOLD analysis project Ga0187809, IMG submission 132415) | Wetland sediment microbial communities from Neuse River Estuary, North Carolina, USA - ASW_4 | ecosystem: Environmental > Aquatic > Freshwater > Wetlands > Sediment | place: USA: North... | reverse complement strand
GTCGCCCTTGAGCAGATACTGCAGCGCGTCGGCGGGCGGCAGGATGCGCGCGATGCGCTGCGTGCCGCCGGCGCCGGGGAACAGGCCGACCTTGATCTCGGGCAGGCCGAGCCGCGTCTTCGGATTGTCCGACGCGACGCGGTAGTGGCAGGCGAGCGCCAGCTCGAAGCCGCCGCCCATCGCCGTGCCGTTCAGCGCGCAGACCCACGGCTTGCCGCAAGTCTCGATGCGGCGGTAGAGCTGCGACAGCTTGCGGCTTTCCTCGAACACGAAGGCCGCCGCCTTTTCCTCGCCCTCGCGCTTGAGCATGCCGGCGTAGATGGCGCCCATCTTCTCGAGCATCGTCAGATCGGCGCCGCCGCAGAAGGCGTCCTTGCCGGAAGTGACGACCACGCCCTTGACGGCGGCGTCGGCGACGACCTTGTCGAGGATGCCGGACAGCTCGGCGATGGTATCGGCGGTGATGACGTTCATCGACCGGTCGGGCATGTCCCAGGTGACCAGCGCGATGCCGTCGGCGTCGACGTCGAATTTAAAATTGCTCATGGCCCTCGCCTCTTGCTCGGTTCACCTCCCCCCTTGCGGGGGAGGTCGCCGCGCGTAGCGCGGCGGGAGGGGGGTGAACTCACGGCGTGACGCAAGGAGACCCCCCTCCCCAACCCTCCCCCGCAAGGGAGGAGGGAGCGCGCCTGCGTGCGTTTCAGCCTTACACCCACGGCTCACCGCTCTTGTGCAGATAGCGGCGGCCATTGGTGTCGCGTTCGAGCCTGAGATCGACGTCGGGATAGTGCACGCGGTCGTGCGGCGAGCGCGTGCCGACCTCGAAATAGACGGCGTCCTTGTCGGAGCGGTTGACGAGGCGATGCGCGTTGCCGCTGCCGGCCTTGAAGCCGGCGGCGTCGCCGGGCTTCAGCACCACCTCGCCGTCGTTCTCGATCAGCACCAGCTCGCCCTCGAGCATGTAGATGAACTCGTCTTCCTGCTCGTGATAGTGGCGCAGCGACGACGCCGCGCCCGGGCCGATGCGCGTGATGTTGACGCCGAACTGCGTGAGGCCGACGGCGTCGCCGAGCGCCTGCTTGTGCCGCGCCATGTGCTCGGCCTGGAACGGCGCCGGATAGAAGCTGCCGCTCTTCACCGGGACCTTGGCGATATCGACCTTGGGCATGCTTGCGAACATCCTCAGCAGTCGTGTCCCCTCCCCCCACGCTTGCGTGGCGGGGAGGGGTCAGGGGTGGGGGGCCTCGCGCTTGTCGCGACTCAAGGCATCGAGAATTGACGTCACGACGCCCTCGATATTCTGCAGGACGTCGTTGTTCCAGAATCGGAGCACGCGATAGCCCCGCGATTCGAGGTAGGTCGTTCGCGCTACGTCGGCGTCGCGCTGCCGACCCGCGGCATGCTGACCGCCATCGAGCTCGATTACCAGCTTGCAGTGGTGACAGGCGAAGTCAGCGAAATAGGAACCGATCGTGGCTTGGCGGCGAAAATGCGTGCCGTCGATCGGCAGTTCACGCAGATGCCACCAAAGCTTCCGCTCGGCATCGGTCATCGCGCGGCGCAACCCTCGCGCACGCGGCACACGCGCATCCGATTTTTGCGATCGTTGCCCGTTGCGAGGCATTCCCCCCACCCCTGACCCCTCCCCGCCGCTTCGCGGGGGGAGGGGAATGGACGCGCTGTGCATTCGCTCAAACCCGCTCGATGATCGTCGCCGTGCCCATGCCGGCGCCGATGCAGAGCGTCACCAGCGCCGTCTGCTTGCCAGTGCGTTCCAGTTCGTCGAGCACGGTGCCGAGGATCATCGCGCCGGTGGCGCCGAGCGGATGGCCCATGGCGATGGCGCCGCCGTTGACGTTGATCTTGTCGTACGGAATGTCGAGGCCCTGCATGTAGCGCAGCACCACCGAGGCGAAGGCCTCGTTCAATTCCCACAGGTCGATGTCGGCCGTGGTCATGCCGGCCTTCCTGAGCACCTTTTCGGTGACGGGGATCGGGCCGGTCAGCATGATCGCCGGCTCTGAGCCGATATTGGCGAAGGCCTTGATGCGCGCGCGCGGCTTCAGCCCCGCCTTCGCGCCCGCCTCCTTGTTGCCGATCAGCACGGCGGCGGCGCCGTCGACGATGCCGGACGAGTTGCCGGGCGTGTGTACGTGGTTGACGCCTTCGATGTCCGGATGCTTCTGCACCGCGACCGCGTCGAAGCCGCCCATCTCGCCCATCTGCACGAACGACGGCTGCAGCTGCGCCAGGGTCTGCATCGTCGTCGTCGGACGCATGTGCTCGTCGTGCGCCAGGATGGTGAGACCGTTGACGTCCTTGACCGGCACGACCGAGTTCTTGAAGCGGCCCTCCTCCCACGCCTTCGCGGCGCGCTTCTGGCTCTCGACGGCGTAGGCGTCGACGTCGTCGCGCGAGAAGCCGTACTTCGTCGCGATCAGGTCGGCGGAGATGCCCTGCGGCAGGAAGTAGTGTTCGACCGCGATCGTCGGGTCCATCGACCACGCGCCGCCGGAAGCGCCGATGCCGACACGGCTCATCGACTCGACGCCGCCGCCGATCACCATATCGTGCTGGCCGGACATGACCTCGGCCGCGGCGAAGTTCACCGCATCGAGGCCGGAGGCGCAGAAGCGATTGATCTGGATGCCGGGCACCTGGTCGCCGTAGCCGGCGACCAGCGCCGAGACGCGGGCGATGTCGCCGCCGGCCTCGCCGACCGGATCGACGCAGCCCATGACCACGTCCTCGACCAGCTCCGGCGCGAGCTTGTGGCGGTCCTTGAGCGCGCCGAGCGCCTGCGCCGCGAGGTTGACCGCGGTCACCTCGTGCAGCGAACCGTCGGCCTTGCCGCGTCCGCGCGGCGTGCGCACGGCGTCGTAGATGAATGCGTCGGGCATGGCTCCCTCCTCGTCATTCCGGGTCGCGCCGGAGGCGCGAACCCGGAATCCAGAGACAAATTCGAAGCGCTCAGTTGTGACACTGGATTCCGGGTTCGGCCTTTCGGGCCGCCCCGGAATGACAGGCCTACAGACTCCGCGCGATCAACAGCTTCATGATCTCGTTCGTCCCCGCGTAGATACGCAGCACGCGCGCGTCGCGGTAGAGGCGCGAGATCGGATATTCGTCCATGTAGCCGTAGCCGCCGAACAGCTGCAGGCAGCGGTCGATGACGCGCCCTTGCGTGTCCGTGAGCTTGTACTTGGCCATCGAGGCGGTGACGGTGTCGAGCTTGCCCTCGACGTGCTGGCCGATGCAGTGGTCGAGGAACACCTTGGCGATGGTGGCTTCCGTCTTGCACTCGGCGAGCTCGAATTGCGTGTTCTGGAAGTCGATGATCTTCTTGCCGAAGGCGGTGCGCTGCTTGACGTAGTCGACGGTGAGCGCGAGCGCCCGCTCCATCATCGCCACGGCGTGCACCGCGACGATCAGCCGCTCCTGCGGCAGTTCCTTCATCAACTGGTAGAAGCCCTGCCCCTCCTCGGTGCCGAGCAGATTTTCCGCGGGCAAACGCACGTCCTCGAAGAAGAGTTCCGAGGTGTCGGCGGAGTCCATGCCGAGCTTGGCGAGCTTGCGGCCGCGGCGGAAACCGGGCGCATCGTCGGTCTCGACCACCATCAACGAGACGCCCTTGGCGCCGGCGGCCGGATCGGTCTTGGCGACGACGACGATGAGATTGGCGTGCTGGCCGTTGGTGATGAAGGTCTTCGAGCCGTTGAGCACATAGCCGTTGCCGGACTTCTCGGCCCTGGTCCGCACGCCCTGCAGATCGGAGCCGGTACCGGGCTCGGTCATGGCGATGGCGCCGACCCGTTCGCCGGTGGCGAGCTTCGGCAGCCAACGCTGCTTCTGCTCCTCGGTGCCGTAGTGCAGGATGTAGGGCGCGACGATCCCGGAGTGCAACGGCGCGCCGAAGGTATCGAAACCCGACAGCGAATATTCGCGGTTGATCACCGCCTCATGGGCGAAGGTGCCGCCGGCGCCGCCATATTCTTCCGGCATCGACGCGCAGAGCAGGCCGGCCGCGCCGGCCTTGGTCCACACGTCGCGCTCGTAGAGGCCCGCCTCGTGCCAGCGGTCGATGTTGGGCGTGAACTCGTCCGCCATGAAGCGCCGCGCCTGCTCCTCGAGCAGGACGAGGTCTTCGGTCATCCAGGCGGGGCGAGGCAGATTGAGGGCGTCCATCGGTCCCGAAGCTTGGCGCGACTCAGGGGACCAACACAATAGGCGCGCCGTGTGACAAGCGCGAGGGGCGCGGACCGGGCTCAGTCTTTCTCCTCTTCACCTCCCCCCTTGCGGGGGAGGTCGACCGCCGGCGCCGAAGGCGATGGCGGTCGGGAGGGGGGTGAAGAATGGAAGTCGCACGAAATGCACCCCCCTCCCCAACCCTCCCCCGCAAGGGGGGAGGGGGCGCGCCGGAGTTTGCGGCAAGCCTCTACTTCGGGTGCGCCGGATCCTTGACGTCCTTGATCGTGTCGATCTCGACGTTCTGCACGCCGCTGCCGACCTTCTCGACCTTGCGGATATAGACGTTCTGGACGATGTCGCGCGTCTGCGGATCGATCGCGATCGGCCCGCGCGGGCTTTCCCATGTCATGCCCTTGGCGGCGGCGATCAGCGAGTCGCCGTCGGCTTTGCCCTTGGTCTTCTTCAGCGCCTCGTAGATGAGGTGCATGCCGTCCCAGGCGCCGACCGAGAACACGTCGGGGTGGCGCTTGAACTCGGCGACGTAGGCCTTCACGAAGGCCTCGTTCATCTTCGACTTGTGCTCCCAGCCGTAGTGGAAGACCGTGCGGATGCCAAGCGCGTTGTCGCCCATGCTCTTGAGCGCGTTGTCGTCCATGACGATCTCGCCCTGGCCGAAGATCCTGTCGCCGGGGAAGCCGCGCTCCTTGAACGCCTTGGTGATGGCGACCGGCTGCGCGCCGCCCGGGATGAAGATGAAGACGCCGTCGGGGTTGATGTCCTTGGCGCGCTGCACGAAGGCGGAGAAGTCCGGATTGGCGACCGGCATGCGCACCGAGCCGACGATCTCGCCGCCCGCTTCCTTGAAGCCCTTCGCAAACCAGGTCTCGGCGTCGATGCCCGGCCCGTAATCGGCGACCATCGTGTACATCTTCTTTTTCATGCCGTGCGCGTACACCCACTTGCCGAACGAATATTCGAGCTGCGGGATGGTGAGCGCCGTGCGCACGATGTAGGGCGACTTCTCGGTGATGACCGAGGTGGCCGCGTTCATATCGACGAGCAGCTTCTTGCCTTCGGCCGAGACGCCGGCGGCGCCGAGCGCTTCCGGCGTCAGCGTGAAGCCGGCGAGGATGTCGACCTTGTCGCGCACCACGAGCTCCTGCGCGAGGCGCTTGGCGACGTCGGGGTTCGGACCGCCGGTGTCCTTGCGGATAAAGACGATCTTCTTGCCGGCGACCGTATCGCCGTGCTGCTTCACCCACAGCTTGATGCCGTTGTCCATTTGCGCGGCCGTATCGGCGAACTGGCCGGAATAGGCCATGATCAGTCCGATCTTCACCGTGCCTTGCGCCTGCGCGGCCGTGGCCGCGAAGACCAACGCCGCAACGCCGGCGAGCGTGCTTGCAATCCGCCGCATAACCAGTCCCTCCCATGGTGATTATATTTTTTGCAACGATAGCGAAGCCGCGTTCCCGCGGTCAATGAACGCCGCGCGGCAAGCATCTCGCCCACGCGGGCGACGGGACACCGGAGCCGAGCGCCGGCCGGCGATATCGGGCCCACGACATTCGCCAGCGGGTCATCGCGCGTGATCGCACGCGCCGAGTCGCGGAACTTTGCGCGCCTCGCCGGGACGACGCCGCGCCTTCCGCGGCGCACGCAATTCCGTCTCCGCCGCTGTTTGATTGTTATCAACGCAAGATTGTATTGCAAAGGACTTGCAATTTTCACGACTCGGAATAATTTGCGGTGGAGGGTGTTCGCGGTGAATTGACAAAACCGACCGTCGGCCGCATGAGCGGCTCCGTTTGGGGGGCGCAATGCAATTCGACTACGCGCGGCCGGACATTGTCCGCGCCGTGAACCAGCGCTGGCTGCTCAAGTTCTGGACACAGAATCTCGCCGGCCAGCGCGTGCCGCAGTGGCAGAACCTCGACGTCGAGCGCCTGTCCGGCTTCCAGGAAAACCTCAGCTTCCTCGACGTGGTGCGCGACGCCGCCGGCGGCATGCGCTTCCTCATCCGCTTCCACGGGCAGACGATCCGGCGCGCCTACGCTTCGCCGGACGGCCGCGGCCGCTATCTCGACGAGGTGCTGACGCCGCAGATCTGTCCGACCGGCAGCTCGCCTTACGAGAAGGCGGCGCGCGACGGCGTCCCGGTCTACACGATCCTGCAGGTCACCGACCGGCAAGGGCGCACGGTCGACGCCGAGCGGCTGCTGCTGCCGTTCGGACGCGACGGCGAGACGGCCGACCGCATCCTTGCCGCGTTCGAGTTCATCTGTGACGACGGCGCCTTCGAGAGCGACGCGCTGCTGCAGTTCACGGGCGCGCCGACCATCCGCCTCGCGGCGCAGATCGAGGCGCGGCCGTAAGGCGCGTTCGCGTCAGAACGCGTCGTCCGCCAGTTCCATCAGGCTGCCCGCGCCCGCTTCGATGCGGGCGAGATGCGCGGCGGTTTCCGGCAGCATGCGCTCGGCGAAGAAGCGCGCGGTGACGAGCCTGGCCTTCATCGCCGCGTCGTCGCCCTTCTGCAGCGCCGCTTCGGCGATGCGCGCCCACATGTAGCCGAGCGCCACGAGACCGAACAAATTGAGATAGTCGGTGGCGCCGGCGCCGGCATTGTCCGGCTTGGCCATGGCGTTGTTCATGAACCACATCGTCGCCTGCTGCAGGTGCGCGAGCGATTGGCCGAGCGGCTTGAGATAGACGTTCATCGCGTCGCTGTCGGCGTGCTGCTTCAGGTACGCGCCGACCTCGTTGAAGAAGGCCATCACCGCGCGGCCGCCGTCCTTGGCGAGCTTGCGGCCGACGAGGTCGAGCGCCTGGATGCCGTTGGCGCCCTCGTAGATCATGGCGATGCGCGCGTCGCGCACGAACTGCTCCATGCCGTGCTCGGCGATGTAGCCGTGGCCGCCGTAGATCTGCTGCGCCAGCACCGTGCTCTGGAAGCCCATGTCGGTGAGCACGCCTTTGATCACGGGCGTCAAGAGGCCCATGTGGTCGTCGGCGGCCTGCCGCTCCTTCTCGTTGCCGGAGCGGTGCGCGACGTCGCCCTGCAGCGCGGTCCACAACACCAGCGCGCGGCCGGCCTCGTTGACGGCGCGCATGGTCAGCAGCGCGCGGCGCACGTCGGGATGCACGATGATCGGATCGGCCGGCTTGTCCTTGTACTTCGTGCCGGAGATCGAGCGGCCCTGCAGCCGTTCCTTCGCGTAGATGGCGGCGTTCTGGTAGGCGACCTCGCCCAACGCCAGCCCCTGCACGCCGACGCCGAGCCGCGCCTCGTTCATCATCGTGAACATGGCGTTCAAGCCGCGGTTCTCCTCGCCGACCAGCCAGCCGGTGGCGCCGTCGTAGTTCATGACGCAGGTGGCGTTGCCGTGGATGCCCATCTTCTCCTCGATGGAGCCGCAAGACACGGCGTTGGGCGCGCCGAGCGAGCCGTCGGCGTTGACCAGCACCTTCGGCACGACGAACAGCGAAATGCCGCGCGTGCCGGCGGGCGCGCCCTCGATGCGCGCCAGCACGAGATGGACGATGTTCTCGGCGAGATCGTGCTCGCCGGCGGAAATGAAGATCTTGGTGCCGGTGATCCTGTACGAACCGTCCGGCTGCTTCACCGCCTTGCTGCGCAGCAGGCCGAGGTCCGTGCCGCAATGCGGCTCGGTCAGGTTCATGGTGCCGGTCCATGTCCCCGCCGTCATCTTCGGCAGATATGTCTTTTTCAATTCGTCGTTGGCATGCGCCAGCAGCGCGGCGATGGCGCCCTGCGTCAGGCCGGGATACATGGCGAAAGCCATGTTGGCCGAGCAGAACAGCTCGTTGACCATCACGGTCATCGTCGCCGGCAGACCCTGGCCGCCGTACTCTTCCGGCACCGAGATGCCGATCCAGCCGCCGTCGACGATCTGCTTGTAGGCGTCCTTGAAGCCGGCCGGCGTCGTCACGCGGCCGTCCTCATGGCGCGTGCAGCCTTCCGTGTCGCCGACGCGGTTGAGCGGCGTCAGAACTTCCTCCGCGAACTTGGCCGCCTCGCGCAGGATCGCCTCGACCGTGTCGGAGGACGCCTCGGCGAAGCCCGGCAGATTGCCGTACCGCTCGAGGTGGAAGACGTCGTTGACGAGGAACAGCACGTCGTCGACGGGCGCTTTGTAGGTCGGCATTCACGTTCTCCGGCTGGCAGGCGGCGGGGCGCGTTCACCGCTCGTTAACCCCTTGCGAGCGGTAGCGGCGGAGACAAGCACGGCTGCCGATCCCCGGTTCCACGGCAGCCCTGCGCATTATGCGCGCGCCGGATTGCACTACCGTTAAACGGCCGGCGGCGCGGCAAATGCGACAAACCTCCGCCAAAATCCGGCACTTCGGCCCGATCTTAAGGGCTTGTTTACCGTGACCGGGAAAAGTCGGCGCGTGGACTGAAGGGCCGCGTCGCATCCACCCGAGTTTAACGCGTGACGGCTCGACCGAGGGTCGACCCCCGACCCTCCTCTGCTCCACCTGACGTGGGTGTGAGAATGAAACTTGGCGTCCCGTGGAGCGTGAAAGGCATTCGGCCCGAGGCCCGCGAGAGCGCGCGCGAAGCAGCGCGCCGCTCCGGCATGTCGCTCGGCGAATGGCTGAACACGGTCATCCTCGAACAGTCGGAGGACGCCCGCGCGCCCGGCCATGAGGACGACGACGACGACGCCTATGCCGACGACCTCGCCGGCGTGCAGGACCGGCTCGACGACCTCACCCGGCGCATCTCGCAGTTCTCGCGCACGGCGCCGAAATCGCGCCGCCGCAGCCGCGACACGCACGAGTCCCAGCCCGACCGCATCGGGGAGCTGATCAGCCGGCTCGACCAGCGTATCGACCATCTGGTCGCGGTGTCGTCGCGGCCGGCGATGCCGGTCCCGGCACCCGCGCCGGCGCCGCCGCCGGCGATGCCGCTGCCGCCGCACGTCCAGCACGTGCCGCGGATGCCGCCACAGATGGCGCCGCAGTTTGCGCCGCAGATGGCCCCGCAGTTTGCGCCGCCGCTGGCGCCGCACTACCCGGCCCGGGTCGCCGCCTACGCACCGCCGATGCAGCGCCCGCAGGCCCCGGCGCCGCAAATGCCGCCGCAGCCGCAGATGGCGCCACGGCCGCTGCAGCCGCCGCCGCTGCCGGCCAGTCTCGATCGAGCCCTCGCCGAGATCGCCGCGCGCCAGCGCATTCTCAACGGCCAGGCGCCGCAGCCGCTGCCGCAACAGCCCGCGCCGCAAGCGGAGCCTGCCCCCGTGCAGCAGGCCCCGGCGGAGCCGCCGGCCCCGGCCATGCTGCAGGTGCCGACGCAGGACCTCTCCGGACTCGAAGACCAGCTCCGCCGCATCACCGTCCAGATCGAGACCCTGCGCAAGCCGGGCGTCGAAGAGGCGATCAACGCACTCCGTGACGAGCTCGGCGACATCGGCCGCGCCCTCAACGAGGCGATGCCGCGGCGCGCCATCGACACGATCGAGAAGCAGATTCAGGGCCTCGCCCAGCGCATCGCCGAAGGCCGTCAGGCCGGCGCCGACCAGCACACGCTGGCGAGCCTCGAACAGGGGCTGGCCGAGGTGCGCGACGCGTTGCGCGGGCTCACCCCGGCGGAAAACCTCGTCGGCTTCAACGACGCGGTGGTCGCGCTGGCGCACAAGATCGACCTGATCGTGGCGCAGAAAGACCCCGCCACGCTGCAGCAGCTCGAGCACGCCATCACCACGCTGCGCGAGATGGCGGCGCATGTCGCCTCCAACGACGCCGTCAGCGACCTCTCGGCGCAGGTCTACGCGCTCGGCGAAAAGGTCGACGAGCTCGGCCGCGCCGGCGGCGGCGACGCACTCAACCATCTCGAACAGCGCATCGAGGCGCTCGGCCAGGCGCTGGCCGAACGGGCGCAGAACGGCACGAGCGTGCCGCCGCGGCTGGAAGCCCTGGTGCAGTCGCTCGCCGACAAGATCGAGCTCATTCAGCAGACCCGCGGCGACAACCCGGCCGTCGGTCATCTCGAAGACCGCATCCTGCATCTGGTCGAGCGGCTCGACGCCTCCGATTCGCGTCTCGGCCAGCTCGAAACGATCGAACGCGGGCTCGGCGACCTGCTGACGCAGATGGACGAGCTGCGCCACAGCCGCCAGGAGGACGCGCTCCGCGCCCAGGCGGAGAGCGCCGTCGGCGTCGATTCGCTCAAGCACGATCTCGCGCGGACGCAGGACGCGCTGGAGTCGGTCAACGGCACCCTGAGTGCGATGGTCGACCGGCTGGCGCGCATCGAAACCGACATCCGCGAGGAAGGCCGGCGGCGCGCCGCCGAAGTCGAGCCGCTCGAACTGACCCAGCCGGTCGGCCGCGTCACCGCGCGCCCGGTGCCCGAGGTGGCGCCGCCGACGGTGCCGGAGCATCTGCCGCCGGTGCTCGATCTGCCGATGCCGGTCGAGCCGCACCCCATGCCGGCCGCCCGGCCGGTGCCCGCACCGGCGGTCGAGCCGGAACCTGCGCCCGCGCGCAATCCGATGCCGCAGGCCAAGCAGGGCCCCATCAATCCCGATCTGCCGCCCGACCAGCCGCTCGAACCGGGCTCCGGCCCGCCGCGGCCGCGGACCGGCGCGCGCATCGCCCTCAACGAGACCCGCCCCGCCCCGGCCGCCACCGGCAGCACGTCGAGCTTCATCGCCGCCGCCCGTCGCGCCGCCCAGAACGCGGTCCCGGCCGGCAGCCGGCCGGCGCAGCCGCAGCCGGAGGCCCACGCCGCCGACGAAGCGCCGCGCGGCCTGATGAAGCGGATGAAATCGCTGTTCGTCGCCGCCAGCATCGTCGCGATCGCCGTCGGTGGCGCGCAGATCGCCGGCAGCTTCATGCACGGCAAGCCGGCGCAGACCGGCGTCGGCAAGGCGCCCGACCATTCCCTCGCCGGCAACGATGTCGAGCCCGCATCGGTCGCGCCGAAGCCCGTCCTCAGCCCGCTGGCGCCGGCGCCGACCCCGACCGCGCCGAGCAGCATCCTGACCGATCCGACTCCGCTCGTTCCGGTCTCCCCCAAGCCCGCCGCCGCTCCGGCGCAGCCGGCGCCGCAGTCGAGCAGCCAGGGCGCCAGGAACGACGTCACCGGATCGATCCCGCCGGTCGCCACCGCGCCGGCGGCCGAGCGCCTGCCGACCGAGATCGGCGGCCCGAAGCTGCGCAACGCCGCCCTGCACGGCGACGCCGCCGCCGCCTACGAGATCGGCGTGCGCTTCGCGGAAGGCAAAGGCGTGCCGGCCAATCCCGAGGAAGCCGCGCGCTGGTACCAGCGCGCCGCCTCCAAGGGCATCGCGATGGCCGAGTTCCGCTACGCCAGCATGCTGGAAAAAGGCCACGGCGTGAAAAAGGACCTGCCTCAGGCGCGGCGCCTCTATCTCGCGGCCGCCGCCAAGGGCAACGCCAAGGCGATGCACAACCTCGCTGTGCTCTATGCCGAAGGCATCGACGGCACGCCCGACTACGGCACCGCCGTGCAGTGGTTCCGCAAGGCCGCGTCCTACGGCATCTCCGACAGCCAGTATAATCTCGGCGTGCTCACCGCCCGCGGTCTCGGCACGGCCAAGGACCTCGCCGACTCCTACAAGTGGTTCGCGCTTGCCGCCGACCAGGGCGACAAGGAAGCCGCGCGCAAGCGCGACGAGATCGCCGCGCAACTGGATGCGGCCTCGATCGCCGCTGCGCGCCACGCCGTGAAGAGCTTCGTGGTCAAGCCGCAGCCGCACGACGCGGTGGCGGTGGCGGCGCCGGCCGGCGGCTGGGACGACGCGGCCGCGCCGGGCGCGCAGAGCAGGATGACCCCCGGCCCGCTGGCGCTCGGCGCGTACAGGCTCGGCCGCTAAGCATTCCGCGCGATGGCCGGACCGCCGGCCTCGCATTCGCGCGCAAGATCGGTCACATTCGCCCGAAAGCACAGCCGGCAGGCGCGTTGCGGCGCCGGCTGCGTATCATGTGACCGTCTGACGCCCGGATACGACCGCATTGCAGATCTATCTGCCGATCGCCGACCTGCCGGTAAACATCTTCCTCATCTTCGGGATGGGGCTCGCGGTCGGCTTCATCTCCGGCATGTTCGGAATCGGCGGCGGGTTCCTGATGACGCCGCTGCTGATCTTCATCGGCATCCCGCCGGCCGTGTGTGTGGCGAGCGTGTCGG
>Ga0187809_10001214_pt1 | contig 12378 bp, 10 predicted proteins | sample NC_wetland_sal_i_8_FD_132415 | JGI IMG/M metagenome (GOLD analysis project Ga0187809, IMG submission 132415) | Wetland sediment microbial communities from Neuse River Estuary, North Carolina, USA - ASW_4 | ecosystem: Environmental > Aquatic > Freshwater > Wetlands > Sediment | place: USA: North... | reverse complement strand
CGTCGGTTTGACTGCCCAGACTCCGCCATCCCGCCAGACTCGTCAGTCGCTGCCACCAACCGGCCAGTCCTGCCCGCTGGCTCATCAACACTCCCACCAGACCAAGCACCATGCACAGCACTCCGGCACGCTCGGCCAGCGCAATCGGACGCGTCACCTGCCGGACAGCCTGCTGCCGGCGTTGCAGTTGCGCCCGCCACCAGATGACACCGGGCGAAGGCAGGCGCGCCGGAATCGACCGGGCCTGCAACTGCTGCAGCGAACCGGCCACCAGCACCAGTTCTGCGCAACTGCTGCAGGTTGTGACGTGCGCGCGCAGGGCCGCATCGCCGGCTTCGGGCCAGCCACCCGCCTGCAGTACGGCCATGACCTGTTGTTCATACGCGCAAGTTCGCAACGTCATGCCCTCCTCCCGCCGGACGCCGAGGATTGCTGCAGCAGACGGGCCAGCTTGCGGCGCGCCCGGAACAGCAGCAGCCGGATGCTGGCCGACTTCAACCCGGTCATGGCGGCGATCTCCTGATGAGTTGCGCCTTCCGCATAGGCCAGCCAGAGCAGTTGCCGTTCGCGTGGCTTCATCTTCGCCAGCGCCGGCTCCAGCACCAGATGCGCGGCGACCTGCTCGGCCATGCAGCCGTCCGGAGCGGCCAGCGCCGTCTCGGGCAGGTCTTCGATTCCGGCGAGAGCCGGCCGCCGCCAATGATCATGCAGCAAGTTGGTAGCAATGCGAAACAGGTAGCGGCGGCAGGCGGTCTCCTCTGTGGATTGGAAGCCGGAGCCGAGGAAGCGCACAAAACTCTCCTGCATCAGATCGTCGGCCAGCGTGGCGCTGTTGGAGACGCGGGCCAGGTAGGCCCACAACGGACGGGCGGTGCGCTGGTAGAAGGCGGCGAAGGCGGCCTCGTCCATGGCGCCGCAGTCGGTCCGGTCGCTGGTCTCCGCTGCGCCGCCCGCCTCCATCTCCGGGATGGCAAATTCTCCTGTCATGCGGAGTCATCCCGCCTACAGCCGGTCAAGCGCCTCAGTTCCGTTTCCAGAGGTTTTGGCCGGCTTCTGCGGCAGCAGTCCCAAATGCCGGGCCAGTCCGTACGAAGCCGCCGCGGAGAGAATAAAGCCGACCCCCACCACCAGCGCCAGCGTACCAAAGACCAGCAACGGCCTGGCCGCCTCAGGAGCAAAGTTCACACGCAAACTCACCAGGCCGGCTCCGGCCAAGGTCAGCAAAATACCCACCTGCGTCGATAGCAGCACCCGGCCTACCGGGCTGCCGGGGCGGATGCCATGCTCCAGCGCCACCGGAATGGGCGGCAGTTCCAGTGCCTTCCGGCCTTCGTCGGTACGCAAAAATGCGATCAGTTCTTCCGAAGAGCCAAACCGCTCCAGCAGCTTCGCCTGCATGCCGGTTTGCACCTGGAACACACGATTCCAGCGGCGGTTTTCCAGAAAGACTCTTACCATCCAGAGCAGGGCGGAGAGCACCAGGATGAAGACCAGCAGGGGGATGATATCGCTCCAGTCAATTCCCGAATGACCCCCAAACCGTTCGGGCCACAACTCCTGCTGTAAGCGCTGCTCGCGGCTGCCTGGCCCCAGGTTGGAGAAGAGATAGAAGTCGGGACTCTGCGTCACCTCGGGGTGGCTCTGCAGAAACTGCTCCAGCTCGGGATTGTTTTGTTGAATGTAGGCATGATCGCCCAAGAGCCCGGGGTCCCGCGCCACCACGCTGGTGAGCTTGGGGTTCATGCGCAGCAGTTGAATGAGTTGCCGCTGGATTTCGTCCGGACTGGCCGATTCCCCGGCCGTGGCCCGGGGCGCCGCCAAAGCCGTCTTGCTCCGGGACCCCGGCGTCTGGGCCGACAGGCGGCCCGCACCGCCCAACGGCAGCAATACCGCCAGAGCAGCAAAAAACAGAGTTGTACGGATGTTCCGCATCATCGATCACCATCCTGTCTGCAGCCGGAGGCTCGCTCCAGCCATCTGCGCGTACAACGCTGAAGTGGCGCCACCGGTTAACAAAAAAGTTCCGGCAGGCGGGGCGAATCCATAGGATCTGGCGCCGCGAGCGGACCTCCACGGAGAAATCTCTGCAAGCGCTCTCAGTTTTACTTGACCTGAGGGGGCTGCTGCGAAAACAATCCTGTGCACCACTTTTCGCCCAGGAGAAGACTTTCCATGCAGCGCAAGTTCGGCGTTTTCGCCTCCTCGCTGGCTCTGGCGGCCTGTCTCGGACTCGCCCTCCCCGCCCAAGCCAAAACGGCGCCTCATCCGCGCCGAATTCTCGAAGTCATTCAAAACGGCCCGTTCCGCACCGGCCGCGGCTTTGGCTTTCATCACGCCGTGACCGACCACACCGCCCAGGTGCTCCAGGAGATCGGCAAGGAAACCGGCGCCTTCACCGTCGACGTCACCCAGGACGCTCACGCGACTCTCAATGCCACCAACCTGCGCCGCTATGACGCCGTGGTCTTCTACACCACCGGCGAGCTGCCGCTGACCGACCAGGAAAAGAAAGACTTCATGAACTGGGTCAAGGCCGGTCATGGCGTCGTCGGCATTCACTGCGCCACCGACACCAACTACAACTGGCCGGAGTGGCACGAAATGCTGGGCGGCACCTTCAATGACCACCCGTGGCATGCCGGTTCGAAGCTGTGGGTCATCAACGTCGATCCCAAGTTCCCCTCGCAGCGGCAGTGGCCCAAGGAGTTCCAGTGGACCGACGAGTTCTACCAGTTCAAGAACTGGGACAAGAACAAGGTGCACGTGCTGCTGCGCCTCGATCCCAAGAAGCTCGACATGACCCGCCCCGGCATCAAGCGCACCGACGGCTACTTCGCCAATGCCTGGGTGAAATACTGGGGCAAGGGCCGCATCTTCTACACCGCCCTCGGCCACGACGCGCGCTCGTGGGATGATCCCGCCTTCCGCAAACACGTCGAGATGGGCATCCGCTGGGCCGACGGCGAGATTCCGTACAAGGTCCACGTGCCGTAGCGCAACGTCCATGATGTCAATCGCAAGGGGGGGCGGCGCCGCACGGCGCGGCTCCCCCTTTTTCTGTGGCCGCGCCGCCCGCACCCGCCTCCTGCCGCTGCCGGTTCATGACAATCCAATGACACAGGTGTTACCGACGTGTCACAACGTTCTGACGCTCTGCCGGCACATCATCACTCTGTGAGGGACTGCTTGTTCCCTCAGAGATTGAGTGTGTTGGAGCCTTTGTGATACGACGATTCTTCCTTGTATGCATGGTGTTCGTGGGCAGCGCCCTGCTGGTGTGGGCCGGCGTCAGCGGCAACCTGCATGGGCGCGTCCTGGATGCTTCCGGAGAAGCCGTGCCGGGCGCGCAGGTGACGGTCAGGGATCTGCACAGCGGTGCGGTGACCCGGACCACCAGCGACGCCAGCGGCGCCTTCCTGGTGAACGATCTGGCCGGCCACCGCTATCGCGTGACGGTGCGAAAGCAGGGCTTTGCCGCCTTCAGCCGGCAAGTCACGCTGCAGACAGGGCAGACCGCGCAATTCGAGGCGCGCCTGCGTGTGAACCAGGTGGTGCAAACCGTCATGGTGCGCTCCGGAGCGGTGAAGGGCGCCACGCCCATGCCCACCCAGGCGGACGTCTTCAATGCCAGCCAGAGTATTCGCGTGCTGAATCGCGAACAGATCAACGCGCTCAGCCCGGTCGCGGGTTCCGCGCAGATTCTGTCGATTGCTCCCGGCGCCAATGTGACCGGATACGGCAACACCGGCGCGACCAAGAACACCATCACGGTCAACGGCATCCAGCAGGGCTGGGGCGGCTACGGCGGCTACACCACGGCGGGCGCGCTGGGCGTCACCTTCGATGGCATTCCGGTCGCAGACGCCGCCACCGGCCTGTGGCAGTCCAACATGTTTCCGCAAGGCTCGATGATTAACGACGCCAAGGTCACCTACGGCCCCGGCGATCCGGTCAACCGCTGGTACAACAACGTCGGTGGCGGCGTGGAGTTCACTCCGCTGCAGCCGACGCGCAGAATGCACTTCAGCCTGTCACAGACCTTCGGCAGCTACGCGCAGGAGAACACGGCGTTTGAGCTGACCTCGGGAGTGGTGAAGGGCTGGTCGGCCGTGTTGGCCGGCGGTCACGGCAGCGGCGACAGCTTCCGTAAGGGACCGGACAACTTCACCAACAAGAATCACGACTATGCCTTCTACGGCAAGACCATCAAGCAGTTCGACGCCGGCGATTTCCAGCTTGGCGGCTACTACTCCTATAGCGCCGGCTACCGGCCGCAGGTGATCCCCACCACGCCCGTGGCCGGCATCACCATGGACGGCACGCCGAACGGACAGCTCTACAGTCAGCAGAGTTCGGGATTCTACAGCACCGTGCCGTACTCCAGCTACGACAAGTACGATGCGAACCAGATGGCGATGTTCTGGGGCAAGCTGAATCTCGACCTGGATCCGACCACCATTCTGCACAATTCTTCATGGTACGAGCGCATCAACCGCCTGCATGACCGGACCAATGACGTTTTCAGTCTCGGCCCCCAGGTAAACGAGTGGAATAATCCCTACACCAAGACCTTCGGCGACAAGCTGTGGGTCCAGAAGATCCTTCCCTTCAACACCATCGACGTTGGCGCCTATTACATCCATACCCTGTACAACAGCCGCAACAACTTCCACAGTTCGGCTGACGGCGGCAGCAACGGGATGGTGAACATCGGGGCGAAGATCCGTTCCTCCTATTTCAACCAGGACATGGACACGTTCTTCGTGCAGGACAGGATCCAGCCCATGCCGTGGCTGTCGATCACCCCCGGCATCCGCTATTTGAAGAACACACTGGGCTACTCGAATGGCGTGTTGAACGACTTCCTGTTCGCTCCCGGCGTGACCGTTCCGACCCATTGCCTGCTGAACGGCAACTACACCTCGACACCGGGCAACATCAAGGTGCAGAGTTCCTCCTGCGACTCGAATCAGACCCGGTCGGGATTTGAGCCTTCCATCGATCTTTCCATTCGTCCGACTTCGTGGCTGAATTTGTATGGCGGATTTCAGGAACAGTTGAAGGCGCCGCAGGTGGGCGGTGGCGGCGGCCTGTTCCAGGGCGTCGATCCGGCCAGTTACCACCTGGCGCGCGCGCAATACTCCCAGGCCGGAGCCAAGGTTCACGTGGGCAGTGTGGGACCGGTCCGCAATCTGCTGCTCGGAGCCGCCTACTTCCACCTGCTCTATGCCGATCAGGAGATGGACGTCGGGCTGGCCAACGGCGACAGCATCGCCCTGAATGCATCCTCCGCCTACAACGGCGTCAATGCCTTCCTCGACGCCGACCCGACGCAGTCGCTGCACCTGTTCGTCAACACCACCTTCGAGCGGGCCAAGTACACCGATTACGTGGTGAACCAGAGCTTTGATTCGAACGGCGTGCTGCAGCCGGGCAGCCTGCCCTACAACGGCCTGAAGGTTCCCTACGTGCCGCAATCGCTGTTGAACCTGGGCGCGTACTACACCATTCCGGTCGGCGAAGAGATGGTGATTCAGCCACGCGTCTGGTATCAGTTCACCGGCAAGCAGTACATCTTTGACAACACCACCGGCGCGCCCAGTGGGCAGACGATGCCGACGTTTGGAACCCTCAACCTGGGCGTCAACATCCCCTATAAGTGGCTGAACTTCCGCGTGACGGCGCTGAATCTGCTCAACAAGAAGTACAACCAGTACGAGTGGATCTCATCGGGCGGATACTTCGGCACTCCCAATGGCGGCTACAATCTGGCCTATCCGGGAGCTCCGTTCACCATCTTCGGCACGGTCAGCGTGCACTTCTAGTCTGGACGCGACACCCCCGTCGCAAAAGCAATGCCCCGGTGGCCGCAATGGCCGCCGGGGCATTGTTCTTCGCCCACGCTACAGGTGTGAGAACGCCTCCTGGCAACTGTTGCCGAAGGTGAAGGAGTTCACCGTCAGGCCCGGCGCGGTGGGCAGCAGCTCGACCTCATGACGGCCGAACTGCTTGTTCGACACCAGGTAGTACATGCGCGACTCGTTGACGTCGATGTAGGAGTGGCCGTTGGGATCGAATTGGACGTCCACTCCGGCATTGTCTTTGGTCAGGTCCTTGCCATCCTGGCGGATGTAGAGCAGACCGGGATGGCCGTGCGCGACGTTGAGCACCGAGTACAGCTCGGCGGCGTGGTAGCGCATGACCAGCTTGTCTTGCGAAGGCTGCCCCTTGCCGCGATAGATCATGCCGTTCTTGTCGGTCTCCCACAGGCCCGACAGGCCGACGCGGCCGTCGCCGACCTTCTTCGGCAGTTGGTAGTCCAACGTCTTGCCGTCGTGATAGCCGGGATGCCCCTGCAGCACGCCACGGCCATACCAGTTGCCCACATACATCTCTTCGGTCGGAAGGCCGCAGGCCGGGCGGAAGGGGCTGAGATCGGGCGGCAGCGTGTAGCTGGCCGGAAACTTCAGGCCGGGATGCGCCTTCTGCAGCAGGTATTGAATGGCCTGTTCAAACGCCCGGTCCTGCCCTTCGCCCGAAACATCAAAGCGGATCTTGCCGGTGGCATCGATGAGGAAGCGGTGCGGCCAGGTGGAGTTGTGGTACGACTTCCAGATGGTAAACCAGTCGTCCACGACAATCGGCCAGGGAAGCTGAAACCGCTTCACCGCGGCACGCACGTTGGCTACCGGATAGGCAATGTCGAACTCGGGATCATGCACGCCAATGACCTCGAAGCCGTACTGGTGATAACGCTTGTACCAGTCTTTGGTCTGGTCGAAGGTGCGGATGCAGTTGATGCAGGTGTACTCCCAGAAGTCGATCATCACTACCTTGCCGCGCAGTTGCTGCATGGTCAGTGGCGTGGAGTTGATCCAGGTGGTGCCGGAAACATTTGCGCCCGGCTTGGGCAGTTCAGGCGCCTGAAATCCCACCAGCGAGAAGTCGCCAAACTGGCCGCCGCGCCGGGCCAGCAGCACGGTTCCACCCGCCAGGAGGACGGCCAGCAGTCCTCCGGTCAGCCAACGCAAGAGAGGTGCCTTCATAGCAGGATAAGAATCGCCGCCGCGGCGGAAGTTGCAAAGAATTTCTGCAGCTTCAGAGCCAGTGGTGCTCTTCCGGCAGCAGAATGTTGAGGGTGTCGGGCAGGTATTCGAGGCGGACCGGGGTCGAGCCGGCCTCATCGCCGTCCAGTTCGAAATCGACGCCGGGGGTGAGAATCTCCAAATGAGAGCCGCGCACCTGGCGCACGCCCGGGGCGCGGTGCAGATGGCCCGCCAGCAGGAACAGCGACTGCAGCAGCAGCAGCGCGCGCCCGCCGCGCAGCAGCAGCAGCGTCGGGGAGAGCGGATGCCGCACCGAGGTGAGCCGGAAACCGCCGCCGTAATAGCGCGTCAGCCCGAAGATCACCAGCGCCGCCTCGCTGCTCGTGCCATCGTAGCCCACCGTCATGCGGGGATGGCGATAGGTGAAGAACTCGCGCAGTCCGGTGAAGACATACGAAAGCTGCCCCCAGCGGCGCTTGCTGTCGATGGCGATGCTGCGCACGATGTGGGCATCAAAACCGGCGCTGGCCACGGCCAGAAAGTACTCCGTCTCGCCATTGCCATAGGTGACGCGGCCCACCGGAATCGGATGTGGCCGTCCGCGCACCAGCAGGCGCGCCGCAGCCGCCGGATTGCGCGGTACGCGGATCTCACGGGCAAAGACGTTGGCCGTGCCGAAGGGAAAGACGGCAAAGGCAGGAATCTTCGCTTCGGTCAGCACGCGGGCGGCTCCGCTGGGCTGGCCCAGCAGCATCTGCGCCCGCACCAGCTCACCGGCCACCTGACGTAGCGTGCCGTCACCGCCGCAGGCGATCAATACGTCATAGCCCTGCTCGATGCCGCGTTGAGCGCTGCGCCGGCCGCCCGAGTCGGCGTCGGTCTCGGCCACATCCACCTGCCAGCCTTCGGCGCGCAGAATCCCGATCGCCGCATCGAGAAGATGGCGGCGGCGCTCCAGTTTTTGCCCGGAGTACGGATTCCAGATCAGCAGGGCTCGCATCGGCTTCGGCCTTCCGGTTGGGCGTATTGGCACAGGGGACCATTCCCATTGTACCCGGGTGGCCTCCATGCTCCCCGCACCTGATTGCCTCAACTAGAGATAGGGATATAGGAAGAAGCCGCCCCTCACGCCGTTGTACCGTTGCTGCCGCCGGCAGTGCAACCGCTCCCGCCGCCCCGCCATTCCGCAGGCCGCGATCGGAACGCCTCCGGGTTGGCGCGAAGGGATTTCCATCCATGACGCAGAGGTGTAGTCTGAACTTTCCGGTTCCTTCTGCTGTTCACTCCGGAACCGCCAGACAGGGAGAAATACCGTGTCTTCTCAATCCCGGCATACGTCTTTGGTCGAACGGCTGACTGCCGCCTGCGGTGGCCAGTACACCCCTGAACAGCGCCGCAAGTATTACATCACCGGCCCACAATGGGCCGCCGCCTATGAAGGCCAGGCGCTCTTCCACGCTCCTACGCGCGAGCCGGTCACCCCCAGCCAGGTGATCCGGGAATTTGCGCGCATCGGCATCGGTTACTGGACCACGCACGATACCGACGTCATCCCCACCGATGACCTGATGACCGAGCGGCAGTGGCAGATTCTCGACGGCATTCGCAACGACCTGCAGCAGCACGGCCTGCAGTGCTCGATGATGACCGGCGAGACCTTTCACCATGCCGTATGGGCGGCCGGGCCTGCCGCCGAAGCCCCCGAGGTGCGCGCCTACGCCGCCCGCCGGGTGGAGAATGTCGTCGAAATGGCGCACTTCATGGGCGCCAGCTTCGCTGTGTACTGGCCGGGAACGCTGGGCTACATGCTGCAGGGCATCATCGACGAGGTGCAGACGCTGCGCTGGTACGCCGACGCGCTGAACGCGGCCTGCGCCAAAGACATCGAAGTCGCCGCCAAAGCCGGACGGCCGACGCTGAAGCACTGCCTGGAGGCCAAGCCCTTCGAACCCCAGGCGCAGATCATTCTGCCCACCACCGATGCCATGCTGGCGTTCATCGCTTCGGGCATGCTGGAACATCCCGAGATGGTCGGGGTCAATCCCGAGTATCTGCACGAGCTGATGTGGGGTGGCGCCCCGCGGGCGGCGCTGGCGCGCGCGCTGGCTGCCGGCAAACTATGGCATGTGGACATCAACGACGGCTATCCGCTCAAACACGATGTGGACATCGCCATTGGTCTGGTCAACCCGCTGGACTGGCTGAATGTGCTGGTGCTGCTGCGCACGCACGGCTACAACGGCCCCTTCAACCTCGACTACAAGCCTCCCCGCACGACCAGCAACCGCGGCGTCTTCGATGTCAGCCTGCCGACCGCAGTGGATCGCTTTATCACGCTCTGGGAGATGGCCGGCGAAGTGGCCGTCGACCCGGTCATTCAGGAGGCAACCGCCGCACTGCGCGCCGGCTCCGGCATCCAGTCCACGGATGCCACGGCCATCTTCAATGCCAATCGCGAACTGGGTTCGCTGCATGAGCTGATCGGACATCGCCTGTTCCAGATCCTGGTCGGTCAGCATCGTGGCCGCACGTTTAGCGTCTAGCAATAGATTCAGGCGTTGATGTATCGCAGCAGCCTGGAGGCGCCCCAATCCCGCCTGTGGGAGGGCGCCTCCGGACTGCCGACGGTCGCACCGCATTCCCGCAGAAAATCCCTCTCCGCCCTGCCTCTTTCTCCCCGCTCGTTTTTTACCGTCCACCCGGAAAATTTTCCGCGCTGGCGGCTCCAGCCGTCTCCGCACGCTTTCCGCAAAATCAAGTAAGTTCTCAGCAATCAATCATTTACGAAGGCAGGTTCAGTTTGGCACGCGACGTGTAGAGAAGAAGCGCAGAGGAGTTGACTCCTCGCAGTCCGGAAGACTGGAGTTCCAGAACGGAAGTCCAGAGAGAGAAGCGAAAGGAAGGAACTCTATGATGCGCAGGCAAGAGATGTATCAGCTCATGACAGCGGCAGCTCTGGCGGCGGCGCTTAGCCTGCCGATGGCCGCCCAGCAGACCGCGACCCCCGACACCACTCCGGCTGCGACGCAGCAAACGGCGGCTTCGGCCACCACTCCGGCAGCCCCCCAGGCGATGACGCAAGAGCAGGTGCAGCAGCGCCAACTGAAGCCGCAGATCAAGCAGGGCTTCTGGGGCAAGCTGAACCCGTTCGCGCGCAAGAAGTACGTACAGACGCAGTTGCAGCCCATCCGCGACCGCGTCAACGAACTGGACGGCCTGTCGGCCGCCAACGCCCGCTCGATCAATGACGTTGACCAGCGCGCCCAGGCCGGCATCCGCAAGGCCCAGGATCAGGCCGACCAGGCCAATCAGCAGGCCAGCGCGGCGCAGCAACAGGTGCAGCAGGTGCAGCAGCAGGCGCAGCAGCTCGACCAGCAGGTCACGACGGTGAACACGCAGTTGCAGAACGCCGACCAGTATCAGGTGGCGCAGACGGCTGAACTGCACTTCCGTCCGGGCCGCGCCCAGCTCAGCGAATCCGCCCAGCAGCAACTGGACAGCTTCCTGAACGGCATCGCGAACCAGAAGGGCTATCTGGTCGAAGTGGAAGCCACCGCTCCCGGCCGCGGCCTGACGGCGATGGAAAACAGCCAGCACCTGGCCGACACCGTGGTGCGCTACCTGGTGCTGCAGCACAACATTCCGCTCTACCGGATCTATACCTCCGGGTTGGGCAATGCCCCGATGCAGGCCAATGCCAGCGGACTGAAGGGCACGCGCCGCACCACCCACGGCGGCATGGTGCAGATCAAGATTTTGCGCAACTCGATGGCCATGGCTTCGAATTCGCCTGCCGCCACGCCCGCCAACCAGTAGCAACGGATTTCAGCAGCGACGAGCGCGATTCATAACCGAGTGGCTTTGAAGCCACCGGGAAAAGCGGGCGGCTCCCCATCAAGGAGCCGCCCGCTTTTTATGCATCAGGAGGTTAGGTGCCGGAAAGCGATCCGCCCACCTTTTACCGGATCAGCATGCAGTCGCCGTAGCTGAGGAAGCGGTAGCGCTGTGCGATTGCGTGAGCGTAGGCGTGCTGAATCGCCTCGTAGCCGGCGAAGGCCGCCACCAGCATGATCAGCGTCGAGCGCGGCGCGTGGAAGTTGGTCAGCATGGCGTCCACCACGTGGAAGGTCTTGCCGGGATACAAAAACAGTCGCGTCTCGCTCTCCTCCGCCACCACTTCCCCGCCGTGCGCCGCTGCCGAAGACTCCAGCGTGCGCACCGCCGTCGTGCCCACCGCAATCACGCGGCGGCCTTCGCGCTTCGCCCGCCGTACCGCCTCGGCCGTCGCCTGCGGAATACGGTAGTGCTCGGAGTGCATGACGTGCTGCTCCACCTCATCGGCATGCACCGGCTGGAAGGTGCCAAGACCGACATCCAGCGTCACCTGCGCCTGCTCAACGCCGCGCGCCGCCAACGCTTCGAGAATGGCCGGCGTGAAGTGCAGGCCGGCCGTCGGCGCCGCCACCGAGCCGCGCTGTTGGGCAAACACGGTCTGGTAGCGTTCGCGGTCTTCAACGGCATCGGGCTGGTCATGCGGACGGTGAATGTAGGGCGGCAGCGGCATGTGGCCAAACTTCTCCAACAGTTGAAAGAAGTCGCCCTGCCAGTGAAAGCGCAACTCGCGCTCGCCGAACTCGCCGCGGCTGACGATTTCGGCCTCAAACGTCTCGGCGCCTTCGCCGAAGCGGATGCGTTCGCCCACCGGCAGCTTGCGCCCCGGCCGCACCAGCGCCTCCCAGCGGTCGTGATCGAGCTGCCGCGCCAGCAGCACCTCGACTTCGCCCTGCAGATAGCCGTGATGCGCCGGATTGCGCAGGCTCGGCGCCGGCTGCGCATGCACGCCCACACGATGCCCGAACAGGCGCGCCGGAAACACGCGCGTATTGTTCAGGATGAGCAGATCGCCGGGCTGCAACAGTTCCGGAATCTCGCGAAACCAGTGGTCTTCCACCCGTCCCGTGCCGCGCTCGAGCACCAGCATGCGCGACGCGTCGCGCTGGTCAGCCGGATGCTGGGCAATCAACTCCTCCGGCAATTCATAGTCAAATTCATCCACCCGCATGCGTCTTCCATTGTGCCTTATCCGGTCGGCATGGAAATAGCCCAACTCAGTGGTGCGGTAGTATAGCGGCCATGAATCGACTTCGCTTGATGGGCATGACAAAGCCTCGCGTGCCAGTGTGGCTGCGCCGCCTGGCGGCCGCACTGCGCCTTCGATCCTGGTTTCCCCATCTGGTGCTGGCCTTGGGACTGGCCTTCGCCGGGCTGCTGGTTCTGGGACTCGCCTACGGCACCCATTTCACCGCCTTCCGGACGAATTTTCCGGCAGATT
>Ga0187809_10001213_pt1 | contig 12379 bp, 8 predicted proteins | sample NC_wetland_sal_i_8_FD_132415 | JGI IMG/M metagenome (GOLD analysis project Ga0187809, IMG submission 132415) | Wetland sediment microbial communities from Neuse River Estuary, North Carolina, USA - ASW_4 | ecosystem: Environmental > Aquatic > Freshwater > Wetlands > Sediment | place: USA: North... | reverse complement strand
GTTGACGCTCACGGCATCCGCTGAGCCGGTGCTGATGGTGATCTCGGGCGGTTCGGGCACGCTGCTGGGGCCGATCGTCGGCGCGGCGCTCGTCGAAATCGTTAAGAATATCGCCAGCGCTTATATCACGCGCTGGAACATGTTGCTGGGCGCGATCTTCGTCGCCATCGTCATCTTCATGCCGGAAGGACTGGTGCCGGGCAGCATGCGTCTTGTCCGTCGCCTGCTCAAGATGCGGCACAAGGCACCTGCGCCCGCGGTCGAGCCAACGTCCAGCGGGCCGACGCCATGACCGCGCTGTCAATCCGCCAGCTGGCGAAATCATTCGGCGGTCTGCGCGTCACCCGCGGCCTCGATCTCGAAGTGGAGCCGGGCGAGCGGCGCTTGATCATTGGGCCGAACGGCGCCGGCAAGACGACGCTGTTCAATCTCGTCACCGGAGAGATTAGGCCCGATGCTGGGTCGGTGACCCTCTTCGGCAAGGAATTGACGCGTCTGCCGTCACGCCGCCGCGCCCATATGGGGTTGTCGCGGACCTATCAGATCATCACGCTGTTCCCCAAGGATACGCTGCTGCGCAACGTCACGCTGTCGCTGCTCGGTCTGTCGCACTTGCGCTGGAATCCACTGTTGCGGCTCGATCGCCAGGGGCCGCTGATCGCGCAAGCGGAGGCGGCGCTGGCGCGCGTCGGTCTCGGTCACATGGCGCACCGGCCGCTTGCCGAAACCTCATACGGCGAGCGCCGGCGCGTCGAGATCGCGATGGCGCTGGCGCAAAATCCGCGGGTGCTATTGCTCGACGAGCCGTTCGCGGGGCTGTCAGTGGACGAACGGCGCGACGTCAAGACTCTGCTCTTCGCGATTCCGCGCGACGTCACCATTGTCATGATCGAACATGACATGGACGTCGCGCTCGATTTCGCCGAGCGCATTACCGTGATGCATTTCGGCGAGGTTGTGGTCGAAGGCACGCGCGCCGAAGTGGTTGCGGACCCCCGCACCAAGGAGATCTACTTTGGCGAGTGAAGCCCTCGCGCTCGGCGGCGTCGACGCCTTTTACGGCGACAGCCACGTGCTGCATGGTGTCTCGTTCGCGCTCGGCGAAGCGCGGTTGCTCGGTCTGCTCGGGCGCAATGGCGCCGGCAAGACGACGTGCATGAACGTGACCATGGGCATCCTGCGGCCGCGGCACGGCAGCGTCGCTCTGTTCGGCCAGTCTATCGTCGGCCGGGCGCCCGAGGACATCGCGGCGCGCGGCATTGCGTTGGTGCCGCAGGGCCGCCGCATCTTTCGCAGCCTGACGGTGCGCGAGAATCTGCTGGTGGCGGCGCGACCGCCGCAAACCAACGGCGCGCACGCGCCTTGGACCTTCGATACGGTCTACGCCACCTTCCCGCGCCTCAAGGAACGGCAGAACCAGGTGGCCGGCTATCTCTCCGGCGGCGAACAGCAGATGCTGGCGATCGGCCGGGCGTTGATGGCGAATCCGCGCGTGCTGCTGATGGACGAGCCGTCAGAGGGCCTGGCGCCGCAAATCGTCGCCGAGGTCATGGCGACCATCCGCCGCCTCAAGGAACAGGGACTCAGCATTATTTTGGTCGAGCAGAACGCCAAGTTGGTGTTCGATATCGCCGACGACATCGTCATTCTCAACAGCGGCCGAGTTGCAGTCGCTGGCACCACTGCCGAGCTGCGCCGCAGCGGCGTTGATCTGCACCAGCATCTCGGCATTTATTGACCGACTCGCAGGGTGGGCCGCGGCCCGGCCCATGGTGCTCCATCATCTACTTTACGGCCACACCGTAGACGGGTTATGCCCTGCTCGTGCCGCCGGCCTCCGGCGAGGCCGCCGCGGGACAGGGACTGGTCTTGGCGATGATTACGTTCGTGTTGCTGCCGTCGACGTTCCGGCCGAGCACAGTATGAATATTTTCGGCCGAATTCGTGGGTCTTTGGCGCTGGCACGGCCGGCGCTGTCGGTTGCCGCGGGCGGCCGTCCTTTGCGCGGCTGGCACGATGCCCGGTTCCTGGTCCGGGTCCGTTGGCGGGCTCTGCTGCGCGGTCTCGAGCGCCGCCACCTCCGCAGTAATGAAATTGCCCTGACGCTATTCGGCGCTCTCATCGGAGCGGCCATCGGCATCGGCGTCGTCGTCGTGCGCCAGCTGTCGCAGTGGCTACATGAAATGCTGTTCAAGGTGCCGTCGGGTCATTTGCTGAGCGAAGGGGTTGGTCTGGCGTGGTGGCGTGTTCTGGTTGTGCCGTGCGTGGGCGGGCTGGTGGTGGGGGTTGCGACGTTGATCATTCGGCGGTTTCGGCCGCGCGAGGTGGTGGACGCGATCGAGGCGAACGCGCTTTACGGCGGCAAGATGTCGCTGATCGACAGCGCCAACCTGACGTTCCTGACGCTGCTGTCGGGGGGTTTTGGGGCGTCGGTGGGTCTGGAGGCGGCCTATACGCAGATGGGGGCGGGGTTTGCCTCGAACGTGGGCGAGGTATTGCGGCTGCGGCGGCACGACATGCGGACGCTGGTGGGGTGCGGGGCGGCGGCGGCGATTGCGGCGGCGTTCAATGCGCCCTTGGCGGGCGCCTTCTATGCGTTTGAGCTGGTGATCGGAGCCTATTCGGCGCCGGTGCTGGCGCCGGTCACCGCCGCGGCGTTGTCAGCGACTTTTATCGAACGGCTGATCGGCCAAGCACAGCCGATTTTCTTTGTGTCGGAATCGATCAGCATCGGCGGGTGGGACTATCCGCTGTTTGGGTTGCTGGGCGTTGCCGCGGCCGGCATCGGCATCCTGACCATGTTGTGCGTCACCTGGATCGAACGCGGCTTGCGGCGAAACTTCGTGCCCATTTGGCTGCGTCCGGTCATCGGTGGGACTGCAGTTGGTGTCATTGGATTTTTCTGGCCGCAAGCTCTCGGCACAGGGCATGGCGCGATCGAGATGGTGATTGCCAACAATTTCGCGCCCATGGCCCTGGCGTTACTCTTGCCCGCGAAGGCCTTGGCGTCGGCGTTTTCGGTTGGCTCTGGGTTCCGCGGCGGGTTGTTCAGCTCGTCGCTGTTTCTGGGGAGCATTTTCGGGGCGGCTTCGGGGGCGTTTCTGGCGATGGTGTTGCCGGGTCTGGGGATCGACCGTCTGGCCTACACGGTGGTGGGGATGGGGACGATGGCGGCGGCGATCATCGGGGCGCCGGTGACGATGATCCTGCTGACGCTGGAGATGACGGCGAACTTCTACGTCACGGTGGGAGTGACGGTGGGGGTGATCGTGGCGTCGATGATCGTGCGCTCGACCTTCGGGTACTCGTTTGCGACCTGGCGGTTCCACCTGCGGGGCGTGCCGATCCGCGGCGCACAGGACGTGGGCTGGATCCGCGACCTGACGGTGCGCAAGATGATGCGCCGGGATATCCATACGGTGTCGGAGAACCTGCCGCTGGCGGAGCTGCGGGCGCAGTTCCCGTTGGGCGGCACCAACCGGGTCTTTCTGCTCGATGCCAAGGGGGACTATGCCGGCATGGTGGTGACCGCCGATGCGCACAATCCCGACCTCGACGAGCGGCTGGCCGGCCTGCGGGCGGCCGACCTGCGTCAGGCCGAGACCCAGTTCCTGCTGCCGCACCAGAACGTGCGCGCGGCGCTCGACCGCTTCGTCAGCGCCGAAGTCGAGGCGCTGCCGGTGCTCGCCAGCGCCACCGACCGCAAGGTCATCGGCTTCGTCACCGAGGCCTATGCGCTCCGCCGCTACAACCAGGAACTCGAACAGGCCCGCGGCGACGAGTTCGCCGATCCCACCCTCTTCGGCCCCGTCTGAGCGCAATTCGTTAACGTCTTGAAGGATTTGCCAGCGGATTCGTCGGATCGCGGTAACGTCTATCCGGCAAACGTCGTGCTTTAACCCAAATTTAGCCGCAATGCCTGCACTCTAGGCCAGTTCCGCCTAGGGAAAATGAGCGTGTCCCAGCAGCCGCATGCAGGTGCCTCGAGCGCATCGCCACCCATCACGCGTCTTGTCCGCACGATGGGGGTAACGATTCGCGGCAAAATTTTGCTGGCGTTTTTCGCACTCGCCGCGCTGACAGGCCTGCTCGGATTTTACGCCGTCAACAGCGTGGTCAATTCCGGCCGGCTCGTAGTCGAAACGTACGACAAGCCGCTGATGTCGATCAGCTATGCGCGACTTGCCCTATCGAATTTCACCGCCATCGAAGTCGCCTTGACCGACCGCGTTGCGTCGCATGATTCGGCGCATCAGCAGGAGCTCGACGCGCGCATGGACGACCTCGCTTCGTCCGTGGCCGAGGATCTGGCGGTGACCGAGGGCCGGTCGCTGTCGCCGCGCGCCGCCGCCGCCGCGCACGATACGGCCAGCGCCGTTGCGAACTGGAATAAACTGCGCCGCGCGCTGATCAATGGTGTCGACGATGCTGCGGATCGCGAGACGCTACTCGCCCGCGCCAAGGGAATCGACGACGACTTCGACAATCTGGTCGAGCTGACGGCGGAGGACGGCTTCAAGTTCCGTGAAACCGCGTTGGCGTCGATCGCGCGTTACCGCACGCTCAGCATCGCAGCGACGCTGGCCGCGGTGCTGCTCGGCGGTGTCATTGCCCTGCTGCTGGCGCGACGCATGGTACGGCCAATCGCCACTGCGTCGTCGGCCGCCCGGCGTATCGCGGAAGGCGAGCTTGATGTCGAAATCGGCACCGCCGGCAACGACGAACTCGGCCAGCTCCTTGGCTCCATGGCGGTCATGCGCGACAACATCCGGAGCATGATGGAGCGCGAGATCGCCGCCCGGCGTTCGGCGCAGAACCGGCTGGTCAATGCACTCGAAAACAGCGCCGAAGGCGTCGTGCTGGCCGATGCCAACGGCCACATCCTGATTGCCAATTCGCAGGTCACCGCATTTTTCCCGACGCTCGCCGGTAGCCTTGCGCCGGGCGCGCCGTTTCCGGAGATGCTCGAGAGCGCCTTGGCGCAGCCGCGCGGCGAGATGTGCGTCGACGGTATTCGTTGGCTGCATCTGAGCCGTAGCACCACCTACGAAGGCGGCTTCGTCGTGATCATCAGCGATATATCCGCGATCAAGGAGCGCGAACTCGCGTTGAGTGCCGCCAAGGAACAAGCAGAGACGGCGAACCGCGCCAAGACCGAGTTTCTCGCGAACATGGGTCACGAATTGCGCACCCCGCTCAATGCGGTGATCGGCTTCTCCGAGATCATCGCCGGCGAGATGGTCGGGCCGGTAGGGCAGCCGTCCTACAAGGAATTCGCGAACGACATCATGCGCAGCGGCCGCCATCTGCTCGAAATGATCAACGACATCCTCGATTACGCCAAGTGCGAGGGCGGCAATCTCGAAATCGTGCCCGAGCCGGTCGAGGCGCAGTCGGCGATGGATCAGGCGGTCGCCTTCTTCGCCCGCGAAGCCGAGCGCGGGAAGCTTGCATTGTCGGTAGCGCCGGATTCGGCAGCTCTGTGGCTGATGGCCGATCCTATGCGCCTGCGGCGGATTCTGCAGCAGCTAGTATCCAATGCAGTCAAGTTCACGCCAGCGGGCGGCCGGATCACGCTGTCGGCCAGGCGCGACGGCGCCGGTTTCGTCGCGCTGTCAGTTGCCGACACCGGCATCGGCATGCGCGCCGAGGATATTCCGGTGGCGCTATCGCCGTTCAGTCAGGTCGACAGCAGCCTGTCGCGTCGCTACGAGGGCACCGGCATGGGCCTGCCCTTGTGCAAGAGCATCATCGAATTGCATGGCGGCCGGCTTGAGATCGCCAGCGCGCGCGGGCGAGGGACGACGGTCACCGTCCTGTTACCCGAAGCGGCGCGTGCACCGCAAGCTGCGACGGTCGCGTCATGCTGATGATAAAACGGACTGGTGCCAAGACACGTCGCTGGGCGTCGCGCGCGCTGTGGTCGGCGCCGGTCGCCATCGCGGCGGCGGTTCTCGTGCTTCGCGTCGCGTTTCCCGGAGCGTCCGCCGACGCGGCTGGACCTTCGCAAGCTACATTGGCCGAATTGAAGGCGGAATTTGCCCGGCCGAAAGCGACGCCGTTCCCGTCCGACGATCCGTATTCAAAAGCCAAGGCCCATCTGGGCGAATTGCTGTTCTGGGATCCGATCCTGTCGGGCAACGGAACCCAATCCTGCGCCAGCTGTCACAATCCCGGCCTGTCATGGACTGACGGGCTTCGTCTGGGTGTCGGCACGCAGGAAATGAAGACCCATACGCCGACGCTGCTCAATATCGCGTGGGCGCCGGTCCTCAGTTGGGACGGCCATTTTCCCTCGCTGGAGGCAGTGGCATTTGCCGGGCCAATCACCAATCCCGGGATCATGAACCGCAAGCCCGCTGACCTCATTCAGGCGCTCTCAGCGATCCCCGGCTATCGCGCGGCGTTTGCGGCGGCATTTCCCGATCACGCCATCACCGAAGCGCATATCGGGGATGCCCTGGCGACGTTCGAACGCACCATCGTGTCTGGTCCCGCGCCCTTCGACCGCTGGATCGACGGCGACGAGAAAGCAATCGACGCGCAGGCCAAACGCGGGTTCGTTCTGTTCACCGGCAAGGCCGGTTGCGCGAACTGCCATATCGGCTGGGCGTTCACCGACGAAGGATTTTATGACGTCGGTACTGCCACCGGCGCCGACATCGGCCGGGCGCGACTGTTCTCGAACACGGTGAAGCTCAAATACGCGTTCAAGGTGCCGACGCTGCGCGACGTGGTGCGGCGTGCGCCCTACATGCACAATGGCTCGGAAGCGACGCTGGCTGACGTCATCGATCTCTACGATCGTGGGGGCATCGACCGTCCCAGCCGCGCCGATTTCATCAAGCCGCTGCACCTGACGGCCGACGAGAAGGCCGATTTGATCGCCTTTCTCAACACCCTGACGTCCGATCCCAAACCGGTCGAAGTTCCGGTCCTGCCGCGCTGAACCTATTGCACCGTCACCAACAGGTGCATGGTTGGATGAATTGCGCACAGCACGTGATACGTGCCGGTGTGGTCAAATTCCAAGTCCACCGTCGTACCCACCGGTTGCTCGCCCGAGTCGAATTTCATCGTCGGCGAATCGACGTAGACGTGATGAGTGACGCGGTCGTCGTTGACGATGTGGACGACAGTGCCGGCAGGGATGGTCAACGTATCCGGATTGAAATGGCGGTCGCGCTGGCTAACGACGACAGGAGCAGTGGCATTGGCAAGCGGCACCACGGCGGCGAAAAATACCGCCAGCGCCAGTCCTGCAGCCGCAAAATCCGACTTACGGAAGATTTTCCGGAGCGCCATCGGTAGGATGCTACCACGCGACCGTGCAAGGCTGTAGCCCCTGCATTCCAATGCATCGTGGCTAGACGGCCAGATTGACGGTTACGATGCCTTGATCGCGTTAAGCACTTCTTCGGCATGTGCGGGAACTTTGACCTTGCGCCAAATGCCGCGGATCACCCCTTTGCCGTCGATTAGAAAGGTGGAGCGCTCGACGCCCATGTATTTGCGCCCATACATGCTCTTCTGCACCCAGACGCCGTAACGTTCCGTCACTTTACCCTGCTCGTCGGAGGCGAGGGTGAACGGCAGTTTGTATTTCTTCTTGAATTTGTCGTGCGATGCGATCGAGTCGCGTGAAATTCCGATAACGGTGGTGTCTGTGCGGCCGAATTTGGGGAACAGATCGCGGAATTGGCAGGCCTCGGCGGTGCAACCGGAGGTGTCGTCCTTGGGATAGAAATACAACACGACATTCTGCCCCTTGAGATCCGATAGCCGCATCGTGCCGGCGCCATCCGTGGGCAGGGTAAAATCAGGGGCCTTGTCGCCGATCTCAAGGGTCATGGTGCACGTTCCTCCGCCATGTTGGCCGCCGCGGTCTCGACCAATCGATGAAACAGGCCGTGGACGACGCGCGCGGCGGCATCCATATCCTGCTTGAGAGTCATGAAGTCAATCGCACCGGCGCCGCGCGCAATCAATTTTTTTACCGCTGCGGGCGTGTCGACCTCGCTGAAGGGCTCTGGCACCGTCAATTTCAAAAGACCCTGCACATTGCGCCACAAGGTCAAGGCGCGGGTCAGCGTGTCGGCGTCCTCCAGCGCCAATGCGTTGCCTGAAGCAAGTGCCGTCAGCGCTGCTCGCGTATTGGTATGGAGCACCCCTGGCGCCTGCGCGGCGTCGCGCAACTGCAGATACTGGGCGATGAATTCTATATCGACCATGCCTCCACGCCGATGCTTGACGTCGAACGGTGATGAATTGCGATGCGCATCGGCGATCCTGGTCCGCATCTCGACGACGTCGCGCGCCAATGTCGGCGTGCTTCGCGGCCGGACCAAGACCGACCTGACTTCCGCCATGACGCGCGCAGCGAGGTCATGGTCGCCGGCGACCGGACGGGCGCGTGTCAGTGCCATCTGCTCCCAGGTCCAGGCAAGTTCACGGTGATAACGGTGAAACGCCTCTAGGCTCGTCGCTACCGGACCGGTGGTGCCCGACGGGCGCAGCCGCATATCGACCTCGTAGAGCCGGCCTTCCGCGGTTGCCGCCGTCAGCGCATTGATGAAGCGCTGCGACAAGCGTGCGTAATATGCTGGCGCAGTCAAAACCTGCGCCGCGCCGCTGCTTTCTGTTTCGGCCGGTGCCTCATAGATCAGAATCAGGTCGAGGTCGGACGCGAAAGTCATTTCGCGGCTCCCGAGCTTGCCAAGGCCAAGGACCGCGACCGTACCGCCCCCAATAGTGCCGTGTACCCGAGCGAATTCGGCCGCGACGCGCGGCAGTAACGCGGCCAGAGCCGCTTCGGCGATGTCCGCGAATGCGCCGCCAGCGGCCTCGCCGTCGAGGCGGTGGCGCAGTTCCTGAACGCCGACCTGAAACTTGCGCTCGGCGACCCAACGCCGTGCGAGATCCAGGACTTCTTCGGCATGGCGCGCGCGATCGAGCAGGCGCCCCAGGTCTGCCGTAAGTCTTGCGCATGGTGGCAATGGATCAAAGAATCCCGCAGCCAGCACAGCGTCGAGAACGCCCGGTCGCTGCATCATCGTCTCGGCCAGCGTCGGCGCCGCGCTCATAATCTCCGCCACCAGGTCGAGCAAGGCCGGATTTTGGTGAAGCAGCGAAAAAAATTGGACGCCAGCCGACAAGCGGCCGAGGAAGTGGTCGAAACGGATAAATGCCGCATCGGGCGCAGCGCTGGCGCCGATCGACCGTAGCAATACCGGCACCAGTTCGGTCAGTAACTCGCGGGCGCGCTGGCTGCGCGTTGCGCGGTAGCGGCCGTGGTGCCAGGTGCGTACGATTGCGGCGACAGTGCCGGGCTCGTTGAAACCGAGTTGCGCCAGCGTCCGCAGAGTTTCGGGATCGTCCTCGGCGCCGGTAAACACGAGGTTGCCGGGAGCGGATAGTGACGGCGCCTCCTCGAACAGGTTGGCGTAATGGCTTTCGACGATCGTCAGCCGCCGCGTCAGGTCGGCCGCGAATGCGTCGGATGTCACATAACCGAGGAACAGCGCCAAGTGACGTAAGTCGCCGGCGTCCGCCGGGATGGTGTGGGTTTGCGCGTCGTCGATCATCTGCAGGCGATGTTCGACGCGACGCAGGAAGCCGTATGCTTCGGCGAGATCGTCCGCGGCCTGGCGCGAGATGTGACCGGCAGCGGCGAGCGCGTCGAGCGCTGGCACGGTGTGACGCTGTCGCAGCTCCGGCTGCCGGCCGCCCCAGATCAGTTGCTGCGTCTGCACGAAAAATTCGACCTCGCGGATGCCGCCGCGGCCGAGCTTGATGTTGTGGCCGGCAACGGCAACGCTCGCGCCGCCGCGTTGCGCGTGGATTTGCCGCTTGATCGAATGGATGTCCTGGATCGCGGCGAAGTCGAGGTGCTTGCGCCACAGGAACGGCGTAAGTGCCGTCAGGAATTTTCGGCCGGCGTCGAGATCGCCGGCCACCGGGCGCGCCCGGATCAAGGCGGCGCGCTCCCAATTCTGTCCGGCGCTTTCGTAGTAGGCGAGGGCAGCTGGCAGCGACAGGGCCGGCGGTGTCGATCCCGGATCGGGCCGCAGGCGCAGATCGACCCGAAACACGTAGCCTTCATCCGTGCGCTCGGCCATCAACCGCACGAGGTCCTGCGTCATGCGGGTGAACAGCGTCTGGGCGTCGGTGTCGCCGATGATGCGCGGCTTGTCGGGATCAAACAGACGATCAGATCGACGTCGCTCGAGTAATTGAGCTCGCCAGCGCCGAGCTTTCCTACGGCCATAACGATGAAGCCGCTGTCGCGCGCTGGGTCGTCGGCATGACTGAGGGTGAGCGCGCCGCGACCAGCAGCGGCGTGCAGCAGATGGCGGGTCGCCAACGCCAAGGTGCTTTCGGCAAAAGCGCTCAACGCGGCCATTACCTGCTCCAACGGCCACAGTCCGGCGATGTCGGCAATGGCGATCGTCAACGCCGCGCCGCGTTTGAGCCGCCGCAACTCCGCTGCCAATGGGTCGCGCGGCATCGCTGGTGCGAGATCGCGGTTGAGCCGGGAAATAAGTTCGGCGAAAGTAGCTGCGACGCCCTGGCGCCAGAGCCGGGCGAGCAGGGCCGGCTCCCTGAAACAGCAATGGGCTAGGTAAGGGCTATTGCCAAAAAGCGTCGTCAGCAATCGGCGGCCAGCGACATCCGCGGCGAGATCGCGCATGAAGCCGGCAAGAGTCGTGTCGTCTGTGTCGTCGGCTGCTTCGTGCCAGCGCGCGAGCCCGACGACGGCCGCCGTCTCGTCGGCGGGCGGCGGGAGATTGTCGTAAGTGTCGAATGACGGCAATGACATGAGTGGCGCGACCGGTAATCGGCCGCCGCAGCCTGCGCGTCCGCCGCAACACGGTCAAGATCACCGCCCGGTGCACGTTCACCTGTTACGCGCCATCGCCATTGGCGTCGCGGTGCTGATATTGGTCACCGCAGCTGGCGTCGGCGTCGGAGCCTGGCGGCTGTCGCGCGGACCGATCGTACTCGATCGCGTAACCCCCTATTTGGCATCGGCGTTGTCGACCGGGCCAAACGGCGTGCTGGTGACGATCGATCACACGGTCTTGAGCTGGTACGACCGGCGCTTTCACCTGTTCGCTCAAGGCGTACATTTGAACCAGCCGACGACCGGCGCGCACCTGACGTTCAGCGCGATGGAAATCGTGTTGAGCCCATGGGCGTTATTGCAGGGACGATTGGCGCCATCGCGTATCGTCCTCGATCGTCCGGTCCTGCGCCTGGTGCGTGCCGTCGACGGCTCTTTCCACATCGCGATCGGCGAGCAAACCGCCGAGAGCGACACCGCTGAATTCTGGGGAACGCGATTGACGCGCGACGTTGCAGCCCCGCTGGGGAGCGGCGGACCACTGCAATATCTCACGAACTTCGCGATGAATAACGCGACACTGATCGTCGATGACAAATCGCTCGGCATCACGTGGCGTGCCGATCGTTTCGACGTCCTCATGCAGCGCAACGCTGCCGGCATGGATGGTTCTATGCAGTTGGTGGTGGGGATCGCCGGCAAGCAGGCGCTGCTGAGCGGCCGCATCGCGTACCGCGCCACGGGCGAACTGTCGGTGAAGATCGACTTCCAGGGCGTCGATCCCGCGCTGTTCGCGTCGGCCGCGCCAGCTCTGCAGCCGCTGGGCGTGGTGGATCTTCCGGTGTCGGGTGAGATGGCTTTGGGATTCGACACCAACACTTTGGCAATCGACGTTGCTTTCGGTGATTTTCACTTCGGTGCCGGCCAATTGCGCGAAGCTGAGCTTCCCGACGGCACGGTGGCGGTCAGCGGCGGCGCGTTGCGGGCGAGCTATAATCCGGCGGAAGGGCGTGTCTATATCGACAATCTCAGTCTCGATCTCGGCGGTCCGAAAGTCTCCGTCCAGGGCGAAGTCGACAATCTCGGCAATGGCTTGCTGGCCGGCGGCTGGCCGCAGACTTTCGACGTGTCGGCGCGGCTCGCGGCAGGCGGCGTCCCGATCGATTTGCTGCCGCATGTTTGGCCCGAGAAAGTCGGACCGCACACCCGGCATTGGATCACGACGCGTGTTCATGACGGCATGATCGACGGCATGAACGCCGTGATGGCCCTCCACATCGACACCAATGCGCCGAAACCGGTCGATGTCACGCGCTTCGACGGCACCGGCAGCTACCATAACCTGACAATCGAATATTTTCCGCCGCTGGAGCCCGTCCGCGGCGTCAACGGCACGGTTGCATTCGATCGCAAGCATATGGATTTCACACCGACCAGCGGGCGTGTGCTCGATGGCCGGGCGACCGCCGCGAGCGTAAAGCTTTACAACCTCGACACCAACGACGAGATGGGCGACATCGACGTCACTCTGTCCGG
>Ga0187809_10001212_pt1 | contig 12380 bp, 14 predicted proteins | sample NC_wetland_sal_i_8_FD_132415 | JGI IMG/M metagenome (GOLD analysis project Ga0187809, IMG submission 132415) | Wetland sediment microbial communities from Neuse River Estuary, North Carolina, USA - ASW_4 | ecosystem: Environmental > Aquatic > Freshwater > Wetlands > Sediment | place: USA: North... | reverse complement strand
TTCCTCGGTATTGGCGAACTCCGGGTCGATGTCGAAGACCACCCCGCGGAAGGAGAACAGGCGGTGCTTGACCACCTGGCCGATCTTGAATTTCGCATTACGCATCTTGTTCATGACATCCAACAGATAATGCAACGGTGGTAGTTCCGCCAGACGGCGCTCAGAGGCCGTAACCGGCTGCCATTGCGGGGTCCTTGGCGGCGACCAGACGGGCGAGATCGATGAGCACCTTGGCCTGCTTCCAGGTGGCGTCGTCCTGCATCTTGCCGTCGATCATGACCGCGCCGGCGCCGTCCGGCATGGCCTCGACGATCTTGCGCGCGAAGGCGACCTCGGCCGGATCGGGCGAGTAGACGCGCTTGGCGATCTCGATCTGCGAAGGATGCAGCGACCATGCGCCGAGGCAGCCCATCAGGAACGCGTTGCGGAACTGCGCTTCGCAGGCGGCGGCGTCGGAGAAGTCGCCGAACGGTCCGTAGAACGCCTTGATGCCGGCGCTGGCGCAGGCGTCGACCATCTTGCCGATCGTGTAGTGCCACAGGTCCTGCTGGTACGCCGCACGCGGTGCGTCGCCCTTCGGGTCTTCGATCACCTTGTATTCGGGATGGCCGCCACCGACGCGCGTCGTCTTCATCGCGCGCGAAGCGGCAAGGTCGGCGGGGCCGAGGCTCATGCCGTGCATGCGCGGGGAGGCGACCGCGATCGCCTCGACATTGTTGACGCCGGTCGCGGTCTCGAGAATGGCGTGGATCATGATCGGCTTCTTGACTGCATGCCGCGCCTCGAACTGCGCGAGCAGCTGGTCGAGATAGTGAATGTCCCAAGGCCCGTCGACCTTCGGCAGCATGATGACGTCGAGCTTGTCGCCGACCGCGCCGACGATCTGCGTCACATCGTCGAGCGCCCAGGGCGAATTGAGCGCGTTGATGCGCGTCCACAGGCCGGTCTTGCCGAAGTCGGTCGCTTTGGTCATGGCGATGAAGCCCTCGCGCGCCGCCGTCTTGGCGTCGACCGGGATCGCGTCCTCGAGATTGCCGAGCACGACGTCGACCTGCTTCGCGAGCTCCGGCACCTTGGCGCGCATCTTCTCTACGTGCGGCGGCACGAAGTGGATCATGCGCTCGAGGCGCACCGGCAGTTCGCGCATGGGCGCGGGCGCGCCGATGGCGAGGGGGGCGAAAAACTGACGCGGTGGCTTCATTTGACCGAGGTCCTTCCAAAGGGCCGGGGAGCCGTTTAGAGGAAAGCAAAGGCCACGCCAAGTCTCGGAAACTTGCGGGCCGAAAGGCGGGTCCGGCGGCCCGCGCCCGACCGGTTTCCAGCCAGAATGATCGACGTCCTCAACCTCGCGCTGCCGTTCTTCGGCCTGATCTTCATCGGTTTCGCCTGCGGCCGGATCAAGCAGATCCCGGACACGGCGCTGGGCTGGATGAACTACTTCATCGTCTACGTGTCGCTGCCGGCGCTGTTCTACCGCATCCTGGCGCAGACCCCGCTGGAGAAGCTCGGGCAGGTCGACTTCATCCTCGCCACCTCGCTCGCGACCTTCTGGGCCTTCGCCACGTCCTTCGCCATCGGCATGGCGATCCGCCGCGGCAATATCGCCGACTCGGCGATCGCCGGGCTCGCCGGCGGCTACGGCAATATCGGCTATATGGGCCCGGGCCTTGCGCTCGCGACCCTCGGCGCGCAGGCGGCCGTGCCGGTCGCGCTGATCTTTTGCTTCGACAACATCATCCTGTTCACGCTCGTGCCGTTTCTGATGGCGCTGGCGAGCCCGACCAAGAAGAGCGTGCGGGGCATCGCGCTCGAAGTGTTCAAGCGCGTCGCCGGACATCCGCTGATCATTGCGAGCGCCGTCGGCGTCGCCTCGGCGGCGCTGCATTTCGAGCCGCCGGTCGCCATCGACCGTTTGCTGCAATTCCTGCAAAATGCCGCCGCGCCCTGCGCGCTGTTCGCGCTCGGCGTCACCGTCGCCCTGCGGCCCCTGAAGAAGATGCCATGGGAGATTCCGCCGCTCGCGCTGGTGAAGCTCGTGCTGCACCCGGTGATCCTGTTCGTGCTCCTGTCGCTGTTCGGGCCGTTCGACCAGATCTGGATCGACACAGCGCTGCTGATGGCGGCGCTGCCGCCGGCGCTCAACGTGTTCGTGTTCGCGCGGCAATACGACGCCTGGGTGGAGCAGGCGTCGAGTGCGGTTCTGGTCGGCACGCTGCTGTCGGTCGTATCGCTGACGAGCGTGATGTGGCTGGTGAAGACCGGGCACGTGCCGGCGCTGCTGTTCAGGTAGCGCATGATCCCGAAAAGTGGGCACCGGTTTTCGGATAAGATCATGCGCCAATGAAAGACTCCCCGATGCAGCCTCTCTCCGGTCTCCTCGTTCTGGATTTCACCACGCTGCTGCCGGGGCCGCTGGCGAGCCTGATGCTGGCGGAAGCCGGCGCCGAAGTGATCAAGATCGAGCGGCCGGGCGGCGAGGACATGCGCCGATTTCCGCCCTTCGTGGACAATGAGGGCGCGGCCTTCGCCATGCTCAACCGCGGCAAGCAGGGCCTCACCATTGACCTCAAGAGCGAAGCCGATCGCGAAAAGCTTACGCCGCTGATCGCGCGCGCCGACATCGTGCTCGAGCAATTCCGTCCGGGCGTGATGGCGCGGCTCGGCCTTGGCTATGACGACATGCGCGCGATCAATCCAAAGATCATCTACTGCGCGATTTCCGGGTACGGGCAGGACGGGCCGCGCGCAGGCGAGGCCGGGCACGACATCAATTACATCGGCGCGACCGGCCTGCTCGACATTCAGCCGGGCTCGCGCGCGACGCCGACCGTGCCGCCGGCGCTGATCGCCGACATTGCCGGCGGCTCGTTTCCCGCCGTCATCAACATCCTGCTGGCGCTGCGCATGCGCGACAAGACCGGCGAGGGGTGCAAGCTCGACATCGCCATGACCGACGCCATGTTCACCTTCGCCTGGTACGCGCTGGCGATCGGCAATGCGACCGGCCGGTTTCCGAAGCCCGGCGAATTGATGGTCGCCGGCGGCTCGCCGCGTTACCAGTTGTATCCGGCGCAGGACGGCAAGCTCGTCGCCTGCGGCGCGCTGGAGCAGAAATTCTGGGAGGCGTTCGCCCAGGCGATCGGTCTGGCGCCGCAATTCATCGACGATCGCCGCGACCCTAAGGCGACGCGCGATGCGGTCGCGACGCAGATCGCTGCGCGGTCGTCTGACGCATGGCGGCCAATCTTCGCCACGGCCGACTGCTGCGCCACCATCGTCGCGCCGCTTGCGGAGGCGATGCGCGATCCGCACTTCGTCGGCCGCGGCCTGTTCGCGCACGCGGTCGCGGTCGGCGAGGGCGCGCTGCCGGCCTTGCCGGTGCCGATCGCGCCGGCGTTCCGTGCAAAGCCGGGACGCAGGAGCGCGCCATAGCTCGCTTGGTGCGCTTGCGGACCGAGCGCGGTATCGCGGCCGTTTTCAGCCCACATTCCGCACCAGTGCAGGCGCAATCGCGACAGAACCAAGCCTCAGCGCTCCCGCATGATACCTCCCAATCGCAATTGGGACGCCGACTTGCTCAAACGACCGCTCGACGACAATGAACTCGAATCGCTCACGCTCTTCGCCAACGGAAAGTCCGCAGACGAGATCGCGGCGGCGCTGAAGGTGAGTCAGGGGATGGCGCACCACTATCTGCGCGTCGCAGCACGCAAGCTTGGCGCGCGCAATCGCGTGCACGCCGTCGCGGTCGCAGTGCGCAACGGCCTGGTCACGGTGACCGGCGGCGAGGAATGAGCGGAGCCGGCAGGCTCCGCTCAACGTAACTTCAAGACCGCGGTATCAGGCCACGTCCGCCTGAAGCGGCGCCTCGAATTCCTGCGCCGGCATGCCGAGCAGCGTGGCGATCAGCGCCTGAACCTCGAGCTGGGCCGTGGCGTGCGACATGGTCGGCCGCGTGCCGAGCGTCCGCGTGTCGAGCGCATCGGCGGCGGTCAGGCCGCGGGGGTAGAATTCGCGGAAGATGACGCGCTCGGCCAGGCCCTCGACGTAACGGAAGCCGAGCCGCTGCGACAGTTCGTGCAGCGCGGTGTCGACCAGCCGCTTGTTGCGCGAATTCAGCATGGACAGCCGGTTCCGCAGCACGACCCAGTCGGTCGCCGCCTTGCCTTTACCGGCGCGGATGCCGCCCGCCTCTTCGACCACCCGCGCATAGCGGCTGATGCCGGAGACGTGGAATGTGTCCGGATCGACGCTGCCGAGCGAGTCGAGATCGACGAAGCTGTCGTTGAGCGGCGTGACGAGCGTATCCGCGAATGTCAGGGCGAGCCGTGCAACGGCGCTGTCGTGGCCGGGCGTGTCGACGATGATGCAGGCATGCTGCTCGGCCAACTGCGCGACGGTCTTGGCGAAGGCCGCGCAGCGCCCGGCCTCACCGTCCAGCGAGGCGAACTCGTCGTCCTCGCTGAAGCAGACATGCGTCGGCGTCGGCAGGTCCAGCCCGCGCTGGCGCGACCATGCGAGCCGGTTGTCGATGTAGTGTGTGAAGCTGCGCTGCGTCGTATCGAGGTCGATAGTGGCGACGCTCTGGCCCGAGCGCATCAGAGCGATCGCCAGATGAATGGCGACCGTCGACTTGCCGGAGCCGCCTTTTTCATTGGCAACGACGATTACGCGAACGCCAGGCGCACTAAAGCTTGCCGCGGACATGAGCGGTGCTCCCTTCGCTGGGTGTCGGTCTTTTTGCGTGTCAGCGAAACCACATTGCGGTGATTCGTGCGGAACTGCCACGCTGCATGTGTCGGTATTTGCGATTCAATTTCGTTGGAATATCAAACGATAAGATCGCTCCCGGTCACGATGCCGCATCGCGCATCGCGGCGACCTCGGATGCGAGCGCGCGCCAGACGCTTTCATCCCAATTCCATTGCGCTGCCGGTGAGGGCGAAGGCAGCACCCACAGGCGTGTCGCGCCGATCGTCTGCGTCTGTGCGCCGAACGTGACCTTCGATCCGAGGACGCGACGCCCGCCGGCGAGACTCGTGAAGGCGAGGAGGCGTGGCGCGGCGCGCAGGATGCGGGCCCGCAAGTCCGCGACGGCATCACGTCCGAGACTGCCCGGCGTCAGCTGGCTGTCCATGCCGAATGTGTGCTTGGCGATGTCGGTCAGGCCGATGCCGTATTGCGGCAGCAGCGGGAACTCTGCGGGCGCGAAGAGCCGCGGCGTCAGGCCGATGCCGTGGAGCGTGCGCCAGAACTTGTTCTGCGGATGCGCGTAATAGGCGCCGCGCTGCGCCGAGAGCGTCCCGGCCGCGGTTCCGCAGAACACGACAGCCAGGCCGGGCCGCAGGACATCGGGCAGAACGGGTTTCATCGTCGTTCGCGAGCGCCGCCGCAGCAGTGCGATTTTTCTGTCCATCCGAACCGGATCGGATTTGCCGAAAGGTTTTCTTAATCGCCTGGCGATTGGATAACCACGGGGGGTCGTGTGGTGAGGTGTCTCATGTTCTGGCCTTTCAAGACCATCATAAAGTTCGTCGACGGCACCGGGCGCGAGGAGCGGCTCTGCTATGCGGTGTCCGCGACAAGCAGCGACGAGGCGCAGGCCGCGATCAAGAGTCGGCTGTTCGCCCAGGAGATTTTCGGATTCACGGTAGAGCAGGTGGTTGCGGCCACCGTCGGCGAGGCGCGCGAGTTCGATCTTCCGACCGGATGCGTGCAACTGCTGGCGTGAGTCCGGCCATCACGACCCGCGCAGCTCGGCGCCTCAGATCACATCCCCGCGCATCAGCCGCGGCTGGCTTGCGCGCGGGGCGACACCTTCGCGCATAACGGCGCGGCGCAACGGTCCGACGCGGTCGAGCGCGTAGAGTCCGAGGCCCCGCGCGCCCTGCACCGGCAACAGGTCAGTGAGCAGACTGCGGTTTAAGAGATCGACTGCGATGGTGCGGCTGCCGACGTCGGCGCGGCGCATCTTGTCGTAGCGTGCGATTACGAGCTCGCCGCCAATGTCGTTGCCCTCACGGTGCGCCTCGCCGGCGAGCTCGGCAATGGTCGCGGCATCACGCAGGCCGAGGTTCAAGCCCTGCGCGCCGACCGGCGGCACGACATGCGCGGCTTCGCCGACCAGTGCGATCCGGTTGCGTGCGAAGGCGCGCGCGGTGACGACGCCGAGCGGGAATAGGCCGCGGCCGGGCTCGACCGTCACCTTGCCGAGGATCGAATGAATAGCGCGCTCGACGGCGAGCGACAATTCTGCATCGTCGAGCGCCGCCTTGTCGTCGGCATCGTGCTGGCCGAGCACCCAGACGAGACTCGAACGATTGCCCGGTAGCGGCACGACGGTGCACTGGCCGGTCGGCGTGTGGAATTCGGTCGAGGTGTCGCGGTGCGGCCGCGTGTGCGTGAAGCAGACCGTGAGCGCGACCTGTGGGTAGGCGCGCTCGTCGGCGTCGATCAGGGCCGCCTCGCGGCAGAGCGACTTGCGGCCGTCGGCGCCGATGACGAGCGGGGCGGTCAATGCGCCGCCGTTCTTGAGTACAACGGCGACGTGGTCCTGAAGCGCGGTCACGCCGAGCGCGTCGTCCTCGACGATCGTGAGATTGGGCAGCGTGCGTCCGCGCTCGAGAAGCGCCGCAACCAGGACGCGGTTCTCGATGTTCCAGCCGAAGGCGTCGAGGCCGATCTCGTCCGCCTCGAACTTGACTTCGGGCGCGCGCCAGAGCCGGCCGGTGTCGTCGACGATGCGCAGGGTGCGTAACGGCGCCGATTTGTCGTGGCAGAGCGGCCAGACGCCGAGTGTCTCGAGCGCGGTGACGGAGCTCGACAACAGCGCGGTCGTGCGGTTGTCGCCCGCTGCCGGCCCGCGGCCGACCAGCACGGTCGAGAGGCCGGCCTGCGCCAGCGCCACGGCCGCGGTGAGCCCGGCCGGGCCGCCGCCGACCACGATGGCCTCGAATTCCCGTTTGTCGCTCGTCAAAGCGCCTGCACCGTCCATGGCTTATCCGACTAGCACGCCGGGCGGGCCGTGCGCTATGCACGCAAGACAGGGACAGGAATGACAGGAACGACCGACCACGCGCCGCATCCGCTCGCCGCCGCCTTCGCCCGGCCGAAGGCGATCGCCGTCGGTTGCGTGATCGCTCTGGCCGCGCTCGGCTGGTTCTATCTCGCGCTCGCCATCGCCGACATGGGCGGAGCCGGCGCTTCGCTCGGCCCCGGCATGGCCGTGTTCGACGGCTGGCCGCGCGCGGTGCAGGCGATATGCCGGCCACTGTTCGGCGCGGCCATGCCGGAACACGGCGTCGCGCTGATCGCGCTGATGTGGGGCGCGATGACGCTCGCCATGATGCTGCCGACGGCGGGGCCAATGATCCTCACTTATGCCGAGATCGCCGACACGGCGGCGCAGAAGGGCGAGACCATCGTCTCGCCGCTGGTCCTCGCCGCCGGCTATCTGGTGATGTGGATCGCCTATGCAATCGTCGCCACCGTGGCGCAGGTGCTGTTCACGCGGCTGGCGCTGATGGACACGGGCATGACCTCGGCGAGCGTCTTGTTCTCCGGCGCGATCTTCATCGGCGCAGGCATCTACCAGTTCACGCCGCTCAAGCACGCCTGCCTCAACCAGTGCCAGCGTCCATTTCCTTTCTTCTTCGCCAACTGGCAGACGACGCCGAAGGGCGTGTTCCGCCTCGGCGTGCAGCAGGGGCTCTATTGCCTCGGCTGCTGCTGGGCGATGATGCTGGTGATGTTCGCGGTCGGCGTCATGAATGTCGTCTGGATGGCGGGGCTCGGCATCGTCATGACCATCGAGAAGATGGGCTCGGGCCGCCGCTTCAGCCACGCGGTCGGCGTCGTGCTGATCGTCGCCGGCGTGGCCTTCGTCGCGGCCGCCTTCGCGGCCCATTGGCCGGCGTGACCGAATTCGCTAACAATCGGGACAAAAGGGCAGGGAGCGGGACGTGGCCGAGAACTGGACGCTGAAGGGCGAGATGACCTTGTCGTGCAGCTGCACGGTGTTCTGTCCGTGCGTCTTATCGCTCGGCGAGCATCCGCCGACCGAGGATCGCTGCCAGACTTGGGCGGGCGTGCGCATCGATCAAGGCAATTTCGATAATGTCGACCTCGCCGGTATCAATCTCGGCTTGATGATGGACCTGCCGGGGATCATGTCGCGCGGCAACTGGACCGCGGCGTTGTTCGTCGACGACAAGGCGCCGATCCAGGCAGTGAAGGGCCTCACGCGAATCTTCTCCGGCCGCGTCGGCGGCACCACGCATCTCCTGTCAATCCTGGTCGGCCAGTTCCTCGGCGTGCACCAGATCCCGATCAGCTACGAGACCAACGGCGATACGCGCATCATCTCGCTGGAGAAATATGGCGGCGGCGCCATCACGCCGGTGAAGGGCAAGGAGCAGGACGGCAACGTCGTCATCAGGAACAGCCAGTACTGGATCGGGCCTGACGTCATCGTTGCCAAGTCGGAGAAGTCGCGCTTCCGCGGCTTCGGGCGCAACTGGAATCTCGCCGGGCGCTCGGCCGAGATCGTCAAGCTCGACTGGGGCAACGTCTAAGTGGACATCGTCCGCGCCTTTGCGGTTCATGTGCTGACCGCATGCGGCGCGGCGCTGGCGCTGCTGGCTCTCATCTTCGCGACCGGCGGGCACTGGGAGGCGATGTTTTTCTGCCTCGGCCTCGCGCTCATCGTCGACGGCGCCGACGGGCCGCTCGCGCGCGAGTTCAAAGTCAAGGAGATGCTGCCGCGCTGGTCGGGCGACACGCTCGACCTCGTCGTCGACTTCACGACCTATGTGTTCGTGCCGGCCTTCGCCATCGTCGCGAGCGGCCTGATGCCGGATGCGCTGGCGATCCCCGCCGGCGTCATCGTCGTCATCACCGGCGCGATCTATTTCGCCGACCGGCGCATGAAGACGGACGACAATTATTTCCGCGGCTTCCCCGCAGTGTGGAATCTGGCGGCTTTCTATCTCTACGTCCTCCAGCCGCCCGAATGGATCGGCTTTGCCGGCGTCGTGGCGCTCGCGGTGCTGACTTTCGTGCCGGTGAAGTTCCTGCACCCCTTGCGCGTCGCGCATTGGCGCTGGCTCAATGTCGGCCTGCTCGCCGCCTGGGGCGTGCTGGCGATCGTCGCTGTCGTCTCCGGGCTGCAACCGGGGCCATTGGTCACGGTTCCGCTCTGCGTCATTGCGCTCTATTTCTTTCTCGCCGGCCTCTTCGGCCGGAAAGCCTGACAGGGAGTTCCAAATGCCCGTCCTTCTCGTCGCCGGCGGCAGCCGGGGCATCGGCGCCGCGACTGCGCGGCTGGCTGCAAAGCACGGCTATGACGTGGCGGTGAACTACAACGCCAACGCCGATGCGGCCGCCGCGGTCGTCAAGGACGTCGAGGCGTCGGGGAGAAAGGCCGTCGCGCTCAAGGGCGACATGGCGCGCGAAGCCGATGTCGAGCGCGTCTTCGACGACGCTGCGAAGGCGCTCGGGCGGGTCAGCCATTTCGTGCACAGCGCCGGCATCGTCGCCAAGAGCTCGAAGCTCGCCGACGCGAGCAGCGAGACCTTCCGCAATGTCGTCGACGTCAACCTGATGGGGGCGCTGCTCTGCTGCCGCGCGGCGGTACGGCGCATGTCGACCGCCAAAGGCGGGCATGGCGGCTCGATCGTTCTGCTCTCGTCGATGGCGGCCCAGATCGGCGGCGCCAACGAATACGTGGTCTACGCGGCCGCAAAGGGTGGCGTCGACTCGCTGACGCTCGGCCTTGCCCGCGAAGTGATCAAGGAAGGCGTCCGCGTCAACGGCATCCGCCCCGGCCTCATCAACACCGACATTCACGAGCCCGGCCGGCTCGACCGGGTCTCGCCGTCCGTGCCGATGGGCCGCGCCGGCGAGCCGGATGAAGTGGCGGCGGCCATCCTGTTTCTGCTGTCGGACGAAGCCTCGTACATTACCGGCTCCGTGCTCAACGTTTCCGGCGGCCGCTAGGGCGAAAGGGCGTCCGCCCAACGATAATAACGTGTCGGTGAGCGTGCTTGCGCTCGCCTCGGCGCTGCCTATGATCGCCGCCGAACCGATATTCCACAACGCTTGTTCAAGGGGTGAAACGATGGTCGCGGCAGTGCGCGTTCACAAGGTCGGCGGTCCGGAAGTCCTGACGTTCGAGGACATCGACGTGCCGGCGCCCGGCCAGGGCCAGGTTCGCATCAAGCAGCACGCCTGCGGCGTGAACTTCATCGACACATACTTCCGCATGGGCATGTACCCGTCGCCGGTCGGCCTGCCGTTCGTCGCCGGCAACGAAGGCGCGGGCGAGGTGACCGTGGTCGGCCCCGGCGTCACCGACCTGAAGGTCGGCGACCGCGTCGCCTACGTCGTGCCGCTCGGCGGCTATGCGGCGGAGCGCCTGCTGCCGGCCGATCGCGCCGTGAAAATCCCGGCCAATATCAGTTACGAGCAGGCCGCCGGCATGATGCTCAAGGGCATGACGGCGGAGTACCTGCTCAACCGCACCTTCAAGGTCGGCAAGGGCACGACGGTGCTGATGCACGCCGCGGCCGGCGGCGTCGGCCTGATCCTGTGCCAGTGGGCGAAGCACCTCGGCGCGACCGTGATCGGCACGGTCGGCTCCAAGGACAAGGCCGAGCTCGCCAAGAAGAACGGCTGCGACCACACGATCCTCTACCGCGACGAGGACTTCGTGGCGAAGGTCAAGGAAATCACCGGCGGCAAGCTCTGCGACGTCGTGTATGACGGCATCGGCAAGACCACGTTCCCGGCCTCGCTCGACTGCCTGCGGCCGCTCGGCTACTTCGTCTCGTTCGGTTCGGCCTCCGGCCAGGTCGAGGCGTTCAACATCAACATCCTCCAGGCCAAGGGCTCGCTGTTCGCGACGCGGCCGACGCTCAACCACTACGCGGCCAAGCGCGAGGACCTCAATTCGATCGCCAACAATCTGTTCGGCGTGGTCGGATCGGGCGCGGTAAAGATTCCAGTGAATCAGAAATACGCGCTCAAGGACGCGCGCAAGGCGCACGAGGATCTCGAGGGACGTGGCACGACCGGCTCGTCGATTCTGATCCCGTAGAGCGACCGCGCGTGCAGCTCTGGGGCCGGTTCTCCTCGCTCGGCCTGGCGGCCGTCGCGCTGCTCGTCGGGCAGTTCATCGCGCTCGCCGCGCTGACCCTGGTCTATGGGCTGCCGCTGGCGCAGTTGCCGAACCTCGCCGGTGACGGCGTCGCCGTCACCGTCATCATCCTGGTGTCGACGCCGATCGAGGTCGCGCTTCTGATGCTGTTCGCGGCCCGGTGCGGCCCGGTCGCCGAGTATCTCGGCTGGACGGTGCCGAAGCGCGCCGACGTGATCTTCGGCGTCGTGGTCGTCGCCGCGTTCATCGTCGTCGCGGACATCATCAGCTGGCTCGCCGGCCATGGGCTCGTCACGTCGTTCCAAACCGACATCTATTCGACCGCGAGTTCGCAGGGCTGGCTGGTGCTGCTGTGGCTCTCGATCATTGTGGTGACGCCGTTCGGCGAGGAGACCTTGTTTCGCGGCTTCCTGTTTCGCGGCTGGTTCCGCGAGCCGAAGGATGCCTGGCCCGCGATCATCGGCACGGCAGCGCTGTTTGCGCTGCTGCACGTGCAATACGACTGGTTCGTGATCGCGCAGGTGTTCGGCTTCGGCATCCTGCTCGGCTGGATGCGCTGGGTGTCCGGCTCGACCCTGCTGACCATGCTGCTGCACGGCCTGATCAACTTCGAGGGCATGATCGAGACGCTGATCGGCCTGCACCGCTGAACGGTCAAAGCCGCGCGGCGATGCGTCCGAAGGCCGGATGCTGCGTCAGGCCGGCCGGCAGACGCGGCAGGCCGATGACCTCGGCGCCGCCGGCAAAGCGAGCAATGCTGGCGACCGTATCGTCGAGCGGCACCGTGTCATTGTCTTTCTCGCTGACGACGATCGAGGCGACGCGCAGCGCGCGCTGCGTCAGCACATCGAGCGCCGTCAGCGTGTGGCTGATCGTGCCGAGATAGCCGCCGACGACGAGGATCACGGGCAGGCCCAGCGCCGCCATCCAGTCGAGCACGGTGCGATTGGCGTCGAGCGGGACCATGATGCCGCCGACGCCCTCGATGAACAGAGTGCCCTCATGCGCGGCCACCGCATCGCGGCTGAACTGAACCAGCGCGTCGAAATCGACGCTGCGGCCCTCGCGGGCGGCGGCGAGGTCGGGCGACAGCGGCGCGCGGAAACGAAACGGCGCGATCGCGGCGATCTCTTCGGCCGACACCGGCCGCCCCATGGCGCGCAGCAGGACGGCCGGATCGCTGGTCTCCACCACCGACGGTTCATAGCCGCTGAGCAGCGGCTTG
>Ga0187809_10001211_pt1 | contig 12386 bp, 7 predicted proteins | sample NC_wetland_sal_i_8_FD_132415 | JGI IMG/M metagenome (GOLD analysis project Ga0187809, IMG submission 132415) | Wetland sediment microbial communities from Neuse River Estuary, North Carolina, USA - ASW_4 | ecosystem: Environmental > Aquatic > Freshwater > Wetlands > Sediment | place: USA: North... | reverse complement strand
GTGGCGCTCGCCGGTGCGCTCGTGCACGACCCAAAGCTCATCATTCTCGACGAGCCGCTGACCGGGCTCGACGCCGGCTCGGCGCGGCAGGTCAAGACCGTGCTGCGCGAGCGCGTCGCCGCCGGCGGCACGGTGGTGATGACGACGCACATCCTCGAAGTCGCCGAGCGAATGGCCGACCGCATCGGCGTCATCGCCAACGGCAGGCTGATCGCCGAGGGCACGCTCGACGAATTGCGCCAGCGCTCGGGCGCGGCGTCGGCGACGCTCGAAGACACGTTCCTCAAGCTCGTCGCCGACGAGGCCGCGTGAGCCGGCCCGGCACGATCCCCTGGCTCGCGAGCCACGAATTGCGGCTCGGCTTCCGCGACTGGCTGTCGCTGATGACGGCGGGGCGGCGGCGCAAACTGCGCAACGTCGTCATCGTGCTCGCCATCTTCGGCGTCGTCATGCACCTCGTCGCCTGGCCGATGGTCGAGCGCTATGCCGACGCGCGGCCGGACCTGCCGACCCTCGTGATCGTCAGCGGCATCCTGCTCCTGTCGTTCTCGCTGCTCCTGTCGCAGGGGATGGAGTCCGTCGCCCGCGCCTTCTACGCGCGCGCCGATCTCGATCTCATCCTCACAGCGCCGGTGGCGCCGCAGAAGGTGTTCGCCGTACGCATCGCCCGCATCGCGGTGGCGATCGCCGCCATGGCGATGGCGATCTCAGTGCCCTTCGTCAATGTGCTGGCGATGTCGGGCGGCGCGCACTGGCTTGCCGCCTATGGCGTGGTCGGGGCCATGGGCGCGATCGCCGCGAGCCTCGGCGTTGCGCTGACGGTCGCGCTGTTCCGCCTGATCGGGCCGCGGCGCACGCGCTTCGTCGCGCAAGTGCTCGCCGCCGTCATCGGCGCTGCGTTCCTGATCGGCCTCCAGGTCGTCGCCATCCTGTCTTTCGGCAGCCTGTCGCGGCTTGCGCCGCTGCAATCGCCATGGCTGCTCTCGCATGTGCCGGGCGCGGAGAGCGCGGTATGGGTGCCGGCGCGCGCGGCACTCGGCGATCCCTTGGCGCTGCTGGGCCTGCTGCTGCTGGCGCTCGCATTGCTCGGCATGACGATCGCGGCATTTTCACCTCGCTTCGGCGATCATGCCATCGCCGCCTCCGGCGTGTCGCAGGGCGTCGTGCGGCAGCGCCATCGCGGCTTCCGCCGCCATTCGCCCAAGCAGATGCTGCGCCGGAAGGAGTGGCTGCTGCTCGCGCGCGATCCCTGGCTGATGTCGCAGACGCTGATGCAGATCCTGTACCTGCTGCCGCCGGCGCTGCTCTTGTGGCGCAGCTTCCACGACAGCGCGACGGCGCTGATCGTGCTGGTGCCGGTGATCGTCATGGCCGCCGGACAGCTTGCCGGCGGGCTTGCGTGGCTCTCGATCTCGGGCGAGGACGCGCCCGATCTCGTCGCCACCGCGCCGATCACAGCGCGGAGCATTCTGTCGGCGAAAATCGAGGCGGTGATGATCACGATCGCCGTCATCTTCGCGCCGTTCATCGCGGGGCTTGCGGTCGCATCGCCATGGGCGGCCGGCGTCGCCGGAGCCGGCGTACTGGTCGCCGCCGCGGCGGCAACCGACATTCAACTATGCTTCCGCGTGCAGGCGCGGCGCAGCCACTTCCGCCGGCGGCAGACCTCGTCGCGCATCGCGACATTCGCCGAGGCCTTCTCGTCGATCTCGTGGGCTGGGGCCGCGGCGCTGGCGGCGGCCGGCACGTGGTTCGCCCTGGCGCCGACCGTGATAGCGCTCGGGATCATGGGCGGCGTGCGCCTGATCGCGCCGCCGCGCGACTAGACGGCGGCGCGCCGCGTCCACACCGTCATGCGCAGTACCAGCGCGCCGACGACGACGCCGTTGAGAATGCTGCTGCCGATGCCGGTGGCAAAAGCCGGCGCGTAATAGCCGAAATGGTCGTACATGAGGCCGGCGAGCCAGCCGCCCGAGGCCATGCCCATGCCGCTGAACAGGAGCAGCGTCGGAATGCGCCATGACGCTTCCGACGCCGGGAAGTGTTCGCGGATGGCGAGCACGTAGGCCGGTATGATGCCGGAGAAGCCGAGGCCGAAGATGCCGGCGACGGTGAACAGGCCGGTCTCGCTCTGTGTCATCAGGAAGCCGGTCATGGAGAGCGTCTGCGCCACCGAGCCGATCATCACGGTGCGCAGGCCGCCGATGCGGTCGGATATCAGGCCCCAGAGCTGACGGCTGAGGAAGGCGGTGCCCAGGAGTAGCGACAGCATCGCCGCGCCGATGGTGCGGCTGATGCCGAGGTCACCGCAGAATGCAACGAGGTGGTTCTGCGGGATCGACATCGGAATGCAACAGAGCACGGCCGCGGCGCACAGCATTGCGAACACGGCGTTGGGCGGCAGGCCGAGCACGCGCTCGTGGCCGGCGCCCGACGAAAACGTCCTGGCAGGCTGGAGTACCTCGGGCGGATGACGCAGATAGATCAGGGCCAGCGGCACGATTACCGCGATCTCGAGGAAGAGGTACCAGATCATTGTCTGGCGCCAGCCTACGTAAGCGATGGCGCGCTCGAACAGCGACGGCCAGATCGCGCCGGCGAGATAGGAGCCGCTCGAGATCAACGCCATCGCCGAGCCGCGGCGGCGGTCGAACCAGCGGCTGACATAGACGTAGAGCGGCGCGTTGATGCCGCCGAGGCCGATAAGTCCGATGAACAGGCCGTGGCCGATCCACAGCGGCCAGTTCGGGCCGAAGCTCGAGAGCCAGAGGCCGACGCCGATCATCAGCGCGCCGAACAGGACCGTCCAGCGCGTGCCGATGCGGTCGGCGACGCGGCCCATGATGATGCCGCCGATGCCGGCGCCGTACCAGGCGAGCGAGCTCGCCAGCGACGGCACCGAGCGCGCGCCGCCGGCTTCGGTGGCGATGTCGCTCAGCGCGACGATCGTGATCCACGGCGCGCCATAGGCCATCAGCATGGCGAGCAGCGAGACGCTCGCCACGGTCCACGAGGCGCGGCTCTCGATCGAGGCGGACTGCGGCGGATGCATTCTCGAATCCCGGCTGGCGGGTTCTTGTAGCGGCTGCGCCGGATTTGACCACTGCGGCGGGCGCGCGGCTCGCATACATGTTGCAGTGCGCCAAAATGCGCGGCAGTAGCCGCGGCGGCAATTTCGTTCCGGCCGGCGAGCGGACAACGAAATTGACCCCAGCGCGTTGTGATGTCACGGTTTATTCGGCCCGCCGCTGCTTTGCGTCGCCGCGTGCGAGCCTATATGACTGACAGCGGGCGCTTAAGACCTCACCCCCGGCACAGGCCCTTCATGACGCTCCGACCCGTCAGCCTCGACGACAAATACGACCTCGCCCAGAGCCAGGTCTTCGTCACCGGCTATCACGCGCTCATCCGCGCCCTGCTGATGCAGAAGGAGCGCGACCGCCGCGCCGGGCTGAACACCGGCGGCTTCGTCACCGGCTATCGCGGCTCGCCGCTCGGCGGCCTCGACCAGCAGATGGTCCGCGCCGGCCGCCAGCTCGTAGCCGCCGACGTCAAGTTCCAGCCGGGCATCAATGAGGAGCTCGCCGCCACCGCGATCTGGGGCTCGCAGCAGGCAGAGCTGCGCGGCGAAGGCAAGTTCGATGGCGTCTTCGGCATGTGGTACGGCAAGGGCCCGGGCGTCGACCGCTCGGGCGACGTGTTCCGCCACGCCAACATGGCTGGCACGGCGAAGCACGGTGGCGTCATCGCCCTGATGGGCGACGACCACACGGCCGAGTCCTCGACCACCGCGCACCAGTCCGAATTCCATTTCGTCGACGTCATGATGCCGATCCTCAACCCGGCCGGGGTGCAGGAGATCGTCGACTACGCGCTCTATGGTTGGGCCATGTCGCGCTACACCGGCACGTGGACCGCGCTCAAGTGCATGCACGAGACGGTCGAGTCGACCGGCGTCATCGACGGCAGCGTCGACCGCATCCAGATCGTCACGCCGACCGACTTCATGATGCCCGAGGGCGGGCTCAACATCCGCCTCGTCGACACGATTCTCGGCCAGGAAGCGCGCCTGCACGACTTCAAGCGTGACGCGATGCTCGCCTTCCTGCGCGCCAACAAGCTCAACAAAATTGTCACTTCGGGCGGCCGCAATCCGAAGATCGGCATCGTCAGCACCGGCAAGGCCTATCTCGACGTGCGCCAGGCGTTCGACGAGCTCGGCATCGACGAGGTCCGCTGCAACGACCTCGGCATCCGCCTGTTCAAGATCGGTTGCCCGTGGCCGATCGCGCGGCAGGAGCTCGCCGATTTCGCCGCCGGCCTCGACCTCATCATCGTCGTCGAGGAGAAGCGCTCGCTGATCGAAGTGCAGGTGCGCGAAGAATTGTACGGCACCGCCAATCAGCCGGTGTGCGTTGGCAAGAAGGACGAGAACGGCAATTGGCTGTTCCCGGTGAAGGGCGCGCTCGACGCCAACGACGTCGCCGTCGCGATCGGCGAGCGCATCCTGCGCTACATCGGCAATAACGACGAGATCGCCGCACATGTCGCCCGCCTGAAAGCGGCGCAACACGCGCTCGCCGAGACGAGCGACGTCGCGGTGCGCATCCCGTATTTCTGCTCGGGCTGCCCGCACAACACGTCGACGCGTGTTCCCGAGGGCTCGCGCGCCTATGCCGGCATTGGCTGCCACTACATGGCGCAGTGGATGGAGCGCAAGACGCTCGGCTTCACGCAGATGGGCGGCGAGGGCGCGAACTGGATTGGCGAAGCGCCGTTCTCGAACCGCGACCACGTGTTTCAGAATCTAGGCGACGGCACTTATAATCACTCCGGCTATCTCGCCATTCGCGCCGCGATCGCGTCCGGCGTGAAGATGACCTACAAGATCCTGTACAACGACGAGGTCGCCATGACCGGCGGCCAGCATCACGACGGCACGCTGACCGTGCCGCAGATCGCGCGCCAGGTCGCCGCCGAAGGCGCGACCCGCGTCGTCGTCGTCACCGACGAGCCGTGGAAATATCCGGACGACACGGATTGGCCGCGCGGGCTCACCGTGCACCATCGCGACGAGCTCGACGCCGTGCAGCGCGAGCTTGCCACCGTGCCGGGCGTCTCGGTCCTCATCTACGACCAGACCTGCGCCGCCGAGAAGCGCCGCCGCAGGAAGCGCGGCACGTTCCCCGATCCGGACAAGCGCGTCGTCATCAACGACCTCGTCTGCGAGGGCTGCGGCGATTGCGGGCAGAAGTCGAACTGCGTTTCGGTGCAGCCGCTCGCGACCGAGTGGGGCCGCAAGCGCACCATCGACCAGTCGAGCTGCAACAAGGACTATTCCTGCCTCAAGGGCTTCTGCCCGTCCTTCGTCACCGTGCATGGCGCGAAGCTGAAGAAGGGCGAAAGCGTCGCCGAGCCGGCGGACTGGGCCGCGCTGCCGGCGCCGTCCACGCCGCTCGCCAACCATCCCTACAGCATCATCGTCACCGGTGTCGGCGGCACTGGCATTGTCACCGTCGGCGCCATCCTCGGCATGGCCGCACATCTCGAAGGCAAGGGCGTCGGCATCATCGACATGGCCGGCCTCGCGCAGAAAGGCGGTGCGGTTTACAGCCACATCCGCATCGCCAACACGCCGGACGACATCCACGCCATCCGTGTCGCCGCCGCCGGAGCCGACCTCGTGCTCGGCGGCGACATTGTCGTCGTCGGCAACAAGAAGGTGCTCGGCGCCATCAAGCCCGGCAGTTCGCGCGTCGTCGTCAACACGGCGGAATTCCTGCCCGGCGACTTCACCCGCAATGCCGACTTCTCGCTGCCGACCGAGCGCCTCAAGCGCGCCATCACCGGCGCGGCCGGGCAGGGGCGCAGCCATTTCGTCGATGCGAGCCGGCTCGCCACCGCGCTGCTCGGCAATTCGATCGGCGCCAACATGTTCATGCTCGGCTACGCCTATCAGCTCGGCGCTCTGCCGGTCTCCGGCGAGGCGCTGGAGAAGGCGATCGAGATGAACGGCGAAGCGGTAAAGATGAACATCGCCGCCTTCCGTTACGGCCGGCGCGCCGCGGTCGATCCGGCCGCCGTGCAGGCTCTGGTCGCGCCGGCCCCGCAGCAGCAGAACGACTCGCTCAAGCTTTCGGAAAGCCTCGACGAGACGATCGCGCGGCGCGAAGCGTTTCTCACGTCCTATCAGAGCGGGCGCTATGCGCGGCGCTATCGCGCGCTGGTCGACAAGGTGCGCGCGGCGGAAGCCGAGAAGACGCCGGAGCAGAGCGCGCTCACCGAAGCTGTCGCGCGCTATCTGTTCAAGCTGATGGCCTACAAGGACGAATACGAGGTGGCGCGGCTCTACAGCGACTCGGGCTTCGTCGAGCGCGTGAAGGCGCAGTTCGACGGCGACCTGCGGCTCGAATTCCATCTCGCGCCGCCGCTGCTGGCCAAGGCCGATCCGCGCACCGGCGAGCCGAAGAAGATGTCGTTCGGTCCGTGGATGCTCACTGCCTTCGGCGTGCTGTCGAAGTTCAAGGTCCTGCGCGGCACCGCGCTCGACCCGTTCGGCTACAGCCACGAGCGGCGGACCGAGCGTCAGCTCATTGGCGACTATGAAGAGTTGATCGCGTCGATCCTGACGGGACTCAACTCCGCCAACCACGCGACCGCGGTGGCGCTGGCCTCGATCCCCGAGAAGATTCGCGGCTACGGCCCCGTCAAGCAGCGGCATCTGGCCGCGGCGAAGGCCGAGGAAAACGCGCTGCGCGAGCAATTCAAGGCCGGTACGGCGGCGCCATTTCTCAAGGCTGCCGAGTAGAAACACGCGGCCTCACTGCCGGAAAGCGCACGCCCAGCGTGCGCTTGTCCTTCATCCAGTTCCGACCTTTTTCCGATACCGCCGAGGCTTGACCCGCCTGCGGCGGTGTTTTCATATCGCTACAACGAGGCCGCCAAAAGAGCGGCGAGGGGAAACACGTCGCGGCCGCAAAGGCCGCGATCCGAGGGGAGGAAGGGACTGTGGCGTTCGACGCCGGCGGTCTGCCGAACACGTTCACCAAGCTGCTGATCCGTAACGCGGAATTGCACGGCGCGCGGCCGGCTATGCGGCACAAGGATCTCGGCATCTGGCAGACCTGGACCTGGGGGCAGACGCTGGAGATCGTCCGCGCCTACGCCGCCGGTCTCCATCGCCTCGGTCTCAAGCGCGGCGAGACCATCGCCATCGTCGGCGCCAACCGCCCGAAGCTCTACTGGTCTGTCATGGCCGCGCAGATGCTCGGCGCGATCCCCGTGCCGGTCTATGCCGACGCCGTTGCCGAAGAGCTCCGTTACGTTCTGGCGCATGCCGAGGTGCGCTTCGCCGCGGTCGAGGACCAGGAACAGGTCGACAAGATCCAGTCGGTGCAGGACCGGCTGCCGCAGCTCGAGCGCATGGTCTATGACGAAACGCGGGGCCTGCGCGATTATGACCATACGAAGCTGAACTCGATCGAGGGCGTGATCGAGGAGGGCCGCAAAGCGCTTGCCGCCGACGGCGCACTGCGCGCCTGGCTCGATGCCGAAATCGAAAACGGCAAGGGCTCCGATCCCTCGATCATCCTGTACACGTCGGGCACCACCGGCCAGTCGAAGGGCGTGGTCCTCACCAATGAGCGCTCGATCGCCGCCGCGCGCGACACCGTCGTGTTCGATCATCTCGACGAGACCGACGTCGCGCTCGCCTATCTGCCGCTCGCCTGGGTCGGCGATCACTATCTCAATTATGCGCAGGGCATGGTGGCCGGCTTCTGCACGGCGTGCCCGGAGAACTCCGACACGGCGATGTCCGACCTGCGCGAGATCGGCCCGACCTTCTATTTTGCGCCGCCGCGCACGCTCGAACTGCTGCTGACGCGCGTCATGATCCGCATGGAAGACGCCGGCTTCCTCAAGCGGCGGATGTTCCACTATTTCCTCGGCGTGGCGCGGCGCTACGGCGAGCAGATTCTTGATCGCCGGCCGGTGCCGCTCGGCGGCCGGCTCCTGTACTGGCTCGGCGAGCTGCTGGTCTATGGGCCCTTGAAGAACGTGCTCGGCTTCTCGCGCGTGCGCACGGCCTACACCGCCGGCGAGGCGATCGGGCCGGACCTGTTCGCGTTCTACCGGTCGATCGGCCTGAACTTCAAGCAGCTCTACGGTCAGACCGAAGCCTTCCTCTACGTCACGGCGCAGCCGGACGGTGCGATCTATTCCGACACGGTCGGGCCTGCGTGCCCGAACGTCGACATCCGGATCGCTGAGAACGGCGAGGTGCTGTTCAAGTCGCCGGGCATGTTCACCGGCTATTTCAGGGACGAGGCGAAGACCGCCGAGGTGATGACGCCGGACGGCTATGTGAAGACCGGCGACGCCGGCTTCTTCGACGAGAAGACCGGGCAGCTCAAGATCATCGACCGCGCCAAGGACGTCGGCAAGCTCAACGACGGCACTTTGTTCGCGCCGAAATACATCGAGAACAAGCTCAAATTCTTCCCCAACATCCGTGAGGCGGTGGCGCTCGGCGACAAGCGCGACTTCGTCACCGTCATGCTCAACATCGATCTTACCGCCGTCGGCTCGTGGGCGGAGCGCAACAACGTCGTCTATGCCTCCTATCAGGAGCTCGCCGGCCACCCGCTCGTTTACGACATGGTGGCGAAGCACGTCGACGAGGTGAACCGCTCGCTCAGTGCCGACAAGATGATGGCCGGCGCGCAGATCAGGCGCTTCCTCATCCTGCACAAGGAGCTCGACGCGGACGATGGCGAACTGACGCGCACGCAGAAGGTCCGCCGCGGCTTCATCTCGGAGCGCTACGCGCCGCTGATCGCCGCGCTCTATGACGGCGCGCGGGAAGCCGACATCTCGACGCAGGTGACGTTCGAGGACGGCCGCAAAGGCTCGATCAGCGCGCGTGTGAAGATCCGCGACATGCAGGTCGTCGCGCCCGCGCCGCTGGAGAATGCGGCATGAGTCATATCGCTGCGCACTGGTCTTCCTTACCCTCCCCCCGCGTAGCGGTGGGGAGGGTCGGATCGCGATCGCTTGCGATTGCGATCCGGGGTGGGGGGCACTCCACGCTCCGATCCTGTTTTGCCCCCCACCCCCGACCCCTCCCCACCACGCGCTGCGCGCGCGGGGGGAGGGGAGGAGTGGGCGCATGAGGGCCACTGGGGGACCCGACATCGCCGTAGGCGACGTGCTGCTCTCGGTCGAGAACGTCTCGCTCGCTTTCGGCGGCGTGAAGGCGGTGAGCGACGTTTCCTTCGATATCCGCAAGGGCGAGATTCGCGCCATTATCGGCCCGAACGGCGCCGGCAAGACGTCGATGCTCAACGTCATCAACGGCTTCTACCAGCCGCAGGAAGGCCGCATCACGTTCAAGGGGCAGACTCGCGCGAAGATGCGGCCCTACGAGGCGGCCGACGGCGGCATCGCGCGCACGTTCCAGAACGTCGCGCTGTTCCGCGGCATGACCGCGCTCGACAATATCATGACGGGCCGCTCGCTGAAGATGCGCAAGAGCTTCTTCTGGCAATTGCTGCGCCACGGGCCGGCGATAGCCGAGGAGGTCACGCATCGGCATTCGGTCGAGGAGATCATCGATTTCCTCAAGATCCAGGAAATCCGCCGGACGCCGGTTGGGCGCCTGCCGTACGGATTGCAAAAGCGGGTCGAGCTCGGCCGCGCGCTGGCAATGGAGCCGGAGCTTCTGCTGCTCGACGAGCCGATGGCCGGCATGAACCTCGAGGAGAAGGAGGACATGTCGCGCTTCATCCTCGACGTGAACGATCATTTCGGCACGACGATCGCGCTGATCGAGCACGACATGGGCGTAGTGATGGACCTGTCGGACCGCGTCGTCGTGCTGGACCACGGCATCAAGATCGCCGACGGCACGCCGGCCGAGGTGATGAAGGATCAGGCGGTGATCGACGCCTATCTTGGAGTCGCGCATTGAGTGGGACAGTGCAAAGCGGCTCGCTCGCTTCCTTCACCTCTCCCCGCGTGCGGGGAGAGGTCGACATGCAGCAAGCGTCAGCTTGGTGCATGTCGGGTGAGGGGGCGTCCGTCGGGCGCTCGGCCTCGCTGCGACGCTCCCTCTCCCCGCACGCGGGGAGAGGGAGCGCGCTGCGACGTGGGGAAGCATGATGGACCTCCTCTACAAAGTCTTCATCGACCCGTTCGTGCAGATGGGCACCGCGCCGGACCTGCTGGTGCAGACGCTGTGGGATGGGCTCGTCGCCGGCGTCCTCTATTCGCTGATCGCGCTCGGTTTCGTGCTGATCTTCAAGGCGTCTGGCGTGTTCAACTTCGCGCAAGGCATCATGGTCGTGTTCGCGGCGCTGACTTTGGTCGGCCTGCACGAGCACGGCATTCCGGCCTACCTCGCGCTCGCCATCACCATCGCGGTGATGTTCGGCCTCGCCGTCGGCGTCGAACGGTTGATGCTGCGGCCGCTGGTCAACCAGCCCGACATCATCCTGTTCATGGCGACGTTTGGGCTCACCTATTTCCTGATCGGCTTCGGCGAACTGGTGTTCGGCGGCGATCCCAAGGTGATGATCGCCAGCCAGCTCGGTCTGCCGAAAGGCGCGATCGACATCAAATTCGCCGGCGGCTTCGTGTCGCTACAGAAGATCGACATCGCCGCGACCATCATCGCCTCGCTGATGGTCGCGTCGCTGGCGCTGTTCTTCCAGAAGACGCGCATCGGACGCGCGTTGCGCGCCGTCGCCGACAGCCACAAGGCGGCGCTCTCGGTCGGCATCTCGCTCGAGCAGATCTGGGTCATCGTCTGGTTCGCTGCCGGCCTTGTCGCGCTCGCGACCGGCATCATGTGGGGCGCGCGCTCGGAAGTGTCGTTCGCGCTCGAGATCATCGCGCTGAAAGCGCTGCCGGTGTTGATCCTCGGCGGCTTCACCTCGGTGCCGGGCGCGATCGTCGGCGGCGTCATCATCGGCGTCGGTGAGAAGCTCGGCGAGTTCTATTGGGGCCCGCTGCTCGGCTCGGGCATCGAGACCTGGCTCGCCTACGTGATTGCGCTCGTCTTCCTGCTGTTCCGGCCGCAGGGCCTGTTCGGCGAAAAGATCATCGAACGGATCTGAGATGCTTTACCGCGAGGCCGGCCAGTTCAAGACCGACTACACCGCCGACATGGCGGTGTTCCCGATCCTCCAGGACCGGATCGGCATCGCCGTCATCCTGGTGATCGCCGCGGTGATCATCCCGGTGTTCGGCAACGCGTTCCTGTTGCAGGCGGTGATGATCCCGTTCCTGGTGTTCTCGCTCGGCTCGATCGGCCTAAACCTGCTGACCGGCTATACCGGCCTTTTGTCGCTCGGCACCGGCGCCTTCATGGGGGTCGGCGCCTATGCCTGCTACAAGCTGACGACCTATTTCCCCGGCGTGAACATCCTGATCTGGATTCTCGTCTCGGGTTTCTTCTCGGCTGCGGTCGGAGTCGTGTTCGGCCTGCCGTCGCTGCGCATCAAGGGCTTCTATCTCGCTGTCGCGACGCTTGCGGCGCAGTTCTTCCTGTCCTGGCTCTTCATTCGTCAGCCCTGGTTTTACAATTACAACGTCTCCGGCGCGATCGAAGTGCCGACGCGCACGTTGTTCGGCATTCCGGTCACCGGCGCAACGGCGAGTGAGATGACGCGCTATTTCGTCGTGCTCGGCTTCGTCGTGGTGCTGACGTGGCTCGCGTCCAATCTCGTGCACGGCCGCATCGGCCGCATGTGGATGGCGGTGCGCGACATGGACCTCGCCGCCGAGCTGATCGGCATCCGCCTCCTGCGCACCAAGCTCCTCGCCTTCGCCGTGTCGTCGTTCTATTGCGGCGTCGCCGGCGCGCTGATGGTCTTCATCTGGTACGGCAGCGCCGAACCCGCCGTGTTCGACGTCAACCTGTCGTTCTTAATCCTCTTCATGGTCATCATCGGCGGCCTCGGCAGTCTGACCGGCTCATTCTACGGCGCCGCGCTGATCTATATTTTGCCGATCGTTCTCAGGTACATACCGCCGAAGCTCGGCATCCCCATCCAGTCGGCGATGGTCGAGCACATCCAGCACATGGTGGTCGGCGCCTTGATCGTATTCTTCCTGATCGTCGAGCCGGCGGGTCTCGCGCGGCTCTGGCAGATCGGCAAACAGAAACTGAGGGTGTGGCCTTTCCCATATTGAAAGCGCAAACTCTCGGCCAAGCCCGGGACAACCGGGAGGGCCGGCGGCGAATACGCCGCACGGTCGATCAAGCAACAGGCGGCGCAAATGCCGCCCATGGAGGGAACGTGATGCGAAGTTATCGTACGCTGCTCGGGGCCGCCGCTATCGCCGCCGCCGGGATCTCGCTGGCGCCGGCGCCCGCAAGCGCC